>MDTC01091026.1_pt1 | contig 45909 bp, 39 predicted proteins | sample 811181 | NCBI WGS metagenome assembly MDTC01 (sample SAMN05326644, study PRJNA326480) | marine metagenome | isolation source: seawater | place: Pacific Ocean: North | collected 2011 | reverse complement strand
TTCCATTTGCGTCATCTTAGGAAATTCTAATGGCACCAGATCCGCTCAATAATCCTGTGTACGCCCAATTTGGTGTAACGCCGTTGATCAATGCAGGCGGTACCCACACCACTCATGGCGGATCGAAGATGCGCCCCGAAGTTCGAGAGGCAATGAGCCTCGCAGCCGAATCGTTTATCGATCTCGTTGAACTAAAACGTGCGACAGGCAAATTTGTCGCAGAAATTACCGGAGCGGAAGCCGGATTAATTTGTTCCGGTGCAGCCGGTGGGCTTGTTCTCGCTACCGCGGCGGTGATGACCGGTACCGATGAGGGGAAGATTGCGCAGCTTCCTGACACCACGGGACTGAAAAACGAAATTCTCACACAAGGATCGAATCCGTCTGGCTACATGAAAGTGCATGAATACGCCGGTGCTCGAGTCGTTCTCGCTGGCAATACCGACGGTGCAAATGAAACAGAAATGTCGGCGGCTATTACCGACAAAACTGCTGCTATTTTGTTCACATTCGCCTACGGCGATCCTCCTGGAGGACTCACCCTTCCAGAAGTAGTAAAAATCGCCAGAGCAGGGGGCATTCCTGTGATCGTAGACGGAGCGGCGATGCTACCTCCAAAAACTAACCTCACTAAGTACATTGATGAAGGTGCAGATCTCGTCACCTATTCGGGAGGTAAGTACATCGGTGGTCCCCAATCGACTGGATTACTCGCAGGCCGAGCTGATCTGATCGAGGCAGCGTTGATGAACAGTGGTCCACACATGGCGGTAGGCAGGCCCCAAAAGGTCGGTCGTGAAGACATGATCGGCATGGCAACAGCGTTACAACTGTTCGTCGAATCTGACGATGAGAGCCGCCAGGTTTCTATGAGAAAGAAAGCCGAGTACATCAACGAACGTCTTCAGGGAATCGACGGAATAAGCTCAAGCATCGAGCAAGATTTCATGAAATTCCACGTTCCAAACTGTGTGATTAAATTTGAGCAAAATCAGGATCGGATTGACGAAGCTTGGCAAGCTTTACACGACGGTACCCCGAGAATTTACATCGCCCGAAACCGCGATGGATTGGCGGCAAACATGGCCAATTTGCAAGACGGGGAAGAGAAATTAGTTACTCAGCGTTTAATTGAGGTTTTGAGCAAATGATTCGCTTTCAGTTGTAACTATTCAGTTCTATAACCGCTATATGGAGAAATTATAAAAAGGTAATAAATCATCACTAGCTAAAAGGTGACACAACGAGCATGACCAATCCGAAACACAAGCCTTGCGATCACCCAACCGTATGCTAGGCCAATCGATTCAGCAGGATTAGCTTTCCATTGATCATCACTTCTAAAATTGTCAAAATCGACCTGCATTGCGTTTCCACTCTTAATCGTCTTCACAACAGCCTGAGGTTCGAAAAAACTATCCGACCAATACGATATCTAAGAAGTCGATATCCGAAGCGATACTCCGTACGCTGAGCAAAGCTTACGGTTCTTTCAGAATCACTGCAATTGGCCAGGGCTAACAATCGACTATCAGGCGACTATTTGATCGGCGAATCCCAGTTGAGATTTGTTCTTTTCGGATGACCCATCTCCTAAAACAATCATTTCATGCGCTGATGCAACCACATAAAATGACCCAATCTGATACTGCTAAAGCATTCATGCATTAGAGTTTTGGATCAATTTGCCGATTTCAAACTTGCGGAATGTAGTCTCAGTATGAACATCACCCCCAAGCTTGTTAAGAGCTTGATCGCTCAACAGTTCCCTTGCTGGGTGGATCTGGCTGTCACAGAAGTTCTACCCAACGGATGGGACAATAGAACGTTCCGGCTCGGTGATGAAATGTCAGTGCGACTCCCGAGTGCTGCGCGATATATTCATCAGATTCAGAAAGAACACGATTGGCTACCGAAATTAGCGCCATTTCTTCCATTGCCTATACCTACTCCAATTGCAATCGGTGAACCGGCCTTAGGCTTCCCATGGCAGTGGTCAGTAAACGGCTGGATTGAGGGAGAAACTGCCGCAGCTGGACACATCGCTCATCTTCCAGAATTTGCGCGATCACTTGCCAAATTCCTAATGGCACTACAGCAAATCGACTCGACTCATGCCCCTGTCCCCGGTCCAGGTAAACGAGGTGGCGAGCTTGCATTCTACGATGATGAAACCCGTCAGGCGATTGAACTCCTTAAACGAGGAAGGCGGGGGGATAATCTTGATACCGAAGCAATCACGAATGTCTGGAATACCGCCCTCGAATCAAAATGGACTAAATTTCCGATTTGGATCCACGGCGATATCGCCCTTGGAAATTTGCTTGTAAAAAATGGTGAATTATCTGCGGTAATCGACTTTGGCGGAGTCTCTGTCGGTGATCCTGCGTGCGACCTCGCAATCGCATGGACAGCCTTTAGCGGCGAAAGTAGAAAAGCGTTTCGCAGTGCCCTTAACCTTGACGAGGCAACATGGGCACGGGCTCGCGGCTGGACCTTATGGAAGGCCCTAATAACCCACACCGGATTATCTGAAACCAACACGATCGAATCGCAAACATCCTACCGAACAATTACACGGATCCTGACAGAGCATAGTCAGATTTAGTACATGTGCGAAGCCTTGCGGCAGTGGAATGACATGCCGAGAAGCTTCTATATTTGCAGTCTAAGGCGCGGTGGAACATAGATCGGGACAACGGTTTACCTGTTCTTATCACCCAAGAATCAGAGAGCAACCGCAGCATAGATCTGTCCCATAAACCTGTACCCTCGCTATGTTAGTCCGACCCCATAGCTCACTTGGGTATCGTCCGCCAGCGTCCGAGGCATTCATGCCAAGGCTTCAGATAGTCGCAAATCGGAGATAATGAATGGTAACGCTATCGGGTGCAGGTCATGGGCAGCATTGCATATGCCCCTATAGTGAAGTCAGAATTTCACCGGTCTCCCCACCAATTCTTGATTTGCTTCTTCTTTATCAAAGCCGATTCAACATCGCTCGGCTCGTCGAACCAAACTAGGTCGACAATTCCATGTTTCGAGGTGTACTCCAAGCCAAACTCAGTTCTGTCTTGTCATATTCGTTGGCGCAATTCGCCCGTTACACCTGTGTAGAGCATCTTGGTTCGGTTCGCGAACATGTATACGAAGTAACGATTTGAGCTTTGCCTCACGGTAGATTCCGCCGGAAGTTTGACCTCGATCTTCATCAGGGTGACAAATAATCAATTTCAGAGCGCCCTAACCCAGCCGATATTCACCTCGAACTATCGAAGTCGCTCGCTCGCCACTACAATCCACCGCACCATGACAACAACAAAGATCCTCACGCCCAACGAACTTCAAGCTCACATCGACAGGCTCCCTCGGATGGAGATCGCACATCTGCCGACTCCGCTCGAAGAGATGCCGCGACTCACCGAACGGCTGGGTGGCCCTAAGATATGGATCAAGCGTGAAGACATGACGGGTCTGGCGTACGGCGGAAACAAGGCGCGCCACTACGAGTTCGAGATGCCGCATGTTGCCGATGAAGGCTACGACGTGATGATCAACATCATGGACTACCACTCGAACAACGCCAGAATGACCGCTGCAGCTGCCAACAAGATCGGCATGCGCTACATCCTCGTTCTCAGGAACGCGGCGAACCGGAACGTTCAAGGCAACTTGTTGATTGACAAGATTCTTGGCGCAGAACTCCACCTACTCGACGAATACCAGTCGGGCGATGCCGAGGGTTACGCAACCAAACTCAAAGAAGAACTCGAAGCCGAAGGGCACAAGCCTTATCTCATTCAGAACTATCTGTTTCCTCGCATCGTTGGAATGGTCGGGTTCGTTCAGGCCGGCATCGAAATACTCGAGCAAATCGAGGAAAACAGTCTCAAAAACGTCCATATCATCGGAGTAGCAGGTCGTTCGCTCTGCGGTCTGATTATTGCTGCGAAGGCGATGGGACTCGATTGGAAATTCACGGGCGTTACGGTCAACTACGACGTGCCGCTCAAAGGCTACATCTTCGAACACAACAAGGACATCCAGGAGCTTCTCGATCTGCCCGTTACGTTTGAGCAGAGCGACATGCGGGTATTCGACCAGTACGTCGGCGAAGGCTATGGCGTGATGACTGCGCAAGTTGCCGAGGCGATTCACATTGCGGCACAGACCGATGCGATCATCTGCGATCCGAACTACACGGGCACTGCAATGGCGGCTTTGATTGATCAGGTCGAAGAAGGCGGGTTCGGCAAAGACGAAACGGTCATCTTCCTGCACACTGGCGGACTTCCTGCCGTTTTCACATTCGCCGAGCAGCTGGCTGCTTTCAAAGGTGAAGTTTAGAAACTTCTACCCGCAGGAGGTGTTCACGTGAATATGTGGAACAGAGGTGGCGGAGATCGCGATCCCGATGGTCGCCGTAGTGTTACCGTTCGCCAACTGATAATACGAGCGGTTTTCTACGTCGCAATTTTCGCCGCGATCATCTGGTGGGCGAATAGCTGATTCACTGATCGCACTTGCGATCTTACTGCCAACCCTCGACGCCGTAGATCTTTGTCTGTGGTTGAGCAACTAGAAAACTCAGTGCTATTGTCACCCTAAATTCATTTTCAGGATATAACGTTCACCCGTACCAACCACTCGACAAATCCACCCACTCTGGATTTTCAAACTCAATCAGATTCATTTTCCACCGCCGGCGCCACGTCTCGATCTGCTGCTCTCTGGTTATCGCGGCAGATACGCCGGCTGTTTCCTCGAATCAAACTAGATCACTAATTCAATACTTCGATTTATGAATCGAACCAGCCTGATTCTTGTGTTGCCAAATGCGCCTCTCCAGATCGCGGGTAACGCGGTTGTGCAGCATTTTCCATCTGTTGCGAGGATATAAACGAAGTAGCGGTTTGGCGCTTTGGGCATGGATTGTAGAGTATCGTGGACTGAGATCCTGAAAATGAATTCAGGATGACATAGCCTCGGGAAATTCGAATCAATCCGTCTCTGCCGTACTTCCCAATATCACATCCCACAATACAAAAAGACCGGCTCCAAATGAATGGACCGGTCTTTTCATTTTCGTACTTGAAGTGCTACGAAGTTACAGAGCTAATTCTGTCGGCAACTCGTGCAACGCTTCGTGAGAAACGAGGTGTGAGGTAACCCTCGAGGATTCCGGCGCCAAATGCAAAAGCGAACAGCGCTAGCTGGCCCGCCATAATTCCGGATCCGCCCTGACCTGCCAGAAATGCCACTCGCGTGGTTGATTCCTGATCAGAAACCAGCGGTAGTGAGATGATTCCAGCACCGAACAGTGCGAACACTGCCAGAGCCAGCACACCACCAACAAGCGGTCGTGCCAATCCAACCATAAACAGCGCCACTTTTTCGGTGTACTCAAGCTGCATCGTGACCGTTCGCAGAAGAACTGCAAACGCACTACCAGCAATACCGAAAATCACTGCCGCAAATACGATCTCAAGCGGTGTGGAGAGGAACAACGCCTCAACACCCGATACTGTGACCGTCGCCGCTGCAAGTGCTCCAGCGAGTACAGTGAGTCCAACCATCGGTGAGACGATTCGCCGAAGCATTGTTCGAGAATGAATCATTTCACCAACGTTGGCACTCAACGTACCCAGGATCTGGTCGCCGTCCCGAAGAACGTCGATGCCGCCTGCCATTGCGCGGTCAATCCAAGCCTGGAGATTATCGATCATCTGTGTGTGATCATTGAGCTTCGCGCTGCGAACCCTGATCACCAATCGTTCAACTGAAGCCACGAACGTTGCCGCCTCGGCAACCATTCCGCGTCCGCCCTCTTGCGGACTAACGTCTTCGGCCTCAAATCGTACTGGTTCCGTCATATCGTGCTCCTATTTAGTAAAACCGAGCCTTGAACTCAATTCCACCTTTTTGGGTGTGCTGATGACGCACCGGGAATGCCGGTTCCTCATTGGTTGACGCGCACCGCGGAAAGATGCTGCAAACGTAGCACTGAGAAGGTGAAAAATCAAGAATATTGACTCATTTTGAACTCAAAACCGACCGATTTCGTCGCGAGCGAAAAATACCTGTTTCCGGCTATTTCTGCTGGTCTCGGCACTTGAGCACCTTCCTCGGTGAAGACCTAGATCGCCAGCTAATTGACCAAATTGAAGTATTCAAATCTGGATCAACACCGCGGGGACTGGTAATTCACGAACACCAGCTTGAAATTAGTGAATAAACTGCACTCAATTCTGCTGCATGAATCTCCATATAGGTTCACAGGGTTCAGGAAAACTCAAATGACTTGGAGTTTGGTTTGGGTAACTACGATCTCCTAATTCAAAATGGCCGTGTGCTCGACGCTGATACAGATTTCGATCAGATTTCCGACTTGGCGATCTCAAACGGCAGGATCGAACGAATCGACCCAGCGATCAATCCCGCCCTGGCCGACGACTTAATCGACGCAACCGGTCAGTGGGTTATTCCGGGGATGATTGACACCCACGTCCACGTGTCAAATGCTGCCGGCCTTGGTCGAATACGAGGTCTTGGTTTGCAGATGGTCGCAGCATCGGGAGCGACCACTGTGATCGACCTCGGTGGAAGCATGGATGCCCTGCGGGCTGGCATCGTCGCACGTGGCTCAGGGGTAAACGTGGGCAGTCTCGGTTACCTCAAACCGGGCGAGACCGTTCCTGAGGGTCGGCTGAGTGCCGATTCAATCCTCGAAATTGTTGGCGAAGCACTTGATGTTGGTTCGCTTGGCATCAAGCTCTGGGGCGGTTATTACCCGTTCACCCCGGAAGAAACATCACGATTCATCGCAGCTGCAAATCAACTCGTGGGTTATGTCGCCTACCACGTCGGAACCACAGAAACGGGATCACGTCTCGACGGTCTGCGAGAAGTTCCGTCGCTTCTCGGCAGAACTGGCAAAGTGCACCTCGCCCATATCAACGCATACTGCCGTGGCTCGATACTCCCGGTCGAAGAAGAGATTCTAGAGGCGCTTCAAATCGTTGAATCCCTGCGGCAGCAAGTCGTTTCCGAGGTCCATCTTGCTCGACCCAACTTCACGCTCGGCAAGTGCGATGAAAACGGCAACGTTCTTGCCGATGTCGTTGGAAACTGTCTGCGCCTGAGGAATTACGATCCAACCGACAACGGTATTCGCGCAGCGTTACGAGATGGTTATGCATCTACGGTCGAAGAAACTAGCACAGGGCTAGTGCTGGTCTCAGGCGAACGTGGGGTTGAGCTTTTCGACGCTGGCAACACCGATCTGCCTATGAGTTTTCCGGTAAACAGTGCCGAATCGGCATTCCAACTCACAGCTGCAAAAGACTCCGAGGGTGAATTCATCATCGACGCGGTTGGAAGCGACGCTGGAGCGCTGCCAAGAAACGTGAACATCGAACAGTCGATGCGACTGGTGATATTCGGTGCGCTAGAACCACTCGAATTGGTGCAGAAACTCAGCCTGAATCCGGCAAAAATGATTGGTCTCGAATCGAAGGGTCGACTGACGGAAGGGCTCGACGCCGATATCACCATCATCGATCCCGATCTCGGCAAGGCAAGCTACGGCTTCGTTGGCGGAGAACTAATCATGATAAGGGGACGAGTCGTTGGCCGAGGCGGAACGATCCTCACCACACCACGTGGCGAACGTGCGATGGAAGCGACCGGGCTGCCGTTCGAAACGATCGACATCACAAAGGCAATGATGTACTCAGGACGCGGGTGATCGATGCACCAAAGAACCCCTCGACTCCGCTCTACTACACCCTAGAAATCGATACTTGCTTTCTCGACATCACCATTCCAAAAGAACCACCCGAGTCAATCAACATCCTCGGGTACCTCAACGTTCCTGAACGAGAAGTAAATGGCGAAGTTGTACGCCAGCTTCAAGCCACCACCAACTAACCAGGGTGCAACCGTGTACGCCCCTGCCCATAGGAATCCGGTAACGGTCGAACTGGGCATTCGACCCAGTCCTCGACCCAGGTTCGCCGATCCCGCCATGACCGTCCGCTCTTCGGGCGAGACGAGAGCCATCATGTACGACTGCCTTGTCGGGACGTCCATCTCGTCGAAAATCCCGCGAAGCATCCAGATGCCAGCCGCCAGAGCGGCACTCGGCGCGAGCGCAAACGAAATGAGACATATATTCGAAGCAACCTGGGTCCAAACGAACGTGTTGAGCAACCCGATTCTTTTAGCGACCGACGGTGCAAGCCAGATCGAGACAAGATTGAGCCCTTGCGTGGCGATCATAATGGCAGCGATCGTGCCTTCATTCATACCGTATTTATCGACCATCCACAGCGCGAAGAACGCATCGAAAATCATCCCTCCCGAGAACGAATCGACCGCAAACAGGCTCGATATTTTCAGGATCGGCTTTCGTGACGGTGTTTTGAACGGATTGACGAGTAGCTGACCGACACTTGCTCGTGATTCAATGGCCGCCGATAGCGCTAGGTAGATAACCGCATTGAGCAGGTTGATACCGAGATAGATCACCAGCAACACCTTGTAGGCGTCGACGATCTCCCAATCTCGAACTCCGATCAAATACGTGGCAATTCCGACCAGAGCACTGCCGATCGCTCGGCCACCAGCCGAAGAAACAGAAAGATTCGAAAAGGCTCGAGTGCGGGTTTGAGCGTTCGTAATTTCGGTGAGGGACGCTTGCTCAAGCTGGAGATTCGGTCCCCAGTGCATCCCGCTGCCGGCATACGAACCGAAGAACGAAGCGAGCCCTATCAGCCACACATTTTCAGTGAAGAACAACATCACGATGGTGAGAGCGGTAATCACGGCGATGATCACGAACCACGCACGGCGTGAGATCGAATTCGCCGTGAACATAACCACCAGCGAAAACAGGAATCCGCCAACGAGACTGGCGCCCAGCACAAGTCCGATCTGCGGAATGGAAAGACCGATTTCAGCAAGATAGATCGCGAGAATGACCGCGATCAACCCGCGCCCCATGTCGCGCAGGCCACGCCCGGCAAAGACGATCAGCGCGTCAAACCCCGGTCGACCGACCGAGACATTCGAAACAGGCGCTGCGGAATCCTGAATATTCATTGGCACTTACAAGACCCAGAGTGTAGCCATGCCCAGCGTCGGATGTCGGGATTCAAACGCCATATGAAAATACCCAGACGCGAAAACGTGCCGGGGAGATTCATTCGCAACATGCGGCAGGCAACCATTTAGTTAGTTATGAATCTCCCCGGCACGCCGTCTATATAAATATAATCTGGGCACTCAAATTGCGTCAGGGTTACCTTCAAATTACCGTTTCCATTACGGCGCGATTACCGCACCCACTTTCACGAGAATGGCACTCCAAATGTCCACGCAACTGTAGAATCGCCGTAAAACCACACTGTGTGCTCGATCCATTTCAGGAAAAATCTCAAATTGGGTAATTCACAGCGATTCGATACCGTGCTGAAAAACGGTCGCGTGGTCGATCCAACTAACCAAATCGATGGCCAGTTCGATGTCGGGATTCGCCTCGGCAAGATCGCCACTGTAGTCGAGACGATCCCGCCGGAATCAGCCGACGATATCATCGATGTTTCCAACCAAATCGTGATGCCGGGACACATCGACACCCACGCCCACCTGTCAAGTCCGTTCCAGGGAAGCGTCGACAGAGCGTTCGGGCACGCCATGTTGGTCGAATCGGGCACAACGACCGCACTCGACCTCGCTGGCGATCCGACGATGATGTCGGAAGGCATGATAAAGCGGGGTGCCGGTCTCAACGTCGCTTCACTTATGGGACTCGTCCCTCACCAAACGGTCTCCGAAGACGATCCACGACCTTCGGTTTTACGTGATGCAATATCCGAGGTAAAAAAGCGTGGCGGTTTCGGCGTAAAGATGCTCGGCGGCTACCACCCGTTCACCCCTGAGGCTTCTGCCGATGTGGTGAAAGAGGCAAACGAGCAGCTCGCATGGGTTGCTTTCCACGTTGGGACAAAAGACTCCGGTAGCGATATGATCGGTCTACGTGAAGTACCCGAAATTACCGGTAAAGGTCGACTACACGTCGCTCACATTAATTCGTACACGCGGGGCATGATCGACCAACCGCATGAAGAAGTTCAAGAAGCCCTCGGAATGATTGAGCGTATGCGATCACACTGGATCACTGAGGCGTATCTCGCTCAAATCAACGGCACAAATGGCAAATGCGACGAGAACGGCGATGTCATCTACAACGTGATGCAGAACTGCCTGAAAGCACGCGGATACCCGACCAACGAAGACGGCGTGCGTGCATCGCTGCGAGACGGATATGGGTCAGCACTGGTTGAGCGTGGCGGTCGGGTCATTCGCGTCACCGGACAGGAAGCGGTGGATATTTGGGAATCGGTGGCTACCGACGCATCACTCAGCTACCCGGTGAACCCACCAACGAGCGCATTCAGTCTCACTACAGCGAAATACGACGATGGAACTTTCCGGGTTAACGCTATTTCAACTGATGGCGGCTCGCTGCCTCGCAACGTGGCTATCGAACGAACGATGGCGTTGGTCGCTTTCGGGGCACTCAGCATGGACGAAGCCGTTACAAAGCTCAGCTACACACCGTCTCGAATGATGGGTTTGCTAAACAAGGGGCACTTCTTCGAGGGTGCCGACGCCGATGTGACGATAGTAAATCCTGGAACAGGCAAGGCATCGATGTCACTGGTGGCTGGCGAATTAATCATGCTCAACGGTCGTGCGATCGGCCGAGGCGGTACCTGGTTGGTACTCGAAGAGGGCAGGCAGGCCGCCGCTGCGATTGGTCTACCGTATGAAGTTATCGATCTCGAAAACAGCCGACTCTACGAAAATTGGAACTAAGGCCCCCAGAGCCGAAAACTACCCAAAGAAAACGTGGCCATACCACATAAAGGATCAACTGAATGTCGCTGAAAGATCGTATTGGTGTCGACGCTGGCAAAACCCGTTTGGAAGACGCGGTTCAGTGGGCTATCGACAACGAGTTCTACTTCCTAGATTTCAACGCCGACGCAGGATCCAACCACATGGCCACGTGGACACCTGATCGAGCGCGTGAAGTTCGGAGCATGTGCGAATCGCACGGAATTTCAATCGGGCTTCACACTCTTTCGGCAGTGAACGTTGCAGAGTTTTCACCCTACGTTTCACGAGCGGTCGAGGAGTACATGCGTGCGAGCGTCGATCTTGCCAATTCGCTCGATTGCGCATGGACGGTCGTACACGCCGGATTCCACTTCTCGGGCGACGTTCCTGAACGTAAGAAATCGTCGATGGATCGACTGAAACGTATCTGCAAGTACGGAGCCGATACCGGTCAGAAAATCCTGCTCGAAAACCTGAACTTCGAACCCGACAAAGCCGAAGTTCACTATATGGCTCACACAGTCGAAGAAACTCGAGAATATTTTGATGAAATCCCACCAGAGCAGCTAGGGTGGGCGTTCACAGCAAACCATTCACATCTCGTGCCCGATGGCGTCGATGGATTCCTCGATGCGTTCGGTATCGACCGAATCGGTGAAGTCAGGCTCGCCGACAACCATGGCGACTACGAGGTCCACCTCATCCCAGGCGAAGGCAACCTCGACTTCTCCAACCTGTTCACCCGACTCGAAACCACCGGATACAAAGGCCACTACTCGATGGCGTACGGTTCGGATGAACAGCGAATCGAATCACGCAACCACCTGGCCACGCTGGCTTAGAACCGAAAGGCGAATCCTGTGTACCACGTCGACGATATCGACCCAGATGCCCTCTTCCCTAAGGGTGCAACCACACACGGTCGTTCGACACGTGCCCCGGCAACCGGAACGAAGGGCATGGTCGCTTCGGCGCACCCGTACGCATCCCGGGCGGGTTTCGATGTGTTGCGAGACGGCGGTAACGCAATGGATGCGGCCGTAGCCGTAGCATCCACGCTCAACATCGCCGAGCCTTACATGTCGGGTGTCGGTGGCATTGGCATAGCACTGGTCTACATTGCGAAAGAAAATCGCACTCGAGTGCTGAATTTCTCAGGCCACGCTCCAAACGCAGCTCAGCCCGACATGTACGACCATCTCAACGCGGAGACGGGTCCGATCTCGCCGTTGGTGCCTGGCAATGTCTCAGGTTGGATGACGATGCACGACACATACGGATCGCTACCGCTAACGAGAGTGATGCGAGATGCAATTCAATATGCCGACGAGGGTGTCGCTCTCACGCCCTTCAATGCCAGCATGATCGAAGAGAACCTCGTGCGAATCGATCGGTTCGAATCGTCCCAGAAAGCCGTAGTAGTCGAACGAACCGGCCTAAGCGCAGGTTCCGTTTTCCGCCTACCGCAACTCGCCGAGTCACTGACCGCAATCGCCGAAGGTGGACAAAAAGAGTTCTATGAAGGCGCACTTGGCGATCGAATTCAGGCAGGGCTCGAAGCTGCTGGTGGAATCATCAGTCGAGAAGAGTTGGCGGCCTATCGGGCGTACTGGCAAGAACCGCTGAGCACCGACTACCGAGGATTCGAAGTGCGCGTTGCGCCACCGAATTCGTCGGGATTCCAGATTCTCGAAACGCTGAATATTTTGAACAATTTCGACGAACTCCCCTATGGATCGAGCGATTCTCTACACAGGCTCGTCGAGGCTGTCTACATCGCTGCTGACGATCGTGCAAAGTACGCCGGTGATCCTGCACAGGTCGAGATTCCTTTGGATCGGTTGCTCTCCGCCGAATATGCAGCCGATCGCGCCGCTGAAATAAGCATGCTCGAAACCTCGGGACCTCCTGCTGAACGCTGGGATCGTTCTCGCGTTGACCACGCTCCCGTGGGCATTAAGCCCGAGTACGCCAGCGGTCTGACAACTCACTTTGCGACCGCCGATTCCGAAGGCAACGTCGTCACAATCACACAGACCCTTGGTGGAGCGTTTGGTTCAGCAGTTGTCGCAGGAGATACTGGCATCTTCATGAACAACATGTGCAAGTGGTTCGACATTGATCCCGGTTCCGATAGTCCGAACCTGATAGGACCCGGAAAGCAACAGGACTTCTGCATCGCTCCGGCACAGATTTTCTATGGAGCGGGCGACAAGAAAATAAAAATGTCGATCTCGACTCCAGGTAGCTGGGGCATCCTTCATACGACTGCCCAGATGATGTATGCCCACATCGATGCTGGGATGAACGTTCAAGAGGCTATCGAGGCACCTCGCTTCCGGCACTATGACAGCGGAATGCTGCTTCTTGAAAACCGCTTCCCTCGCCACATGCGAGAGGACCTCGCACGGCGCGGCCACCGGGTACACGTGGCTCCCGATTGGCACAACGCAGTAGGAGGCGGTCAAGGCATCCAGTTCACAGAGCATGGAACCATGCTCGGAGGAGCCGACCCCCGCCGTGATGGCGTAGCAATGGGCTACTAGGTGGTGCTATTGGCACGTTTTCATGATGGCGAGTGCATCCCCACAGAAAGTGTCCTCCTGAGGCACTCGAAGGACGACAGGTTGGCATGATGAGTAAAATTCACTCAAATTCATGCCCAACCCAAACAAAATAACCGCCAGTTACGATGGCCTCTCCGTATTCCCAAAGATGGTGTGCGAGGTAATGGGCTCCGCCGATGGCGAGGTGCCCAAATCAGCTCGCGAAAAATCTACGAACTTGGTGCGGAAGTCGGAAAACGCAGCTACACACTCGTTACGGGCATCGCCCTCGGGCTCCCGCACGGCTCGGTGCTCGGAGCAAAATCGTAAGACGGGCTCGTGCTCGGTATCTCCCGACGTAAAGTTTCACCGAGCACATCGAGCGGTACAACTCACACACTCGAGGCTACGAAATCATCGTCTACACCGGCTGCGGTCTGAAGGATCGTGAAGTCGATAACATCCAGACCGGCGACGCCACTGTAATAGCTGGAGGCCGTTCTGGCACACTTGGTGAATTTTCGATCGCCTACGATCAGGCCAAGATCATCAATGTCCTCGAAGGGACGGGTGGCATAGCCGATCACATCGACGAGTTGGTCGAGGCAATCAACAAAGAAACCGGTGCCAGAGTCATCGGCCACTCTGCCCCGATAAAACTCGTCGAACTACTCGAACAGGTGCACATCGATGACGTCTTACCCGGCTACCTCGACCTAGTAGAAAACCACGAAACCGACGGCGAACTGGAATGACCGGCGATTCGTAGTTCCACAGCTAACCAAACGCAAGCCATCCTGCAGCTCACCGATCTCGAAGAAAACGTGGCTTTGTCACCGTTGGACCCGGCCTGAGGTGTCACCGCCGGCTACTGCCATTACCTCTTTCACGCTGACGAGGTTGAAGTCGCCGTGGAAAGTGTGCGACATCGCTGACGAGGCGACCGCAAAGTCGAGAACCTTTCGAGAATTCCAACCGCCTTGGTTGAGTCCATAGATCATCGCTGCGCAGAACGAATCGCCACCGCCAACGCGGTCGACAATTCGAACGGGGTACTTCGCACCAACGAGAATCTCATCGCCATCAAAGTAGATCGCGCTCCAGTCATTGTCATCAGCCGAAATGCTCTCTCGCAGAGTAATTGCGACCTTCTTGAACCAGAATTTGTCGACAAGCTCCTGAACAACAGGGCGGTAGGCGTTGGGATCGATCTCCCCGGTCGTTACATCTACACCTTCTGCCGCAACGCCAAGGCACTTTTCCGCGTCCTCTTCGTTTCCGATCGAAACATCAACATGCTTCATCATCGGAATCATCGTCTCCTGCGCCTCTTCAGCACTCCACAGATTTCCTCGGTAGTTCATATCGGCGCTGACGGTTAAGCCCATCTGCTTGGCTGCTGCTGCCGCCTCGTCGCACGCCGCCGCTGCGGTTTTTGAGATCGCCGGAGTGATTCCAGTGAAATGGAACCAGTCCTTACCCTCAAACACCTGCTCCCAGTCGACATCGCCAGGCTTTATCTCGGCTATTGCTGAAGCTGCCCGGTCGTAAACAACCTTCGAAGCCCGCATTGCCGCACCGGATTCGAGGTAGTAGGTACCCAGCCGCTTGCCCTGTCGGAGAATTTCAGAGGTGTCGACTCCGAACTGGCGAATGTAGTTAACACATGCCTGCCCGATGTCGTTATCGGGTATCGCTGTTACGAATGTTGCATCGACACCGAACTGCGCTAGCGATACTGCGACGTTGCACTCGCCACCACCGTAGGTGACTTCGAACTCACGAGCCTGGGTAAAACGCTCTCGTCGCATCGTGGCGAGTCGGAGCATCACCTCTCCAAAAGTAACTACCTTGACCATGGGGGTCTTGATCCTTTTTTCTGTGTGAATTGGTTGGTTGATGAATTGATATCGGTCAGTGTGTGATCAGTTGCCGATCAGTCGAATCACGCCGAAAAAGAGTGGCAATGCCGCCTACAACCCCCGGATGGATTTGATGAGGGTGACCGTGTCCTTGCTGCGCTGTTCGAGTTTGTCCCACGCCCTGTCCTTGATGATGTCGGCAGACACCAGCTTCGAACCCATACCCACCGCGACAACACCAGCTTCGAACCACGGTCGAAGCGACTCCTCGGTGATATCAACACCACCGGTCGGCATGATCGACGACCACGGCATCGGTGCGAGAACGTCCTTTACGAATCCGGGTCCTCCAACCGCGCTACCCGGGAAGATTTTTACGATATCGGCCCCGAGTTCTTCGGCTGCTGAAATTTCAGAAGCGGTTCCGCATCCTGGAACGTAGCCAACTTTTCGCCTATTGCAGACCTTCGCGACGTCGGGGTTGGTTACCGGTCCGACAATAAAGCTGGCACCTGCACCAATGTACATTGAAGCGGTTCCCGCATCGAGAACTGAACCAGCACCGAGAATGGCGTCGGGAAGTTCGGCTGCGCAGAACTTATCGAGTGCCGAGAACACTTCCCAGGCGTGATCGCCACGATTTGTGAACTCAAGAACCTTGATCCCACCGTTTACGCAAGCCTTTGCAATATTTTGAGCGATAGCGAGATCTCCGTTGTAAAAGACCGGCACAACACCGATTTCGTTGACTGCGTTTAGTGCCTGTAGCCGTGAATATCTGGCCAAATCGGGTTCTCCTTAGCGAGATGTTTCAAATTTATCCACAGGCTAGTTTATCGCTCTCGGCGCGAGTAGTAACCTCTCAGTCCACATATGTTGAACAACCCTTATAGGAACTCCACTCGTAGTTGCGTTTTGCCAATAAGAGAAAGACATCCAAATGGACTCGAATCCAATAAAAGACAAGCTAATCCGGGGCGAAGCGTCAGTCGGCACATGGTCGACTACCGGTGATCCTTCGGTAATCGAAATACTCGCACACATGTCTGACCTCGACTGGATCACGGTCGACTTCGAGCACAACGCTATCGATGTCTCTACCGCAGTCAACTGCCTGCGAGCGGCTCAAGGAAGCGGCAAGGTGATGTTCGCCCGTGTTCCATACGTCGACAAAGTTTGGATCAAGCGCATTCTCGATATTGGCTTCATGGGGATCGTGGTCCCCGACGTTAAAAACGCCGAACAAGCGGCCGAGGCGGTAAGGGCAGCCAAGTACGCCCCCGAAGGAATGCGCGGTATCGGTAGCGCACGCGGGCAGATCGCCTACGGTCCAGACTTTTACCAAAAGGCGAACGACATGACGATGGTCGTGATCATGATCGAAGATCCGGTTGCGGTCGATCAAATCAACGAAATCATGGCGGTCGAGGGTGTCGATGTCTGTTTCGTCGGTCCAAACGATCTCGCGCAAACCCTCGGGGTCCCGATCGGACTGGATAACAAGCATCCCGATCACATCGCTGCGGTGCAGAAAGTTGTCGATGCGGGTAAACGCAACGGTATCGCAACGGGCGCTCACACTGCATCCGGTGAGGAAGCGTCACGCCGCATCAAGCAGGGCATGCAGTGGTTTCCGATTAGTTCAGACGCAGGAATGCTCAGATTCGGCGTTGATGGACAGCTAGCTGCCATGGAAGAAGGACTTAAAAACGACGCCACCGACGATAACTCCGAGGACGGCGGGACGTTTTACTAAGACGGGTCGTTGCCAGTCACGGTTGTTCTGAGCGCTATTTAGAATCACGTCCTATGCGGACCAACTTGAGCGGAAGAGCGCCACTGCCTAAATCGTAAATCGGCTGCAACAAGAAAGTGATACTGAATCAAGTTCAGCATGGCAATTGGCAGCTAGTAACGACATCAAACATCGGCGCCGAACCACCATCTACACCTACAACCGGTCGATTTCGTGGAGTAGCTCGATCGCGGCCGGAATCGAATCGGTGTAGACGTTCGACCAGCGGATCATACCCTCGCCATCAACTATGAAAACCGACCGCTTCGAAATTCCGCGGCTCTCGTTGAACACGTCATACGCTTTCGACACCTCACCATGCGGCCAAAAATCGCTAGCAATCGGAAACGGAACACCGCACTCACCCTTGTATTCACCCAGACTCTCAGCCCACGCCTTCTGAACAGCTACTTGATCGCAGCTGATCTCGATAACTTCGGTGTTTCGAGTTTGGAATTCATCGTAGTTTGCGCGGAACCCGCGCACCTGATTCTGTCAGCCACCGGTGAAGCTTGCAGGATGAAAGGCAATCACGACCTTTTTACCGCGTAGGTCGGAAAGTATTACAGTGCCGGAGTGTGAACTAAGTGCGAAATCTGGTGCCTGGGCGCCGGTTCTAAGTGCCATGTGAAGTTACTGCTCCATTGAGAAGATCGAATGCCGATTGGGCTTGCAACCCGCAATACTACAAGCAATCCCAGTTCCAAATACGCATTGCGTTCAGACCAAGGTATTTATCACGCTCATTTGAACTCAGCCAATCGAAGCCTTCTTGGGCGAGTTTGAGTTCGTTTTTCAGTGAAATCCAGCCGTACTCGATCCTGTGATATCCGGGGTAGCCAGTACCCCACATAACGCGGTCGATCCCAAAAGTATCAATCGCCATTTTGATCACATCGTGCATGTCGGCGAAAGGATGCTCGTCGCTCTCTGATCGATTGTGAATATCGGAGATTTTCATGTGAATGTTGTCGTGATTCGCGAGCGCGAGTACCGGCTTATATTCATCCCAATCGGGAGCCATATTTGGCTCCGGGTACATCATGTGATCGATCAGCCAAATGATACCCGCGTATTTTTTAGCAACGTAGTCGAGTTGATGCGCATGCTCAGGTCGGTTGTGGATTTGAACGATACCTGCCCGCTGCTCGATTGCTTTGAACATGGCATCGTTCTCAGGACGCTTCAAAATATCGACTTCCGAGTAATATTGCGGATGAAAGCGAAATCCCTGCATCTCGCGCTCGTCCATCCAGTAGACAGCTTGCTCAGCGTTTTGATCGTCCATCGGATCGACCAAGCCCATCGAAACGAATCGATCCGGATACTTGATCGCCGATGCCGCGATGTACTCGTTGTCCCAAGTCGAAAACGATGTCTGCACAAGAACCGTCTTATCGACGCCATTCGCATCCATATCGGCAAGTTGCAGTTCGGCGTTACCGTGCGCCGTGGGCTTAGAAGTGAAACTGGGCGCACTCGGCCCAATGGGCGCGATCGGTGGCATCTCCCATATATGAACGTGGGTATCAACAATCATTAGGCACGAAAACTCCCGAAAACCAGCGAACAATAAGTGTTAGGAAATTCGAGCCCGCTTACCCCTCGCCGCGTACTCCGTAGTAGGAATCTCACGCGAAATCGGTTAGAAACGCCGAGTGTTCGATAAGTTACTTACGAGCCCTGTCGATTAGCGCTCTTGATAGGAACAAAAGCATTGACAGTGAACCGAGTACGAGCAATCCGAAGCCGAACCCGGCTTTCACGCCCGACCCACTCGTCGTGTAGGCATGAACCGGCTCCTCCGTCGAAGCGTGCACTGTCGCTGACGCTCCAGCGACCGATGCGACGACGATCAAGGCGATAACGATTTGTTTATACGTGTATTTAGCCATAGCAACATTATGCACGACGCTGTCAAGGTGCTATTTCATCGCTATTTGCCCAAGTGTTACGGATTTCCAGGGGCCGGTCGGCCCGTCGCATATTCCAGCATTCGCAACTTCCATACCGGTCAGTTGCGAACAACCGTCTGGAACTCGAAGCCAACTTGAAGCGTACCCTGCGCAGCTTCGGACTGTTATGAGGGGTAGGCAGTAACGAACTCGCCACGCTGAAGCATAGACCGGACCGTCGAGGGGATGTAGTGGTTGTACGCGCCTGCTCTCAACAATGGAATAAATCCGCTCGAAGACGACGCGTTTTCAGCAACCATCGATCCGAACTCACCTGCCAGTTCCTGCTCGGAAAGGCCGGTTGTAAGGTTCAGGTGCGGGTAACGGTGTTCAGCGAGAATATCGCCGAGAAGGCCATCGAGAGAATCGACACCGGTCACACTGAGCATTTCTTTTCGCTCGGAGTCAGTTGTTGGGATGTACGGATGGTTGGCCAGAGTCTTAGGAGTATTTCCGGAGGAAGCTTGTGAAGCCATATGAAGTGGGCGTTACTCCAATGTTGCCTGATAGCTGGCTGCGTCCATCAACTCGTCGAGCTGCGCGGTATCCGAGAGTTCGACCTTGATCAGCCAGCCGACACCATAGGGCTCGGCATTGACCGACTCAGGATTGTCGACGGCTTTGGAATTGACCTCGATGATCTTGCCTCCAACCGGTGAAAACAGATCGCTTACCGCTTTCACCGACTCGATTTCACCGAACTTCGCGTGCTGTATAACGTCGGTACCAGCTTCCGGAAGATCAACGAACACGACATCACCGAGGGATTCTTGTGCAAACATGGTCACGCCCACTTCAGCGACTTTCCCGTTCATCCGCACCCATGTGTGTGTTTTTGAATATTGGAGATCGCCCGGATACATCGGTAGTTCACGTTCCTTCAGCTAGACCTGCCTGATGGCTCGCACGGCCGCAACTTCAGCGATGATTCCGTCGGAGTATTGCACCGGCATGTCCCAACCACCAAACTGCACCAGCTTGGCGATCGAATCGACATGGACGGAGTGGAGTGCTGTTTCCTTGAGCGCCTGACATTCCGACTGGGTCTGAGATACGTCGCTCAACATCTACTCTTGGTAAAACATTCACGCCAAGGTCGAAGCCGCAATTTCTCAGTGCAACTCGCCTGATGACCGATTCGTCACACTCAATCGTAACCCGAATCAGACCAGATTGCCGAGCAATTCTTCGATGACAGAATCCACCTCGGGCAAACCCTTCTCGATAGACCATCCTGATCCCTCGCTTCGATGACTTCGTTCGGGAAATCCACTGAGGACTATCGGAAGTGACCACTCCCACTCTTCACACCGCTACGGCTTGTCGCCGAACAACTCGTCCCAGGTCGGCATCGTCCCCGACTGATCCTGCGAGAACGGATTACTCGCTCGAAGCAGCCGCGCATGCTCGACTGAAGCCCCATCCAGTGTCGGCGCACTGTGCTCGGCGGTAAGCGGCGACCCGCCAACGATGCCGGTAATCGCCTGCGAACGCCCTCCGTCACTTTCGACCCCTCTCGAATGCGCCGCAACCTTGAAGCGACCAAGTCCACCGGGATCGATCAAAGAGCCAATCCCGGCGAGATCCTCCTGCGACTCACTTCTCGAGAACTGACCGTTAATCGTTCGCGCACCGATATCGCTCAGGAAACCGCCGATACCGATGTTCGTCAAGAACTGCCGCTGTGCCACGTATGAACGTTTGCCAATGCGCTCGAATCCGTTGACCAGCAGCATATGATCGACAGTGGTGAAGTCGACGTGCGCTGTAATGTCCTGTCTGCCGATGCGGGCAAGAGCGTTCTGGCTAAGCGTGTGCTGGTAGTAGCAACGTAGGGAGCCACCGAGCCGGGCAGGTGTGTAAAGCTCAGGGCGCTCATAGCCGTAATCAATCGTGATCACATATCCACGCTCAAGCGTCGCCGAAACGGAATCAGCCCAGTTCCTGAGTCTGAGATTCGCCTCACCGCGGTATCCCTCGGGTAGCGATCCGAGAAACGGCTCGACTCGGGCGGAGATTTCCGGGTCGCTCACATCGTTAATTACTTCGACAAACTTACCGCCCTGATGGTCAACGTAGATTTCTCGGACTTCACCCGCCTGGACGATGAATCGATTCACGGGCATTGCATCGAGCAGTTCGTTCGAGATCACACAACCCTTAACGCCGAGCGGCAGTAACGAAAGTTGACCGATCACGGTCGATTCGGCAGGCGGAACGAGGTCGGTCGCGATGTACGAGATAACCTCGCGTATCGCGGGCAACTCTCGCTCGATGTATTCGTAAACATCCGAACCAAGCACACCATCGCCTGCGCCCATTTCGACAACGGTGAATTCGTCGGGCGATCCCAGGTTCCGCCACATCTCGTCGAGCTGTAGTGCCAGCAAAGCGCCAAAAGCAGGGTGACTTGAAGGACTCGTGAAATAGTCACCGTCTGTCCCTACAGGAGTTGAGCCAATTTGGCGACGGCGGCTCGGATAGTAGCCGTGCCGATCGTCGTACAACGCGGCGTCCATAAACGCCTCGAACGTGATCGGTCCATGCTCATCGATGCGGTCGATCAGCCGTTGTTCAAGATCGCTATGTGACATTGTCTCGGTCATACGGGGAACGATACCAGCGCGCCAGCACTCTGGGAGCCAACCTGTTCTCCAGCGGACCGGGGGAGTTAGAAGGAGAGAATTGCGACGCGGAACCGAGTGATCATGTCACGAGCGCGACCAACGCCTAGCGATCACCGATCGGGACGTACTCGAGCTCACGACCACCTGTGTACTGCAGAAGCGGTCGGATCAGGATGTTGTGCTTGAACTGCTCGACGACCTGAATCGTCCAGCCAGGAATTCGGCCGACCGCGAATATCGGAACAAACAGGTCCTGCGGAACGCCATTCAGGTAGTAGATAACCCCGGCAAAGAAGTCGACGTTCACGTGGATGCCACGTCGGGCGTACGGCTTCATGGCGTCGACCACAGCTTCGAGGATCTGGTACCACTCGGGCTGGCCCATCTCTTCACTGAGGTTCTTTACACCTTTACGAAGATGCCCGGCTCGTGGGTCTTCGGCTTTGTAAACCCGGTGACCGAATCCCATGACGCGTTCACGGTTAGAAAGAAGATTTTGAACGTAGTTGGCGGCGTTATCGGCTGTGCCGATCTCTTTCGCCATCTGCATCACGTTCTCAGCGGCTCCGCCGTGGGAAGGACCCGATAGCGCTGCGATTCCGGCGGTAATTGCTCCGTGAATGTCGGCGGCGGTGCCTGCAACGACACGTGCGGTAAATGCTGATGCGTTCGATCCGTGGTCGGCATGGAGGACGAAATCTTTATCCATCAATCTCATTGCCTCTACACTCGGCTCGTCGCCTTTGAGCATGTAGAGGAAGTTACCGGCGTGGTTGAGCGTCGAGCTCGGTTTGATCGGATCTTTGCCCTGACGAATATTGTGGTGCGCCATTACGATCGACGGCACCTGCGACGTCAGTCGGTTGCCCTTGCGGATCGTGGCTTCAGCTGAATTATCGTTACGATCTTCATCGAATGATGCGAGTGCTGAAACTGCAGTCCGGAGTGCGTCCATCGGGTGAGAGTCTTTGACGAGCTCAATGACATCGAAGATCTGCTCGGGAAGCTCACGAGCAGCCTTTAGCTCGGCGTCAAACTCGTCTAGCTCGGCCTGAGTCGGAAGCTTACCTTGAATGAGCAGGTAGCCGGTCTCTTCGAACGTCGAGTGCTCAGCGAGATCATTGATGTTGTAACCCCTGTATTCGAGGACACCCTCTTTACCGTCGATGAAGGTGGTAGCACTCCGATCGAAATAAACGCCGGTCAGCCCTCGATGGACTGTGATGTCTTCTGATGTCATGTGGGGTTACTGATCCATCGCAGCGTCAGCGAAGGCGTCGCGCTCTGCAAAATAATGCTCGATAAAAAGTGCGAAGGTACGGTTCCAGCAGCATCATTCCATATGGTGCGCAGGACGCGTAACTAGCGATTCGAGGCTACACCGCAAGCAATAGACCGTCAAATTGACGTCCTATTGCTTTTTGTTAGGTTTTTATGAGGTATTTCTTCGCCTCAAATCACCCGATTACGACTTGTCGGCGATCTGTTCCAAGAATTTGGCTACGGCTTCGTCGACGGACATCGGATCGAGATTCTCTCCGGTGCGGGTGCGGACTGCCAGTGTTCCGGCTTCGACTTCACGATCGCCAACGACAAGCATATAAGGAATTTTCTGAAGTTGTGCCTGCCTGATTTTGGCGTTCATCCTGTCGTTCGAGTCATCAACTTTAATCCTGATACCTGCGGCCTTGAATTTTACACCGACTTCGTGGCAAAAATCGTTGTGACGATCGGCGATCGGAACGACAACAGCCTGAACCGGAGCCAGCCACAGAGGGAATACTCCCGAAAGGTGTTCGATCAACACACCGAGAAAGCGCTCAAGCGATCCGTACATGGCGCGGTGAACCACAACAGGCCGCTGGCGACTACCGTCCTCGGCTGCATACTCAAGATCGAACCGCTCGGGTAACGAAAAGTCGAGTTGAACAGTACCGCACTGCCAGTCGCGTCCGAGCGCGTCCGGAATGAAGACATCAATCTTCGGCCCATAGAAAGCGCCTTCGCCAGCTTCAGCCGTGTATTCCATGCCCGAACTATCTAGGAGTTCGGTGAGAACGACCTCGGCCTTGTCCCACATCTCGTCCGAGCCAACGCGCTTGTCGGGTCGCAACGATAATTCGAATCGATAGTTGTCGAAACCGAATGCGGCGTACGCCTCGTTGAGCATCTTCAAGAACGAACTGATCTCCTGTCCGATCTGTTCGAAAGTACAGAAAATGTGAGCGTCGTCCTGAACCAGTGAGCGCACTCGCGTTAGGCCTGCGGTCACGCCCGATCGCTCGTTACGGTGCAGACGCCCAAAATCTGCCCATCGCAATGGGAGCTCGCGATAGCTTCGGGAGTTGGATTGGTACATCATCGCGTGCGCCGGACAGTTCATTGGCTTCACGCCGAACTGCCGCTCGTCAACATCGATAAAGAACATATTTTCTGAGTATGCCTGCAAGTGACCAGACTTCTCCCACAGATCGGTATTGAAGATCTGGGGAGTCATCACTTCGTCGTAGTCGTACTTTTCGTACAGTTCTTTCACGTAAGTGATCAGACTGTTGAGGACCACAGTCCCTTTTGGCATGAAGAACGGGCTCGCAGGTGCGATCGGATCGAAAAAGAAGAGATCCAGCGCTCGGCCTAGCTTGCGATGGTCGCGCTTCTCTGCTTCCTCGATTTTTTTCAGATACGTCTTCTGCGCGTCGCGTGATTCCCACGCCGTGCCGTAGATGCGCTGCAGCATGGCGTTCTCCTCATCGCCACGCCAGTAGGCGCCAGCCGCCGAAAGCAGCTTGTACGCCTTTATGTCGCCAGTTCGTGTCATATGCCCACCACGACAAAGGTCCTCGAACGCTCCTTCGGAATGGCTGCAAAAGGTCACGCGTTCGTCTGCGGGGATTCCTTCAAGGATTTCGACCTTGTACGGGTTGTCTATAACGATATCGAGAGCTTCGTCCCGTGAAGTTTCACGTTCAACGAACTCGGTGTTTGCCCTGATCGAATCTCGCATTTCGAGTTCGATCTTCATCAGGTCGTCGGGCGTAAACGGCTCGGTATTGGCAAAGTCGTAGTAAAAACCGTCCTCGATCGGAGGGCCGATTGTTAGCTGCGCGTCAGGAAATATCTTGGTAACGGCCTCGGCGAGGACGTGCGCCGCTGAGTGACGCATTCGATCGCGATGATCCTGCTGCTCTTCAGGTGAAAGGTCTTTGAACTTAACACGGTCTGCCATAGCGACTGACTCCAAATTTACGAAACGCTAGAAAAAAGACGCTTCGCTGTGCTCATCATGAAACGCGTAGACAAACGGGGCTCAGGATGAATTGAATGGTCTACGTGGAGCGGGGCACGTCACCAGAAATTTGGCGGCGTGCCTACGTAGTGGCGGTACTGCGCCCGTACAACGGGCTGCACTCCGAGGTGTCGCGAGGAACCAGTATGGTTCGAAACTGTATTTGCGACTTACTGCACATGTTTATCAACTTATTCGCCGCTGTCGGCAGAATGAATTGTGGTGGGCGGTACAGGACTTGAACCTGTGACCTCGTCGATGTCAACGACGCGCTCTAGCCACCTGAGCTAACCGCCCCAACGAATTCGGAACTTTAATTTTATATGAAATCTTTCACTCTGCCGTTATAGCTAGAAACACGCATTTCGAACGAGGCCCAACACCAGTCTCATACACGCGATTTCCGGATCGAGGCAACGACGGAACAGAAGGACCTCGACTCCGAGGATCTCGTTCAGGAAATTCACTGTGAGCAGCGTCGCATACCGATAAACAGTTGAATCGCTTAATCTCGTAGCCCCCGACCACAAGGCCGAGGGCTACGAGATTATCGTTCTAGAACGAAGCTAAGCGTTACTCTTTCGACTTTTCGCCTTCGCTATCGTCACCTTCATCAACGAACTGCGGCGCAGGTTCAACGTTCTCTTCTGAAGTCGATGTCGAAGCACGGAGCGCCTCGGCTGCTCTCGCAGCATCATCGTCACCAGAATCAGACGAATCGTCGTCGCCAGTTGTAGCAGCGTCGGTCAGTGCCGTTACTGCTGCAAGCAGGCCACCATCGTCACTTAAAACCTCCGACGACGCAACTGCAGCTGCGGCGGCCGCGGCTGCATCTCCACCGTCAAGAGCACTTGGCTCGGCACCAACGCCAACCAGATCGCCACCACCGATAGCTGCCAGAGCTTCTTCGAACGTTGCAGGCGCCTTCGTGAAGCCGGTAAGTCGACCTGCTTCTCGCTCGCCCTCTTCGACACCGAGCCGCTTGCGACCTTCTTCGGTTTGATCCAGTCGAGCTGGAATCAGTCGCCCAATGATCACGTTTTCCTTCAAACCGTTCAGGCGGTCGACAGATCCGTTTACGGCGGCCTCTGTCAGTACCCGGGCGGTTTCCTGGAACGATGCTGCCGCCAGGAAGCTCGGTGTGTTGAGGGATGCCCTCGTCACACCGAGCAGAACCGGGCTTGCCGTTGCGGGTTCGCCGCCTTTGGCCAGGATGTTGTTATTCGCGAACTCGTAATCGTGTCGGTCGACCAACTCGCCCGGCAGCAGATCACTATCACCAGGGTTGTCGACTCGAACCTTGCGCATCATCTGTCGAACAATCACTTCGATGTGCTTATCATGCAACTGCACACCTTGTGATCGGTAAACAGCCTGAACTTCGTCAACCAGATATCGCTGAACTGCGCCTTGACCCTCGATTCGCAGGATGTCCTGCGGATTCTTCGGGCCATCTGTCAGTGCCACACCAGGCTCGACCAATTCTCCGTCAGACACCAGAATTTCCGATGCTGCCGGAATAACGTATTCCCGCTCGTCAGTTTCCTGCCATGTGATTCGAACAACAGCCTTGGTGACCTGAACCGTACCGGCAACGGGAGCGAAAATCTCCTCATCCAGCTCTTCAGAGGCTCCAATCTTTTTGGCTGCTGCCATCGCGGTCTTCTTCACAGAAAGAACCGCCTGCCCAGCGTCGACCCAGTCACCCGTCTTTACGCTCTGACGGTATGCTCCAGGAATGTCCACCTCTTCTGAGAATTCCTCAATCGAGATAACACGAACTACACGACCTTCAGGCAACTGAGCAAGTTCGATCTTACCGGCGATTTCTGAAAGCACCGACATACCCTTGGGCTGCCGTGCTTCGAACAATTCAACGACACGAGGTAGACCGGAAGTGATGTCCTTTCCAGCGATACCACCGGTGTGGAACGTTCTCATTGTCAACTGCGTGCCCGGCTCACCAATCGACTGGGCAGCAATAATTCCAACCGCCTCACCCATGAGTGCTGGTGAACCTGCAGCAAGCGATGCGCCGTAGCATTTCTGTGAAATCCCACGCTGAGTTGTGCTTGAAAGCGGTGAGAATACCCACGCTTTCATCACATTTGCTTCTGTAATTTTCTCGGCAATAGCCCGAGTTACGAGATCCCCTCGGTCGGCGATGATCTCACCTGTCTCAGGGTGAGCAATCGGCTCTGACAGGTATCGAGTCACGATTCGTTCGGAAAGCGGAGCCTGCAAACCCGTCGGGTCGTGAGTGATCAGGATTCCCTGCGCGCCAAGGTCATCCTCAGTCGTGATGATCACGTCCTGAGCCACGTCAGCAAGTCGCCGAGTCAGGTACCCCGAGTCAGCGGTTCGCAGCGCAGTGTCAGCAAGGCCTTTTCGAGCTCCGTGAGTCGAAATGAAATACTCAAGAACCGAAAGACCCTCAGCAAAGCTGGAGCGGATCGGCATCTCGATAATTCTGCCCTTAGGGTCCGACATCAATCCACGCATGCCAGCCATCTGCTTGATCTGAGCGATGTTACCTTTCGCTCCCGAGTTGGCCATCATGAAGATGCCGCCGTAGTTCGGCAGAGTGTCTTCAACTGCTTTGGTCATCTTGTCCGAAACATCGGTCCAGATATCGACAGCAGCCTTATATCGCTCGGGCTCAGTGATCAACCCTTCAAGGTACTGTTCGTCGAGTCGAGAAATCTTTGTGTCGGCAGCAGAGAGCAGGGACTGCTTCTGCGGTGGAACGACAATGTCCTTCATCGCAATGGTCGTACCGGACTGAGTAGCATACTTGAATCCAAGCGACTTCATCTGATCGAGCATCTTCGACGTTTCTTCGTTTCCGTACTCGTTCACCACTTCGCTAACGATTGCTTCGATAGCAGCACGGTCGAACAGGGTATTGCGGTATTCCATTGCGTCGGGAAGAGCACGGTTGAAGATGATTCGACCAGTGGTCGTCTCGATCCATTCACCCCCGTCGGATCGAACCTTCACAACCTCGCGGAGCTTGACCCGTTCGATCTCAAACGCCAACCGAGCGTCTTCGAAGTTAGCAAATATTTTGTACTTGGCGTTGCCTTCCTCATCCCGCTCGACTGGTGTAAGTTTCTCGCCGTCGATACCGGTCAGGTAGTACATACCAAGAACCATGTCCAACGTCGGTGAAACGATCGGGAAGCCTGAACTCGGTGCCAGCATGTTGTTGGTTGAAAGCATCAACCGCTGCGCTTCGAGAACCGCTTCACGTGAAAGCGGAACGTGCACAGCCATCTGGTCACCATCGAAGTCAGCGTTGAAAGCTGTGCAAACGAGCGGGTGAATCTGGATTGCAGAACCATCGACAATTACCGGCTGGAACGCCTGAATACCGAGTCGGTGAAGCGTTGGTGCACGGTTGAGCATCACCGGGTGGTTCTGGATAACTTCTTCAAGAAGGTCCCAGATCTCAGGACGTGCTCGCTCGGTCATTCGCTTCGCGCTCTTGATGTTGTGGGCATACCCCTTCACGACAAGTGCGTTCATTACGAACGGCTTGAACAATTCGAGTGCCATCTTCTTCGGCAGTCCACACTCGTACATCTTGAGCTGAGGACCGGAAATGATGACCGAACGTCCGCTGTAGTCCACTCGTTTACCGAGTAAGTTCTGGCGGAATCGACCCTGTTTACCACGTAACAAGTCGGTCAACGACTTGAGCTTGTGGTTGTGGCTGCCCTGAATGGCGCGGCCACGTCGACCGTTGTCGATTAGTGCATCAACGGCTTCCTGAAGCATCCGCTTTTCGTTACGAATGATGATATCGGGAGCCTGTAGATCGATGAGGTGCTTCAACCGGTTGTTTCGGTTGATAACCCTTCGGTACAGGTCATTCAGATCGCTGGTAGCGAATCGGCCACCATCGAGCTGGACCATCGGGTGGAGTTCTGGCGGAAGTATCGGCAGAACCGTAAGAATCATCCATTCCGACTTGTTTCCGCTCTTGCGGAAGGCTTCAGCGACACGGAGTCGCTTGATCGCCTTCTTGCGGCGTTGGCCGGACGTGTTGCGAACCTGATCCTGAAGATCGACTCGAACTGCATCGAGGCTGGTGTTCTGAAGAATTTCGAGAACCGCCTCGGCGCCCATCGATGCCTTGAAGACCTGGCCAAACTTGTCGCGAAGCTCGCGGAAGCGGGCTTCGGTCAGAAGGTCCATCACTCGAATAGCTTCTAGATCGTCGATCTTGTTCTGGACATCAGCCTCGACTGCGGCTTTCTGTTCATCCGTCAACTCGGTGAGCTTTGTCGTGGCTTCTTCGCCTTTGAAGCTTGCGACTTCGGCTATGTGGGCTTCGACTCGCTCGTTAGCTTTTTTTTCTGCCTTCGCCAGTTGTGCCTTTGTCGGCTTTTTCTTTGGTTTTTCGGAGGCAGAGAATTCCTCTGCAGTACGCTCGGCTTCAAGCTGGGCGTCGAACAGGCTCTGCATGGTTGTCGCGAGGGTGCCTTCGATGTCGCCGCCGGCAAGAGACTCGTTCAAGTCTTCGCCAAGACGATTTACTTCAGCGTCGCGGTATGCCTCAAGCTGCTCGATGGCGTCCTGACGAGCCATGTTGTCGACCGAAGTGACCACGTACTGAGCGAAGTAGAGAACCCGTTCGAGGTTACGAGGCGAAAGGTCGAGTAGTAAACCCAGTCGGGAAGGTGTTCCCTTTGAGAACCAGATGTGAGCTACGGGTGCCGCTAGCTTGACGTGACCCATTCGTTCACGTCGAACCTTTGAACGCGCAATTTCAACGCCACAACGGTCACAAATAACGCCCTTGTAGCGGATTTTCTTGTACTTACCACAGTAGCACTCCCAGTCCTTGGTAGGACCGAAGATGCGCTCACAGAACAGGCCGTCTTTTTCCGGCCGCAGTGTGCGGTAGTTAATCGTCTCCGGTTTGGTCACCTCTCCGTATGACCATGCTCGAATCTGCTCTGGCGATGCCAGCGAGATTCTGATTGCGTTGAAATCGGCGCCCGACTGTGTCATATGTGGCCGTTTCCTTACTTCCGAGGTGTAACCCTCGTGGGCTGCTAACCCGGGTAGTGAAACTGACTAGCTAAGTCAGCAAGATTGAAGCGCTCCGGCGGATATCCGCCAGGAGCGTAATTTATTTAGTTAGTTCTCTTCGTCTTCGACGCCAGGAAGCGCATCTGATACTTCTTCCGACTCATCGGAAGTGAGTTTTTGAAGCGAATCCTCAGTTGGCTCCATGGACTCACCATCAGATGACTCCTCAAAGTCGGCTGTTTCATCGTCAGAGGCTTCTTCCTCGACAGAATCGACTAATGCGTCATCGCCGCCAGGCAGTTCTTCGATGTCGAGAACGGCAAGCGGCTCATCGCTAAGATCGTTCCAATCCAATGGTGCACCGAGTGTCGCCGACATTTCTTGAGCCTGAGTCTGAGCCTGAGTAAATCGCTCGATGTCTTCGTTGAGAAGCTCGACCGAAAGTCCAAGACCCTGTAGCTCTTTCATCAGAACGTGGAAGGATTCAGGGACGCCCGGCTGGATGACCTCTTCGCCCTTCACGATCGCCTCGTAAGTTTTGACACGCCCGATCACGTCGTCTGACTTGATCGTCAGCATTTCCTGTAGGGTAAAAGCAGCCGAATATGCCTCAAGCGCCCAAACTTCCATTTCACCAAATCGCTGGCCACCAAACTGAGCTTTACCACCGAGCGGCTGCTGGGTGATAAGTGAGTAAGGCCCAGTCGAACGAGCGTGAATTTTGTCCTGAACAAGGTGAATGAGTTTCAGCATGTAGACGTTACCGACCGTAATCGGAGCGTCGTACTGCAAACCCGTTCGCCCATCATGAATCATCTGTTTGCCGAAGATCGGTGCTGAAAGGTTTCGCTCACGCGACACCGTCAACGACACCTGCATAAGTTCAGCAGGCTTCAATTCTTCAGTCTCAATACCGGCAGTTTCTTTCAGCCAGATACGGAGGCAGGCTTCTCGAGCAACCCCCCGGTTTGACTGTGCGTCACTCCAAAGTCGGTCACGGTCGAAACCGCGCTCCTCGAGGTAAGCATGAACCTTCGTCCAGTCGATTTCCTTGGAGTCAAGGTCACGGTGGTCCTGAGCGTTCGATTCACGAACAAACCATGCCCGCGCCAGATGATCTTCGATAACGCTATCCTGGGCGCCATCGAACACCGGCGATCGAGCGTGGAATCCGAGCGTGTTCGCCGCCCAACCCAAGTGGGTTTCGAGCAGCTGTCCGAGGTTCATTCGGGAGGGTACACCGATCGGGTTCAGCAGGATGTCGATCGGCGTACCGTCCGGTAGGAACGGCATGTCTTCACGAGGAAGAACCTTCGCCACAACACCCTTGTTACCGTGCCGACCAGCCATCTTATCGCCCGGATTGATCTTCCGTGTGTGGGAAACCCAAACACGAACGGTTTTGGTGACTCCAGGCTGCATGTCATCGCCGTTCTCCTTCGTCAGTATGCGTACGTCGATAACCTTGCCGTGCTGCCCGTGCGGAACTCGAAGGCTGGTGTCTTTTACGTCACGAGCCTTCTCACCGAAGATGGCTCGCAGGAGCTTTTCTTCAGCGGTCAGTTCAGTCTCACCCTTGGGTGTGATCTTGCCGACCAAAATGTCGCCCGGTGTTACCCATGCGCCAATTCGAACGATTCCTTCATCGTCGAGGTCTCGCAGGCTCTCTTCACCAACGTTCGGAATGTCACGAGTAATTTCTTCAGGTCCGAGTTTCGTCTCTCGGGCTTCAACTTCGTGTTTGTCGATGTGTATCGATGTGTAGCGATCGTCTTTCACGAGGTCTTCGTTGAGGATGATTGCGTCTTCGTAGTTGAAGCCATCGAAGGTCATGAAACCAACAAGCAGGTTTTGTCCAAGCGCAAGCTCACCGTTGTCAGTTGAAGAACTGTCGGCAAGCGGCGAACCCGCAATGACTTTGTCGCCTTTGTGGACGATCGGGTGCTGGTTGATAGATGTTCCCTGGTTGGATCGAACGAACTTCGTCAGCGGGTACTCGATCTCTTCACCGTCTTCGTTAAGAACCTTGACGCAGTCGCTGGTCGATTCCGAAATTACGCCGTCGACTTCAGACATCACCACCTGACCTGAGTCGGTAGCAATCCGCCACTCCATACCGGTTCCCACAAGAGGGGCCTGCGGCTGGATAAGCGGAACTGCCTGACGTTGCATGTTCGAACCCATCAGGGCTCGGTTGGCGTCGTCGTGCTCGAGGAACGGGATGAGTGCCGTCGAGATGCTGACGATCTGCATCGGCGATACATCGAGGTACTGAACTTCGTCCGGGTGAACGTATGTGTACGCCTCAGAACCACCCTGCCGAACTTCTACAACCTCGGTAGTGATCTGACCCTTGGCGTCCATCGGAGTTGTTGCCTGACCGATAGTGTTCTGCTCTTCATCGTCAGCCGAAAGGTAGTCACGATCCGCCTCAGCGGTGGTGACATAAGCCTGAACAGCGACGTCACGAGCAGGTAGAGCGTTAACTACTCCTGCCATCGGAATCGTGATCGGCTTGCCGGCTTCTGCAACAACTGTGCCCTCGTCGTCGGCAATGTCTTCCATCGGGATCCGACCATGAATGTCAGGGTTCTTGCTCGACATGGAGCGAAGAATCCTGCGGTACGGCGTCTCGATGAATCCGTAGTCGTTCAATCGGGCATATGTTGAAAGCGATCCCAAAAGACCAATGTTTGGTCCTTCAGGTGTCTCGATCGGGCAAATGCGGCCGTAGTGAGATGCGTGCACATCACGTACATCAAATCCGGCTCGTTCTCGCGAAAGTCCACCTGGTCCCAGTGCGGATAGTCGACGCTTGTGCGTCAGCTCAGCAAGAGGGTTAGTCTGGTCCATGAATTGCGAGAGCTGCGAACCACCAAAGAACTCGCGAACTGCGGCAACTACTGGCCTGATGTTGATCAGTGCAGCAGGAGTCGTTGTGGTCGGGTCCATCTGCGTGGTCATGCGCTCTTTTACAACGCGTTCCATTCGCAGGAGACCAACACGGAGCTGGTTCTGGATCAATTCACCAACGGCTCGCACTCGGCGGTTACCCAAATGGTCGATATCGTCATTGTTCGCTCGACCGTTGTTGATCGTGATCATGCGCCGAATCAACTCGACGATGTCGTTTCTGGTGAGCGTGCGGACCGTTTCCTCAACGCCCAATCGGCGGTTCAACTTATATCGACCGACACGACCGAGGTCGTATTTACGGTCGTTGAAAAAGAGGTTCTCGATAAGCTCCCGCGCATTGTCGATACTCGGCGGCTCGCCAGGTCGTAGTCGTCGGTAGAACTCAAGAAGGGCTTCTTCTTCGGTAGTTGCGGCGGTGTCCTTCGCCAGTGTCGATTCCATGTATCGGTGAACCGGGTCGTCATCGACGTCGGAAACAAGACCGAGGATTTCATCGTCGGTCGCCCAGCCGATTGCACGCAACAGCGTGGAAATCGGCGCCTTACGCTTTCGATCGACCTTCACTGAAAGAAGGTCTTTGTTGCTGGTTTCAAGCTCAACCCATGCGCCTCTATATGGGATCAGCTTGGCGCTGCAAAGCTGCCGACCCGTTGCCGGATCGGCCTTGGTCGTAAAGTACGCACCCGGTGATCGGACGAGCTGCGATACAACAACGCGTTCGGCACCGTTGATAACGAAAGTGCCATTAGCGGTCATCATCGGAACATCGCCGAAGAACAACGTTTGCTCTTTGACTTCACCGGTCTCTTTAATCACAAGCTGAACGGTGATGTACAGTGGAGCGGAGTAAGTAATCTCACGCTTTCGGCACTCACGTTCAGTGTGCTTCGGTGTTCGAATCTCGTGGCTGAGAAATCGAAGATCGAATCTTCCACCCGAAAAATCTTCGATGGGTGAAATTTCTTCGAGAAGATCCTTCAGTCCATCGGTTTTCAGCCATTCGAATGAATTGACCTGAACCTGAACGAGACTTGGAACGTCAACGTTGTTAGCAATGCTATTGAAGTTCTTGTAATCGGGCTGCTCTGATGGGGTTAGCCGACGATCAGTGATGACCATGCACACACTCCTAGAGTGATTGGGATGGAGCACACGCGTGCGAGAGCGGGTCACGCATGCGTCGAAACCGAATAACGCGCGAAACCGCCGCACGTGTTCTCGGTGTTGTTGGGAATTAGAAAAATATGAACTCGGACGAGCCGCGTAGAGATGGAGATTTCTCTGAACAGCCTCAGAGTCTAGCCTTTCCCCTACTAAATTGTCAACGTAACTTCAGATAAAATCCCCGTCGCCAGCAACGTAGCAGCAAGCAAAACCCCCAAAAACAGCAAAAACCTACCATCAATCGCCAAACCGGGTCGCATGTTCTTCGGGACGCTTCCGTAGATAAAGATGGATAATTCGTTCTCAGAAACTTGACTAAAACTCGTAAACTGCAAAAATGCGGACTCGCAGCCGTGCATGTGGCTCTCTCGGTGAGAGAGATATAATCGGTAACTGGTATCTGCGGTGTTCAAAACTATAGCCACAGAAATAGCGCTTGTCGGGGCTTGCTACCTGATGTTTGCGCTTACCAAAAACCTGACCGACCCATCCCCCGTTCTACAGGCCGTTACAAACGGTTGGGGCGTAGTAAAACTTGAAGACGCGCTGGCTCTCGACTTCGAAGCGTTTGTTCAGCAAATGGTCGGGCGTATCTCACTCGGCACGTTGATCGCTCTGACGTACTTCTACGTGGCAGGGATGTGGCTCGGTCTCACGGGCACTGCAGCCATCGTGTTCCTGAAGGATCGAGCAGCCTACATCGACCTGCGACGCACTTTCGTTCTCACAATGATCTTCGCTGCGTTTGTTTTCACTCTCTATCCACTCGCACCACCGCGGTTCATGCCTGGACTTGGTATGACCGACACAGTGACGCTGGTCGGACTCGACCCTGGCCCGCACTCCGATTCTGCAATCAGTTACAACCGATTCGCCGCGATGCCCAGCCTGCACTTTACATGGGCGCTACTAGTGATGGTAGCTGCGTTCAAGGTTGGTGGCACGTGGGTGAAAGTTGGCGGATTCGTCTATCAGGCACTGATGTTTGTTGCGATCATCGCAACGGCGAACCACTACGTCCTCGATGCCGTTGCCGGTGCAATCCTGTTGATGGTCGCCCTGTTTGTGAACCGCTTGTGGAACCACTACAATCCCAAGACGAGCCAGTGGACGAGTGGACGTCTAGAGACGATGCGAAAATTCAATCATCAGCGGCGAAGGCGCGTCGGAGACATGCATGCCTCCGACCTTCGAGAGCTGTTCCTATCCGGATTCATCTTGCGAGGCGGGTACACCAGCCCGCCGAGTCGGTCTCAGATAACGAAGCACCAACCGTTTGCGCCAATGGCAAACATCCAGCGTTCATTCCGTCCCGAACTCAACAACTTGAGCCTCGCACTGAACTGATCTTTCGACCTGGTGCTCCAGGATTGCCTGAAGCCAGTGGCTCTTGATGTACGCCATCACCTGTAGAATTTCCTCGCCAGAAAGCTCGCCTCTGAACGCAAACATCACTGTTGCCAGCGGCAGTCTATCGAGAATCCACTGGACAGCAATCGATCGGAGGGATGCCAGGTGTGACCGGTGTCGTCGTGAACTGAAGCCGATTCGATCGCGGCTGATCCATCGATATGACCGTGACACGACGGCAGTTGGCTGCGCAAACTATTTCGCCAGCTTCGATCTGGCCACCAGTTATGTCGACAGGAGGTTTTCCCAGAGACACCCGGGGATAGATGCTGTTGCCCCCTCACGCACCAATAACCAGCCGCGAACGGCAGCATAAGAAGTCCGGCCGGAAATTCTCTTCTCATACGTTGTTCAGGCCCTGCGTGTGCGCGGGGTCGTCTTGTTAACCCGACCCCCTCCGGTAGGGGTATATTGTATACGCATCAGGTTCTAAAAACACGACCATTTCGGGTGAGAATGCCATGATTCACGAACACGAGCACCACAACTACCCACAACATGAAGCGGCAAAGTCGGAAACCAAAGCCGACGCAACCAAACGCCTCAACTACATCGAAGGCCACCTCGCCGGCGTAAAGAAGATGGTCGCTGAAGATCGCTACTGTGTGGATATCCTGCGCCAGACGTTCGCGGTGAGAAGAGCGCTCCAGAAACTCGAAGCCCAGCTCATCGATGGTCACCTGCACACATGTGTTATTGATGGTGTCAAAGAGGGTCGTGAAGAGCAGGTACTGAGCGAACTGGTAGAGCTTTACGAAATTGCAGACCGTTAACACTGTTCCAATTCCTTCCAAAGAGGAAGTCGCCCAAAACCTTTCGAGCCTGACGTTCAGTGTCGGCGGTATGACGTGCGCAGCCTGCGTCCATCACGTTGGCAACGCCCTGCGCGATGTTCCCGGCATAGTCGATGCCCAGGTAAGCCTCGGCACCGAAACTGCAACGGTCAAATTCACCCCGAACGCTGTCACCAAGCCCGACCTTCGAGATGCACTCTCGGGCGCCGGGTATTCGGTTCGAGCGTTCGCCGACGAAGATACTTCCATCTTTGCCGATGGGGATAAAAAAATTCGAGAAACCGAACTGAAAAATACACGCAACATGATGATCGTCAGCCTGCTTGTGGCAGCGATCGTAATGTTCGCGATGAACTCCAAGTCGGTCGACTCCCTTTCGAACCTATCGCCTACCGCGATCAATATCGTTTTCTTGATTCTCGCGACACCGGTTCAATTCTGGGCGGGCAGTCGGTTCTATCGGTCCGCCTGGTCGTCAGCACGCCTGCGTACATCGAACATGAACACACTTGTTGCGATTGGAACGTCCACCGCCTACTTCTACAGTGTGGCGGTAACGATATTGCGACCCATGTTTAAAGATTCACTCACATTCTCGGGAGCCGACGTTGGCGGTAGCCACTCAACCGGTACTTATTTCGACGTTTCAGCTGCGATCATCGGCCTGATACTTCTGGGCAGGTGGCTTGAGGCACGCGCTCGCGGGCGCACATCCGATGCAATCAAGAAACTCATGAGACTACAACCACCGACCGCTGTGATTGTCAGAAACGATAAGCCAGTGGAGATCGAGATCTCAGAAGTACTCGCCGGCGATATGATCGTGTTGCGACCGGGAGAACGTGTACCGGTCGACGGTGAGATCACCGAAGGCACAACAGCTATCGACGAATCAATGCTGACCGGCGAGCCAGTTCCCGTTGAAAAACAAAAGGGCGATGACTTGTTCGCCGGAACGGTAAACGGCACGGGTGCAGTGAGATTTATTTCATCAGCGGTGGGCCGAGATACTGTACTCGCCGGGATCGTACGCATGGTGCAGCAGGCTCAATCGTCTCGTGCTCCAATCGAACATCTCGTCGACAAAGTCACCGCCCGATTCGTTCCTGCCGTTCTCATAATCTCGGTTTTCACGTTCGCTGTATGGTCGTTCCTCGCACCCGAACCAGCGATGATCAATGCCCTGCTGATGACCGTTGCCGTAGCGGTGATTGCCTGCCCGTGTGCGCTCGGACTGGCGACCCCAACCGCCATCATGGTCGGTATGGGCCGTGGTGCTTCAAGTGGAGCACTAATCCGCAACGCCGATGCACTCGAGCGAGCTCACCGAATCGACACGGTCGTTTTCGATAAAACTGGCACCCTAACAGAAGGAAAACCAGCGATCGCTAGCATCGAGGCATACGGCGTGACCAAACGTGAACTGATAACACTTGCAGCGGCTGCCGAGGCCATCTCCGAACACTCTCTCGCCGGTGCCGTGCTCACCGAAGCAAAAGCCCTCAACATCGATATACCGTTAGCAGCCAACGTTGAAGCCGTTCCCGGGCGGGGCATTTCGGCGTTGGTCGATGGCTCCACCGTCCATGTCGGTAGCGCAGCTTTCATCTCCGACCAAACCACAGCGACCTACGAATTCACCGAACTGAGTTTCACTATCGCCGAACGAGGTGAAACTGTCCTTGCTGTCGCTAAGGACGACCAGCCAATCGGATTGATCGGTATCTCCGATCGGGTGAAGCCAGAAGCTGTTCAGGCAGTTCAAGACCTGACTTCGCGAGGCATCCGCACTGCAATGCTCACCGGAGATAATCAACGAACAGCCGAAAAAGTTGCCGAATCGATCGGGATTGAAAGCGTCATCGCCGACGTTCTTCCCGACGGTAAGACGGCTGCAATCTCGGGGTTGCAGCGGGAAGGTAGGACCATAGCCATGGTGGGCGATGGCATCAACGACGCCCCTGCGCTCGCTACCGCCGATGTGGGCATCGCCATTGGATCTGGAACCGATATCGCCATCGAGGCGGCAGATGTCACGATTACCTCAGGCGATCCGACGGTCGTTACCGAACTTATCGATCTCAGTCGCAGTACGATGCGTACTATCAAGCAAAATTTGTTCTGGGCGTTCTTTTACAACGTGCTTCTAATACCGATCGCCGCTGGAGTTTTGTATCCAATATTTAGCGAAGGGAACGCACCGGGATTCCTTCAACCTCTCATCGGCGAATTTGGCTTCCTGAACCCTATCGTTGCGGCAGGAGCGATGGCGATTAGCTCAGTGACAGTTGTCTCCAACTCGCTCCGTCTCGGTCGGGGTGTACGTAATAATCTAAAAGACAATTTGAGCAACATGACCAAGTCAGTAGGAGTACCGAAATGAAAATTCCATTCATGAGTGGAAAATCCGAAACAGCAATCGATCCTGTTTGCGACATGAGCGTCGATACCGGAAATCCCGGCGGCGGAGCTGCGACGCATGCCGGCGAGGTCTATTATTTCTGCGGACCTGGCTGCCGAGTAGCATTCGAGAAAGATCCCGAGGATTATCTTTCTGGCGAAAAATCTATCGAGATGTAATTTCTCCGGTACGATTTTTCTCAGTGCTTGCACTGACACAGTATGCCGGTAGCATCACATCGATGTCGTCGATGTTTAGCAGTGAATCAGCACGAATGCTTACTGAAGCTCGAATAAATTCACGAGCAGTAGCAAATCAGGAATAAGGATGCCTAAGACCGAACAGCCACCAGCAGATGGCGTAGCAATTGTTTACACGCACCCGACTTGCGGGTATTGCGATCTCCTCGTAGAAGATCTCTCAAAAGACAACATTCCGTACCGGGTGATCGACGTATCCAAAGAGCCCGACAAGTGGGTCGACGTCGAACGACTCTCTGGCGGCGACAAGATCACCCCGGTGATGGTCACAGCCTCAGGCGAAGTTGAAATCGGCTACAAAGGCATCGGTTGCAACTATGGCTAGCAGCCATCTGCTTGCCGGAAAATCCTCTCTCCTATGAGAGAGGATTTGGGCATGTACTGAACCCGGCGCAGTATGAGGGCGGAATCGTATGCCGGTGCATATTTTCAAACATTCGCCCACCTACATCACCCTGACCAACCAACTCCAAACAAACAGGCCAAAACCAAAATTCGACAGTAATTAATCATCAGGTAACACGAACGAAGTGTTGACTGGCATCAGGTACCAGCCGTACTCTCAATAGAACGGTTCATTCAATGACCGCTGGCGCGGTCCCGTGGTGTAGCGGCCTAACACGCCTCCCTGTCAAGGAGGAGATCGGCAGTTCGAATCTGCTCGGGATCGCCATATAGACAATTCCCATCGCCCTGGCGAACCAGGGCGATGGCATTTAAGAACGAGTGTGCGGATTGTGCCTGGACTGTTTATTAGTTGCTAGGCCACCACACCAACTAAGATCGTTTGATTCGATTCAGTGCTTCGATGATGAAGTTTTTATCTGCGTCGGGGAGCGTGCCAATATCACATGCAATCTCTTGATCTTCTGATCGCCCCCGAACCGATGTCCAAAGAATAGTCCTGCTGCACCTAGAACGCCCAAACGAGTTTGTAAATCTGCTCAACCTTGCTAACGCTCCGGCGTTTAGTCTCCCACCCATTCAGCCGTTCGATCAACTTCAAGAAGTTCAGCTAAGTGATTCTGGCTCCACCCTCGCTGTATTCGCATCTGCCGAATCAAATCATCGGTTGAAATTCTGCGAACCAATCCTTCCAGTTTCGTTTGCTGGTCGTAAAAGTGTTGGCGCTGGCATGTTCGCCTCCTGACTCACCAGGCACAATCCACACACTCGCTTAATCAGCATTAATTCATTTACATAATTACCAGCCAGTTTTATGCCGTGAAGGTCTGGCCATGTGAGGGTTATGTGGGTGAGTAGCAACCCTAGCCGAAGCCGTGGGGTGGAATACCCGGTAAAGGCGCTCTAGCGAACAGGCGGTCTCGTACGCAACTTGATCGCTATATCCATGATCGGGTCATTCCGGTATGTTGCAACTGAACTGAGAATCTTCACTCCAAACATGCCAATTAGCCATTTGCGCCAATAATGTCGATCAACACACTCCAAATAGGCGACGTTCAAATAACTGGTCTCACCGATGGCAGTGTTTCGTTCGATCCACGGATACTGTTTCCTGATGAATCGCTCGATGTCTGGGCGCCCTATTATGACCGGTTCCCGGAGTACTTCAGCGGGCAGTTTTTCAAGAATAACCTCGGCTCGTTCGTGTTTTCTTCGGACGGCCAACGAGTTCTGGTGGATTCGGGATTCGGTCCGCACGGCGATATGCTCGGTCATCCTGCACCCGGCGAACTAATCACCGACTTCGAACGAAACGGCATCGCACTCGATTCGATCGATACAGTGTTTCTCACCCACCTACACGGCGATCATGTGGGCTGGAACCTGCGAGAAGACCTCCCGGAGCGACCTCTCAGCTTCCCAAACGCCCGCTACCGGGTTCATGAAGCCGATTGGAACCACTTCACTACTGCTGAAATGCTCGACGATGAAGACAGTGGCGCGGCGACGAATAGAAGCGTGCTGCCGCTCGAAGAGCAAGGCGTGCTCGATCTGATGGATGGTGAGACCGAACTTGCGCCCGGCATTACGGCGTTTCCGACACCTGGGCACACTCCGGGACACATGAGCCTGTTGATCGCTTCTGGCAACGAACGCGCTCTACTTATTGGCGACATGCTTGGCTCGCCGATGCAGGCGACCGAAACTGAACTCCGCTACTCACCCGACTGGGACGGGCCGATGGGAGTCAGAGCCCGCAACGACATTCTCGATCGCGCAGAGAACGAAGAAGCTGTGGTGATCGGAAGCCACTTGAGCTATCCGGGCTGGGGCACGATGATTCGATGGGAAGGCCGTCGATACTGGAAAGCACTTCAAGAATAGGAACGGGCTAATCATGGCTGAGCAGGACAACAACACTAGCAAGAACGTCTACAACTCGATTGACACAAGTTCGATCGAGTGGGATATCAGTCACAATCCGAAGCTCGGTGTCGATCTTGCACGCCTGATGCTTCACAAAGATCCTGGTACCGGGGCGAAGATTCGCATGATCCGCTATCCGAAGGGCGTACTAAACCCCGAGCACACACGCCCGTACGGACACGGTATTTTCGTGCTGGAAGGCAAACTTCAAACTCACTAGGGTGTGTACGCCCGGGTACATGGGTTTGGTTTCCACAGGGAGAGACAATGGAGCACGGCGCCACAAACGAAGGCGATATGGTAGTGGATTTCATCACCTATGGCGCTTTCGAAATCTACTACCACGACGAAAACAATAACGCGTAAGCTAGCCAACAGTCACCGCTGGCGGCAACGACCGCGGTCGGGTACGAGCGATACGAACTAGAAAGGCTTCGAGCAACACTTTCATGACGACAAAGAGCATTTTCAAAGCAAAGCGAGTGGCGAACTCGGATGTTTCCGGTTGGCTTAAAGACCATGCTGTGATCGTTGAAAACGGCGTGATTACGTCGATCGAATCTTCTGTAAACGTGTCGTCACCCGGCGATTCGTACGACGTCCACGATCTCGGTGATGTGTCGCTACTTCCAGGCCTGATCGATGCTCACTCGCACATGCACTGCAGTGCCACTCACGATGCTCAAGCTCTAGCCCTTAGCGAAAACGATCAGCAGCTCACGATCCGCGCCACCAGCAACATGCGAAAAGCAGTCCTCGCCGGAACTACTACGGTCCGTGATCTGGGTTCACGTAACGAAGTCGCCTTTGCCGTCCGCCAGATGATCGAAGGTGGACACGTACCCGGCCCGCGACTGCTTCTTGCTGGAACTCCGATCACAATTACGGCAGGACACTGCTGGTTCTTTGGTACTGAAGCCGACACCGAAGCTGAAGTGCGAACCGCTGTACGGAACCAGCGCAAACTGGGTGCGAACGTGATCAAGATGATGGCAACAGGCGGGATGTTCACTCCCACAGCAAATCCCCGCAAGCCGCAATACTCTGTAAAAGTGCTGAAAGCCGCCGTCGAAGAGGCGCACAGGATGAACGTACCGATCGTCACTCACACGCTTTCTGCCCAGGGAACGCGAAACGTCGTTGAAGCTGGAGTCGACCACCTAATTCATTCTCGCTGGTACCACTCTGATCCCACCAAGGGCCTAGATTTCACACCCGACACGGTGAAGCAGATGGCAGATCAGGGCCAGTGGGTCGACCCCACGCTCGGTCACGTACTACTTGGTGTTGAAGCCAAGGCACGTGGCGAGATAGGTCCAATGGATCCGCACTGGGCAGTCTCGTTCAAAGTAGTTGGTGCCGACCAACACGTTGAAACGCTCAACAAAATGCACGATGCCGGAGTCAGGTTCACCACGGGACTCGACATGGGTATGGCGTACGGAACACACGATCGCTCGGCTGCAAACGCCTGGGCACTGGTGGAAATGCTTGGATGGTCGAACTGGAAAGCGATCAACGCATCGACAGCTGGTACGGCTGAAGCGCTTGACCTCAACAAACAAATAGGCAGCCTTCAGGTGGGTATGATCGCCGATCTAGCTGCCTTTGGCGGAGATCCCGCACAGAACATTCGTGACATGGATAGGGCGTCGACCGTGGTTCAATCGGGACGCATGCTGAAGTTGAACGATACTGTTCTGGTTTAGCCCAGCACCGGATTGACTCGCGTCAACCGGCTTGGCCAGCCGATCAAACCCGGAATGCCAGTCTGCGCTGCAGCAGGATCGCCGGAAACAGCGGCTTGAACAATCATGAGGGTCACACGAGCGCACGCGGCCAGTACAACAGTTACCGTGACGGCAAATACACCGCGTTGGCCATGCTTCGCGCTTAGTGCTGATGGAATTACTTTGCGAGATGTGCGTACTGACATTTAGGCCTCTCTTATCGATATGCAGTTGGACTCGGGGGCTTGAGCCGAACTCACCCATGGATACCTGTTCACAACCGGTGTAGCGGATGCCGCTGCCTCAAGATGGCAGTAAACATCGATCGCTTAGTAGGTTGAATCGCCTAAAGCTATTGCGGAAACGCACAAATCCTCAGTTTATTTGAACTTGCACGACTGAACTGCGCCCAATTCAGATTGTCATCAGGATTCTCTCAGTCCCAATAATAAAAGCCGGATTGTTGATAGCCACAATGTCTTCACGGTTATCACCTAGTGTGTTCAACGCATTGACCAGAACTCTGGCTGCGTCGAATCAACTCAAGCGAGAGCTACAACCGCGGCGTGGTCGACGTATTGCAGCCTTACCCGGTGCAAATTAAACGCCCGGCAAACAGCGGCCCGCTGGTAAGTGAGTGATAGGGATGGGAATTCAAATGTTGAACTTCCAGTCATGCCCGAAATGCACCGCCGACACCATCGAACAAAATTCCGATGCCCATGGCAACTATATCCAGTGCCTCAATTGTGTATTCATGTGAGATCTGCCCCAGATTGTGTCGGAGGTGGTTTTAATCACTACTCACGACACCCCAGAGAACTCCATGCCGCCGAATTGGAGTCAACAAACGTAATCGCTTGATACTTAAAGTGGTTCCTCATGTGATCATCACGTTTTCTAGGCATGGGATACACAGCCTTATTTATTTCATCACGATCCATTCGCACCATTTATCGGCTCCGTGAAATAACATTCAATGCATTCTTAAATCTCAATCTGGATCTTGATCTTTGACAGAACGACCAATCTCGCTTCGCAGGGCAGCAGAAATAATCGGCGTCCACCACTCAACGCTTGCTCGAGCGGTCGCGCGCGGCGATATCCAGCCCGTCACCGCTACTCCCGGCGGCTGGAATCGGTTCTCAAGACGCGATATCGATCTCTACGCCCAAGCACTTGAAGTGTCAAAGGCTGCACGTATCCAGATCGACGCACCAGTTCTCGACCGCGCACTCGGTGATATTCCGAAGCTCGCTCGAGAACTGACAGGTGCCGAATTCGCAGCCGTTACGGTTCAAGAACCTGACGGTCGACCACTACGCATCTACCACGACGGCCTAGCAGCCGACACCGACTGGAAATCTCAGGAGCTTCCGCGTGGTCGTGGTGTCTTAGGCAAGCTTGGTAAAGCCGACTCTCCCTTGAGGCTGGACGATCTTTCCAAGCACCCTGATTCCTACGGCTTCCCACCGTGGCACCCTCCGATGGGGGCACTACTCGGAGTTCAGGTTGCCAACAGGGCCGGTCTGAAGGCCAATCTATATCTCGCTAATTCTCCGGGTAAACGAAAGTTCACGCTGGACGACGAGCATCAACTCACTCAGCTCACTCATTTCGCTCAACTGGCACTTGATTCGGCGAACCTGTACGAAAAAGAGCGCGAAAACCGCGTACTCGCTGAGTCGGCCGAGCGTCGACTCCAAGCCGTCATCGAAGAATCGACGGTGGGTGTTGTGATCGTTGAAGCGGGTACGCGGTCCCTGCTTGGGTCCAGCCAGGAAGCAAGACGCCTGTTTGATCACTCGCTCGATTTTGGCATGTCGCTCGACGAACTGAACCAACTCGCCACCCTCTACAACAGCGATGGCAAATTAGTGACCCATGATGAGCTGCCTCTCGAAATGGCTCTCACCAATAGAAAGCAGTTCCGGCCGCAGGATATGTTGTTCGAACGCACCAATGGATCGAGAGTGCCAGTAGTTGTGACCGCAGCTCCGATTGGAGCCGATGATGGCGGACTCGATTCTGCAGTGCAGATTTTCCAGGACGTCACGCAGATTCATGAAATCGATGACGCTAAGAGTGAGTTTTTATCGATGATCACTCACGACCTTCGATCACCTCTGGCGACCATCAAAGGAATGACCGGTTCGCTCAAGGTGACCTCTCGATCTGAGAGCGAAGTTTCACAGGGGCTGGATGCGATCGACGAGGAAGTCGACCACATGACGGAACTCGTCTCCAACATCCTCGATATGTCGCGTATAGAATCTGGGACCCGTGGAGTTGAACAAGAAATCTGCCACATGGCCGATATTGTTCAGGACGCCGTTCGGCGAACGATGAGTTCTCGCCACGGTATAGATCGAACAGTCAACACCACTGTGCCGATCGGATTCCCGGAAATGTACGCCGACCCGGGCCAGTTAGGACGTGTGCTGGACAATCTACTCAGCAATGCGATGAAATATGCACCTGGAAATGTGGAGATCGTAAATTCGTACAATGCCATCACTGACACTGTTCGTACTGAAGTGATCGACCAGGGTGAAGGCATCCCCACGTCGCAGCGCGAAGAGATTTTCGACAAATTCTATCGCCTCCGAGAAGGGCGAACACGAGGACGTGAAGGTTCAGGGCTTGGGCTCGCAATTTGTAAATCCGTAGTTGGAGCGCACGGCGGCAAGATCGGCGTCTCCAACAATTCTGAGGGTGGCGCCACTTTCTGGTTTGAAATACCAAGAGACCCCGTCCAAGCATGATGCACAACAACCCACAGCGAGAGTGCGGAGCAGATATGACATCCGCGAATCACCGACTTGAAAACCTAGGCGTGCTCGTGGTCGATGACGACCCTAAAATCCGACGACTCGTCGCAACC
>MDTC01055583.1_pt1 | contig 45913 bp, 43 predicted proteins | sample 811181 | NCBI WGS metagenome assembly MDTC01 (sample SAMN05326644, study PRJNA326480) | marine metagenome | isolation source: seawater | place: Pacific Ocean: North | collected 2011 | reverse complement strand
TGTGGCTGAAACAGGAAGCCGAGGCTCTGATTCTCAGATGCCCTCGGAAGCTCGCTCCTTTAGGGGCGAGTAAGTTCACCTTCAGGGACAACATATCTTGGCGGCTGATGTGCTCAATCGTCCCAAGGACTTCATGGCAGTGCGTCGTCTCATCAACCAGCAGGCTGTGGTTGATTGTGAACGGCTTGCAGATGAGACAATTCCACTCCGCGAAGTCGCGTGAACCGAATCTTGAGCGACTCCCCTCGTTTTTGTCTATGTGTTAAGTCACTTCGTCACTTGTGGGTAGATTCACATCGTATTGCTTGGCAACTGCACGAAGTGGACCGGGATGTCCGTATACTTTGGACAACATCAAGGCACCTTCGACCGCAGACAAGAGCGCTGTGGCTTCTTGCTCTTCCATTCCCAGATGTTCCTGAATAAGACGTTCCCACTCCCGAAAGATCTCTTGTGCGACTGTCTGGAGTTCTTCGTTGGGGGCTTCGAGGGCGATTGTCGCTGTCGGGCAACCAAGTTCGAGCTGATGGGAGAGTAAGTGCTCCTGGAAAGCTGCGAAGATGATGTGGATTTTCTCTTGCCTGGTCAGGCCTTGTGTGAATTGTGCAGCCAACATCGTCTGAAGATGTGTCGCGCTGCTCTTCATGGCTTCGACTGCGAGCTGGACTTTCCCGTTTGGGTAATGGAAGTAGAAGGAACCTCTTGGCGCACCACTTTCACGCAAAATCTCTTGTACACCCGTTGCGCTGTAGCCTTTTTTGGCAAAGAGTTGCTCTGCTGTGTCCAGTAACTTCTGGCGTGTTTGTCCTCCTGTGTTCTTACCTTGCGCCATCTTGCTCTTCTCCTTTTTATCCTTTTAACCCCAAAGCACTTTGGGGATTTCTGTCAACAACGCCCATACCCGACTCGCACGAGGTCCAAGTGATTGACCTGTTTGTGCGATAGATGCGATATGTCGCTTATACCAGAATGTCTGCAACATATTGTCGAGTGTTTTGATCCCCAAACGATCTCGTGCTTGAAGAGCGACGGTTTCTCTGCTCTCCAACAGACGTTTGGGCAAGTCAGGTTCGACGATCATAGGTCTCGCGATCCCAATCAAATCACATTCTCCGTCACGAATGCAATCATCCATAAACGAAGACGAGCGAAAACCGCCCGTTACGATCAGTGTGACAGATGAAACTGCGCGAACCCGCTCTGCAAAGGAGAGAAAATAGGCCTCACGCTTTTGGGTCGATTCACTCCCCATCATTGCTGGCGATTCGTAGTTACCACCTGAGATCTCCAAAAAGTCGATCTCGCGCTCTGACAACCACTCGATCACCTGCAAAGAGTCGTCTTCACCAAATCCACCCCTTTGAAAGTCCGCAGAGTTCAGCTTCACACCAACGAGGAATGTCTCGGAGACCGCATCTTTTACGCGATCAACGATTTGAAGCAACAATGAGGCTCTGTTTTCCAGAGGACCTCCCCACCTGTCCTCTCGGAGGTTGAGCAGTGGGGAGAGGAATTGACTCAGCAAGTACCCATGTGCTGCGTGGATCTCAACGCCTGCAAAACCTGCCTTCTCCAAGAAGACTGCGCTCTCGACGAAATCATCGATCACTTGCTCTAGCTCATCTTCTGTCGCAGCTCTTGGTGCCTGGAAAATGCTGCCGTATCCTTCGAGCGGGACCGCTGACGGAGCGATTGGCTGAAACCCCGTGTGTGCCATCGCCTGACGCCCAGCGTGGTTGATCTGCACGATGCCCTTCGCTCCGTGTGCTTGTATCCTCTTTGCCAACTCCGACTGTTCTGCTAATCCCTGATCATCCCGAAAAATGACGAGATTCCCATTGCGAGATTTTCCCTCCTGCGAGACAAACATGTTCCCTGTTAAGATCATACCTACCCCTGACGCCCCCCATGTGTCGTAAAGAGAGAGCATTCCTTTTGTCATCCTCCCGTCCTTTTCGGCAAGAAGTTCCTCTGTCGAGGCTTTTACCAAGCGATTGTTCGTGCTGACGCCTGTGCTCCATGTGTACACAGAGTCCAAGGATTCGGCTTTGTCTTTCACTTTTTCAGGTTTGATCATGTTCATCTTTTCTCTCCTTTGTGTGGATGATTTGCTTGTGTATATAGACCGATCGTCATATATAGACCGATCGTCATAATAACGATGTATTTTGGAATGTCAACAAGATCAAGAAAGGTTGAAAGTCGATTCAACGATCAGAGAAATTTCTAGGAAGATGGAGAGGTGTGTGTGTGTGGGAAAAAGGATGTGATTGTTTTGATTTCACTTTTGGATGAAGTTGTTGTTGGTTTATCTTTTGCATTATGTGGTGGTGTCACTTTCGTCGCTTGTGACATGTGGTATGGTTGCTGACGAAGATAAGTGGTGAGTCTTTTGAAACAAACATTTTCAATTTGGAGCTAGAAAAATGATGAAACGTTTGGCTTTGTCTATGCTTATGTGTTTAACTTTGCTGTCTTTTGGGACTCAGGCGCGAGCTGAATCTGAGATGTACAAGTTTTGCAAACACGACATCAACACATCCAAAGAGATCAAGGCGATGATTGGTTCGATCACGATGGGGACGATCTTGATCAAGGGTGTGCTCGCGACGGCTGCGAATGTCATCATCATCAATAGAGTCAACAAGGAGACGTTGAAGATCGTAGGGGACACCGCAGAACTTGGAGACAAGATCTTTCCAGTGTTTGCGCCCTCCACGAGAGCCTTTTTCAAGGCTTTTATTCCCACGATCAAGGCAGCAGAAGGACAGCTTAGTCGGAGTGATGGATACTTTAAGAAACTCTTCATTGGGCGATTGAACCAAGATGGTTTGACCGCTGGCAATTCGGCATACGCATCACATCCTGTCGTGACTTTCTACAAACACTCCCTGAAGTTCTTCAAATACTGGGACTTTGTAGCTGGTTCCATCATTGCGTATCAGGTCGCCGCAAAGATCACCTGCGCAGAGGTGAAAAAAGCACACCAACAGTGTATGAACAAAGCCAAAAACAAGAGCAAGTGCGACATCAGCTTCAACGATCTCCCCGAAACAGATGCTGATATGTCTGTTGAAAGGAGTTCTTGCAGTGCAAATGATGCGGCGGCAAAATACACCGCTTTGATGACCCGCCTGGCTCCGACTGTTCGCAAAATGCGTGCGGCAAACAAAAAAATCCTCAAGGCTTTGAAACCCTTAAAGGCGATGGTCTCAAAAGCTAGCGCTGCGCTCAGTCCCCTGAGAGGCACACTCAGTGGAGTCGATAAGGCTATGAAAGTGTTGAAGAAAGGTTTATCCCCATTCAAAGTGTTCTCGACTGCCGTGAAAAAAGCCATGAACAAGAAGATCTGTATCAAGTTCAAAATCAAGATTGGAAAGATCAAGAAACAAAGTAAGAAGTGTTCACGCCCCAAAAATCTCGTCAAGACCATCAAAAAGTATACACAAGCAGCACAAAAGGCGTTCAAAGTGGCGACACAAAAAATCATCGATCCCATCATCAATAGAGTCAAAAGAAAGGTGATGAAGATCCCTGGCCTCAGTAAAATGAAGAGCTCACTGTCCAAACTCGCGAGCAAGATGAATATCAACAAAAAACTCAACAGTGTGAGCAAAGTTCTCGCGAGTGTCCCTGGTAAGACTTTTGTGACACAGCTTCGAAGCGCCACAACACAAATCAAATCCCTCAACACCCAAATGTCTCGCTAATGATGTTGATGTGGCCGACAAGGCCGTCGATAGAAAAAGCGTACATTTGATTCACGAGCTTCAAAAAAGAAGCTGGCAACCTGACTCCCCTCAAAAATCTCCACTTGCCCCCTTTTTCCTACTCGTCAAGACCAAAGGAAAACCATTTGTCGGGGCTGGCAAAGCCTTTGCTTTTGATATCGATCGTCGCTTGTTCTTGGACTGAACCGATCACCTTGGCTTCGACACCATGCTCTTTGGCGATGTCCAAGACGACGTCAGGTTCGGGTGTCACAAGGGCCATCCCCTGCCCCATGTTCCACGTCCGGTATGCTTCTTTGTCTGCGATACCAGCATGCTCCTGGCAGTACAACATCAGCGGTGAAGGCGTAAACAAATCGTCCAATCGAGCGCCGTAGCCGGACTTTTTCAGCGCGCGTCCCAACTTTCCTGGAACACCACCTCCTGTGATGTGTGCTGCCGCATGGACTTTTGCGCGCGCTCCCTTCTCAAAGCCTCCGACCATATCGACAACAGTGCGACTGTAAATCCTCGAAGGCCACAACGCCCACTCGCCCATTGTCTTTCCTTCGAAGGGCAGTGTATGCCAGACATCACCGTGTAGATCTGACATGGCCTTTCTCAACAAAGACAATCCATTTGAACGAAAACCTTCTTCTCTCAAGCCGACGATCGTATCTCCAGGACGGACATCTTCCCCTGTCAATATGTGTTCACGTTTTGCAAACCACACGACGGCTGCACCCCAATTGCAGCAAAAATCCCCAACACCTCCAACACGAAGGCCCAATTCGGCGACCTCACCATTCACAACTGCGACACCTGCGTCTGCTGCAGCCTTGACATACCCATCCGCCAATTGACGAATGACATCGATATGGTCGCGTTGATCATCACCGAGTGTGTTGAGGTCCAAGATCGAGCCGATCAAAACAGGTTCGGCTCCACGGATGACAGCGTCATCACACACCATCGCGAACAGATCAAACGCCATTGTCGAATGGTCACCGACACGCTCTGCGATCTCAACCTTGGTGCCGATCCCATCGAAGCCGATGTTCATCAGTGTCCCCTTCGGTAGGTTGGAGACGTCGATGGCACGCAGACCACTAAAGTCATCAAAAGGCACGATCACTTCACCGAGCAGACCAGCGCGGTTCTTCCAGGTCTCACGTGCAGCCTCATACATGATCTCGGAAGCCTTGTCCCCTAATGAGAGATGAACACCTGCATCTTGATATGTCGTCATCGGATAAAACCTTTCACTGCAACATGGTTGGGTGTGTGAGAAAAGAAGAATCAACTCATAGCGCTCAAAGAGCGCAAGACAAACGATGCGTGAGCATCGTGGGGTCTGGGGTGAAAACCCCAGGCGGGGGTGGGTGGCAAACCCACTATGCCAAGCGGAGCGCGGCAGTAAAGTAAGGGCAAGTGGCAACTTGCCCCAAAAGAGCGACAGCAAGGGCAAGTGGCAACTTGCCCCAAAAGAGTGGCAACTTGCCCCAAAAGAACGACAGTAAGGGCAAGTGGCAACTTGCCCCAAAAGAACGACAGTAAGGGCAAGTGGCAACTTGCCCCAATACAGGCAACTTGCCCTGCTCTCTGAGAGTGGCGACTCTCGCACGGTAAAAAACGTACTACACCAGGATACCTAACGGAGCCAATGCGTCGAGAATCTCGGTGTGTGGTTTCTCAGTCGTGGGGACAGCCTTGCCTGTGATCTTCTCGGCGATGTTGGTGTATCGCTTTGATACGTCCAACAACACCTCTTGCGGAAGCTGCGTATTTGCGGCGAGTTCTTTGCGCTCACTCATACGGTTTGCGTTGAGCAAGATCTCGTTGTCAAAGGCCGACAACAAAAATTGGCGAAAGCTCTCTTTGCAGTAGTCGACGATACGACCTTCTTTGTATGCCTCTGCATCCCAAAAGCGCGAAGAGTCAGGTGTCCCTACCTCGTCCATGTACACCAACTCATCTTCACCGTGGACATTCTTGGCGTACCCAAACTCGAACTTGGTGTCGACAAAGATCTGTCCGACCTTTTCGAGCTGTGAACCGATCAGTTGGACACCTTCGAGCAACATCCGTTGTGATTGTTCAAGGTCATCGAGAGACTTGAGGCCAAAGGCCGTCGCATTCTCTCTGATCTGCTCGATAGAGACGGGTGTGTCTTCTTCTTCTGGGACGCCTGGGATGCCGAAGAGCATGCCCTTTGTCGAAGGTGTGAGCAAAGTCTCTGGTAACGGTTGGTTGGTTTGAAGCCCTTCTGGGAGCGCGATCCCACAGAATGTACGCTGACCCTTTGTGTAGGCGCGGGCCATGCTACCTGCGAGATAGTTGCGCGCGATGGCTTCAAAGTAGAGTGGTTGTGTTCGTTGGACGATCCACACGAGAGGATGAGGTTCTTCGAGGACGTGGTGTCTCGCGATCCCTGCCTGCTCGAATTGAGAGAACCAATGCATCGAGATCGCGTTGAGCGCTGCACCCTTTTGAGGTACACCGTCCATCCCACCTTCTGCCCTCCAGTTAAAGTCAAAGGCAGAGATGCGATCTGAGATCACCATAACACCGAGCTGAGAATCAAATGAGACGGGATAATCACGAGAGGTGATCAAACGTCGACTGTCCTCTTTCGTCAGCCAATATAACGAACGGACCTTGCCATCGTGAACATCTCCCTCGTGGATGATGGGGAGCTGCGATGTGTTTGTGAGCACATCCATGATGACCTCCTAGAAGTGACCAAAGCAACGTTCAAGTGTCGCAGGCATCGCAATATCAAAGGAATTTGCAGCGTCGATGACCAGACCATCTCTAACCGAACCATAAGGCTGTAAGATCGCTGAGACGCCTACACGGCCGAGACGTTCAACAGAGTCAGGGAAGGGGAAGAAGGCATCAGAGGCGCAGGATGCTCCCTCAAAGGGGTTCTCTGGAAGCTGTTCATGTCCGGTGATGCCAAAGAGCGGATCGTATTCAATGCCTTCACGGTCAAAGGCTTTTTGATATCCCTTGATGATCGCTTGCTCGATGGCGCCGACACGTTCGACCTGTCCTGAACCATTGACCACGAGCGCACCATTTTTGACGACGACGACACCGTTACTTCGTGCGCCGGCGATGTTGAGATACCATGCTGTGAGCAGGTCGGACATCTCTTGCGCTGTGGGATCGCGTTGGATGGTGTGTTGATTGCCGTGTTTGTCGATCTTCATGGGGTCGAGGACGAGGTCTTCTGCGCTGCGGACGGAGCTGAGGTAGAGCTCTTGAAGTGCAAGTCGACCTGAGGGCATCTCCTTGATCGACCACAATCCATGTGTGTCATCACCCTTGAATTTGGGCAGCGTATCGAGACGGGAGAAGGTCGACAGGCGGACATTTTTGGAGCCCTCTTGGAGCTTCTCGATTTGTCCCTCTTCGTAGTCTGGTGCTGCGACGACATCGACGATATGGCGGGGGTATAGTTCGAGAATTGCCTCTGTCGTGTCAGCGTCGAGAGGACGGTTGAGCACGACGGTTCCGCCAAAGTTACTGCGTCGATCAGCGTCACGGGCGAGACGATAGATCTCCGCGAGTGATTGGTCGACGTGATTTTGTTTGGCGAAGCCGGAGATGATGTTGTGTTTCATAATGGCGACGGCGGGGACCTCGAAGAACTTGAGGTTATCCATCGCGCGGGTGATATCCATCAGGTTGGTGAGGGAGAGACCACCTTTTCCGCGACCGTCTTTTCGGACCGATTGGATGTCCGTCCATTCAGCGATTTGACGTGCTCTCTTTCCCTCGATCTCATCGAGGATGTAGAGCGCGGCCTGCTGATTGGGGTTCTCACCGTATTTCAGGTCGGCCTCTTTTTGGAGTGTGATGGTGAGTTGATCAGGGAATTCGCCTTCATTTCTTTGCCGATATACACGCTTAAATTGGGAGATATCTGTGCCTCTAGACATGCTCAACGCTCCATCAAATGGGGTGATGTGATTGTGACGAGAAGGTTATGACTCGTTTTCGAGTTCATAACGATTGATGATATGAGAGGTCACACGCCGGGAGTGGATGCCGAGGAACATCACGGCGACGCTGACGCGAAAATCTTTGCCCGGTGATACGATCCCAGGACCGGGTTTTTTGGGCCCGAGCGCGTGGTACAATTGTCCCGCGATCTCTTCGGGCGTGTCGCCCTTGAGTTCTTCTTCGAAGGGTTCGCCACCAAAGGGTTGGATGGCTTCGCCTGAGGCTGCATTGGTCCCTTCGTAGGTGGAGATCAGGCGGGCTTTCCCTGGATGTAAAGGGAAGGAGTAAAAGGAACGCGCGGTTTTTCCGTGGTCTTCTTTGCAGATGACCATCGCTCCTTCGTCATCGGAGATGATGCCGCCGATACGTGGAGTGAAGTTGGGCGCATCCGGTTCAAAGGTCGTCAAGTCGAGAAATTGCCCATCCTCGTGGCCTTCGATCCACGTCGGTTGAGAGAGCGCTTCGACGAGGATGTCGAGAGGTTTTGCGCGTGTGTTGCCTTCGTAGTTGGATTCAACGGCATCAAAGAGCAGATCCGTCTGCGCGCTGTTGCTGACGATAATTGATTGATTGAAGTGGAATGCGCAGGCGTAGAGCAGGAGATCGGGGTTGCCTCTCATGAGGAGATCAGGGTCTGTGACGCCTGTGACGAGGCTGTTCTCTTCGTCAAATTCGAGAACTCGGGCTTGGCTGGAGGGACTACGTCCGGTGATCGCGTAGCCGATCACGTTGTGTTCACCACTGACGTCACGTCCAAACATGATGACACGGCCGGGATATTCACGAGTTGCGAGCGTTGAGAATGGGGCTTTCATTTTTTGATCCTCTCTTGGATAGTTGGATAGCACAAGGCTGGATTGTACTACCAAATGCACATGACAATGCAAAAAACTTCACAACGCCCTTCACGAAGGCAAGAGCGACATAGCGCGAGTGCAGATCTTTGTCAAGCCGTTCCGAAACCTTCTCAGCGGTATTGCATCAAAACGCACATAGGCGGAGGCCGCGAGACGCTTGAAACGGAAAGAACGTCTTCAAAACAAAGAAGATACAACTTTGGTGTTGACAACAAAAGAGCGCTCGTGCTAATTGCCTCCGCCAAGCAGAGAAGCCATCAACAACGTCAGCCTGTCTTGGGCTGCCATTGTGGAAGGGCGTGGACTTGGAAAGACCATGTTGAGCCATCATCGCACACAAAATATGCCTTATGTTCCAAGATGCTATCAAAAGGTGACGTGCGTCGCTCCGTGCCTATACCAAACCCACGCATATAGAGAAAAGGTGTCGTTTGCAAGGACACCTTCGACCCCCATACCGCGGAAATCACCATGGATTTCCCGTCCAACATAGAATGACATGTCGAAAGGCGCCCTCACGGCGCCTTTTTTTTGTATATATGACCCATATTTGCATCCCGCACGAGGGCGATTGATATGAAAGAGAACGTGTCCACATCTATCCCACTGCATGGAGAAATCCACTTCAACCATCCGACGTTGTTGGACCCCTCGCCTGCGCTCTGCATGGAGACTGCTCCCCCTTCTGCGCAGCTCCTTACGCCAAAACGCGTCCTCGTCATGGGCTCTGGCAGTGGTAGCAATTTCGAAGCGCTCGTTCACGCTCTGCGTCCTTGGGGGATCCAGTTTGTCGGGCTCTTCTGTGATCGGTATGGTACCAAGATCACCGAACGCGCCAAACGTCTCGATATCCCCATCACACAACCCCCTCCTCGCTCCAAAAAAGGACCGCTCAACGAAGCTGTCACTGCCTTCCTACAACAACCCTTTGATCTACTCGTTCTCGCCGGCTATATGCGCATCCTCCCCGAACACATCGTCGCCCCATATGAAGGCAAGATCGTCAATATTCATCCTTCACTGTTACCTGACTTTCCCGGACTCAACGCCATTCAACAGGCTGTCGATGCTGGCGCGCACATCACCGGTATCACCGTCCACCTCGTCAACGAGAAGGTCGATGACGGTGAGATCCTCTCACAAGCGCGCCTGCCTATCCTCTCTGGAGAACCTATCGAAGATCTCGAAGCGCGCGTTCACGCACTCGAACACAAGCTCTATCCACAGACTGTGCTTCGGTATTTGGCTCGAACGTGACAATCATGTGAACTCTTTGTCAGCTCAAACTTTGTACCTGTGTGTGAACCAAGTGAGACCCACCTTGGAAAGGATTTGATCCATGATCGATTCATATAGCTGGCCTGAGCAGGCCGCTTCCAAACGAGAACACTGGCTCGACTTTGTCATCGAGCACGATGTGATCGGCTTCTTTGAGGAGCCCATTACGCTCAAGTCCGGCAAGATATCAAAGTGGTACGTCAATTGGCGAACAGCGACAGCGGATGTCTTTTTGATGGATCAGATCAGCCAAGCTGTTCTTGATTTTGTCGACGCACAGGGGATAGAAGTTGATTGCTTCTTTGGCGTCGCTGAGGGGGCGAGCAAGCTCGGCGTCCTCACACAGTACAAAGCCGCCCTCACAAGTAAGGCGTTCGCAAAAGGTTCTCATACACTCGCGATGGGGCGAGCGAAACCCAAAGAACATGGTGCTGCCAAGGACAGGTTTTTTTTGGGTGAACCACGAGGACGTGTGCTCGTCCTCGAAGATGTCACGACGACAGGTGGCTCACTCTTTGCGTGTTTGGCACAGCTCAAAGAGTTGGATGTGGACATTGTGGGAGCGCTGTGTTTGACAGACCGTTCATTAAATGAAGCAGGTCACTCGACCGTCGCGCAACAGCTCCATACACAAGATATCCCCTTTTATGCGATGAGCCACGCAGGTCAATTGTTGCCTCGTGCCGTTGCAAAACACGACCTCGACGAAGAGACACGTGCACAACTCGTGCGTGAGTGTCCATTCTTGACGGAACTCTAACACCACCCCAACAGGGTCCACATAGTAAAGGAATGTCCGATGGATAGATTGATTCAAGCCAAACGCAGTGTGATCCCAGCATGTGATATCACACTCGATGCCTACGAAGAGCTCGTCAAGCAAACAGCCGATCTCCCTATGGTCAGCGCCTATAAAATAGGCTTCTCGCTAGGTCTTGGGGCCGGTCTGCCCAAGGTTGTCGAGGTGACACGTCGCTACACTGAGAAGCCCTTGATTTACGATCATCAAAAAGCCGCGACGGATATCCCCGCGACAGGTAAAGTGTTCGCCAAGACCCTCAAGGATTCCGGTGTGGAAGCTGTGATCTTGTTCCCACAAGCAGGGCCAGCGACACAAAGAGCGTGGATTGAGGCGATGAGAGAGTATGACCTCAGCTTGATGGTGGGCGGACATATGACCCACGCGCAGTACAAGCAAAGTGACGGTGGCTATCTTACGGATGAGGGGATTTTGCAGATATATCGACTCGCTGCAGAGATGAATGTACAAGACTACGTCGTCCCAGGGAACCGCCCTGACGTGATCGCTTACATTCGTAAAGAGATCGAGAGTTTTGGTATTCAGCCTCGCTTCTATGCGCCCGGTTTCCTCTCACAAGGTGGTAGCCTCGAAGCCGCAGATGAAGTCGCAGGTGAACACTGGCACGCCATCATCGGACGCGCCATCACACAAGCAGCCAACCCCAGAGATGCCATCCTAGAACTTTGGCCTTTTGCGTAGGCTTCAACAAGAACGGAATCGAACGATGCAACGACATATCCGAAGCCTTCGAGGCAGTGTAGCCGAAGAATTAACATGCAATCTCCGAGAAGTTCTCCCTGAGGAGTGTGGACTCGCCGCTGCGATCAATCTCCCAGATGCTTCGCGGTACGTCTATGACTGTTTGATGCTCCAGGAACACCGTGGTGAGCACGGTGTGGGCATTGTCAGCCAAGAGGGAGAAGAGTTCCATATGTTGCGCAGAGTGGGGAGCGTGAAACAGCAGCTCCACGGTGTGCAATTTGACAAGCAACTCCCTGGGGATATCGCCGTGGGACACAACCGTTACGCGACCAAAGGGAACGCGACCTCACTGACCAACACACAGCCGCTGTTCTTCAACCATACACGTTACGGTTCCCTGTCCATCTCTCACAACGGAACACTCGCCAAGAGTAACGAGATCCGCACACGTCTTGCTCAAGAAGGTGCGCTCTTCCAATCTGCGACAGACTCCGAGCTGATCGGGCACCTGATCTCCCGTTCATCCTCTGACAGCCTCGAAGAAGCTGTGATCCAGATGACGAAAGTGATCCCGACAGCGTACTCCCTCTTGATCCAGGCACAGGACAAAGTCATCGCGCTGCGCGATCCTTACGGTGTCCGTCCCTTGAGCATCGGGACCATTGAAGGTGGCTATCTCGTATGTTCGGAAAACTATACCTTCGATCAATATCCCGACTGTCGCCATGTTGGTGACATTCAGCCTGGTGAGATGGTGGTCTTTGAGCGCGGAAAAGACGACTTCACACGTATCCAATATGCTGAGCCAGAGGAACACTTTTGTATCTTTGAGGGGATCTATTTCTCCGACCCACGCTCTCGTCATAACGGTTATTGGCACGAGGATTTCCGCTATCAGCTGGGTGTGCAGATGTATCGACAACATCCAGATATCCAGGGAGACGTTGTGATCCCCGTCCTTGACTCTGGGAAGCACGCGGCGCTCGGTCTCGCAGAGGCTTCGGGGATTCCTTATCGGGAGTACTTTAAGCGCCTGCACAACCCACCACGTGCGCAGCGTCGTTCATTTACGTCGGCGACTTACGATGAACGTGTGCGTACAGCGTATCAAAAGCTCCACCTGCGCAAAGAGAAGGTCAGAGGCAAGCGCGTTGTGATTGTCGACGACTCCATCGTTCGCTCGACGACGATGAAGATCATCAACCAGCGCCTTCGTGAGGCTGGTGTCACCTCGATCACGACGTGCATCAGCGCACCTCCAATCGTCGATTCATGCCCGTACGGTATGGATTTTCAGGACAAGAGCCAACTCATCGCCTACAACAAATCGATCGAGGATATCTGTGAAGGTATCAACTCCGATCGCCTGATCTACGTCGATCCCAAAGGACTCGATGTGCTGTCCAAAGAGACCTATGGCTGTGGGACATGTTCGGGATGCTTTGGCGGACGTTACCCCTTCCCGAATGAGGACACCTCCTCATAAGCTCCAGAAACCCATTCCCAGAGCAACCCTCTTGGAATGTCATTGTGCTACACAGGTCGGCCTAATGTCCGACTCTATGAAGATTTTGCGACTTTGCATGAGCTCCATCTTTCATCTCACCTAACAGCAGGAGAATGGCCAGATGATCACGATCATCGACTGTGGAAGTCAACTGACACAAAATATCGCAAGAAGAGTCCGGGAACTTGGTGTCTACACGGACATCGTGCCGTTTAACACCTCCGTCGAAGAGGTACTGGCGAATAAACCGGAAGGATTGATCATCTCAGGCGGTCCATTCAGTGTCTACGACGAGGGCGCGCCCATCTACGACAAGGCTTTTTTGGACCTCCCTCTTCCCATCCTCGGTATCTGTTACGGCCTCCAATCCTTGACCTATCTGCTTGGCGGAGAAGTCACACCGACCTCCAAGAGAGAGTACGGTGAAGCCCAACTCGTCGTTGAGAAAGAGACCCCATTGTTCAAGGGGTTTGATGCTCGGACGTGGCGAATTTGGATGAGTCACGGTGATATTGTCGAGGCGATCCCCGAAGGCTTTGACGTGATAGCTCGTTCACACAGTGGACACGTTGCAGCGATCCAGAAGGACAATGTATTTGCAGTTCAATACCATCCAGAGGTCGATCACTCTGAATATGGTCGTGAGCTGCTTGAGAACTTCATCAACATCTGTGACGCGAGTCGACTGTGGGATCCAACCAAAGAGTACGACAGGATCGTCGAAGAGACCCGCGAGCAGATGAAAGGTCGCGTCGGTATTGGTGGGATCAGTGGTGGTGTCGATTCGTCTACATTGTCCGTTTTGATGGGGCAGATCGATAACGACAATTATCACCCCATCTTCGTAGATAACGGTCTGTTACGTCTCAATGAGGCTGAACAGGTTAAGTCATTTCTCGATCCATTTGGATTGAATGTCATGTATGTCGACGCCAGCGAGCAATTTCTGAAGAAGCTCGAAGGTGTCGAAGATCCGGACGAAAAGCGTATCCGTATTGGGCACGAGTTTATCACTGTCTTCGAAGAAGCTTCCAGTCACATCGAAGACGTCGCCTATTTGGCACAAGGGACGTTGTATCCCGATGTGATCGAAAGTGTGCCTGTGTACGGAGCGTCTTCGGAGATCAAGCGTCACCACAACGTTGGTGGTTTACCTGAGACGATGAAACTCGATGTCGTCGAGCCATTCAGACACTTATTTAAAGATGAAGTCCGCGCAATCGCCGAGCAGAAGTTGGGAATGCCCAAAGACGTCGTGTGGCGTCACCCCTTCCCTGGTCCTGGACTCGCCGTCCGGATCATCGGAGACATTACGAAAGAGAAGCTCGATTTACTCCGCAAAGCCGACGCGATCTTCATCGAAGAGTTGAAGCAGCGCGAGCTTTACTACGATATCGGACAGGCATTTGCGGTCCTTACAGGTGCTCACTCTGTCGGCGTGATGGGAGATGCAGGGACCTATGAAGGGATTGTCGGGCTGCGCGCCGTCACAACACAAGATTACATGACCGCTGATTGGTTCGATTTTAAGGGCAGCGATCTGAGGGCGATTGCCAACCGCATTATCAACGAAGTTCCCGGTGTCAACCGCGTTGTCTATGACATCAGCCAGAAACCCCCAAGCACCATCGAGTGGGAATAACGAGCGGATCGTGTTGCACACATTGACGAAGACAAATAGACCACACACAGAAAGGGCAAAGACATGAAAAAAGATGCATTTTTCGCAAAGATGGACAACCTGGGCCTTGCCCTTACATATGATGATGTCCGCTTAAAGTCCGGTTACTCGGAGACCATGCCCCATGAGATCTCCATCGAGTCGAAGTTTTCCCGTAACGTCCCCCTCAAGATCCCTCTGATCAGCGCCGCGATGGACACTGTCACAGAACACCGCTTGGCGACTGAGATGGCCTTTCTCGGTGGACTCGGCGTGATCCACCGCAATCTGACACCGGAACGCCAAGCTGCTGAAGTTGTTCGTGTAAAGAACCATCTCAACGCCCGTATCGAGAAACCTACCTGTGTCTACGAAGACGAAACCATCGAGCAGCTCATCAATAAGCGTGATGAGGAAGAGTTGACCTTCCACAGCTTCCCTGTCCTCGATAGAGAGAACCGTCTCGTCGGGATTATCACGAAGAATGACTTCGACTTTTGTGATCAGCCTAGCATCACGGTCAAAGAGGCGATGACGACACAGGTGATCAAGTCCCATCCAGAGACGACGATCGCCGAAGCCTACGACATGATGTTCAAAAACAAAAAGAAACTCTTACCACTCGTCGACAAAGAGGGTTTTGTGCAGGGTCTCTATGTCTTCAGCGATGTGCAACGGGTGATCACAGGGACATCTCCCAATTGCAACACAGATCCAAAGGGTCAGCTCCGCGTCGCAGCAGCCATCGGCACAGGCGAGAAAGCCCTCGAACGTGCCAGGCATCTGATCAAAGCCAACGTCGACGTCCTTGTGATCGATACTGCACATGGTGACTCCAAACCTGTCTTCGAGACCCTCAAGGCCATCAAACGAACACATTCCCGTATCGATGTCGTTGTCGGAAACATCTCAGAGGGGCCCTCTGCAAGACGCTTGATCGACGCTGGTGCCGATGGAATCAAAATAGGACAAGGGCCGGGGAGTATCTGTACTACCCGTATCATCGCAGGGATTGGCTCTCCTCAGGTCTCCGCCGTCTATCAGTGCAGCAAGGCGATCAGAGGTTCGGGGATACCACTTTGTGCCGATGGAGGTGTCCGTTACTCTGGAGATATCACGATTGGGATTGGTGCCGGAGCGGACAGCGTGATGATGGGTAGTATGCTCGCTGGTACACTCGAATCCCCTGGCAGCAAGATCTTCTTGAATGGTCGTCAGTGGAAGTACTATCGCGGAATGGGTTCACTCAGCGCGATGCTGTCGAGCCGCTCCTCTCGTGAACGTTACCGCCAAAAAGACATTGAGAAGCTGATCCCCGAAGGTGTCGAGGGAATGGTTCCCTACAAAGGAAAGCTCAACGATGTCCTTGTCCAATATATCGGGGGACTGCGTTCGGGGATGGGATACGTGGGTGCCGCAGACATCGACGAATTACATGAGAAGGCGGACTTCCACAGAATCTCAGCGTCTGGTCGCGCAGAGTCCCACCCTCACAATATCCAGATCACCAAAGAGACCCCGAATTATCCGGGACAAAGTGGTAGCCAGAAGTAACAAACGCAGACACACAAGACACGAGAGTAGACAGGCACAGCCTGTCTACTCTTGTGTCCTGATGATGGGAGAAGAGACATGGCCAAAGTGCTTTTGATTGGTTCGGGTGGACGTGAACATGCGCTAGGATGGAAGCTCTCTCAAAGTGAGCAGGTCACAGAGGTCCACTATGCGCCTGGTAATGGTGGAACAGCAGGTGGAAAAGGGCGAAATATCCCAATCGATGGTAGCAAGAAGGAGAACTTTGACGCCATCGCGGCGTGGATTCAAAAAGAGGAGATAGGGCTGACGGTTGTTGGACCAGAAGCTCCACTTGCCGAAGGGATCGTTGATTTCCTTCATGAGAAAGGTATCCACGACGTCTTTGGTCCGATCCAGGCGGCTGCGCGACTTGAAGAGGATAAGTTCTTCTCCTTTGATATCATGCAAGAGCTCGGTATCCCACAGGCTGAAGGGATCAAGTGCCACAATATCAACGAAGCGATCACAGCCATCAAGGAGCAATCTTCGAAAGATGGGGTGGTGATCAAAGCTCGTGGTTTGACAGGCGGCAAAGGTGTCAAAGTCTGCGATTCAGCACAAGAAGCCATCGATTTTCTTGAAGAACACAAGAGCCGCTTTGGCCACGAGATCTTGATCTCCGAGAGGATGTTTGGTCAGGAGTTCTCTGTCTTTGGTATCTGCGATGGAGAGGATGTGTTGACGTTGCCCGTCGCCTTCCAGGATCACAAACCTGTCTTTGATGGAGACAAAGGACCCAATACAGGTGGGATGGGGGCGTATGGTCCTGCTCCAATCGCTCCGCCAGAGGTGATCGAGGAGGTCCATCGACGTGTGATGGAGCCGATCGTCAAGGCTTTTGCGCAGCGTGGGACGCCCTACTGTGGTTTTCTGTACGCTGGCATGATGATGACTGAGACGGGACCACGGGTTATTGAGTTTAATGTTCGTTTTGGTGATCCTGAGTGTCAGCCTGCGATGATGTTACTCGAAGATGATCTTTACGACCTGCTCAAAAAAGCAACGGCTGGCACGCTGAAAGGACATGCCTTGCGTTGTCGCGATGGCCACGCTTGTTGTGTGGTGTTGGCTTCCAAAGGTTATCCAGGAGCTGTGACAAAAGGATTGAAGATCCAGGGCATTGAGGAGGCTGATGCGCTCGATGGGGTGAAGGTCTTCCACGCAGGGACATGTCTTGAGTCGACTGAGCTGCTGACGTCAGGTGGCCGTGTCCTCGGTGTCACATCGACAGGCGAAGGGGATTTTCGTAGCGTACAACAGCAGGCCTATAAAGCCGTTGCTTGTATCGATACAGAAGGTGGTTTCCACTTTCGCAGAGACATTGGGGCAAAAGCCCACACGCTTTAGCGTGGACTGTATGATTTCCCCTCCGAGCGCTTGGGCCTTGTATATTTAATGATGGGATTGCTTTTTTTTGGTGGTTGGACTACAAAACACTGACGGAAGTAAACAACCCCCACCTTCGGCATAAACTTCAGGAGGGGGCTTTTTGATTTGCGCAGTGTCGCCGATACCTCCGTGCCCAAAGAAGCGAACATGATTGCAAAGATAGAGGAGAATGTCTCAATGGTCAGACAAGGCAAAGCCACTGTGCTCGTAGGTTCCCAATGGGGGGACGAAGGTAAAGGCCGCATCACCGATATGTTAGCCGAAAATGCCGACGTCGTCGCACGTTTTTCCGGAGGCCCCAACGCCGGACACACTGTCATCGTCGGTGACGAAAAATACGAACTTCACCTGATCCCATCAGGCATCCTTCACCCCGAAAAACAGAACATCATCGGGAACGGAACCGTTGTCTACCCTCCTGCGATCGTCAAAGAACTCGAAGGACTTAAGAACAGAGGCATTCAGACACATAACTTGTTCCTCAGTGAGAACGCACATGTGATCATGCCATACCACCTGCAGCTTGATCGTCTCGAAGAAGAACGCAAAGGCGACGACTCCATCGGGACGACCAAAAAAGGTATTGGTCCTACTTACACGGATAAAGTCGCGAGAAGAGGCATTCGCATCGGTGACATGCTGGACCTAGCCTTCTTTACGGAGAAAGTCGATGAAAATCTGGCGTATGCGAATGCCTACATTCAGCACAACTTCCCCGAAGAGCCGCTGCTCACAACCAACGACATCGTCGAAGAGTACAAACCTCTGATCGAAGTCCTTCGTCCCCACGTTGCGGATACCTCTTTGATGCTCGATCAAGCCCGCAAAGAAGGAAAAGTCATCCTCTTTGAGGGCGCACAAGGAACACTCCTCGATTTGGATCATGGCACCTACCCCTTTGTCACATCTTCCAACCCAACAGCGGGCGCTGTCTGCACCGGTTGTGGCTTTGGTCCCGCTCACATCGACGAAGTTATCGGAATCATCAAAGCCTATACCACACGTGTTGGTCATGGTCCTTTTCCGACAGAGCTAGAAGATGAAACAGGTGAGCAGCTCAGACAAAAAGGTCATGAGTTCGGTGTCACGACACAGCGCGCTCGAAGATGTGGGTGGTTTGACATCCCTATCATGAAATTTGCGATCAGAGTCAACGGTCTGACACAACTTGCGCTCACAAAACTCGACGTGTTGACGGGCTTTGAGACGATTAAAGTCTGCACCCACTACGAAGTCAATGGTGAGCGTATTGAGCATCTCCCGACCAATGGGAAGCTCCTGAAAGATGCTGTCCCTGTGTACAAAGATGTTCCCGGCTGGACAGAAGATCTGACTGATGTACGCACATTCGATGATCTACCCAAAGCCGCGAGAGATTACGTCCTCATGCTCGAAGAAATCGCGGAGATCCCTATCTCTATCGTCAGCGTCGGCCCCAAACGTGTGCAGGCGGTGCTTCGTACACCCTGAACACCGCGAATCCCGATCCAACAGAAGGGGAATGTTTGGTTTGGTCGAGCTTCGATGAAAAAGTTCAAGGGGTTTCGAACAAAAAAAATTCGTTCATCGATTGGGGGATTTTTGTGTTATGATGTTGGGCGAGAAAGAAAGTTAATCTTCAGCAAGGATCTGCTCGTCATGGAATATCCGCATGTATAGATCTCTTGATGCCAGGGTAAAGGGTTGATTGATAATGACAAGAGGCTACCTGTTGACAGGCAAAGACAAGACCAACCACACAGACGAAGAGATCTCGGAGTGGGAAAAGTACGCAGGTGATGCTGTAGGGAATTTCATCGAGTTTTGGGGATTTAAGCACAATCACGGGAAAGTGTGGACGTGTCTTTACCTTCGTGGCGAACCGATGTCCTCCGCTGAAATCCAAAGGACACTAAGCCTCTCCAAAGGAGCTGTCTCGATGATCACCCGCGAGTTAGAGCGTTGGGGTGTCATTCATCGTGTACGTATCGAGACGAGTTCATCGTGGCACTTTGTCGCTGAAGATGATTTGATGCAGATGATAGGCCGCGTACTCAAGGAACGAGAGTCCGATATGGTCGCTCGGATCGAAACAGACCTCGCCAAGGCCGAAGAGATCGCGAAAGAGACACCTGACGTCCCCGAAGAGCGTATCGAGCGCCTTCATCGCATTCACGCGATCTCACAAAAGGTGGGTGAGTCGATTGGGACATTTATCGAATCGGGGAAGATCGATCTGTTTAAGGTGGCTGATCTTATGAAGCACATTCAGGACTTTAAGTCCAAGTGAAGATTTGCTGCGAGCCTTCGAAAAGACGCTCTCTTTGGCTTTAACGCTTCGTACTCTTCTCCCTCAGGCCAAGAGTAACAGGCATCTGGCATCTGGTACCGTGCAAGGTGCGTGGTGAGCTGCTCTCTCCATTCTAATCCTTCCAACGTTTTTCCATCTTCCAACTCGACGAAGACAACAGGACGTGCACCAAATTCTACATCGGGTCGATCGACGACGAGCGCACGTATCACACCTTCTAAACGCTCAAAGGCCTGCTCGATCGTCTCGGGATGAATATTTTCTCCACCTGAGATGAACATATTGTCTTTGCGACCGATGACTGATAGGCGGCCTTTTTCATCGACCTGACCGATATCCCCTGTTTGGAACCACCCCTGCTCATTGCGAAGGTCGTGGAGACCGTCTTTTGTGAGATACCCTCGAAAGAGCGTCTCGCCTCCTGCCCATATCTCACCATCATCGTGGAGCTTCAGCTTACGATGAGGTAACAATTGTCCCGATGTCATCCAATCTTCGTAGGGTGCACCGGGCGCAGTCGTCGTGAGTTGAGAAGAGAGCTCCGTCATCCCATACGTCGTACATAGAGGAAGTCCACACTCATGTGATTGGGCGAGAAGTTCACGTGGGACTGCGCCACCTCCGACAAGAATGGCCTTTAGGGTTGTCTTACAAGAGGCAAGCGCTTCTGGATGTTGAAGCAAACGGTAGAGCTGTGTCGCGACCATCGAGGCGTGTGTGATGTCGAGTGTGAGCGCTTCGTGAAGAGGCCTCTCTTTGTCGGTAAAGACAACTGCACCCCCTCCCCACAACGCACGCACGAGGATCGCGAGCCCTCCAACATGGTACAGAGGCAAAGACAAAAGCCAACGATCACCTGGTCCGAACGGCATGTTCTCATGTGCGCCCATTGCACTGTACAGGTGATTGTCGAGGGAGTGTAGCGCGGCTTTTGGGTGTCCTGTGCTTCCGGAGGTGAAGATAATCGTCGCATCCATCGAAGATTGGGTCTTGATGGAGTGTGCTCTTGTGTTTTTGGACGCAAAGACCTCTTCGATCACCAAAGAGGGGGTGGCCTCCCAGCTTCCTTTTGTCGCGGTGTACTGATAAGAGACAAGGGCCAGAGAGCAATTGACTTCCTTGGCGAGTTCTTGGGCGCGTTGACGTGGAAGGCGTGTGTTGATGGGGACACAAGTGATGCCCAAGCGCCAACAGGCTATCCAACAAGCGATCAGCTCCAGTGAGGTTTCACCCAACAACGCGATGCGTTGTCCCTCTCTGTATCCATGAGAGGAGAAGACCCCCGCAATACGCCGAACGTGGGCCGCGTATGCGCTGTAGCTCCAACTTGTGTTCCCATCAAAGAGCGCTTCTTCGTTGCCGAATAAGCGATCCGCGCGTTCAAGTAAACATTCCAGCTCGCGCTCCTTGTGTTTGCTCACCAGATCACCTCTTCCAATCGCTCGGTCCGTACACGTTGCATAGAGGCCCCTGACTTCGTCACGTCCAGTGTTCCACCTTCGACAGAGACGGGGGAATGGACGATATCTTCAGCGATATACTTGCCTGTGTCCAATCCCATCGCCATCCAGGAGGATTCAGGAAGGTAGGCCGCCATACAGGTCAAAAATCCTCGCCCTATCGCCGATTCAAACATGCTGCTGATGTTGACCACGAGCTTCGCGTCATGGGCTTTGTCAATCCACTCCATTGTACGACCGATTCCCCCTATCCACGAAGGTTTTAGGATCAAGGCCTGGACACCACGCTCACGCAGTGAGGACATGTTTTCCCAAACAGAAACAGCCTCTTCGACGGTCTCGTCCAGGGCGATTGAGAGGCCCGTTTTTTCAGCAAACACAAAGGAAGCGTCAGGTGTCAAACAGGGCTCTTCGATGTACTCGATGTCTGCGGATGAACAATCTTTTGCGAGTGTACACGCTTCTTCCAATGTCCAGGCTCTGTTGGCGTCCAAGCGTATGCGGATATCTGGACCGACAAGTTCGCGAAGAGACAAGATCCGTTTGACATCAACATCGATGGGGACGCGACCGACCTTCAGCTTGATGTGAGTAAATCCTCTTTTTTGTAGAGCATTCCAGCGTGCTTGTAAGTCTTCAACATGACCTGTTAGGAGGGCTTGGACTCGAACAAATGGTTGCGTGGCCGTGCTCCTGCCAATGGCGTTGAGGCCGACTCTTAGACTGGCATACTGCATCAAGGCCATGTCCACACCAAAGCACACAGAAGGAGGCAGAGTGTGTTGTGTTGTCAATCCAGCGACTTCTGAAAAGGTGGTGTTGTCTGTTTCCAGGATACGTGATGCACGTTGCAGGAAGGTTTGGTTGGAGAGTAAGTCTTTGAGAGCGTCGAGGGCTGAGGCGCGATCTTCCCGATGGAATCCTGGCAGCGGAGCAATATCTCCCCAGACTTGCCTTCCATGTGTATCACTTAATCGGAGTAAAAAGCCCTGCCTTTGTTGGAGGGTTGTGTGTGCGAGGTGGAGAGGTTTTCGGAGCGGAAGTGAGTATGTATACAGACGCCATTCCAACATCAGATGACCCACAGCGCCGAGAACAAAACGCCAAAGACGAGAAGATACTTACCTGTTTGTGCGAGGGCTTCGTTGAGGATCGCGCCTTCTTCGTTGCCAAAGACGCGACGAAATGCTGGAATCAGCACGAGAAAACCGAGCAGTGAGAACATCACGTAGTAGTGGCCTTGCAACCAAAGGCTCAAGCCGACAGGGACGAGCGCCGCGATGATCAAGGACAACGCAAACTCCCAACGCGCGAAGGTCGCACCGAAACGAACGGCGAGCGTTCTCTTGCCGACCTTGACGTCTGTATGGACGTCGCGAAGATTGTTGACGGCGAGCAACGCGGTCGAGATTAAACCAGGCGCGAGGCCCGCGAGGATCGGCGCGAGATGAATACTTTGTGCCTGCACATAGTAGGTCCCACCTACAGCGACAGGGCCAAAGAAGATCAGTACAAAAACATCTCCGAGGCCAAGGTAGCCAAGGGGATACGGTCCCCCTGTATATAAAATCCCCGAAGCGATCGAGAGAACACCAATCCAAACGAGTGGCCAGCCACCACGCATCACGAGGTAGACACCAGCCAACGCCGCGAGACCAAAGACGACGATCCACGACCACTTCATCACGGCAGGTGAAACGAGTCCGGCTTGTGTCACACGTACAGGGCCGACGCGTTCTTCGTCTGCGCCCTTCAAGAAGTCGAAGTAGTCATTGGCTAAATTGGTCCCGATCTGGATCAACAAGGCCCCAACAAACGCGATGACGGCAGACAATATGTGCATTTTGCCGTCACTGTATGCCATCGCTGTCCCCATCAACACAGGTGCCACTGCTGCCCCAAGTGTCTTGGGGCGGATCGCCATCACTATCGTTTTCAACACGGGTCTATCTCCATTCTCGGATGTGTGCGCGAAGGTTTTCGTAAAAGGCCATATTGTCATCGCGTTTGGTGATGCACTCAATCACACACGACGTCTCCCCTTCCAATGCTCGTGTATACGCATCCCGAAAGGCTTCTACTGTCTGTACTTGTGTTGTAGAGAGGCCAATGCTCTCGGCGAGAGGTGCAAACTGAAGCTCATGGGGAGTCGTAAAATACGTATCAAACACGTCGGGCTGTTTGGCGATGGGGAGGTGTCCAAAAATCCCTCCTCCGCTGTTGTTCAAGACGACAACGATCACAGGATAGGGGGCGTGCTTGCATAGATACAGAGAGTTGAGGTCGTGTAGAAGGGATAAATCACCGATTAGCAAGGTCGTCATGCGCTGGTGACCAAAGGCAAAACCCACCGCAGAAGCGACCAGTCCGTCTATTCCACTCGCGCCACGATTGGCACCGATCAAGCAAGCCTTTGAGGTGCGACCAAAACGATCCATGTCCCTGATTGGCATACTGTTTCCAATCAAGCAAGCGTGCTCTTCGGGCAGCATTTGTGTCAGGGCGTTGACAATGGACGGCTCACTGAAGGGGGAGTCTGCCATGAGAGCGTGACACGTTTTGTCGTACAACTCTTGAAGATCATTCCACTTGGTACGCCACTCATAACGTTGATCACCGAGCTCGCTGATCGGCAGGTATGTAGACCACTGGCGCAGCGTCTCAGGGATATCTGCCACAATACGAAGGGTGACCTTTGCGTCGGGGTCTTCTCGATCAGGAGTCGATTGAAGCTGAATGATAAGGGGCGTGTCTTCTTTGAGCCAGGAGAGATAGGCATTTGAGACGACAGGTCCGCCGATATGTAAGATGACATCTGGCTTCATCTTCGCAGCGAGGGGCGATGAGAGGAGTTGGTCGAAACGTGGGATATGCCCGCCCCAATCGGGACCCAATTGCATTCCAGAGCCGATATCGCTCAAGACAGGCCATCCGAGACGTTGTACAAACGCGCGCACCTCTTGTTTTGGCATCGAAGACGGCATGCGACCGAGGACGACGAGACCGCGTTCGATGTGTTCGAGGCGCTTCACGCTCTCTTCGACGTCTGTCGGTTGTGTGAGTTTGGGACGTGGCCAGCTTGTGTGTGGTGTTTGTCCTTCGGAGAGAAGCACTTCTCGATCGATGTCTACTGGGTCGAGAGGTTTGCGAAAGTGAAAGTTCAGATGGACAGGTCCAGGTGAGAGTCCGACGCTCTGGAAGTGGGCTTGATCAACACTTGAACGTAGCCAATCGAGAGATATGTCCTTTGAGGGTGTGGGGATATCCTGGAACCAGCGTGTGTACGAGCCAAAGATACGGGCTTGTTCGATCGTCTGGTTGGCACCTGTTCCGAGTAACTCATGGGGGCGATCTGCGGAGAAGATCAGCATCGGGACATGATCGACGGAGGCTTCGACGACGGCGGGCAGGTAATTGGCAACAGCCGTTCCTGATGTGCAGACAAGGACAGCAGGTTTTCCCGTGGCCCTTGCGTAGCCAAGGGCCACATAAGCGGCTGCACGTTCATCGATACAGAGCTGCTTGTGAATGCGTGTATCCTTTGCGAGTGCAGCGGTCAATGGTGTGGAGCGAGAGCCAGGAGAGATACATGCAAATGAGACACCACAAGCGACCAACTCGTCGACAACGACTGTTCCCCATATCGTGTTGTACATCGCCATCACGTCCCCATCAGGAAAAGAGTTCGACAAACGGAGTGAGCTTCTTCTCTGTCTCGACCCACTCGTGAGTTGGATCTGAGCCGGGGACGATACCTGCGCCAGCATAAAGAGAGACTTGCTTTCCTTGCACCAATGCTGAGCGAATCCCCACAACAAATTCAGCGGCGTCTGCACCAAACCAACCGACAGGAGCTGCATACCAACCGCGATCGAAGGGTTCAAGTTGCTGGATTAACTCCAAAGCCTGCCCACGTGGACGTCCGCCAACTGCAGGTGTCGGATGGAGCGTTTGCAAGATCGTAAAATCATCGACATCTTCCTTGATCTCACCATGAATGGTTGAGAGTAGATGTTGAATATGGCGGAGTTTTCGCAAGGCGAGTTGCGTTTCAACTTTGTAGGTGTGACACAGCTCTGCAAAGTGCTCTGTGAGGACTTCGAGCACGATCTGGTGCTCGTGGACTTCTTTCTCTGTCTCCAACAACTCACGCCCGAGCGCTTCGTCTTCTTCGGGCGTCTTACCACGACTGCGTGTTCCTGCTAACGCTTCGCTCTCAACGATTTGACCGTGACGACGGAACAAAAGCTCTGGAGTTGCGCCTAGGAAGGTGTTCTTTGTGTCGATCTGGAACAAAAAGGAGTATGTCCCTTCCGCGCGCTTTTTGAGGGCATGTAAGAGTTGTGTGGGGGAGACAGGTGTCTGGAAGCGAAGCGCCAATCGCCTCGCGAGGACGATCTTTTGTAGCGCGCTCTCTTCAAAGCTTTTGAGCGCGTGCTGAAGCTGTGTTTCCCAACCATCTTGTTCAGGAACTTCAACTCGCTCAAGGGCTTGGAGAGGATCGTTTGCCGTCGCTTGAAGGTACGATTCAGGGTGTGCATCCCACGAAAAGGCATCGACTTCTTGGAGGAGTGTGTCTTTTTGGCGAGCAAGCCCTTCTGCTGTAGATGGTTGAAGGAGGGCCTGGAAGACGAAGAGATGCTGATCTTTGTCTCGTCGAAAGGCAAAGCGAGGCGCGACAAAGTGGCCTGTACCAAAGTCAGCCCACTCAGGCGCAGGTGCAACGGAGGGGGCAAAGCGCGCACCTCCGTAGTAATGAACTGGCAAAGAAGATGTTGAGAGGCGTTGCTTTGCTTGGCGCAAAGCAGCGAGGAGGGCACGGTGTGAGTCGGCAGAGAGAACATCTGCGGCGCCGATCCCAGCGACTTCGGTGTGACCATCACGGCTCGACCAATAGAAGGCCTGCATGTGGGGATGTGTCTGTAACCAGCGAAGGGGAGTCGTCTCAGGGAGCGGCAGGTGGATCTGTATCCACTGCCCATCTTGATCGAGCGCGTCGCACCATCCTCGCCAATGTGTTTCGATTGTATGACGTAAAGAGTCCGTCATACGCACACTCCACCCACTCAACGTTTTACTCCCTGGTAGATATTTGCGATGCCGAAGGTCAGAGGGGTAAAGGAGACTTCTCCAAAGCCAGCCTCTTTCATCAAGGTACAGAATGCCTCACCTTGCGCAAAAGCTTCGGCGCTTTGGTTGAGATAGGCATATGCGCTCTTGTCACCAGAGACCCATCCCCCGACTGTTGGGAGAATATGTCGAAAATATAGGGAGTAACCGGCACGCACAACGGGGTTTGTGGGCATCGCGAACTCCATGATCAAGGCTTTTCCGCCTGGACGCAGGACGCGATGGATATCGGAGAGCGCCTTGGGAACATCTTCGACGTTTCTGATCCCAAAAGACATGGTCATCGCGTCGAAGCTGTTGTCTTCGGCGGGCAGGTCCATTGCATCGCCTGTCACCATTGAGATGTCCTGTCGAAGCGCGAGGCCAGGGATCTTCTCGCGACCGATCGCGAGCATTCCTTCGGAGAGATCCATCCCTGTCGCCTTCTTGATACCAGGACGTTCACGGCAAACGGCGATCAATTGGTCGCCAGTGCCTGTCGCGAGATCGAGATAATCTTTGGCGTCGACAGGGACCATGCGTGCGAGCTTTTTGCGCCAGATAATATCGATACCACCGGATAGTGTGTGATTAAGCAGATCGTATGTTGTCGCGATCCGGTCAAACATCTGCCACGTCTTGAATGTAGGTCCATCGGACCACTCACGTTTCTCAGAATTGCTCTTCATCGGGCTCACCTATGTGTTGTGATCAAATGTGTTCTTCGCGATTGGGGACACTTTGTCCGTGAAATGGGCTCGTCTGTGGCTTCCCTGTGACGACATCTCGGTCCACTGCGAGAGCGATGCGACGGACTTGTCGAATCATCGACGCGAGTTGTTCCGGTCGCAGACTTTGTGCGCCGTCGGAGAGCGCTTCTTCTGGACGAGGGTGCATCTCGACGAGCAAGCCATCTGCACCTGCTGCGATCGCACAACGTGCGATCGCATCGACGTATTTTGAGTCTCCTACTGCGTGACTTGGGTCGGCAACAACAGGGAGGTGAGTCGTATCCTTTAGGATGGGCAACAGGTTGGCGTCAAAGGTGTTCCGTGAAACGCGTGTAAAGGTACGGATACCTCGCTCACACAACATCACCTGCTCATTGCCACCTTGGAGGATGTATTCGGCTGCAGAGACAAACTCGTTGAGTGTACAATGCATCGCGCGTTTGAGCAGGACGGGGAGTCGGACACGTCCGAGCGCGCGTAGAAGAGAGAAGTTTTGCATGTTGCGAGTACCGACCTGAAGGACATCGGCGTACTCAACAATCCAGGGAAGGGTCTCTGTATCCATGACCTCGGTCACGATGGGGAGTCCGGTTTTTTCTCGTGCTTCGGCGAGCCACTGGAGTCCCTGGATCCCGTGTCCTTGGAAGCTGTGGGGAGATGTTCGTGGTTTGTAAGCACCACCACGTAAAGCGATTCCACCGGCTTCTTTGACTGCAAATGCTGACTCGATGATCTGTTCACGACTTTCGACAGCGCATGGTCCGGCGATGACGCCGATATCGGCACTTCCAACTTGCCATTCGCCGAGCGAGAAGGTGGAGTTTTCTTCGTGGTATTGTCGGCTGACAAGTGGGTAAGAGATTGTGGTCTCTTCGATGCGCGCGATGCCTTGTGTGCCGCTGAGATCTTTGAGTTGTGTAGGGGTTAAGTCCGCTGTGATGATCCAGCGCAACCGCTGCGGGTCTGTCGGTGTCGTGTCTTCCGACAACAAGCCGACTTCGTGGAGGATGGTCTCACGTTGGCTTTGGGGACACTCTGGTGTCAATTCTAGAACGAACATCTTCGTCCTCCTTGTGGATGGTGAAAAGTCTCTCCGACGGACTTTTCATTTTGAGAGCTTGTCTCTTGAGACAGACTCTCAAAGTGTGAGCGCATGGGCCATGCGCTGATCGCTCCTGTCGTCGAAGTGATGTCGGGTCGTTATCGTCAAACGGGCATGGGATCGGAGGATAAGCTCCCCCAGAGCGCACGCGCCCAGCCGACGATATCACTTCCTCCTGGAGCCTCACGGTAGTCACCCAAACAATCGATTGCCTCGGCGATCTTTTCACTCAAGACCTGCATCGTAAGCCCTGCTACACCTGTCTCCAATACAGCATGACCGAGTTTTCGAACCTCTTCAGGTGTTAACTCATCTTTTGCCCACGCTGCTTTGAGATCTGCACCAAGTGACGGTGATATCTGAATGGCCCGTAGCAATGGGTAGCTCGGATTGCGGTTGCTGATGTCTGCGAATGGATCTTTGGCCGCGCCGCCCTTCAGATCGAGCAGATCATCTGCCATCTGGAAGGCTACACCGAGGAGATGACCACAGCGAGAGAACTTCTCGGCCATGTCTGGTCTCTCTGCCAGATGTCCTGCTGCTTCACCACACCAGCCAAACAACACACCTGTTTTTCCCGTGGCGATCGATTCCCACTCTTCAAGGGTCAGATCCAAGTTGCCACGAGAGTCTGCTTCGAACATCGCTGCGCGTGTCATTTGGTAGACAACCCTTGCGGCCCCCATGATGACTGGGACAGGGTGCTTTTCCAGTTGGAGCAACGCGCCTGAGAGCATCAAGTCCCCTGTCAACACCGCCACCAAATTGTCCCACTTTGCGTTGACTGTGGGAAATCCCCTGCGGACATCGCCTTCGTCGATCACGTCGTCGTGGAGCAAGCTCGCTGTGTGGATGAGCTCAACTGTTACCGCTACATCCTCCAACAATGGACTGTCGACACCTAATGCCTGACCAAAAAGGTAGCATAGACGCGGACGTGCACGCTTGGCCTTTGGGGCGAGACAGATGTGACGAGCTGCCTCGTCCAGCTTTCCGTGACCCCTTGACAACAAGGCGTCCAGCTTCCCTTCCACACGCGACACAAAGCGTTCTTCGTGGAATCCGCCTAATCCGTTCATCTTTTTATCCTCACTTGCTCCGATGCAAAAAAATTGTTCACGACTCTTTGAACAGTTTAAACATGGAATACTATTTGTCCACACTTTTTCTCAAAAAAGCACATTTTGTTTTGGATGCACGTGGGAGAATTTGGGTGGGCTTATGTTGAACTTTTTTGTCTTGAGATTGACAAAGAGTGGTACGAAAGGGATATTCTCTTGACGATCTCGCAAAAGTTGGAAAACCATCTGCAGGATCACGTTGTGTTTTGTCAAGAAGTGGACACAAAAGACTTTGAGGCAAGACAAATTACCTACAAGACCTTTCAAAGATGAGGCATCATATGTCCAGTGCGAAGAGGAATTCGATACTCTGTCCAAATTGCAACAAGCTGATCAGTAAAGATGAAGAGAGCTGTCCCTACTGTGGAACAGCTCGCCCTGGTTCATGGCTGAAGAACAACCCTCTCGTGCAGGGTTTATTTAAGGAAGATGGTCTGCTCAAGGCGTTGCTCATTGTGAACGTGACACTTTACGTTGTCTCGTTGGCGATGAGCATGATGGCCAATCCCGAATACATCAAGCAGATGTTGAGTGGTGGTCTGTTTTCGTTGTTTGCGCCTGGCTCGGGCGTCCTCTATATGCTTGGGATGTCAGGTGTTGGACCCATGGCACAGGGCCATTGGTGGTCATTGCTTTCGGCCAATTATCTGCACGGTAGTCTGTTGCACATTGGCTTCAATATGTACGCGTTGATGCAGCTTGGACCACTCGTGCTTGAAGAGTACGGGACGCATCGGTTTGTCACGATTTATACCGTTGGCGGGGTCGCGGGATTTGCGGCGTCTGTGTACCTTCATCATACTCCGTTTACATTGGGTGCATCGGCGTCTTTGTGTGCGTTGATCGGTGCTGTGTTGTTTTTCGGTCACAAACGTGGTGGGACATACGGCAAAGAGTTGTTTAAACAAGCTGGAGGTTGGGTGTTGTGGCTCGCGATCTTTGGTGCGCTCTCCAGTGGGATTGATAACTGGGCTCATGGTGGCGGACTTGTCGGTGGAATCATTATCGCTGCGTTGCTCGGTTACAAACAGAGAGTGGCAGACAAGCTCTACCACAAGATGCTCTCCGCTGCTTGTGTCTTAGCGACTGCAGGGACACTCGTTTGGGTCCTTATCTACACTCTCATGGCGCTCTCAAAGGCCCGTTCGTAGGAACTTTTGGAGACGCTCCTCTTTGATGCGTTTTTCCTTCCGCTGATCTGAAAGGATTCGTTGTTATGTTGTTTCGGAATCTGGGTATGCTGCTCGTTTGCCTTTCGTTATGTGCGTGTCGGAAGACACCCCCTAAAGCGAACGCCAAGCATCGCAAACAAGCCGTGCAAAGGACTGTCACCCAAAAACTCCCTCCCTACATGAGCTTCAAGAACGCATCAGAGGCGATGACTTATCTATTGAAGAGACCTCACAGTGTGTTGGGCATCGGGGAGTACCACCAGCAACATCGATTTAAGCATATCTCTCCGGCGATTGAACGATTCCGTAAGCAAATGCTTCCTCAACTTGGAGGGGAAATCAGCGACTTGCTTGTTGAGACGTGGGTGACAACGGGACAATGTGGAAAGCAAGAGAAGGTCGTCGTCAAAGAGGTGAAGAAAGTTATCAAGCGTCCTAAAAAGACGACCAATCACATCATCGAGCTGCTCAAAGCAGGCAAACGGATGAAGATGGCGCCACACATCCTCCGGGCTCATTGTAAGGATTATGAGTCCCTTCAAGACGAAAAGAAGACAGGCTTCGATCCTGTCAAGATGCTGCGTTTTGTGACGGATAAACTGGGGCAGACCACGACCTGGATTTTGAAAGAGAGAAAGAAGCGCAAGCAGAAGGCTGCCATCGCGATTTATGGCGGAGCTATCCACAACGATATCAAACCTTCCGAGACGTTACGTCCTTTCTCCTATGTTCACACTCTGCCTGCAAAAGCACAGAAAAAGTTTATCGAGCTCGATCTGTACGTGCCTGAATACATCTATGAGGACGCGCACTACAAAAAAGTCGCGTGGTATCCACTCCTTAACAAAGCCAAAGAGACCAACAAGGTCATTCTGATCCAACACACTTCGCGCTCCTTTTCCTTGATCTTCAAGTGGACCCCTACGTCCAAAAAGTAATGCACCTCCCATCACCCCACGTATGCTCATCCCCCCGAAAAGAGATACCGTTTTTTTGCCAATTATGTTGGTATGTTGCATCATTCCTATGAGCCTATGAGAAATGGCCGTGTTTTTTCCCAACGGCTCAATCTTTGGAGCCCTATATCACATCTGTCACGTTGTGTCAGACGTGGGTTGTAGGCTCTGTAAACAACCCACATGTGGGCTGATCGTTTGTACTCCAAAACCACAAGCTACCGAGGAGAAACATGGATACATCCATACTTGAAGACGCCATCAAAAAAGCTATCGATCAATGGACGGGTTGCTCATGGAACCATTCTCTTCACTGGTCTACTCATCTCCCCGACGCCGACACTGCGCTAGAAGGAAGTGTAAACGTCAAAGGTCTCCGAGGTGATGAGGATATTAGAGCGTTGACAGAGTCCTACATTCCATATTTTCCAACACCTGACCTGCGCTTTCAGCACCTGAGCCAGACAGATCAACACATCCTTCGTCTTGCGATTCAGGAGGTCGCCGCGTGTGGTGTTGCCTACGCCCAAAAGTGCAAACAAGACGCAGAAGACGCAAACCAGTATGGAAAAAAAGCGCTACGGGCGCTCAAAGCTTCGGAGTTTCAACAGGTTATTTCTTTTCTCGCTTCAGCCAACCAGCTAGAGCTCCAATACGGTGACAATCCTGTGTGGGATGAGCCTTCACGTATCGCGATGTCCTGGAAGTGATGCTTCGTTGGGCGACCTCGTGTCTTCTCTGTATGTGAGTCATCGATCGATGACTTGTGGCTTGTGAGTCTGCGAACGATGACTGATATGGCGCTTGCTTGTTCATCGATCGATGACTCTCGATGTTGAACTTTGGGGTAGTGGGTAGAAACACTATGAAAAGCAATTGACTGCATTTATGCTTCCTCTTGGCATGAGGTTTGCTTGAGTGAAAGGAGCGTTCATACCACAGTCATAGGAAAGTGAGACAAAGATGATTGCAACATGCAGTGGCCCGCAAATGGTTTTACATCAGGAGGAAATAGTTGTGAAAGAGATCAAACACACACCTGTCTCCCCTCCCATGCTCCACATTCACCACCAGCAGCTCCTTGAGTACATGTGCTATTTGTTCCAAGTACTTGAACAGCTCGAAGAGGGGATTGTTGTCGATTATGGCACGATAGACTACCTCCGAACGCGCAGCCATGACATGTTACAGGCATCCTTTCGGTTTCAACAAAGTTACCCACATGTTCCCGAAAAGATTGAAAAAGGTCTAGACAGACTGCATGACTTGACAAGACACGTTTACGACGCGATGGACAGTCTCATCAGTTGGTAGATCCCCTATAAAGACTCTCTCTTTTTTTCTGCTTTGGCGAAGTTGTCGTTTCGACTTCGCCCTCCTTGCCCTCTCAGGGGATTGACTCCCCAGCGCCAGCGTCTATGTCCTCCTGGCGTTCCGTGACAGTATCTGGTGCACGTCGCACAAAGTCCATAGAGTGTTGTGTGGAAGTAGAGAGATAGCCCATTCTCTCGACAAACATCGTCGCCCGTTTTGCGCCTATTGGGTGTGCGTTGAGTCTGTGTTGTGCGTGGCCTTGTGCCTCGCTTGTTTTGTGTTGGTATCCTGGAGGCAGCATCACAGCTGCCCCACACCACACAAAAAAGAACAACATCGCACACGAAAAAGCACCCCGCCACAAAGGCCGTGTGTAGAAGAATGGTTGTGAAACAGGTGTTGGATGGTGTACGGACTCCTGCAAAGGAATCTCTTTGAGTCGTCGTATAAGTGAAGCATTTGGAACTTTACGACATTCAAAGGTGATCAACGCAAGCAGTTCGTCATCTTTCTCTTTGTGCGGGTGCTCTGTATCCCAATCCCACATGACATTACCCCTCCGAGAATAGCGTATGCTTTGAGAGTTTGTGTTGAAGCGTCGACGACATCGTGCGTTGTTCATCCATCCATGCTCGCAAGCGTTTTCGCCCGACACGTACTCGTTGGTGTAGCTGGTTCTCTGTAATCTCCAAGAGCGCACATGTTTCCTTTAAAGACAACTCATTGAAATAGCGGCAGATAAGGACCATTCTGTACTTCTCGGGGAGCGCCTCAAGGGCTGACATCAACAGCTCAAAATCGCTCTGTGTGGACACGACGTCTTCCGGAGGACGAGAACGATGAAAGAAGAGTTCCCAATCAAAAAACAAGGCCAGACGCTTTTGACTTTCACGCGCAAAACGTCGACGTGCATCTTTGATCTTGTGCATACAAATACTGTACACCCACGTCTTTAAAGATGAATCCATCCTGAATCGCTCGATATTCCTGTACACCCCAACAAATGTCTCGCTGACAATGTCGTCCACACACGACTCATCCTTGATCTGACAGCGCACAAAAGTGTAGATACCCTGTGAAAATGTATCGACAAATTCGGACCACGCTGATGCATCACCTTCTCGAATACGCAAGACGAGTGCGCGCTCCAAATCACCAGCATCTTTTTTTTCAAAATCTTCCATATATCGGCCTCTTGAATCTTCCATTCGTGGTTCATCCTTCACAGGGCATGTGAGCTTTTCCTTCAGCGCCTCCAAAAGAGGTTACCCTATGATATAGGGTCGTCGCTTGCTGAAAAACATTTCCTTTTTTGGAAAAAAGATGAAATTGATGCTCTATTTGTGACTTTGTAGGGATATCCTGTACAAGGATATTCCAGCCTTCGAAAGTCTGACAAGATCTGTCCGAATTTTTCTCGTCTTGATGTGGGGGATGGATGATTTTTGAGGGTGGAGATGTCTTGGTGTGTATGTATGTCGTTGATATGATTGAAGACTGTGATGTGGAGGAGTTAGTCAGTCTTCTGGCAGGGCGTAATATTTATAAACGGAGTTGTTTTTCTTCCGTTCGAGTTTTTCCTTGTTGATGAGATACTTGAGTGTTCCTGAAACAAGGTTAATCGGTTCATCGATGGTCTTTGCTATCTCTGCCAGCGTAATACCAGGTTCTTCTTGAACGGCCAATAACACCGCGTATGCAAGCGTTCCTTCTTTCATGGATTGTTCTCCTTTCGTTTTCGTGTTACCCGGTCGATTGTTCATGATGTATGAACACCAAGTCCCTTTATAACGAATGTGTTGGTGTATGACAAGTCTTTTTTTAGAAAAAAAACACAAGTAATACAAAAAAACAAGCAAGAGAAAAGGTTTTTCATTCGACAGGACCGAAACAAAAGCATCTCTCATGCCCCTCAAAAAATGGACACTCATATGGATGAACTTTGGAGGCCAATAACTCTGTCAGAAAATATCCTACTTCCTCTGTCAAAATGTCAACGTGACACACGGTACACTTTGGGGATGCCTTGTGTCCCTCCAACACTCGCGAGTAGCATATCCCCATTCACAAACACGTTCAAATTTACAGGCAAATCAAGGCCAGCTGCGATCACAACGCTGCCATTCTCATCCCCCCTTACCAGCTTCCCTGCACCTGTATCTGCGACCCACACACCACCTTCATCATCAACAGCCAATCCCTCAGGGTTGCTCCAATTGTACGAGAATTGCTTTTTGATGTTGCCTTTTTGATCTCGAAGGGTCACCTGACCTGGCTCTGTCCCGCTTGGACCTTGCTCACTCAACCAGATGTGACCATTCTCAAGTACGTGCAAGTCAAACGGGTTTTGTAAGCCTCCAAACAACGACGTCGGGGCCTGCCCCTTGTTGAGCTTTTGCACCATCCCAGCGTAAGAGACAGTGTACAACTCGCCACTCTTTGTCATCGATAGATTCCACGGTGACGTCGCCTGAAAGCTCTCCACAAGCTGCAGCTTTTCGTCGAACTTCATCACCTGATTCTTTTGTAAGTCACACACATAAAGGTAACCCTCTCTCCATTCGAGTCCACCTGGAAAAGACACTGGAAGTGATAGCTGTTCAGGTGGGGAGCGATAGGGAGGTGCGAGCCGGTAGACAGCCTTTACGCCAACACGATGTCGACCATATGTGTCTGAAAAGTAAAGGTTCTCTTTTGCGTCGACAGCGACACCATGACCCCCGGAAATATAATTGCCAAGTACACTCACTTTGTACACCCGCTTCTCTGGAACTTGTTCAACTCTTTTCTCAAGAGCGGCGTCCGAAAATGTCTCGTCGAGATCCCCCCGCATGTCTGGTATTGTCTTGTTCTCGTTGTCTTTCTCTCTTGCCTTCTCTTTCGCACCTGCTGACTCTAAGATAAATTCTCTGCGAACTTCATTCACAATCTCTGACTTCGTACTACATGAAAAAGCAGACCATAACGTCACAAAAAGCAGACTCGTGACAAAAAAAGCTGACTCCCAATGACTCCTATGTACCATTTCTCTTTCTCCTCTCTTGATGCTCTTTACAACCGCGATAGCTTCGGAGAACACAACACAATCTCCTTTTCTTAACAACACAACCAGAACAACAGGGGCTGCTTGCTTCTTTCTATCCCTTTGTTTTGAGAGTCTTTGGAGAGGGCGTTATTTATCGCGAAGGTATCCAAAAATCCGAAGAGTGAGAGTGTTGGATGTACAATCGCCTTCACCTACAACAAGGAAAAGTAGACGAGAGAGGGCAGTGGGTGGGGCCTCAGGCAAGGCATGAGGAGGAGGCATGGCAGGGCCATGTCGACGACGAATAACAAAGCCTGTGGTTTCAGCAGCAACCTTCTGTCTTCGTCTCATTTTCCGTATTCTTTTTTCCATCCGACGGCCTTAGAGCCTGGAAGGAGCTATTCTTTGTATCTGTGATAAGCATATATCCAGGAGAATGTGTGATCGCGAAGGGAGGTTTGGCGTGTGCGATTGCGAGCTGTGGGGTCACACCACATGCCCAAAAAACCGGCGTCTCACCTGTGTACGTATGGACGGAGTCTCCAAAGTCTGGACACGTCAAAGACTTGATACCTATATCTTCTGGAGCACCTGCATGTACAGGGCCACCGTGGACTTGAGGGAATTGTTCCGTGACGTGATAGGCCTCTTCTACACGCGCGTTGGGTATGGGACGCATACTCACAACCATCTTGCCTTGGAATGCCCCTACGCCTTCACAGGGGATATTTGTGATGTACATCGGTACATTACGACCTTCTTCGATGTGCCTGATTGGGAGCCCTGTATCTGAGAGAGCCTGCTCAAATGTAAAACTACATCCTATCAAAAAGCTCACAAGGTCATCCCGCCAGATATCCTGAAGCGTTCCAACTTCTGTCCAAGTTCCACCCTGAAAGAGCCTGTATTTTCCGAGATCTCTTCTCACATCGGCGGTCTTAGATAGTTCTTGTAGACGTGATTGACCCCGTGGAAGCTCCTCCAAAAGTGGACATGGTTTCGGGTTGCGTTGGCAGAATGTACGGAAATCATTGGTATATTCAGCAGGTAAGATCACGAGATTGACCTGTGTATAACCTGGACACAGACCTGCTGTTGGTCGTCGCCAGCGCCCTTCTCTGATCGCCTCTCTCGCCTCCTCTGGTGTCCAAGAAGAAGCTTCACCCTCTATCATGATTGTGTCTCCTTCTTGGCGCATCCTGTGAGCTTCGCAAAGACCTCTCCGCGCTCCTGGAAATTCTTGAATTGGTGGTAACTTGGCGCTGCTGGAGATAACAAGACGACACCTCCCTCATCTGTACAAGAGAGCGCTTTGGTGACAGCCTCTTCGAGGCTTTGTGTACGCTCCAACAAAAAGGGAACGCCACCTTCGAGTGCTGCCCCACGATGTAAGAGGTCTTCTGCGATGCGTGAACCTGTGTCAGGCATCGTGATCACGGCATGGATGGGCGTAGATAACAATGATTCGACAAGGGGCGTTACATCAAGCTGTCTATCATATCCCCCGACGAGCAATGTTATCGGCCTGTGACGATAAGCATCCATCGCTGCGATCGCTGATTGGGGCGTCGTTGAGATGCTGTCGTCGATAAATAAACGCCCATCACGTTCACCGATAGGCATCAACCGATGGGCCAATCCACGAAATGAAGGGAGTGATTGAACAGCTTCTTGCCAGGGGATAGAGAGCGCCTCAAGGACGGACAAGGCCGCACATACATTTGCCCAATTATGAGCGCCTCGCAAGGACAGCAAAGATCCTGGTACTGCGAGCATGTCACCCTTATAGATCCCGTCTTCTCGAACGTGAAAACCTTCTTCCGTCATATAGTAATATGGATTTGTCCAAACATTGGGCATTTGGCTCGTTTGGGCGTCTTGTCCGTTGAGGATGGTGATCCCGTCTGAACGCATATGGTTGAAAAGTTTGGTCTTGTCGCGAAAGTATGACTCCACATCACCATGCCAATTCAGATGCTCGGGATACAAGTTCAATAATACACCGATATCCGGTGCGCCTGTAAAATCGGATGTCTGGTAGCTCGACAACTCCACCACAAAGAAATCTGGTGGCTCAGGTGATTGGAAGTGCTGCAACAACGGCACTCCGATGTTTCCGGCAAGTGTGACGGAGTGTCCTGCTGCTTCCAGCAAAAACGCGATCAAGGAAGATGTCGTACTCTTGCCCTTTGTACCGGTGACACAGATCGTCTTCTGTGTTGGGTGGTTGGCAAACCAGATATTCGTCGCGGATGTAAAGACCGTCCCTTGCTCCTTTGCGGCTTCGACGGCTGGAATATATGGTGTGATTCCCGGTGACTTGATCACGACCTCAAAGTCTGAAAGTGACGACAACACACGTGCGCCTGTGAGCACCTCACAATGTTCCGAAGACAGGCGCGGATGTGCCGACATATCAATCTCTTTGTCGTTGAGGATGGTTACCTCAAGTGAGGGAAGTTTCTCCTGTAGCACCTCAAGGGTCGCCTGCCCCTCCCTACCAAAACCCCAGATCGCGACACGACGTTGTGATAATTCAGAGAGCAGCATGGAATCGTTCCTCAAAGTAAGGCTCAAGGTGGTGTGCTTGAGAAGGTGTCAGCATACGTTCAATCAACGCAGATGGATCTTCAACCTGCGGTAGAACCTGCTCAATAAAGCGCTTGACCAGGAGAGCATCCTTCCACTCATCACGTGTCGCGAGCTGACAAAATGCCGCCACACACTCCTCGACCTCTCCGACACACTCAAAAGGTTTGTGACCTGATACGCCGATTAACTCGTCAAATCCTTCCTGTTGCGTAGGCATGTCGAGCAGATTGGCGCCGTATATCGCGAGCAGAGCTTCCTTGGCTAAGGCCGGCGCGATCGCCAAAAACGTAAAGCGACACTTCGGACAATCGAGACACCATCTCGTCTCAGGCGCCGTCTTCACCAAACGAAAAGCTTTGTTGCAGCTCGTGAAGACACTGTGATACTGAGGATATCGTGCAAATAGCTGTGCGATATGTAATTCTGAGAGCGGACGCAGGAACGAAAAGTACCGAAACGTACCAAGCCCTTCTTTGGACCAAAACGCATGCAGATCACGCTCGAAGGTCAGACTCTTGCTGTACTGGTGGTTGACCTCAAAGCCATCTTCTCGCTCAAAGTTCCCTACGTTGGCCGAACGCTCATTGGAAAGCGCGGCACGATCAAAACCATACAGGACGGAGGAGACCGCGAGCACAAACGCGATGATCGCTGAAATGGGTACGTGGCCGTTGTAAGCCCCCTGCTTGTTCAACGCAAACAGATGGGGATCCAGCGCCCTCTTCACGATGATATGCTCGACACCTGATACCCCTGCGACGTCGACGATTGGTTTGTGTGCTCCGATCGAGAACAACACCATCGGCTCATCTGCCTGCTTCAGTGCCTCTATTGTTACCAGCGAATCCTTACCACCTCCGACTGGAACGGCCGTCTTCCGTGGTAATGGACATGACACGACGTCTCTCTCAAGCCCTTCTTCAAAGGGAAAAGAGAGCGTTTGGTGGAGATTCAAGCCATTGATGTGTGCAAATTCACCGAGACCATGAAGGTAAATCTTCTCGAAGAAGGACGCCGCATCTTTTGTCAAAGGTCCCGTCTCAACGACGATATTCTTGGGGACAGCCGCTTTGTAGTAACTGATCCCGGCCATCAAATGAAGCTGTGCCAGGCTCCGATCAAGTGCAGCACGACGAGCATCATCAAGCGGAAGCATCGAACCTTCAAAGGTGAATCTCTCTGTGAAGGTGTGCTGATCATCAAAAGCATAGTGAAGTGAGGCGATAGCGTGCGTTTCGTCGAAGTCATAGGAGACAAAGCGGAACGTCTCGACGCTCGCAGGATCAAATGAAGGCATCTCTTGTGCCATACGCTTATTCCTCTTGGTTGGAAGATCCTTTACAGATCATGTACATCTCGTCCATTATCGGTGCATGAACAGCCTCCCAATCGAGTCCATCAACACAAAGCCTTTGTTCACCGCTGACTCCATCAACAGCCGGACCTTCATACACCATCCGTTCCAATATACGCTCACTGACCTCTCGTGTTAAATTTCCGGCGATCTTCTCACCCTCTCCACACATCAAGGCGATCGCTGCCGCAAGCGCTGCACCGCCCCAATTCGAGACACCACACACCATCAACGCGTCGGCCTCCACACAACAATGAATCGTTTCTCCGTGAGGGACGTACGCAGCGACTTCTTCTCTGTCCAGGCATCCCATCCCCAACTCGTTGCCACCGTCGCCAATACCGACACGATACCAGCCATATTCAGACGTGAACAGATGATGCAACGGGGTTGTAAATGCGGATATATCCTCCCCTCTCATATTCCGACAATGGCCGTGCTGACCTGGTCCCACACGTTCAATCGATATGACATGGGTGAGAGGGGACGCAAAAGATGACCAATGCGAAGAATACGGATTTGGGGAGGGCGAGTTTCCACTCGCCCCTGATTGTCGGGCTTCGCTTGCCCCTGATTGTCGGGCTTCGCTTGCCCCTGGCTGCATCGCTTCGCTTGCCCCTGATTGTCGCGCTTCGCTTGCCCCTGACTGCCTCGCTTCGCTTGCCCCTGACTGTCGGGCTTCGTTCGCCTCTGACTGCCTCGCTTCGTTTACCCTTGGCTGTCGCGCTTCGTTTACCCTTGGCTGTCGCGCTTCGCTTGCCTCTGACTGCTGGACCGCTGACTGTTGCGCCTCTGACTGTCGCGCTTCGCTTTCCCTTGGCTCTTCGCGTGTTATCACGTCAATGGGGATGCTCTCCAGAAGCCCTGTTGCCGCAAGGCTGGCTTTCAATGTGCCTTCGCAATGGGTGTCTGTGACAAGGCGCACTTTCATCCCCAGCGCATGAAGGCTTGTCGCGAGCACAACGGCACCAAGGGGACCATCTGTCTCTGCCGCGCCTTGTATGATCTTTCCGTGCAGTGTGGCTTTTGCGTGTGGGATAAAGAATCCCGTGATGATCGCGATGTGGGGAGAGACTGTGCGGACGATATGTTCTGCTGCCTGACGTAATTGTCCTCTTGTCTTCTTAGCGGCCCAAGACATCCCACGGTTCTCTGTGTGGCGATGACAGAGGGTTTCAAGTTGCGCAATGCGCTCTGTGATGTCGGGAGTACAGGTGTCTTTGTATGACGACTTCATCAGCCGCTCCTTTTTTGGTCCATCAACGGATTGTTTGGCGTAGATGGATCACAAGAATCACTTGCAAGATCCAGGACGTCTTGTAACATGTATGGTGATGGGATACCACCTTTGACAACCACACCCAGGAGCTGATCCAGACAAAGGACAAACACATCCATATACACGATGTGATGGGACAAAAAGGATAGAACAATGACAAAGGATAAGAAGAGCCTCCTCAACCAATTCACAGAAGGCGTCAACAAAGGCATCAAACAAACAAGTGAAGCGGCCCAAATGGTCGGTGAAACTGTTATTGAGAGCGCACAGGCTGTTGGGAACACCATTAACGACGGTGTCAACTCTGCCGGTACAACCGTCGAGAGAGGCGCACAGGCCATCTCCGAAAGCGCAAAACTGCTCGGTGAAACCGTCGTCGACGGGGTACAGCGGATCGGAAAGGTGCTCTCTGATGGGGGGAACATCTTGCTCGAAGATATCAACGAAGCAGGTGCGTTTGTCGCCGATCAGGTGAACGGCAGTATCGGTGTTGTTCGGGATGGAGTGTACTACGTTGGTGGCAAAGCTGTCGAAGGGACCGTCGTCGTCAAAGACGGTGTCTTGAGTGTTGGCGAAACCATCGTGGGGAGCGTGATCAACACGAGCCGCTTTGTCACCGATAAGGCGTACAGGGACAGCGAAGGTATCCCATGGCTCAAAGAAGTGATCGAGACCAACAGGGAGATCATCGCCTATCAAATCCAACAAAATCAACGCGCCATGGAGCTTCTCTACTACGCATCCCTTGGCAAAGAGCTCAACGAAGACGAACTTGAGATCGTCAGCAAACAGATCACAGACATGACCAAACTCGTCCCCGTCCTGGCGATCTTCTTACTCCCCGGTGGGACCGTGTTGCTCCCCATCCTAGCCAAACTCCTGCCTTGGGACATGATCCCCGATCTCAAACCACCCAAAGACGTCAACCTCGCTCCCCCCGAAGCGACACCCACCCCCGAAGCCGCTGCAGAGAGCCACCCCAACGCCACTGTCAAAGACGAATAGACTACAAACTGGATGTGACATTTTTCAGTAGGGTGTGTCTTGTGTCCGACTGTCGTATCGTTTTCCGCGGGGCGGGCCCTGTGTCCGACCATTGTGTTGTGTGATGCGACATTTTTTCAGTAGGGTCGGTGCCTTGTGTCCGAGCATTCTGCCATATACCTACTTTGAGGAAGGACCACCTACAAACTGAAGCCTCGGCGCTTTAAGTAGAAATGAAGAGCACTTGAGGTCGCGTAGTAGAGGTCATTCTCAGGTTCAAATTGAAAGACCCCCAAGCGCTCCACCAACGTCTCCAGCTCGATCGCTGAACACTCCAATTTCTTCGTCAACATATCACGTAGTGGCGACCACTTCGCTTGCATCCGAAAATCATCATCGCTCTCATTGTACAGATGAAGATATGTCAACAGATCGTGGAAGAGTTCTAGCTGCTCATTCTCCCGTAACTGCTTCATCTTTTGTTGATCCAGCTCCTGGAAACGTTCGGCGAGGGTCTTCACAAAACGCTCCATCCAGGAACCAAGCAACATCTTCTCCTCGAAGACATCGTGGGAGACGACCGCGACAGTCACTTCATCGAGTGCTTTCACTGTTGCGGTGCGACGGCGCTCCAAGAACACAGCGGTCTCGCCAAAGACATCCCCAGGTCCCATATCACGGATGACAACGTCCCTGTTCTCTGAGCGTTTGAAGACACGACAACGCCCTCTTATAATGATATAGGCCTCTTCACCATGCTCTCCTTCGCGTACGAGCACCGAACCCGCCTCAAATTGACGCACTGGTAAATCACCGCCACCACGGATGAAGTCATCGATATCTCGCTTAAGGCTCTCGACACTGTTGTATCGCTCTTCGGGTTTGTAGGAGAGCGCCTTTTGCGCGATCTTGGACAGCCCTTTGGGAATATAGACATCTGAGACGCGCTCTTCGGCGGGCTCGATATCTGCAGACTGGATCTTGCTCAAGATCTCGTACAATTCGCCTAGATAAGGCGGGTTTCCTGTTAACATTTCGTACAAGATGGCACCAAGCGCGAAGATATCCGTGCGCTCATCGAATTGCTCAATCGCGCCTTTGGCTTGCTCTGGTGACATGTAATTCCACGTCCCAAGGACCGGGTTTTTGTCTTCCTGGACATCTTCTGTGATCCGGACAGGTTCTTCGACGGCCTTGTACTTTTGTGCGGGAAGTTCCTGGTATGTCCGTGCGATCCCCCAATCCATGACATAGACCTGTCCGTGAGATGCGAGCATGACATTCGAAGGTTTGAGATCGAGATGCAACACGCCGCGATTATGGGCGAAGGAGATGGCGTCACAGATCTTCATGAAGATCTGAAGGGCCTCGTACAAACACCGTGCTGAGCCGATCTGGTACTCACGTGAGTGGATGTAGGCCTTGAGTGTTTTGCCTTTTACCCACTTCATCGCAAAAAACGGGATCTCTTGTTTGTTGTGGGCGAATTCGTAGACGGGGACGATATGTGGGTGTTCAAGTTGACCGGAGATCTGGGCTTCATGGACGAAGCGTTGGGCGTGGATCGACTCATCGACGAGTTTTTCGTCCAGGACTTTGAGCGCAACAGGTCGGAACAATGTGCGATCCAGCGCTTTATGGATCAAGCTCATGCCACCACGTGCGAGGATACCAAATTCTTGATATCGTTTACCAAACTCATCGACATCGGCGGATTGTATGGATTCGTAGAGTTTGGAGCTGACCATCTCTGTGGGGCCATCGTCTTCTTGGAGTTCAAGCTCGGTCATCGGCGCGCCATCGTCCTGAAAATAACCGACAGGGGTCATCGGGACAAAGGGAGAATCTTCGACGATATCGATCGGTCGCATCGCGGTCATCGAGTCTGGACGTTTGATCTCCAAAGGGTCTTGGTGGGCGGGTCCCACAAAGGTGGGATCTTCTGGGACATCAGGCTGCGGCTGGGACGAATCTTTGGGTTCTTTGGGGTCACTCGTCATACGAGGATGCTCCTCCAACAACAAAAAATTGTGCAAGAATTTTGCGCTTCACAATCAACTCGACCTATAGTCGCTGTTAACGACGATCCTGTCAAATGACAGGCTCCAAAGGGATGATTTCACACCAAAAGGGAGTGTTCCATGGTACTGCAAAAACATCGAAATGATCTGTGGCCACACCACATCGCCAAGCAAGCGGCACCCGCCGTCTCCAATCCAATGTTCCAGGTCGGTCAACCCTTCGCCAACCACGAACAAACACGCAGTATGCTCGTTGAACGCGTTGCTCGCGCCACTCGATACTACAAACAAGCCGAGCAAAAATACAGACGCGCACAAGCCCGTGCACACGAGAATGAGACCACCAAAATGCTCGCTGATCAGGCCAAACGTAAAGCCTTCTTCGCGAAGAGAGAGATGTTCTCTGCCCTCAAAAGACTCGAAGTCTTCGAGAGTCAGACGACCCAGTAAGCTGTCTCTAGCTCACCACACATTCCCACTCTCCAAGACGTCGTCGTTACCCTTTTTGTCGTCACGGAACCTGTACATCGGTCTGTAGGTATCATGTCTTCTACACCCACAACTCAGTCCCATCCCGCGCAACAAGCCAAAAAAGAAGCCCTTTTACAAGCCCTCAATAAGACGCCCTTTCGTGTCCCGCGTTGGCTTCGTGGTCAACACAGTCAGACCCTTTGGGCTGCGCTCGCGAGGAGACCCAAGGGGATCCAACGCAGTCAAGAGTGGCTCGATACTCCCGACAACGATCAGCTTCGTCTCTATTCGATCGCAGGTGATCCAGAGAAGCCGACCGTTTTGCTCCTTCATGGCCTTGAAGGGAGCGCACAATCTCCCTATATATTGGGGTTACAGAGATTATTTGCACAGCAAGGGTGGAACACCTACGCGCTGGAATTTAGGACGTGCGGTGGAGAATTTAACAACGCACAGAGGCTCTATCATCTCGGTGAGACAACGGATCTGGATCTTGTTGTTCGTTTCTTGCTCGAACGCGATCCTGCGATGCGTTTGTATCTCGCGGGATTCTCGATGGGCGGGAATATCACCGGGAAGTGGCTCGGTGAGAAGGCGGACAAAGTGCCTTCTCAGATCAAGGGTGCGTCGATTGTCAGCTCGCCTTTTGATCTGACGATCTCTGGTCCACACATCGACAAGGTCTTTGCTGGGATTTACGTTCGGTATTTTTTGCGGACACTGATCCCCAAAGCGCTCAAAAAACACAAGCAGTTCCCAGGGGTCTTGGATGCCGAAAAGATCAGGCGCTCCAAGACATTTCAGGAGTTCGATACTTACGCGACGGCTGCCCTGCATGGTTTTGAGGACGCACAGGATTATTGGGAGCAGTCCTCTTGTGGGCAATTTCTTCCACATATCCATGTGCCTACGATGCTTTTGACCTCTGCTGATGATCCATTCAATCCACCCTCGACACTCCCTACCGAGCACGCTGAACGCTCTCCCTTTTTGATCCCCCAATTTACGCAGCGAGGTGGACACGTCGGCTTTGTCGCAGGTGCTCCCTGGAAAACATACAATTGGGCCGAACACCAAACACTTCGATTCTTTAACCTCCTCTCCAACGCTGATTGATAGACACCCGTTGTTTTTGGGAAAGGGAATAAGAACCCCCTCAGTCCGAGCTCTCGCTCGTCCAGCTCCCCCTACTCAACTTCGTTGGCAAGGGGAGCGATACAAAAGAGGGAACAAGATCCCCTCAGTCCGACCTGCGGTCGTCCAGCTCCCCCTGCTGTTCAACTTCGTTGGCAAGGGGAGCGATACATATCAAACGAGATATCGCAATACAAACGAAAACATCGTATATATCGGTTGGTTTGTCCCTCCTCTCGAAAGGCTTGAGAGGAGGGAAGAGCCGGAGGCTCAGGGTGGAGAGTTTGTTGAGGCGGATGATTGCAAG
>MDTC01188197.1_pt1 | contig 45922 bp, 10 predicted proteins | sample 811181 | NCBI WGS metagenome assembly MDTC01 (sample SAMN05326644, study PRJNA326480) | marine metagenome | isolation source: seawater | place: Pacific Ocean: North | collected 2011 | reverse complement strand
ATTAAATGAGATGGATAGCGATATGCCAGCAGGTGATAAGTTCGTTTACCGTCAAACTTACGTTGCACAGGACGGTGCGACCATAATTGCACTTGCTGGATTCGGAATATTTGACAAATGTGCGTTCTTTGGCGTGTATGAGTTCAGAAAAAACATATCTTACTACCGAGTAGAGGTCAATAGTGACGCTTTGGTCGCTATGAGGACGCTAGATGAAGCAAAATTGGAGCCTGTCATCAACGACAATGGAGAATTAGTGGATGTAATCATCGTAAATTCGGGTAGAGGGTACAATTTAGAGAACATTCAACTGGCAGTTAGCTCTCCTGGAGTCATGGAAGAGTTTACTGGTGGTGATTTAGCGTCAGAAATGTATAATCAGAACAAGGTTGATAGTCAAGTTATACCAACTTACCCACCAGAAGAGCAAGAACAGGGTGAAGATTACATATCTACGAAGAATTATGACATCCAAATGTTCAATGCTATCGAAAAAGGTTCCAATACTCTGTCTGCTAGTGATGAGGCTACCTCAAAACAGGTAGTATTTAACAGAGGTAAGGCAGTACAACAGAAACAAGCGGTAGTTAGGGTTAGTGAAATTGATGATTCAGGGTCAATCATAGGTGTTATAGTCGATGAAGTGGGTGCAGGGTACACTGCAGACCACCCACCATACATTGCTGTGGTCATTCCAGACAGAGTAAGTAAGGGTTTTGAGGGTACAGACATGACTGGAGCGAAACAAGACACAGGTCAGTACGAACATGTTAAGAAACACCTCTCTTCAGAAGACGGTTTTGACATAGATGTGCTAATGGCACGTCCATTTGAGGAAATTGAAGCGGGTACGAAGGTAGATATACCTGAAGGTTACTTAAAAATAACGGAAATATCGGATTCAGAGCAGACTACACTGTGTCAAGACCTCCCTGCTGCTTGTTTAAACCATAATTTTCCTGGAATTGTCTCTGATGCACTACCACAAGATGATCAATTTAAGGAGATGAACAAATATTCACCACATATTGCTACTTTTTATCAAGAAGTTTGGCCTGATGCAGTCCTAGCAGGTAAAACTGCTGATAGAGAGGCAGTAAATGTCGGTGGTTTGTATGGTTTTAACAAAGGACAGAACTGTATTGTCCTTCCTCAACCAAAAACTTACACCGCAAGTCGATTTTTCGACATTCCTTGCTCCTATAAAGGGTTATCTGAACCATTAGACCCAAATGATGAACCTAAAGAGACCGCCTATGGGTGGATGATACACAAATATTGTGCCTCGAAGAATGATAATGCCTCTTTTAACGTTTCGATGCTCGTAGAGGGGCATACAACGGGGTCACAGGGGCAAGAATTCATGGATTTCCTTCGCAATGACATGCCAGCAGCCAAGTTAACCCCAACTAGGACTGTTCCTAACGGTGAAAAGTGCTGGAATTGCTGGAGAGGACCAGTTGAAGGTCGTTGTTATCGTGATCCTCAGTCTGGAGGCATAGTTTTTGTGCCAACTGGACTAGATGAGAACACATTTGACTATAATAGATCTGGATATACTGAATTACAACAGTTACAAGGTTGGTTACAGGGAAATGTGAGCACTCAAGCGGGTGTTGCAACGTGGGTAGCACATGCTGACCCAGAAGTTCCAGGTTCAGGTACGGAACATACCTTCGATTACACGGTAATTGATGTTTTACCGTGGTCTGGTGGACAACCACCTAATAGATGTTGGGATACTTTCGTTCGTGACGTGGTTGCTGCTGATGGACCTTTAGAAGTTTGGTGCGGATACGATGTAAATGGTGATCCGATTGCGGGTGACACATATAATAATGTTTCACAATTGTTTGATGCTTGCGTAGCACTAAATGAAGTATTGGACTCTTCTATTGCAGTTCAACCAGGAAGGCAAACTGGAACTAATCAAATGGTCATGGGACCGTACAGAGGAGAAATGAAAGTGCGTAATTATTTGACAGGTGCGACGATTACTTATTCTAAAGCGGTTCAATATTTGAGTAATCCGTATTTCTCTGAGTGTGAAACGGACATTGGTGAAATTATAGGAGATGGATTCTAATGGCATACGGATTTTTAAAACCAGTAGCAGCACATAACGGTTTACCTTGCAGTGGACACGGATTATGTTTACCTTCAACGGTACATAGTAACCAAAGTTGCGGAACTCCACCCATTCCTTATACAATTAAGGTAAAAGAGTTCACTTGTTGGTGGCCACCACTCGCTACAGTACCGCTTACACCCCTTACTCCTATTAGAGCAACGGTTCTAGTACACTTCCTACCCATATACCTTTTGGGTGATACATTTATACCACACCCTAGTCCGTGTACAAATATTATTGTGTATTGGTGTCCTTGTGGTAAATCAACTTGTCCTGTTCCTACACCAATTGTGTGTTCATTGCTTACAATTGAGGATGCTGGTGGAATAGGGCATCCGAGAACCCTGTTCACCACTACGCTTACAGTGTTTGCTTTGAAGTTACCTATAGGTAGACTACTCGACCCCTTGGGAGTTGGATTTACAGGTTGGTCGTACCCATGTTCAAGTTGTGTTGCATGGGGTAGTGCAACAGTGCTCGCTTCATGATATAATTAGTACAGTTAATCAATTTTATTATGGCTGCAAAGGGAGTATGGAGTAATACAGGAAATTACGTTCCTACAAAACCTAAAAAGAGTCGTCAGGGCAATAGTCAGAACACTAAGTACGCTGCATCGTCAAGAAACGCTGCTAAGAAGAAATATAGAGGTCAAGGTCGGTGACTTATCAAGCATTACCTAAATTTTTACATATACAATATAGCCCTGTCGCTGGACAGGGCATTTTTGCTTTACATGATATACCAGCAGATGTATATCTTGGCATATCTCATGTGGTAGTGCATGATACTGAGTATCCTTCCACCCATCCCATGTATAGAACCCCTTTAGGTGGATTTGTAAATCATAGTGAGGATCCTAATTGTATAAAAGAGTGTCAGGAAAAACCTTGGGGTCAAATATGGCATATGAAGACTAGTAAGTCAATAAAGAAGGGTCAAGAACTATTCTTAAAGTATACTTTCTACAAAGTGTGATAAATAACTGAATAGATAGCAAATAAAATGCCAGCCTACCGTTTTCGATCAGAAAAATTTCTAAGTAGGGGTTTTAAAGACCTGGCGATATCTTTTGCTGCAAATCCCAATACCAAGGACTTTGGTGCTGTGAAAAATGAGAATGCTATTAAGCAATCCATCAGAAATTTAATGTTAACCAACTTTGGTGACCGCCCATTTCAACCTGCGATAGGTTCACGTATCAAAGGACTTCTTTTTGAACCTTTTGACGTATTCTTAGCGGAAGAAATGAGAACTGAGATAAGAAACGTCATCGAAAGACTAGAACCAAGAGTTGAATTGTCTGATGTGCGTATCGAATCAAATGAAGATATTAATGAATTAAACATTGCTCTTGATTATCGTATTACGGGACAAACTATACTACAAACAGTCGATTTTCTCTTAGAGAGAGCTTAGCATGCCAGCCGTTCCTTCACAACTTACTTCACTTGATTTCTATGAAATCAAGGAGTCAATAAAATCGTACTTAAGGACTAGATCAGAATTTACTGATTATGATTTTGAGGGATCTAGTGCTGCTTACCTTATTGACACTCTAGCATATAATACGTATTACAGTGCATTCAATGCAAACATGGCATTGAACGAGACCTTCTTGGAATCTGCTACTGTTAGAGATAATATTGTACGTATTGCTAAACAATTAAATTATACACCAAGATCAATCAAAGCTGCACGGGCATGCGTAGCAATTGATGTGCAGACTTCTGCTGTTGGTGGTGGATCTAATTTTCCTTCTACAGTTACCCTTAAGAAAGGTGATGTCTTTATATCCAGAAACGTAGTTGACAGTTACATTTTCTGCGTTCGTAGTGATATTCAGGTTTCAGTCAATCCTACAACTGGTCTTGCTAATTTCAGTAAGATTATTTTCTACCAAGGTAATCTATTAGACTTCAATTACACTGTAGATGACACTAAGGATCAAGATTTCATTATTCCATCTGAAAACATCGATACTGAACTACTTAAAGTTCAAGTACGTCCAAATGTTCAGTCACAAGAAATTGATATTTACTCTCCTGTAGGTAATGCAGTTAATCTAGATGGTAATAGTCGTATTTACTTCTTAGAGGAAGTAGAAGACCTTAGATATAAGGTTATCTTTGGTGATGGTGTTTTAGGACGTAAATTAGTTGATGGTGAGATTGTAGATTTACAGTATGTTCGTACAGTTGGTTCAGAAGCAAATGGATGTACTGACTTTGCCTTCACTGGTCTTATCATTGACTCAGAAGGTAGACCCATACCTCCTCAGAACATCAAGGTAACGACCATAGATGCAGCACAAGATGGTGAATCTAGGGAAACACCCCTAAGCATCAAATTCAACGCTCCTAGGGCGTATGCGACGCAGAACAGGGCGGTTACTGAAGCAGACTACGAATACATTGTTTCAACCATATATCCTCAAGCAGCATCAATAACTGCTTATGGTGGTGAGAAGTTAAGTCCACCTATTTACGGTAAAGTATTCATTGCTATTAGGTCTAAAGCAGGAACAAAACTCAATGCTACAACTAAGACTAGCATAAAGAACGATTTATTGAAGTATTCAATGGCAGCAATTGAGCCAGTGATTACTGACCCTGTTTCATACTACCTAATTCCAAAATCTTGGGTATATTACAATGGTAATGAGACTGGTAAGAGTTCATCTGAACTTGAAACTGATCTTTTGAAGAATATTGATAAATTCAATGATGCTGGTCAAACTGATAGGTTTGGTGGTCGTCTTGAAGGTTCAAAATATACTTCAATGCTTGATAACACTGATGATGCCATTTCTGGTAGTGTTACTCAAATAACCTTGGGTCAAAATTTAGAAAATTTTGTTTTTGGTAGTGTATTTACAGAATGTTTGGATTTCGGTAATCCATTACATGATCCTAACGAGCATTCTGGACAACCTACTGATCCTTCTGGAGGAGACGATACTCCAACTGGTACAACCTGTTCTCCTTCCTATTCTAGTGTAAAATCTGGTACTTTCTATGCAACTGGTTATACAGCCAAGTTAGCAGATGTTGTTGCAGAGGGTGTTTCTACTTCTCAATTGTCAACAACCTTGACTTCTTCAGATACCGAGACATTGGTACCTGTAAACATCCGTGATGATGGAAAAGGAAAGTTAATGCTTGTTACAACTAGAAATGAGAAAGAATTGATATTAAATAGTGATGTTGGAACAGCTAATTATGGAACAGGACAAGTTTGCGTTGGACCTTTAGCAATTGCTGGTACACCTGATGGTAGTACAAGATTACCTATAGCAGCAAACCCATATTCTGTTTCTATTGTAATTCCACCAGGAGTTGATCCAATAATATTCAACCCTAACGTGTTCCCCATAGATTACAACACAAATCCTTCGGTAACTTCACCGTTTGATCCTAACAACTTCGACGGTTGGAACTATGGTCCAACTGACATAAATATCATTGATTATCCTTCGGATATGTTTGCATATCCAGAATTCGACTCCTGCTTCTAAGCGATGCGTAAAAACATAAGTGTTTCTGATAGAGTCAAGTACCAAGTACCCGACTTTATTAGAGAGGAAGACCAGCAATTTGTCAATTTCCTGTTTGAGTATTATAAATCACAGGAAAAGACTGGTAAGCCTTACGATATACTCAACAATGTAAATTTATACCTTGATGTTGATTCATATTCATCAAAGACGTTATCTGCAGGAACAACACTTTTAAAAAATATAGGATTTGATGAGTCTTTAGTAGAAGTAGAGTCAATAGATGGTTTTGTTGAGAATGATGGAAGCGTTCTCATCGATAATGAAGTAATTTACTATGAAAGCGTCACTAGGGGTCCTGACGCTATTTTGACACCTGGTATTTCACTTAACGAATTCAATAAGAAGAGACAAACTTTAGAATCACCATTCTCTCAGTTTGACGGAACAGAAAATACATTCCCATTAAGATTTTTAGGAGAACCAGTTACACCAGTATCAGCAGAACACCTTCTTGTAAGGGTTTATGGAATTGCTCAGATACCTGGTACAGACTACGTTATAGAAGGTAGTAATATTCGTTTCTTGTCTACACCTAGAGCAAGAATTGGTACTGATAATATTGCATCAACCTCTATCATCTATATGATTGGGTTTGCTGGTACTGTTATCGATACTTTAGATAACATAACACCTATTGATGCATCTAAGACACATAAACTTCGCTTCAATACAGGGTTCTATACTCCTGTATCAGCAGTTGGTTTATTTGTTAATAGGAATGGTCAGTTCTTAGAACCATATACTGATTATGTCTTATATGAGACTGCTGCTGATGGTAGTTACATAGAATTTATTGGAACTGAGTTATCTTCTTCAGAGACAATCCATATTAGATCAATTGAGTATACCTCACTTGCTGTTGGATCTGGTGCTAAGGTTGTTTCTAGTGTTAATGATGCTGGTGCTCTAATTGACCTTATTGTTAAAGAAGGTGGTAGTGGTTATCGTTTAGATTTTGCACCCAAGGTTACTATTACACCATCTGACCTTGGTGGTGTTGGTGCTACAGCACGTACTCTAGTTGGTGGTGTTAAAGATATACAGTTAATTGATGGTGGACAAGGATATACAACATATAACCCACCAAGTATTGAAATTGCAGCCCCAAGTAACCCTAATGGTACTCAGGCAACTGCATCATTAACAGTTGATGATTCTACTGGATTGGTTTCTAGTGTAACTATCACTAATTCTGGTTCTGGGTATGATTTTGTACCATCAGTATCATTTAAGAATCCAGGTGGAGCAGAAATTACTAATCCTACCATTGATTCTGAAGGTAGACTTGTTGTAGGAAGTATTACTATACCTGGTGCTAAGAATGGTCAAGGATATGAAAATCCTCCATTCATTTACCTTGATCCACCACCTGCAGGTGGGATACAGGCAGCTGCATCTACACTATTAACTCCAGAAGGGCAGATTTCTAGTGTTATCATTACTAATAGAGGAAGAGGATATTTAACACCTCCAAGAGCACGTATTATTCAACCAATTGGTGCACAAGTACTAGGTGTAACCGTTACAGATCAACTAACAGATATTGAGGGTACTGTAATAGGTGGCGGTGAAGTTACGGACATTGAACTACTAACTGGTGGTCAAGGTTATACAGATGCACCCTCTGTATACATTGTAGATGATAGAAAGGATGCTGCTGGAGTAGCAATAGGTGGTTCTGGTGCAACTGCGGTTGCAACTATCTTTAACGGTGAGATTACTGACATTAGTATTACTAATTTTGGTACAAAGTACGATCCTGCTAATCCACCAAAGGTTTATATTGCGGAACCTGCGGCAGCACGTGCTTCTGTTGACGTAGGTTTTGATGAAGTTACGGGATTTGATATAACAACTGCGGGAAGGGATTATAAACCTTCTGCATTGGTAGGATGTGTGCGTGGTACTAGCGGAACTATCTCATATGATAATTATGGCAATCAGATCTTTGCGACAGAAGCGGATTTACGTTTAAGTGATCATACTGCTGGAAGTGCAATCACTTCTATTGATACGCTCTTTATTAAACAGATATTTGACAAATTGCGTCGTCAATATCTTCCTACTCTTAATGTAGATTATACAAAGGTCAATCCTGTACAGGTTATTAAGAAGATCCGTGATTTCTACGTTTCTAAGGGTACTAAGACCGCTTCTCAATTCTTATTCAAGATTTTATTTGGTGAACAGGTTGATGTTTACTATCCGAAGGATGAAGTTATATCTCCTTCCGCTGCAACTTGGGTAGTTGACACAATTCTCCGTGCAAGTTTAATTGAGGGTGATCCTTTAAACCTTATTGATGGTCAATTAACTCAAACTGCAGATGAAGTCGATCCTAACGTAGGAGATGCATCCGCATTGATAGAAAACGTCATTTCTATCATTGAGGGTACTGATACCATCTATGAATTAGCAATTTCCGAAGAAACGTTAACTGGAAATTTCATAATTCCATATAAAACGAAATTAGTCGAATATTTAAGTCAAACTGATCAAATTATTACTGTTGACTCTACAATTGGATGGCCCGAGAGAAACGGTACCATTAGACTTAATGATGTTGAGCAAGTACAGTATAAAGAGCGTTCTTTGAACCAATTTATCGAATGTACTCGTTCTAAGAACTCAATTGTCGAAGATTGGGATCCAGGAACAATTGTTCAGTCAGAAATCTATGTTTACGTAAATAAAGGTCTACCAACCGAATGTAAACTTCGTATTTTAGGTATTGCTGAAGCAGGAAGTACACTTCTTGATGATACTGGTTCATATTACCTAGAAGGTGATAAATTAACGGTTGCTGCACTTGGATCTAGTGAACAAGACAAAAAACTCGATTCTTGGCTCTATAACGTTAAAAAACTAATTAGAGTTGACACTGTAAACCCTGGTGGAGATAATAATCAAACTGCAACCATTGTAACTACCAATCCACATGGATTATTGGTAGAAGACCTTGTTACTGTCTATGGTGCTAACCCAACTGTATATAATGGTACTTTTGAGGTTACTGCTCGTCTAGATGACTATACATTCTCTTATCAAATGCTTGCTCCTACGGATATCATTCCGCAGGGCAATATTTTACTATCAGTAGACCTCAATAGAGGTAAGTCTGATGTTTCTTCAATTAATACTGCTGTAACTCCATTTACATCAAACGTACAGAACACTTTCTTCAATAACGACTACGTTTACGTTGCTGCAACTGGTTTACCTAACTATAAGATTGGTCCTTTCACTGGAACTGCATTAATTCCAGGAAACCAGCGTAAATTGCTACGTTTCCCTAGAGTTGTTACTACTGTATCAAAACGTGAGACAATTGATCCCAATTCTCCAATTGGAACATGGGTAAACGGTGTTTCTATCTGGTCTTACAAGTCTAGCACTTTTGTGCGTTATGGTCCTGTTACAGGTATAGCAATTATTAATGGTGGTACTAATTATGATGCTGGTAGCAAACCAAACCTAGAAATAACAGGTGGAGGTGGAACTGGTGCTGCTGCAGAGGTAATTGTAAACGGATCTCTGTTTAGTATTGAAGTTGATACTGGTGGTACTGGATATACAACACAACCTCTTGTATCTGTTGTTGGAGGCGGTGGAACTGGTGCTACTGCACAAGCAGTTATCACTGGTGGTCGAGTAAGTAGAGTTCTTGTTGAACAACCTGGTACTGGATACACTTCACAACCTTTAATCTCTATTACGGGTGGTAATGGTACTGGTGCAACTGCAACTGCTCAAGTTCGTGGTCCTATTCAATCTATAGTTCTTGCTAGTGGTGGTTCTGGATATACCTCACTTCCTAGTGTTAGATTGAATTCTGGTGAAGGAGCATTAGCACAACCTATCGTTATTAACGGTAGAATCGTATCTATCGCTATTATTAACTCTGGTAATGGTTATACTACTGCACCTAATGTCGTAATCAATGGTGATGGTTTTGGTGCTGTTGCTAAAGCAGTTATTGGTACTATTGGTGAAGATAAGGGTAAAGTTACAACTATTCAGATATTAAACAAGGGTATTAACTATACTCAAGGTTTAACAACTATTCGTTTGGATGCAGTTGGTGAACAGTCCGAATTCCAGTCAAATGTCTTCCAATGGACTCAAAACCTTCAGCATAACCTAACTTCTAATTATGACTTTGCTAGAGGTTATGTATTTACTGGATATAACAATCAATTTGGTGGTGAGTATGCTCACTTAGTAGATCCAAAGGAATTACGTTATGTTGTTGGTGATAACGTATTCTTGGATCCACAAACTAATACTTTCCAAGAAGTTGCCCAGAATAACGAACATTCCCCAATTTTGGGATGGGCATTTGATGGAAACCCAATTTATGGTCCATATGGTTATATTGATCCTACAGATCAAAATAGTGGTCTAAGAAGACTACGTACTTCATATAGACTTAAGAGTGCACTGGTTTATGAGATTGATTCTAACCCAACACCTACTCGTGGTGATGGACCTCCATTACCTCCTATCGTTAATGGTGCGGAACAGTCACCTGCTCCTGAAGGTACATATTCTGCAGGATCATTTGTAGATGACTATGAATATGCTTTCCAGTTAGGTGATCTTGATGTTTATAATGGTCGTTTCTGTAAAACACCAGATTATCCAGAAGGTACCTATGCTTACTTCGTAACTATTGATGAATCAAATTCTGGTGTTGCATTATTCCCATATATCCTTGGTCCACAGTTCTACTCACAACCAGACACATGGAACTTGAGTCAGGACGCAACACAGGACAATATACCTTCAGGTGTTGTTCGTTACCGTGATCCATACGCTAATGTTGACATTGACGTTGATCGTGCACCTAATAAGGAACCTGATACTATAACAACTGAATTAGAAGGATATCCACTAATATTAGAAATACAGGATACAAATAATGATGGATTAATCGATTCTAACGAACAATTGGAATCTATTCCACTTACTGAAGAATCAACCCTTCAAATTTACGATTATTTCCCAACTGTCTCTACTGAGTCCAGAGTTGACATCGAAGTTGAAACAACTACGAAATTTGAGTCTGCACAGATAGATGGATTCGTTATTGAGAACCCTGGTACATCATATCAGGTACAAGACGTTATTTTCTTCGATAATACTGGAACTGATGGTTTTGGTGCATCTGCAGAGGTTTCTTCTGTAGAAGGTATTACAATACTTGGATATAGTAAATTAATTGAAGAAGATATAGTTTACGGTAAAATTACGACTACTTCCAACCATGACCTAAGTGTAGGTGATGAAGTTATCGTTTCTTCAACTGTAATCCCAGATAACACAAATAAGAAGTATTATACCAAGGTTGTCTCTGGTATTGAAGATATTGCAATATCTCAGACTGGTGTTGGTTATAATGAGCAAATTCCACCAACATATGAACTAATTGCTGATAGTGGTCAGGATGCTGTTATTAGTATTGATGTTACACAAACTGGACAAGCAAATACCGTAAATATCACTAACTCTGGTAATTCTTACAGTACTACTACTCCACCACAGATTCGTGTATCCCATCCACAGGTATTTAAGAAAACTCGTTATTTCTTCGATGAATATAAGGAATCAACCTCTAAGTTCAATGTAAAGCATTCTATTCAGAGTACATTACGTTATACTTACGTTTGTGGTTCTGTAACTAAACCAGATGGTACTGAGTCTGCATGGATTGCAAAATTCGATGATTTAGGTGCATTAATCTGGGATCGTACATTAGAACCAATATCAGGAGCAATTAAGACTGCTCGTTACAATAACATGCATTTGGATGAGCGTGGTGAGAACGATATCATCTATGTTGTTGGTGAGACTGAATATGACAATCAAAATGCTAATTTTGCTCCAGATGTCCTTTTAGTTAAGTATGAGTCTGGTTTTGATAATGCTAACAGTCCAGAAGGACAAATAATGTACCAGAAGGAAATTGCTGGTGTTTCTGGTGTAACACGTCGTGATTTCGGAATGGGTGTTACTCTTGGTGAAGATGAGCGTGTTTATATTTGTGGTTATACAGATACCAATTCTCCTGACCCAGATGATATGTGGGTCATTCAGTTGAATGAGAATGGTGAAATGAGAGAGAAGAGGAAGTTCTCTTCTGCAGATGACGACGAGCGTATGTACCAGATTCATTATCTTGGTAATTCTACATATCAGTTCGTTGGTATGAATATGACTGATTACTACATCTTATTAGGTGAATTCTGGTTTGATGGTAGTAACATAGAGATTAATTACGTTAAGAACATCAATCCATCTGGAGGAAGACCTCAAAATCCTAGATTTACGATTGATGAGTATGATGATCTATATTTGATTTGGGATATCTACAATAATGCTGCACAGAAGAATTCTGCTGTTGGATTAGCAAAACTCCCTAGAACTCAGATTAATGCAAACAATCCTGTTTGGGACTTCTATAGAATCCTTGCTCCTAGTGTAGATTTCGAATCTATTAAGCATGCAGACATAGGTATCGATATCTTTGGAAATATTGTTCTTATAACTGATGTTAAGTATGCTGAAAATGATCGTAAGGTAGGTGTTAACTACATCAAGTTTGATGGTACGATGATTAAACAATCTACCATTGAATCTGTAGGTACAGTTGGATTACAAGCAAAATCACATGTCATCGATAACTCTGGTGACGTTATTACTATAAGCAATAAGCAAGTTTCAGATCAGATTGCTTCTTATAGATTCAATGGTACTACTGATACTGGTGCTGGTGGATTTATTGCATCTATCGACACAATTACTGGAACAACTGCTACTCGTGGTGCTGGTGTTGCAACTGTTGGTAGTATTTCTGCTGCTGTTCAGCAAAGGGCAACAAATATTGGTAACCTAACTACTGCTGTTGGTGCTGATCTACGTCGTGGTGGAGTTATTCAAACCACTGGTAATAATTCAGCAGCAGATGTACTTCGTGCAGGTACAGTTTCAACTGTCAATAACATTTCTGGTGCTGATGCTCTACGTGGTGGTGCAGTTAATCAAGTAGATAATATTTCTGCTGCTGATCCTTTACGTGGTGGAGTTGTAGGAACAGTTGATACTATTGGTGCTGCTGCACAAAGAAGAGGAGGAAGAATTACTCTAATGAGTAATATTTCTGCTGCCAATACACTACGTGGTGGTAAAATTCTTTCTATTGGTAATGTTACTGGTCCTAATGGTCTTCGTACTCCTGGTCAGTATAATGCTGTAACATGGTCAAGTGCTGCAAATGGTCAGACTGCAGTATTTAATATTGACATTCAGTCAAATGGTCAACCTGTTATAAACATCGTTAATGGTGGTATATCTTTTGCTATAAACGAAACAATCACTGTTGCTGACTCACAGTTAGGTGGAGGTGGTGCACCTGCTGTTACTTTTGATGTTGCATCTATTGGTGGATTCTCTTATACAAATGTTTCTGCAACAAGTACTGATGGTGCTTCAACAGGTAATAATGGAGCATTTGATGTTAACGTCTCATCAACAGGTGATGTTTCACTTGTTATTAATGACGGTGGTATTGGATACTATAATACAGAAACACTTTCAATTGCTGACTCTGCTATAGGTAATAGTGGTGCACCTGCTGTTACTTTTGATGTAAGTGGATTAGGTGGATTCCAGTATAATAACGTTGCTACAACTAACTCTGGTAATGGTAACAACGCACTGAAATTGAATGTTACTATTGATGGTGCTGGTGCTGCAACTGCTGTAACCGTAGGTAATAACGGAGGTTTGGCATATGCAATCAATAATACTATAACAATTGCAGACTCAGTTCTAGGTAATAATGGTGCTCCTGCTCTAACATGTGATGTTGCTACAATTGTCGCTCCTCAAACATATAGTGGTGTTGCTGCAACCTCAACAACTGGTTCTGGTAGTGGAGCAACCTTTGATGTCACTATTGACGCTAATGGTGCTGTAACACTTGCTGTTGCAACTGCTGCTGGACTAGGTTATGCAGAAGATGATCAATTACAGATTCAGGATTCTAATTTAGGTAATAGTGGTGCTGCAAATATAGACTTCCAGGTAAATACTCTGAAGGCACCTCCATTATACAGTAATGTACCAACTTCTACTAACGGTAGTGGTACAGGGTGTACGTTCCAAGTTACGATTAATACAGATGGTTCTGTTGCTAACTTAAACGTTACCGCCCCAGGAAATGGATATCAGGCTGGAGACACATTAACTATCGCTGATGCCAATGTTGGTAATAATGGTGCTGCTGCAATTACTTGCAATATTGCTACTGTATCTGGTGGTGCTCTATACAATGGGGTCGCTCCACTTGGTACCACTGGTAACGGTACTGGTGGCACATTCAATATTACTGTGGATAGCGGTGGTGCTATCGCTTCTCTTGTAGTTGCAACTCCTGGTCGTGGATATGCTGCAGGTGAAGTTATTACTATTGCTGACTCTACTATTGGTAATCGTGGTGCTGCTAACTTCACATTTGAGATAACTGCAACTCAAGGAATTACATATTCAGGTATAAGTGCATGGTCTACTAATGGATCTGGTATTAATGCTGTATTTGATGTAGTAATCGACAATTTGGGTGCTTTCACATCAATGACTGCAACCAATCGTGGACAGAATTTTGCTTTATCAGATCAAGTAACGATAACTGATGCAACTTTAGGTAATCAGGGTGCTGGTGGTCTTGTAATGGCTGTCGCTTCTATACAAGGTCATCAATATAATGGAGTTGCACCTACAAGTAATGGTAATGGTGAGAATGCTACATTTAATATTACAATAGATGGTACTGGTGCTGCATCAGCAGTTGTTGTTGCTAATGCTGGTCAAGAACATCAAGTAGGTAATGTATTCACTGTAACTGATGCTCAGATTGGTAACTTTGGTGGTACTAATTTAACATTCGACGTTGCAAGTTTAGCAGCAATACAATATACCAATATTACTGCTGCTGGTGGATCTGGTGTTAATGCATCTATCAATGTTAACGTTGCTGCTAATGGTGCAACGACCATTGAGATGAATAAAACTGGTCGTAATTACAAATCTAGTGAAGTACTTACTGTAACTGATTCTCAAATTGGTAGTTATGGATATTCCAATATAACTTTCAATATTGCAAGTGTAATTAACGTATTTGATCAGACAAAACAGAATAATGGTACTGCATCTCTTTATAATGCAACAAATGCTATTATTGATAGCACTATTAAGAAGTTTGGTACTGATTCAATTAAGTTCCAAGCAGAGAACCATTATAGTGTTACAGACATCAATCTAAACGGTAAGGAATGGACACTCCAAGCATGGTTTAGAATTGAGAGTACTATTCATACTGCTGCTAACAGTTATCCAACATTCTTCTTCACTGAACCTAATGATGCTTCTAACCCTTCTAATGAATTAAGACTTTTCATTGATGGTGATCAGACTAGTGGTGATTATGGTAAGGTTAAAATTGCTGCTGCTGGTGTAGAGGTCATGGAGACCGCTAGTGCAACTATTTGGACTAACTTTGCTGCTGATGCTTGGGTTCATATTGCCTTTGTTAAGGATGAACCAACTCTCGGTAATTTCACATATACAGTCTTTAGTAATGGTACTCAGATTGGACAGTGGTCTACAACTACAGATATACCAGTAGATAACGTATATGTTGGTGGTTTACTAACACCAACTGCAACTACTTCATTACTTGGTAATGTTGATGATTTCGTTATAGATGCAACTGCTCAGTATACTGGATCATCATTTACTTCTCCTACAGCAGAAATTCCTGTACGTACTAATGACAATAGTATTGCACTTGTAAAACTTGATAGAGAACATTTAAAGCGTGGAACTCATACATTAAGTGGATTAAGTGATCATACTTCTGCTGTTATTGTTGAGGATTCAAATTGGACATATAACTCAACTACTGGACCTGTAGTAACCAATTGGGCAATTGGACCTGGCGGATTACAAATCCTTGACTACTCTGATATAAACAGTCAACTTACACCTGGCACTTATACATTTGATAATGATTCATTCATATATGGATCTAAGACTTCTACTGTACCAACTCCAGGTGGTAAGAAGTTAATAATCAGTCCTGTAGTTACACCGAAGTATTATATTAAGGATGCTTCTTATACTAAGATTGATAGCGTTCAACAGATGGTATTTAATCAGGACGTTAAATTTACTAAGGGAACTATCTTACAACAGTATAATGATTCTGATGTTGTCGGTGCATTTGGAACTATCGTAGAAACACCAGTTGGTGAAATTGCAACACCTGGTCTTGGAACTACATATAAGATTGGTAAAATATATCCTGCAGGAGCAACATTTAATAATACAGACAAATTCAAAACCACTACTGCTGCTGATACTGAGTCAAACGTAATCTCCGACATAGTGTTCACGGCCGAACGTGTAGAAGCGGAATGGAAGGCTGCCACTGCATACACTGCTGGAGATGTTGTATATGCAAACGGTAAGTTCTACGCTGCTACTACAAATGCTACTTCTGGTGCAACTAGACCTTCACATAGTACTGGTAACCAATCTGACGGTGGTGTTTCATGGGATTATACAAGTAATGCAACTGATGCATTAGAACTTGATCTTGCTAATACTGCATATCCTGTTCCTAGACAACCAAAATGGAAGGAGTTAGTTATACATGAGGTTGGTGATGAAGTTTATAATGGTAGACAACTTTATAGATGTACAGTAAGTGGTCGTACATCTAGGGTTGCTCCTACACATACTACTGGTACTGCAACTGATGGTACTGTAACTTGGGAATGGAGACAGACATTTGATCCTCTTAGCAGTTATGCTAGATTTAAGACTTATGATGCTGCTGAACCATATTATCAGATCCAAGTTAATGAGATCTATCATGATTCTAATTCTATTGTTAATGATAGTCTAAGTATTGGTGGAACTATTACAGTTAATCCTAAAGTAGGTGAACCAACTGTTTTACAGATTAATAATATCAATAGTATTAAGAAAGTAACCATTCAAGCAATTCTTGATAAGACTATTCTATTATCATCTGGTGGTCAAACAAGAACTGAAGATGTTTATTGTGTTGCTAACTCAAGGCATAATTTCTCTGCTGGTAATATTCTATTCACCGAAGGATTCTCTACTTCAGAATTTAATGGATCATTCTTTGTTAAGGAAGTATTCTCATCTAGAGATTTTACATTTACTACCCGTGCTATTCCTAGTGCTGAACCAGCATTTGAAAATGCAAGTATTGCTAGAGTAGACATATACACCAAGCATCCTACATTGATGCTAATAAGGAATCATAATTATATCTTTGATATGAGTGATTCTTCCAACGCTGGATATTTCCTATCATTCTCTCAAGATAATGAATTCAAACTAGAATACTCATTTAACAATATTGAAAGATCAGGAACCCCTGGTGTATTTGATGGTACTAATGCACCATTTGTTAAATTTAAGATTGATGGTCAGGTAACAAATATTTCTTACTACTTCGACCCATCTAGAATTGGTAGTAATTCTCCTGTTGGTGCCCAATCCTTTATTGACGTTAAGAAGACTCCTTTCGATGGAACTTATACTGTCACGAAGATTATTGATGATACTAACTTCCAATTCCCACTTGCATTCGAACCTGAGTTTACACAGGCTAATGTAGGTAATGATGATCAAGGGGTAGCATACTCTAAGTATTCAACTACATCACTTAAAGCAATTGGTCCTATCAATGCAATTAAACTAATATCTGCTGGTGGATTCTATAAGAAGTTACCTATTATCTCTGATATTGCATCATTCCGTCAGATTGAAAGAGTTAATATAACTGCTGGTGGATCTGAATATGCAGTTGGAACTTATGATCAGGTACCTATTATTGGTGATGGTGAAGGTGGTCTTTGTCGTATAGAAGTTACAGTAGATGAAACTATTGGTTCTGGAACTATTAGTAGTGTAACTGTTACAGATCCAGGTAAAGGTTATAAGACTGCAAGTATAGATGTTGATGGAATAACTGGAATTCTTGGACCTCAGTTGACTGGTTCTGGTGCAGAACTTGCTGTAATTATTCCTGATGAGGGAACTGGTGCTTCTGTATTCTTAACTGGTAAGAATATTGGTAAGATTAAGAAGTTGAAGAATAATGAGTTTGGTTATGGTTATTCACATGACTATACTCTGAAACCAGAAATTACCTTCCCAATTAACTTACAACTATTCAATACATCAATACTTTCACAGATCAAAATCACCAATCCTGGTGCTGGATATACTTCCCCACCAGCAGTCATCGTAACAGGTGGTGGTGGATTTGGTGCAGAAGCAATTGCTGTTGTTAAGAACAATCGTCTATCAGAAATTCAAATTAAGAATCCTGGTGCTGGATATAGTTCTGAACCAGTTGTTACTCTTAAATCTGAGTTTAACTACGTTGTTAACACTGATTTAGGATATCTACAATTTAACTTCCCACATGGAATTACACAGGGTGCTGCTATAACATTCCGTGCAGATGATGTTGGTAACACTGTAGGTGTTCTACCTCAACCTGGATCTGCTGGTTTGACTGCATTGATTGAAAATCAAATCTATTATGCTATTTCTGGTGAAGCAAATTCACTTGAAACTGATCAATTAAGATTTGCTCTAACACCTGCTGATGCTGAATCTGGCAACTATATCACTTTCGTAGATGGTTCTGCTGGTACTGGTTCTGGTCGTCAAGTACTTCTAACTGAGGTATTTGGTGGTGAAGCAGAAGCAGTAGTTGAGACTTCCGTATTCTTGGAAGGTGAGAGAGTTTATATGGGTGATAGTGAAGATCAAGCAACCATATTTGCAACTGTCTCTACAAATGATGGTTGGCAGATTGGACCTAAGATCTTAAAACTAATTGATGCTACAGGAACATTTGAGGCTGGATATAGAGTCAATGGTACTGTATCTCGTGCATCTGGTGTTATTGATAATGTATCACTTGCTAAAGGTGTATTGAATATTGGTTCATTAACTGAGACACCAGGTAAATTTATTGATGATGTTGGTAAACCATCAGAGATTGTTCAGAAAGTTCAAGACTCCTTCTTCTATCAGAACTTCTCATATGTTATCAAATCTCAGATTCCTATTAATGAGTGGAAGCAACAAATTCTTGATAATAACCACCCTGCTGGTTTCAATATGTTTGGTCAGTTACAACTGACTGGTGGTAAAGACGTATCTGGACGTAAAGTTGGAACTGAGTTTATTAAGCAGGTTAATATTAATGAGTACTCCAATGTTAATGAAGTAACATCATTTGCTGCTGCTCAACCAATATATTCTGATTTCAATAACACTGAAGTACTTTTCCGTAAGAAGCGTTTAACTAACTCTGAGGAAATTCTAACTTCTATTGTTAAGAAATTGGATGATATCTCTGGTGACTTTGATGGTATTAAGAAAGGATTCCCTCTTACTGTAGAGAACCAACAGGTTATCGTTAAGAATGACCAGTTGTTAATTACATTGAATGGTGTTATTCAGGCACCTATCGATTCATATGATATTGTTGGTGGACAGATTGTATTTAAAGAAGCACCAAAGGCACCTTCTAAGATTGTCTACAAAAACGTTAGTGTTGAGTTCTTAAATATCACTCGTTTGAATTTAAGTGATGTTGGTGGTATATATCCTGAAATTGGTTATACAGTACAGGGTGATAATAGTGATACTTATGCACTTGTTGTTGCTACTGGTACTAATACAGTTGATGTTGTAGATCTACAAAATACTGGTGGATCAGCAATATTTGAACTTAATGAAGTAGTTAGAGTAAGTGCTCTAGGATGGAGTGGAAGACTTGATTCAGTAACGCTACTTAGTGCAGAAAACATATATGAATTTGATGAGACAGTTATTGGTACAAATCGCAGTAAGAATAATCCAACTGCTCAAATAACTGAAATCAACTTGAATGAAGATGGTACTGCTGGTAATGATATAGTTTTATCTAAGACTTCTGGTACTGCTAAGTATGAAACTGGAGTATATGATTTTGATCTTCAAGATATCATATATTCAAATCGTTCAAACGTTGCTGCAAGAATAACATCTCAGGCACCTTATCCTGTTGGTACAGATGAGAATAGAGGTATTCAGGAATTAACTTCTGGATCTACATTCTATGGTCTATTATTTGAACGTCTAGTTAGTCAATCTTATCCTAATATTCTTCTAGACAATATTGCTAAATCTACTGTTACTCCAACTGAACTTTTAGATAATGAGGCTCGTATAAATGGTGACTTCCTAGACTTCGAAGCAATTCGTTCTTCAGAGGTTACATATACAGATTTGTCAAATGGTGTATTCAGTGTTGGTGATACACTTAGAAATATTAAGGTAAGATACAATAACCCAATTCTCGGATCCACATACGGTATTGCTGCTAACAGACATGCTGATGGTTCTCGTTCTATAACCAGATGTAGAGATGAGATTGTTGACTTTGGTGATGCTCAGATATCAGTAGATCATCCAGATTTCTATTATCCAGGACAGTCACAGACTGATGGAAGATCACGTTTCCGTGATGCTTATAGAATGATAATCAAGAATAAGGATTATATCGTAGCACAAGCATATGTGGATATGGTTGCTCAGTATCCATCAACTTCTATACCTAGTTCTACTAAGTGTAAGAGAGACATGGCATACTATATCGATGCAGTTGCATACGATATGTACTCTGGTGGTAATAAGTATGCACGTAAATTTATTACAGAATACTTTAGTGGAGCAAGTCTACAGTATATCAATGCACAGGTAACTGAAACTGTTTGGGGTTATTCTAAGTGTAGTGAGTATATGAATCAGGTGGTTACTAACCAACTATCTGGTACTATCACTGTTGACGGAACACCATACACAATATACCAAGATACAACTCTAACTGAAGGTAGAGCAAATTACACTGATACTTCAGGTAGTACTATTAGCAATACAAATAATGGTGCTTGTGCTGATGTTCGTGCTGCTCTTGATACACTTAAGAATACTATTAGTGAAACACTTCTACAGAATCAGAACTTTGATGATATTGAGGCAACTGAACCATCTTACAATGCATCTGAGACTATATGTCGTCGTGACTTAGGTCTCTTTGTTGATGCATTAGCACAAGATGTTAAGAGTGGTGGTAATCTATCAAGCGTTAAGTTTGTTCGTTCATACTACAATACTGATGGTACTATCATTTCAGGTCTTCATGCTTCACAAGCAGGTACATCAATAACTCATGCTCGTGATCTTTCGAAGAAAGCAATTAACAACTTACTCTATGTTAAAGATCTAAGTTCAACAGGTTACAACCTAAATGATCCTACCACTTATAGTGGTGGTGTTGCTCCTGCACAATACTATGATGTTAACTATGCATCTGGTAATAATCAGACAGCAACGAATTGTGCTAACGTTCAATCTACGATTGATACTCTAACTGGCATCGTTACAACTGCATTTACTGCAGGTAATCAGAATAATATTAATGCACTTGCAAGTATTGATGATGGATCATTCCGTGATGGTGAAACTGTTCGTGTTGTTAAGATTGCTTATAAGGATAAGTCAGCTGGACTATTTTCTACTGGTAATGTAATTAAAGGTGTATCATCTGGTGCTTCAACAACACTTGAAGGTGTTAACTCTGGTCTAGGATGGATATTCAGTGATAGTAGTGGTGTAACAGGAACATTTACAGACCGTGAATATATCACTAACTCTACTCTTGTTAATACTGGTGGTGTTACTCAGAGTGTTATCGTTACTAAGTCTGAGTTAGCTAATTCCAAAAAATCGCTAAAATTTGCTTCTGGTGCATATCTTAAAGCTGTAGATACATATGACTTTGACTTTGACACAGGAGATTTCACACTTGAAGCATGGATTAATCCCACTTCTGTAAGTGGCACACAGATGTTGTTCGACTTACGTAGAACTGCTGGATCAGGTTTAAGAGTTAATATGTTCGATAAGGCTATCCGTGTTTACAACGGAAGCACTAGCATCATACTTTCTGGTGACGTATTTAATACAGCAAATACTTGGTATCACGTTGCAGTCATAAGAAATGGCGGTGTGATGCAAGCATATGTCAATGGAACACAAGCAGGTAGTAATGCTGCTAATAGTGATGACTTTGGATATGGTCCTTGTTACATTGGATCTGATTTAGCAGGTTCCAATGACTTCACTGGTAACATGGATAATGTTATCGTAAGAAAAGGAATTGCAACATTCACTGCTGCATTTACACCTCCTGTTGCTCCAGATTTCACTGATGATAAGATCGTTCTAGGTTTAACAGGTGAGACACCATTTATATGTTCTACTACTGAAACTTATGCTAAGTTCACTGGTCAAACTATATCATCTGCAACTGCTAAGAAGATCGATTATGATTCTAAGCGTGTAATTATTGAAGATGTAGATCTTGGTAGAGATGAGCATCGTCGTTGTGCACAACAAGTACAACAGAATGATAAGTGGATTTCTGAGACTGCCGTTGCAATGATGAAGGCTAAGTTCCCAGACTTTGTTATTCGTGGTGATGATCCTGCAACTAATAACTACCTTGGTACTTACTACTGCTTGAGGGATACTGAAGAATATATTATCGATGCTATCATTAAAGATCTTAAGTATGGTGGTAACTACTACACCACTGTTGCTGCTAAGGGATACTTAACTGCTACTGGTGGATTAGATTTCGTTAATAAAGAACTTCTACAAACTCTATACACTTGGCAGAAAGTTGGTGAAATTATCAATTTTGTAATCACAACAACAAGTACTGATTTAGAGAACTATGAAAGTGTTAAGTATACAGAAAGATTACGTGTACCTAACAACTTCTCATCACCTGCATCTTCTAATGTACAAAATGAAGTTACAGCATTAGTTGATGGTATTCTTGATATTCTTGGACCTACTGGTGCTAGATATCGTGATGCTGGTGATGCTATGTGGCAGAACCGTGATTTCATTGCTGAAGAGGTTGCTGCATATATTCAGAATAAGTGGCAGGTTGAAATTGATGGTACAACTTATGATAAGTTGGAGATGCCTGGTTATGGTCAACCATACTGTGAAAGAGATATTAAAGATTTCGTTATTCCTGGTATAATTGCCGACTTGATTACTGGTGGTAATGCTGGTACTAATGAAGTAATTGACAGGTATTTGGATGAAGATCAAGATATCCTTCATGTAGATGAAGAACTTCTTCCAATGTTGGATGCTATTGAATTTACTAAGTTCTTATCTATTAAAGCAGCAAACCAACTCTTAGTTCAATTTGGTAACTCACCTGATGCAAATCAAGGTCAGACAAATATAGATGATTACTATACTGCTGTATACACACAAATTATACCTAAGACAGTTCATAATACTGATGCTGATTGGGATACAATAACCTTCCCACCTGATCCACAAGGATATGATCCAGGACGTTCTGATGGAGATAGGTTCCTAGACGCAGCTGATATGATCGAAAGAAATAAGGATCAGATTGCTTGGGAAGCAGTTCATACAATGAACGATACTGCTAGATTCCAAGATCATACTTATCCTGAAGGTCAAAGTCAGCAAGATTGTGTTGATGATGTTAATGATTATCTTGATGCAGTTATTCACGATCTTCGTCTTGGTGGTAACAGTAAGGTTTGGGATGCTTCAAATTACTATATCGAACCAGAAAATAATGGTATTAAGCACATTGCTGGTGAAGAAGATGCATCTATCTACACATATAAGTTAGCAAGAGATATGGCAATTCTCACAATGAGAAATGCTTTTGGACGTGATAACTTCTATGCTCAAGGTGTTAATGATGTTAATACATTAGTTGGTGCTATTGATCCTGGTGTTGATTCATACGATCAGAACCCAGTCATTTCAAGACAGATTGATGCTGCTAATATTATCGAACGTAATATTAGATTCATCTCAGAAGAAGCAGTATATCGTGCAAATATTCAATATCCACAACTTCATATCACAAATGGTGATAAGTCTTGTGTAGATGATATATGTGACTTCCTACGTTCCATGACCTTCAATATGAAGTATGGTGGAAACAGTAGAGTTTGGGATGCTGCTGATTTCTATAGAAAGGCATCAACATATCATTTAACAAATCAGATGCCAATATATGCCTTCAATGAGGCAAGAGATATGGCAATTCAGGCTATGCGTAATATTCCAATTATTGCACGTGGTCAGAATATTCATGGTAAGGTTCAAACATTCTTTGAGCAATTAGACTTCTTCCCTTACAACAGTAAGGAACGTGATAATCCTAAGATGGAAGCATCACAATTGGTTGGTGGTATTAACGTTAATAAGTCTGCTGATACCTATCAGTTAATTCTTAATAACTCTCGCTTCGTTGCTGAGGAAGCAGTATATCGTTATACAAGAGATAATGATCTAACACCTGTAACTGAGTTTACTCCATCTGATGCAACATACGATGCTGCAACTGGTGATCTAGTATTATCATTACCATCACATAATTTAACTACTAATGATTCTATCTCGATAGATGCAAATTCATTAATCTTTACTTGTGACCAAGATGATCATGCTTCAGAGCATAGTTATCCTCGTGAAACTGATCCTTCATATAATGAGAGATTAGCAATCACTGCTGTTGGTACTAATGCACATACACCAACAGATGCAGATTACAATGCTGAAACTGGTGCATTAACTTTAGATATTGCAGCACATGGATTAAGACAATCTGAAGCATATACTGTATCTGATGCAGATTACAATCCTAAGACTGGTATTTTAAAACTTGCTGTTGCTAATCACAACTTTAGAAATGGTGACAGAATTAAGTTCTCTCATGATGCATTAATCTTCCAGTGCGATAATGATAACTACAATACAAACCACACATATCCACGTAAGGGTGTTGACCCATCTAGTGATAAGTGGTTACCTGTAAGTGCTGTAACTGATGGTACCTTTGAGGTACAGATTGGTAAGACTGCTGCTGCTGGTCAACATAAGTTTGTTGCTAACAGTCAGTTGAATGTTACTGATGCTGATTACAACCCAACAACAGGTATAATGACACTTACCAGTGCTGCACATGGCATCAATAATGGTGAGTTCATTAAGATTACTGACGGTTCATTAGACTTTACTTGTACACAAGGTGGCGGTACTTATAGTTACCCTCGTGCACAAGTATCACAACACACTGCAGATACAGGTACAACATATAATCCAACTACAGGTATATTGAGCATCACAACAAGTTCTGCTCATAACATGGCAAATGGTGAGTGGATTAAGTTTGCTGATAACGCATTAACCTTCACTTGTGGAAGAGATAATAATGCTACTAACCATACATATCCTCGTTCATCTGACCCTGCTAGTGGTAAGTTCTTAAGAATATCAAATGTTACAGCAAGTACATTTGAAGTCAAAGTACTTGAGATTACTCCTTCAACTAACACAAGTGTTCATGCATTTGTAACTGGTGCAAATAATGGAATTACACATGCTGACCCTGCTGCTGCAGGATATGTAAGAGCATTCAACGTTGCTGCCGACACATTCGATGTTCAGGTATTAGCAAATGCTCCTTCTACAAACACAACAGTCCACACATATACTGGTGGAACTGCATCTAATGCAATCACTAGAGCAACATTTGAGAAGGCAAATGATTCTGTCTTAATTGAAGATGGTGCACTTACATTTACATGTGATGCTGATAATCATCAATCACAACATCCATATCCAAGATATACTGATTATGCTAGTGACGAGTGGTTACCAATAACAGAAGCATGGAACGATAGTTTCAAAGTCGATGTACATGTTGCTCCAGTTATTGAGTACACTCCAACTGCTGCTTCATTCACTCCGACTACTGGTCTTCTTGAATTAACAATCGGATCTCATGATCTCTCTATTGACTCTAAAGTCATGATCAAGACTGGAGGATTAACCTTCCGTTGTGATCAGGATGGTCAGTCAAGTGATCATGCATATCCAAGAAATACAATTGATACACATACCGCTGGTGCTGGTACAACATATGATCCTGTTACAGGTCTTATGACTATTAACACAGGTACCACACATGGTATTAAGGTAGGTGACTGGGTTAAGTTTGATGATGGTGCTGTAACCTTCCGTTGTGATGAAGATAGTCAATCATCTGATCATGCATATCCAAGATCTACTGACCCTGTAAGTGGTAAGTGGTTACAAGTTTCCGCTGTTGCTGCACAAACATTTACAGTTAAAGTCTTAACAACTACACCTTCCACAAACGTAACTACTCATGTATTCCAGAGTGGTACTGCTAATGGTATTAAGCAAAAGCGTGATAGATCATTCGAACAGCATGTTCCTGTTACTGCAATAACTGGTACAACTATTACTCTTGACGTTGGTGTTTCTTCTAATAACACAACTCACGTATGGCAGTCTGCTCTTGCTGGTGCTATTCAATTCAACCCACTATATCAGCACACATTTGTTTCTGCTGTAACTGGTGGTGTTAAGAGTCAAGACGGTACTGTTACCGTAAATGTTGGAACAACTGCTGCTGTTAATTACACTCCAACTGCTGCTACATATGATCCTGAGACAGGTGACATGTGGTTGAATGTTGGTTTACATAACCTAACTGAAGGAACGACAATTAAACTTGCTGATGATTCCTTAACATTCACATGTAGTATGGATAATAATGGTACAAACCATACTTATCCAAGAGCATCAGATCCAGTTAGAGATACCAATATCCCAATTAAAGAAGTTGGTACTATATCTAAGACAGTTACAGGTGCACTTTATGATCCTAATTCTGGTAATTTAGTTCTTACTGTACCTGCTCATGGATTCTCCAATGGTAACAGAGTTAGAATTGCAGACGGATCATTAGTATTCACATGTGCTGCTGATCAACATGCTACATGGCATAGATATCCACGTCCAACAGATCCATTCAGTGATGAGTGGTTAGTTATCTCTGGAGTATCAACAGATTCATTCCAAGTTAATATTGGTGTTTCTCCTAATCAATCCGCACATACATTTATCAGTGCTTCTAACAATGGATTAGAGAAGCAAGATGGATCAATCATCATCAACGTTGGTTCTACACCAAATATCAACTACGATGTATCAAATGCAACTTATGATCATCAAACTGGTGTAATGGTTCTAACCATTGGATCACATGGATTGAAGACAGGTGATAAATTAAAACTCGGTGCTGAAACTCTGAAGTTTACATGTGCAATGGATGGAAACTCCGCACAGAAGACTTATCCAAGAAGACTTGCAGGTGATGGTGGAACAGACCCATTCTTCAATACTTCTATTAATGTTGATGCTGTAGGATCAACACAGCATACTGCTACTGATGCAACTTATGTACCTACAACTGGTGTAATGACACTAGAAATTAGTGGTCATAACTTTAATGCATCAACAACTCATACTGTAACTGGTGCACAGTATAACGCTAAGACTGGTGTAATGAAGATGACTCTAAACGGTCATGGATTTACTCCTGGCGATCAGATTAAGTTTAGTCCTAATGCATTGACATTCCAGTGCACAATGGATAGTGGAGCATCAAACCATACTTATCCAAGATCTAGTGATCCTGTTGCTAATAAGTGGTTAACAATCACATCTGTCACAACAAACACATTCGAAGTTATTGTTGGTAAATCTCCAATAGTTCAGTGGGATGTATCTAATGCTGAGTACGATCAGGCAACTGGTCATATGATTCTTACTACACCTGGTCCTCACGGTCTTCGTGGTCACTCAGATCATACAGTTACAAGTGCAACATACACTGCTTCAAGCGGTCTAATAGTTCTTACTATTCCTAATCATGGATTCTCTAATGGTGATAAGATTAGGATTGCTGATCATTCATTAACATTCACATGTAATCAGGATAGTCATCAATCTGAGCATACATATCCAAGATCTACTGATCCTTCAAGTGGTAAGTTTATTACTATATCAAACGTAACTACAAATACATTTGAGTGTAATATTCTTCAGGGAACTTCACCAACTAACACTACAGCACATACATTTATCACTGCTGCGAAAAATGGCGTTAGACGTGCTGGTGAGACTGTTAAACTTGAAGCAAATTCATTAACATTCCGTTGTGCACAAGATGACTATGCTACAGATCATGCATATCCAAGATCTAGTGACCCTGCATACAACGTTCCTCTTCATATAGTTCATTCTACAGAGAAGACAATCACTGTTGATGTTGGTGTTGCTGCTAGTTCAAATCAGTTTGCTCACAACTTCGTTAATGCTGCTACTGGTCAAACAACACATACTATTACTGATGCATCATACACAGCATCAAGTGGTGTAATGACTCTTACTGTTCCTAAGCATGGATTTGCATTAGGTGAACAGATTAAGATTGATAATAATGGAATCACATTCAAATGTGAGATGGATGATTATGCTACAGATCATGCATATCCACGTGCTACTGACCCTGCTAGTGATAAGTGGTTGACTATATCTAACATTACTGAAAACACATTTGATGTTAATGTTGGTAATACTCCACTATCCACCTATACTCCAACTGGTGCTTCATATAATCCAACTACAGGTAATCTACAAATTGTTATTGGATCACACACTCTTGCAGAAGGAGACAGTATTAAGTTAGCAGAAAATGCTATTACTTTCCGTTGTGATGAAGATGGACAAGCAAGTGATCATGCATATCCTAGAAGTCTAACTGATTCACATACTGCTGTAGCTGGTGGTACATCATACAATCCTACTACTGGTGTTTTGACTCTACAAACTGCTGGACCTCATGGTTTGGCAACTGGAGATTGGATTCAGATCGCTCAGAACTCATTAACATTCAGATGTGATGAAGATGGTCAGGCAACAGATCATACATATCCTCGTTCATCTGACCCTGTAAATGGTCGTTGGTTGAAGATTACATACGTTAATGCAAGTAAGTTTAGTGTTGTTGTACTTGATGATATTCCTTCAACAAATACAACTACTCACGTATGTACAGCAACATCTGCTAGTGGAATCACATCTAAGCGTGACCCATCATACGATAATGCATTACCTATCATTGCTGCTGATTCTACTTCAATCACAATCAATGTTCTGAATACTGCACCATCTACAAATACTACAACTCATGTATTCCAATCTGCACTTACTAACTCAGTAGTTGCAGGTGGTAACTATGCACATATGTTTGTAAGTTCTGTTGGTGGAGCACTTAAGAAACAGACTAAGGCATTAATTACTGGTGGTAATTATGCACATACATTTGTTTCTGCAACAAGTGGTGGAATTGAGAAGGCAAATGACTATGTACAGATTGTAAATGATTCACTAGTCTTCCGTTGTGGTAAGGATGACTTTGGTTCACTTCATGCATATCCTCGTGCAACTGATCCGTTCAGTGGAAGATGGTTACCAATATTCAATGTACAGACAAATGAATTTGATGTAAATGTTGGAATATCACAAAACGAATCTCAACACAATTTTGCATCTGCTGTTGCTAATGGAATTCTAAGACAGAGTGGTACTGTCACAATTAACGTTGGTTATGATTCTCTTCCTGCTAATCAACATGCTCATGTATGGGTAGGAATGGAGAATAAGTTAACTGCTGCTGCAGGTACAACTTATGATCCAACAACAGGTGTAATGAAGATTAAAACTGCTTCTGCTCATAAGTTGGAGAATGATGAATGGGTTAAGTTTGATGATGATGCTGTAACCTTCACCTGCACACAAGGTGGTGGTAATCATTCATATCCACGTGCTACTGACCCAATGTCAGGTAGATGGTTGAAGGTTCAAAATGTAACCACTGACACATTTGAAGTTGTTGTTCTTGATGTTATTCCTTCAACTAACGTTACTGTTCATACATTTGTAACTGGTGCAAATAATGGTATCACTAAGGCATGTGTTATCACTGGTGGAATTCATAAGCACACATTCGTAAGTGCAACTTCTGGTGCTATACAAACTGGTGGTGCTTACACTCATAAGTTTGTACGTGCACATGATAATGCAATTAACAAACTTTATACAATTCCTGGTGGAAATCAGAATTGCTGTGATGACGTTGAGCGTATATTAAGAGGTGTTGCATACCATATTGCATATGGTGGTAACAATGAAATATATGATATGGCAATGGAGTATGTTACTCAGACTCACCTCAACAATTACTTCGAGGAGAAATGGAGTCTTGGTATTATGACTCTAACCAAGGAGATCATCACTCAAATTATTAGAAATATTCAGACTCCTGTATATGGTAATCATGGTCTTCTACAGTATAGAGATACAACAATTACTACTGATGTAACACAACCAGCATGTCCAACAGAGGTCGCTGCTGCAACTACATTAATTGACATCGTAATGGATGCAATTACTACCAATGCAGTTAGTGGTACTCGCACATTACCTACAGGTTCAGGTAATGGTCCTTGTGCTAATGTCGCTGCAACAATAACTACCATGTTTGGTATTATTACAGATACCATTAGTTCTAATGCAAGTTTGGATGGTGTTGGTCGTCAGATACCATCTATCTGGCCATGTCATTATCACGGTGATGTTGCTGAGAGAGATCTAACAGTTACATATCAAACTGCAGCTGCAACTTGGAATCAGACATGTGCAACTACTGCTTCTGCTATAAGCACATTATTTGATGTTGTTGTTAATACAATAGAAAGTGCTAAGACTAATACAAACCACTTAAGTGGTTTAACAAGAACTGTACCACCATACGCTAATACACTTTATCAGCATTATACTTGCTATAACGTTGTATCTGCAATGACAACTCAGTTCGATTTAATTATCGATACTCTTGGTGCTGGTACATACTCTAATCGTAACGTTGCACATTACTTAAGATTTAATGATAAGGCAATCACTGATCGTGCTCTTGCTGCAACTCAAGCAAATTATCCTGTAGGAGATAATCCAGATCTAGCATTCTTTAAGAACGTTCTTGAAGCTGGTTTATATGATTTAACTACAAATGGTAATGCTTCTGCGTTTGAACTTGCTGGAACATGGTTCGATGGTGAAGGTCAATTTATCGCTTATCCTACAGTAGATAGAATTCGCTTACTCTATGGTTTGAATAAGGTAAGAGAATATTGTAAGGAAGTTGTTCAAGATCCAACTAATGCTGGATGGAATACATATGCTGTTTATCGTTATCCTGAAGTAAATGGATATCGTCGTCACGTAGAATGGGATCAGGAAACTACAGAATTTAATTTTGATAGTTCACTAAACTGCTTAGAATTTGCTATAGAAAGAGCAACATTCCCAACAGATAACTTGGTAACATTTAATGCTGCCACTGATGTAATTAATTACTCTAATCAGTATGATGAAGGTGTTGATTACAATACTGATCCTGCTCTAGTAAATCTAACTCCAACAATTGAAGTTGGATATGAAAGAGTAGAGAATCGTGCACGAATTAATAGAACTAACTTCTTCCGTCGTGGTGATGTTGTTAAGTATGTTCTTGCATCTGCTCAATCACTATCTGGTGCTAATGATCAAGATTACTACTACGTCCTCAATGCACAACCACAGTGGTTTGAGATTGCTCGTATGCCTAATCATGATGCAAGATACCGTGCATTTGCATTAGATACAACTAATGCTGGTAACCAGCAATTCTTCACAGTTCGTCGCTCTGGAATTGATCGTGTTGCTAACACTTACGGTGTACGTGATATTGATCAACCAATTACTGCTGGATTCAATATTGCTGATGTTCTAGTTGGTACAACAACTGGTGCATCTGCTGAAATCTCATCTAGTTTCATTAATAGTGCGAATGTCATTAAGACCTTCAAGTACTATGGTTTAAATACCATGTCTGCCACCGCATTTACAAACGGTGAGCAAGTTCAGGTACAAGGTGCAACTGCTAATAATGGTTATGTAATGCAGAGAGTTCTTAGAGATGAGAATAACTTAGGTTGGATTAAACTTGAACTTGTTCAGGGAACTATTTCCGCTGGTCAAACTATTGAAGGTGTTGATTCTGGTGCAACTGCTGTTGTAACTTCAGTCATAGAAGATCGTCTATTAATCAATGAGAAGGTAGGTGAATTCCTACAAGGTGATTGGTTGTTTAAAGATACAACTGCTACAGAAGCATACGCAAGTGCTTATGATAATAAGTCAGGTGTTCTTACAGATAATAGCGGTGGTCGTGTAACGATAGACGTTGAAACTATTACTGGTGCTTTCACATCTGGTGATATTATCTACGGATCTAAGACAGAAAAAATTCTCGACTTTGTAGGTATTACAGACGGTGGATCTCCAATTACAATTAACACCTACGTACATGGTGAGAAGGTTAGAAAATTAACTCTATCTCAGGTAATTACGGATAGTGAATATTCTGGTACATTTGTCGCTGGTGATAGAGTTTATCTACTTCAGGGAACTACACCAACCAATCCTGGCTGGTGGGGATATGTAACCAAGTATGATTACAGACCTGACGATAACGTTAACGATCTCTATATTGCTGGATTACAAAATTACTGGACAGGTGATGCATCAGAACCAACAACTGAACCTGATGGATCTTTAGCTGCAACTGCTGGATATAACATTGGTAAGTTTGATAACTTACAGAACTTCCCATTAATCTATGCAACAGCATCAAATTACACTGAGACAGGTTATTCATCATACGGTAAGATTATTGCTATCGAACAATCTGGTATTACTGCTCGTTGCTGGTTAGAAGATGTACAAGGTGATTTTGTAGATAACATGACAGTTAAGTCCGATAATGGATGGATTGCTGGTGTTACATCTGCTAAGAGTTTAATTGGACGTGTTGATCGTTACTTCCGTGGATTTGACGGTACGCAGACACAGTTTAATCTTACAATCTCTAATGGTCAGCAATATCTACCTGATCCTGCTGGTCACATGTTGATCTTCGTTAATGGAATTCTACAACCACCTGGTGCTACTGGTGCTTACACTGCATCCTCAGACATTATCACATTCGCTGAACCACCTGAAGTTGGATCTGATTTCATCGGATACTACATTGGTAAATTACGTCAGTTAGATGATATCTCCTTCGAGTTTGACTCATTGAGATCTTCATTCAACCTTAAGCAGAGTGGTGGATTCTACTCACTAACACTAACCGAAGGTGTTCAGTCTAACGTGATTAAACCAGAGAATAATATCATGGTTTCACTGAATGGTGTTATTCAGGAACCAGGCGTAGGTTACGAACTGGTTGGTTCTAGAATCATCTTCGCTGAAGTTCCACGTGCGGGTACAACATTCGTTGGATTCTCATACATTGGTTCTGACGCAGACGTTATTGCTGCTACAGTCGTACCTCCAATTGAGGCAGGTGACCAACTCTTCATCGAAGGTGAAGATGAGATTGTTCCACGTGAGGTTGCTCTAATTGAGTCTTCTAACTCTCTTGTAACATTCGAATACACTGGCACAGTTAAAGGACGTAATGCAGAAGCATTAGCAAGTGTTCGCTCTGGTACCATTGATCAAGCAATCATTACCAACCCAGGTAACGGTTATACTCAACGTCCTTCAGTTAGTGTTATTTCATCTACTGGATTTGATGGTCGTGTACGTGCATTAATGGGCGTTGCTAGAATCGATGTTGGATCTGCAGGTATTGGATATGCTCAACCAATCGTTGAGGTACAAAATACCGTTGAAGATACATTTGTATCTCCAGATGGACCTCCAGTTAACGGTGGATTTGATGTCTACGCAGGTGAAGGAATCAATGCTCAAACTGGTGAACCAATTGTCGTTGAAGCTGGTTTGATTGCTATCACACGTAATCCTTCCAACGTAACAGTTAACCAAGGTCAGACTGCTAGCTTCACAGTTGTCGCACACTTCAGTGCTGCAGATGGTGATCCTGCTGAGACAACAGTCGGACTCAACTATCAGTGGCAAGTCAAGCAGTACGGTGAAACTGCATGGTCTAATATCACTGGTGCTACAGCAGCAACATATAGCAGTAATTCAACCATACAGGCTGATGATGCAGATGAATTCCGTGTTGCAATCACTTACGCTGGTGCAACTCCTGTGTACTCCAACTCCGCAGTTCTATCTGTACAAACTGGTAACACAGTAGTCTCGAACTTCACTCCTGACCAAATCTTTCAACAATAAATAATCAGAAAAAATGAGTGCTACCGCCACTTACAATCCAGGTACAAATATCTTGGACGTTGCATCTAACGGGTTACCTAGTCCTGTTACATATGGATCGTTTCCAAACCTGAACAACCCCAATACGGTTACTGAACAAGATTTCGATCATGACTTCACATACCGTGGGGGTACCTTTGGTATTGAAAGAACATTTGATAGTAATGCATTTACTCAGGAAGGGTATGCTATAAACATTACTTTATCTTCTGCAGATAATACATTACTAGGTGATGAAACTACAGGAATGATAAGACCTGGGGATAATTTGTTATTCAAATTTAGTGATGGTAGACATCAGAAGTTTGTATATAATGGAACTACTTTTACTTCATCAAATGGTTATTGTTGGAGATCTACTGATACTAATTTACAGTTAGTTACAAATACATCACAGTATGTAAGCGGTACTTACACATACTATGATCAAAGAAATGGTAGAACAGAAACACCTTTGGGTGCAGTTGGTATAACAGCAAATGGTGTTGTTGTTTTTAATCCTTCTGCAGGTCTAGGTGGAAACCCACCCGCAGGTTTTAATTGGAATGCTCACTATGAATATTCACCTGTAGATTTTGGTGATGATTCATGTGGTGGTCATCCAGAACAGACTGGGCAATATCATTACCATGATACTCATTTCATTACTTGTTGGAATAATAATTCCATCATGTCAACATATAATGATTATTATGGATTAAGTCAGTACAACGGTGATACATTACGTCACCCAGACGGACATTCAAAAATTCTTGGTTATTCATTTGATGGATTTCCTGTATATGGTCCTTATGGATATACGGAACCATTTGGTGTATTAACTTCTATTAAAACTATGAGGTCTTCTTATCAATTGAAGGCAACGGAAGTAGCAGGAAGACCTGCTTATGGAAACTCATTAGCAAACCCTGCTGCTGGTTCGTTTATACAGGACTGGGAATATAATGAAGGTCTTGGTGATTTAGATTATCATAATGGACGTTTCTGTTTTACACCAGAATATCCTGCTGGTACATATGCATACTTCCTTAGTGTAACTGAACAGGGTGATCCTGGTTACCCTTATATGATTGGTGTTACTACTAGAGAAGTAATAGATCAACCAGCAAACAATGGTGCTCAAGCACCAGCCGCACCTCCTTCTGGTGGTGATGGTGAGGCACCACCAGCAACCCTTAATATTGCTTCACAGCCTCAGAATTCTACTGTCAATTCTGGTCAAACTGCTACGTTTACCCTCTCAGTTAATATTGTTCCTGAAGATGGACCTAAGACATATCAGTGGTACAGATCTACAGATGGTGGATTTGCATATTCAACGTTGAATGGTGCAACTTCATCTACTTACCAGTTTACAGCATTGTCTTATATGACTGGGTATAAGTTTAAGTGTGTTGTTGCTGGTCCAACTGGTGCTACACCAGCTCAAAACTCCCCACTTGAATCTGATGTTGCTACTCTTACCGTTACTGGTACTGGTGGTTCAACCAATAATACATTCGATAATACTAATTTGACTCTTGATGCTACAACATCTCGATTCGACCAAACCTAAATAACATTGTAAAGGACTAGAAAAAAATGGCAAAGCAGTCTATTGGTATTGGTTCTTCTGCTAACGACGGTACAGGTGATACCCTTCGTGATGGTGCAGTGAAACTCAATTCCAACTTCACAGAGATATATCAAGCCCTTGGAGAGGGTTCTAATCTCCAAATTGATATTGGTGCTGGTATAACTGATAACCAAGTTTTAAAGTGGAATGCATCTAATACACAATTTGAAGGTGCAAACTATGATACATTAACATCTGATTTGGATGTTGGTGGAAATTATATTGTTTCTAGTTCTGCTGGCGATGTAGTTATAAAACCAAATGGTACTGGTGATATTAAATTTTGGGCAGGTGGTAGTGGTCAAGCATATGCTGTATGTGATGGTGCTGATGGGTATTTCAAATGGAATGCTCCATATACTGATGTAGCAAGTCTTCCAAGTGCATCAACATATCATGGTATGTTTGCTCATGCACATGACACAGGTAAAGCATACTTCTCTCATAGTGCTGCTTGGATTCCTCTCATCTCAGAGAACAGTAGTGTATCACTATTGAGTGATGTTGATACAACTGTCAATGGCGGTCCTTCAGATGGACAAGTTCTTAAGTGGGTTGCTGCAACATCAAAATGGTCACCTGCTAATGATGAGACAACTTCTGGAGGTGGTGGAGGATCAACTCAAAACCTCTTTGAAACAATTAATGCTGATACTGGTACAACCACTGCAAGTGCTGCAACAGATACATTAATCTTTGCTGGTGGAACCAATATTGCTACATCTATCACAGGTGATACTGTCACAATAGCAATGACAGGGACACTTGGTGATCCAGATCAAAACCTTTTCTCAACGATTGGTTCAGATGCGGGTAATAAAACTGCAGCAAGTGCAACTTCTACTATTAACATTCTTGGTGGTACTGGAATTAGTACTGCTGTATCGGGTGACAACCTTACTGTAACAAACGATTCACCAAATGTTGTACAAAACGCCCTCCAAACGGCAACTGCGGATACGGGTTCTTATACTGCTGCTGCTAGTGATTCTACTCTTACTATTTCTGGTGGGTCCAACATATCTACTACTATTACTGGCTCCACTCTTACTATAAACAGCACTGCTACAGCATTGCCAATAGTAACAGAGGGTCAAAGTATTGTTGCTACAGGATCCAATACTATGAATGCTTATGCATCTCCAGTATTGTCCTATACAACTTCTAATAATGGTGCTGGTGCATATAGATTGACAGGTCCAGGAGTTAATAGTAGTACAGACAATCCAACACTATTCCTATACAGAGGATTCACATACAGATTCAATAACACCACAGTAGGTGCGAATCACCCATTCGAATTACGTGTGGGTTCAGGTGGTGCTGCTCTTACTGATGGTGTCTCTGGTTCAACAACTGGAGTAATAGTATACACGGTTCCCATGACCGTTGCTGCTGGTACAACTTATGTTTATCAGTGCACAATACATGGTGCAATGGTAGGAAATCTCACTATAGTCTAATATGGCAAGAACAGTTCCAGGATCAGGTGCAGCAATTTCACCAGTCTTTAATAGTACGTTTGGTGTTAAGGACGTTTTTGTGGTGTCTGGTGGAACTGGATACACTGCTTCCGATCCACCAAAATTAATTATTTCAAATTGTGGTACTCCTGTTCGTGATGCAGTATTACGTCCTGTCATCAATAATGCTGGAGAGATTCAATCTGTAGAAATTATTGATCCAGGTGAAGGATATGATCCATTAAGACTTGTAGTTGAAAGTACTGATGCTGGTGCTTTTGGTGCTGATGCTGATCTGTTTTTAAAGGAAGATGGTAGCGTTGATCTGATACAGATGCGTACCAATGGTGATGGTTATTTTGGTGGTACTACAGCGAAATTAGAAGGTGGTGGTGGAGCAGGTGCAGAATTGGTACCTGTTACTGGATTTGTTACTGGTTTATCATTAGAGAATCAAGGTAGAAATTATAGTAGAGATGATGTAACTATAGTTATTAGTGGTGGTGGAGGTGAAGGTGCCACTGGTATTGCTGAGGTTAATGAGTTTGGTAAGTTAGAAAATATAACAATTAGTAATGAAGGTGAGTTCTTTGAAACTCCACCTATTATTCAAATTATTGGTGGAGGTGGTAGTGGTGCTACTGCTGAAGCAGAGATTAATCTTGGTAAGATTACAGATATTACTATCACCAATCCTGGTGGTGGATATAGTCCTGATCCATTAAAGGCACCTGATATAATCTTTACCAGAAATACAAACTTAATAAGAACAACAAGAAATCGTCAATCTTTAAATTCAGTAGTATATAACGTTACTGGTCTTACTAAAGATGTTGCTGTTTCTGATGTAACTATTAACGTTGAAACTACTAATGCATTTCCTGGTTCTGGAAAAGCGTTAATAGGGAAAGAACTTTTTCGGTATACTTCTAAAACTGCTACCCAATTTAAGGGAATTAGTAGAGGTATTAATTTTAAATATGATCAAAAGGTAACGTTAGATACATTGCAGGATGATCCTGGGACTGGAATAACTGGATATTCATTTACTATTAATGACAGAGTTCGTCGTGTACAAGAGAATAGTGATAATAAAATTGCTATTGTATATGACTGGAGACCTGCAACTAGAGATCTATATCTAGTATTCCAAGTAGATGAACTTGCATTTATTGATGCAGGTCGTTCTCAGACAGAGGCATCAATCGTTGCATTCGTTGCTGGTGTTGCATCATCTACTGCTACTGGTGTTGAACCACATGTATTAGTTGATTCTAATGGTGATGAGATCATACTCTTCACTGATCCTTTAACGGTATTCCCGAATAAGAAATTTGAAGATGATGATGAACTGTCTGGTGCTGGTGATGGTATTCCTGACCTGGTAAATACTGGTACAGATTTTGAATATGAAACCAGTCTAGACGGTGGTATTGCATCTTCATTATATGGTATTGAAGAAACAGTTGGTGGACAGAATACAACATTACTAGCAGTTGGTGATTCCATCTATGATGGTAGTCAATCACAACTAGTTGCCTCAGTTCAGTCTGCTGGTCAACTTGGTGATGGTGAAATTCATCTTGCGACATATACGATATCAAGTAAGACTTGGCCAGTTACAACACCTTTTCAGGTTAACGAAACTGTTTCTGGTTCTACTTCAGGGGTTACTGCTGTTGTAACTAGTTGGACTCCTGCTTCTGCTTCAGGACAATTTTCATACTTAGGTTTGAAAACTCCTACGAATAATGGAGCAAATTATCAATTCACTACAGCAGAAAATGTTGTTGGTGGAACATCTGGTGCATCTATAAAACCTTGGGAGATTAGTTATGATTCCGAGTTGAGAAACGAACCAGAGTAAACTCACATAAATAAAAAGAAGGTAAACGCAGCTAAATGGCACTACTTACTGACCAATTTAGAATTTTTACTGCCAATAAGTTCATTAAGGCTTTAGAAGGACCAGATCCAATACAGTCTGATGCTGCTGCTGGTGCCAGTAGAGATCGTCTATACGTCTTCATAGGAAGACCTCAAACGTGGGATAATGAAAATAATCCACCTACTCCTGTAGATTCCTTTCAGGAATTTTCGGATGTCTATGATGACCTGATATCACTCAAACGTGTTCTAGCGAATGATGTAATTCAAGTTATTAGACGTGTTGACTGGACTCCTCCAGAACAGACCACTGGTGGTCTGGGTTACGTATATGATATGTATCGTCATGATTATTCCTCGACTAAGACCGCATCTTCGGGTGCTACGAAATTATACGACGCAGATTTCTTCGTTGTTAACTCGTCCTATCAAGTTTACAAGTGCATTTACAACGGCACATCTCCTTCTGATCCTAACGGTAAACCTTCTACTATTGAACCTACAGGAACGTCCACCAGCATTATCACAACTGCTGATGGCTACCGTTGGAAGTATATGTACACGATCCCTGTTGGTCAAGTCCTAAAATTCTTCTCTAACGAGTATATGCCTGTACTATCTGACACTGCTGTTGTGTCTGATGCTGTGGGTGGTGAAATTGATACTGTTGTTATTCAGGCATCTGGTGCTGGATATAACAATGGTACTTATGAAAACGTCTCTATAAAAGGTGACGGTACTGGTGGTCGTGTTTCCATTGTTGTAGATGGTGGTAAAGTTGTTTCTGCAACTGTAACATCTGGTGGTTCTGGATACACATTTGGTAAAGTTATTATTGATGAGATCAATGGTATTGGTGCTGGAACTGGTTCTGGTGCTGCTATTGATGTTATTGTTCCACCTATCAATGGTCATGGTTCAGTACCATCCATTGAACTTGGTGCTTATCGTGTGATGATTAACACGAAGTTCACCTACGCTGAGGGTTCAGGTGACTTCCCAACTGATAACGACTACCGTCGTATTGGTCTTGTTATGAATCCTGACAGGTTTGGTACTACCGAATTGGTAGCAGATCTAACTTTGTCTGGTACAAATGCAGCAATATTCTCACCTACATTCACTGGTCAGTTCCAAACTGATGAAATCATTACTCAATCTCGTACCGTTGGTGGTCAGCAGGTAACTGCAAGAGGTAGAGTTATTTCTTGGAACAGTACTACAAAGGTTTTGAAGTACTATCAGAACAGAGTTGACGGTGTGTTCCCTGAAATTACAGGTAACCTAGTTGACTTTGAAGGTGGTAACGCAATAGTTGGTGCTACATCTGGTACATCAGGTGACCCCGACATTAACTTCCCAATCATTGCTGGTTCATCAACCCGTGTTATTAACAACACTGAATATGATTTGGGTATGTCATTTACTAATGGTTATGCCACTCCTGAGATTCAACCAAACTCAGGTGACGTAATTTACATAGATAATAGGAGTGCGATCTCTCGTGCTGGTGACCAAATCGAAGATATCAAGATCGTAATCGAGTTTTAAAAAATGCCACAGAATACCAACCTTAATATAAGTCCGTATTTTGACGACTTCGATAAGGATAAAAACTTTTACAGAGTACTCTACCGCCCAGGATTCCCAATCCAAGCGAGAGAACTTACTACCATGCAATCGATTCTGCAGAATCAGATTGAATCAATGGGTCAGCACTTCTTTAAAGAAGGCTCGATGGTCATTCCAGGTCAGATTGGTTATGACCTAGATGTTAAAGCAGTTATTCTACAACAGAACTTCTTAGGAGTTAACGTTGAGAATTATCGTAATCAACTTACAGGACAAGTAATTACTGGTGTTACTTCTGGTGTTAAGGCAAAGGTATTATATTCAATTCCTGCAACGGAATCTACTAAAGGTTATATAACGTTATATGTAAAATATATTGACTCTGGTGATACTGTTTCTGCTGAGACAGTTAAAGGATTTATTGATAATGAGCAGTTATATGCTGAGAATGAAATAACATTTGGTACTACTTTGATCGAAGTAAGTTCACCATTTGCTCAGTTATTACCTGCAAATGCAACTGAAATTGGATCTGTTGCTTATATTAATGCTGGTGTATATTTCATACGTGGTTATTTTGTTGATGTTCAATCAGCACACCTTCTATTAGATCAGTATACAAACAATCCATCATATCGTATTGGATTAGAGGTATCTGAATCGATCATTACACCTGAAGATGACTCATCTCTAAATGATAATGCTGCTGGAGCATCAAACTACTCAGCACCAGGTGGTCATCGTTTCCGTATTAAGACTGCTTTAACTAAGAAAGCAATCAATGATGATACAGATAAGAATTTTATTGAATTATTACGTCTAAACAATAGTAAGGTAGAGCAGTTAGTTACAAAGACTGCCTATTCAGAACTTGAAAGGACAATGGCACGTCGCACATATGAAGAGAGTGGCGACTATGTTATTGATAGTTTTGATGTAACACCTCGTGAGCATTTAGATGACCTATTTAACAATGGTGTCTTTAGACAAGGTACAACATCTAAGGATGGTGTTTCTGCATCTGATGAATATCTCGCTGTAGAAGTTGGTCCAGGTAGAGCATACGTTAGAGGATATAGAACTGAGTTCTTAACACCTCAGTATAAGTCTATTCCAAAACCAAGAACATTTTTGAGTAGAGAGAATGGAATTATTTCATTCGAACTTGGTCAATATGTCAGAGTATATGATGTATTTGGTAACCCACATCTAACTGGAGACGGTATTACTAATGCATATCAGACTATTGAATTGAGAGATGGTTGGAATATTGCTCCAAATGGTACTGCAAACTATTCAGATTATACTGGTACTGCCCAAGGAAAGATAATTGGTAAGGCTCGTGTAGTACAAATGAAGTTCTACAAGACTGATACCCAATTAGGAACAGATTTCCATAATCTATTCCTGTTTGATATTCAAATGTTCACCGCTATTAACTTCAAAGCGAATGTAACTTTGAATGACGGTGATCTAATTATCGGACGTACCTCTGGTGCACGTGGATATGTATTCCAAGGTGCAAATAGTGGTAACTATGGTGTAAGAGATTACGCATTACTCTATCAGATCTCTGGAGAATTTAATAATAATGAAGTTGTGACTCGTGACGGAAGAGTAGTTGGTGAAGTTGATGCTGTATTCCCTTATCAATTTACTGATACTCGTTCAGTAGTGGGTAGAACAACAGGTAATGCTATTATATTTGGTGCTAGTTTAGCAATGAACGATCAGTATCAGATCGATTGCTATAACGTTATTGTTGATCAAGCAGGTAATAATAGAATTGAAGGATTTGGATCTAACTTTGGTACAGAGTTGAGACCAGGTGAAGTTATTCGTGTAGTTGGTACAACCCAAAAAGCAGAAAAAACCCTAAGACTTCGTAGTATTGATGATACAAACATCAACCTGAGTGCTGCAAACTCTGGTACTGGTGCTTCTAACATCATTTTTGACTATGCACAACAACATGCACTCCTTGGAACTGGTAAAGGAACAACACCAGATGGAGATTATACACAGGGTACTGTAGTTAGAATGCGTCCTTATGTCTTTAATAAGGATTATCAGAATGGTGAACTATCAATTGACTTACCATATCGTTCAATGAAATCATTGGATGATGAATCATTCTATGTTTACAGATCATTCATTAACAAGGTTGTAAGTAACGGTGACATCACTATTACTCTACCTGAATCAGAAGCATTTGCTGCTCTAGCAAAAGGTGATTACACTGTAACAATTGCTGCTCAGTCTGGTTCTGCTTATGTTGTTGGACAAATTTTAGATCTAGACACAGAGGATACTGCTGGTAATCTTACAGTAACCTTTGGTGCAGAAAGACAGTCTGTATCTATTGCTGGTCTTACTAACGTTACCCAGATTCATTTAAATGCATTGGTGTCTAAGAACACTGTTGCACGTAAGATTAAGACTGCATCTAAGATGCGTGTTTTAAAGGTAATTAAAACAGACAAACAAGATGATGTTCTTAAGTTTGGTCTTGCATATGGTAACCTTTATGGTACACGTATTGAAGATAAAGAGATATCATTTGGTTTAAATGATGTCTATAAGATTCATGCTGTTTATGAATCTGCTGATGAGAACGATGCTCAAGTACCATATGTTGTACTAGATGAATCTACTTTCTTTGATATTGGAAGTGTGATCATTGGTCGTACTTCAGGTGCAAGAGCAAGAGTAATATCATTCGTTAACTCAACACTTCGTTTGTATAACGTAGGATTAAATGAGATACCTTTCATTCCAGGTGAAATTATAGATGGATATGACGATACTGATGCTCCATTAACAGCATTGATTGATGACGCTGATGGATCTGTTGTATTGGGTGCTAAGAATATCACATCTCAATTTAAGTTGGATCCTGGTCAAAATTCACATTTCTATGATGTGTCTAAGATGATAAGGGAACCAAATACTGCTCCACCAACTAGAAGATTGATGGTGGTATTTGATTACTTCTTACATGAGCAAACTGGTGATTACTTCTCAGCACAATCATATACAGGTATACCATTTAAGGATATTCCTAACTATAAGTTAGATGGTAACATTAACTTCCTAGTTGACACAATCGATTTCAGACCTGGTGTTGGTGAACAGGCAGAAGGATCAGGTACAGTTACAGCACCATACTATGTGAACTGTACATCATTTGATTTTGATTCAAGAGAATTTAACACAACTGGTGGTCAAGGTGGATCAACCATCTTTGACATCATGCGTGTAGAAACAGACTTCCGTGCTGACTACAGTTGGTATCAAGGTAGATTAGATCACCTATATCTTGGACATAATAACGAGTTAATCGTTGCTCAAGGTAAACCAGGTGATGATTTGGTACCCCCAGATAAAGTTGAGAACGCAATGCTTATAGCAACGTTAGAACTTAAACCATATTGCTATGATCCTGAAAGAGATGTAATTGTAAAACTTGAACAGATTCGTCGTTATACGATGAAGGATATTGGTGATCTTGAAAAACGTCTTGGTCAAGTTGAATTCTATACTTCATTATCAATGCTTGAGTCATCTGCTGATAGTGCTAAAGCATATGATGAGAATGGATTCGATAGATTTAAGAATGGATATGTAGTAGATGATTTCACCGATCATACTGTTGGTGATGTACTTAGTGAAGATTATAAGTGTTCTCTAGATTTCTCAGAAGGATTACTTAGACCTGCACATTATACAACTAACGTTGCTCTAGAGTGGAATGAAACTGCTTCTTCTAATGTTATTAAGCATGAAGGTAATATCATTACTCTTCCTTATACGGAACAGAAGATTGTTGAACAACCTTATGCTTCACGTCAAGAAAACGTTAACCCATTTAACGTATTCACATTCATCGGAAGGATAGATTTAACTCCATCATCTGATGACTGGGTTGATACAAATAGATTACCAGCAAGAGTTGAGAACGTTGAAGGTGACTTCTCATCTGTTTCTGCTGATATGCAAGTTGACCAGAATGGTTTTGCACCTATTCAGTGGGGTTCATGGCAAACCAACTGGACGGGTGAATCATTAACATCAACAAATAGATTCCAATCACAGTCTGGTACTTATGGTATTGGTCGTCAGTTAGGTCGTGCTGGTCACGGTCAACGTCGTCAAGGTCTATTCTATCTACATGAGCGTCGTACTTATCGTGTCGTTAATAACCAAGCACGTCAGGGTATTAGAAGTCGTGTGGTACCTAGGATTGATCGTAAATCTTTAGGAGATTCAATACTATCACAGACTGCAATTCCTTGGATACGTTCTAGAAACGTTGGATATAAGGTTGCTCGTATGAAACCTAATACTCGTTTCCATGCATTCTTTGATAATGTAAATGTTTCTACTTATCTCACACCTAAGATTATTGAGTTAGTTAAGGACTCTTCTGCAGATCCAACAACTAATGAAACTCCATATGTTGTAGGTGAAGTAGTAGTTGGTCAAACTTCTGGATGTAGACTTCTTGTAGCACTACCTAATGATGGTGGACAATTCAATCCTTACACAGGAACAGAAACACTATTACCAGAATCATATGCATCGCAGACTGATATCTTGAATATTGATATCGCTGCAATGGCAGAAACAAAGAATCCTGACTACTATGGAAACATTCAAGTTGGTGAAATTCTATTAGGACAAACATCTGGTGCTAGAGCAGTTGTAAAAGATCGTAAAATCATTTCCAATAATGTTGGAGAAGCAGCAGGTACCTTATTCATTCCTAATCCAGGAGAAGATGCAAACCCAAGATTTGCAACTGGTACTCGTACACTTAGATTTACTACTAACGAAGAGAATAGTAAGTTACCTGGAACTGTTGATTCATCTGCTGAAACAACATATGAAGCAAGAGGAACATTACAAACTGTAAGAGAAAATATTCTTGCTGTTAGAAATGCTGAGATTGTTCGTGACACTGTATCTGAAGATAGAGTTGTTACAACTACTAGAACTGAGGAACGTCAGGTTGGTTGGTATGACCCTCTTGCACAATCATTCATTCTAGATGAAGATGGTGGTACATTTATCAACTCAGTTGATATATTCTTTGCAAGTAAAGATGGTAACATTCCGATCTCTATGCAGATCAGAACTATGGAAAATGGTTATCCTACTGCTGCTATCCTTCCATTCTCTGATGTTACTTTAAATCCACAACAAGTGGAAACTTCTGAGAACGCAGCGATTGCAACGAAATTTACTTTCCGTGCTCCTGTATATCTTAAGAAGTCTACAGAATATTGTTTCGT
>MDTC01267465.1_pt1 | contig 45999 bp, 38 predicted proteins | sample 811181 | NCBI WGS metagenome assembly MDTC01 (sample SAMN05326644, study PRJNA326480) | marine metagenome | isolation source: seawater | place: Pacific Ocean: North | collected 2011 | reverse complement strand
TCCAGTCCTTTGCGGCTGGTAAGTGGATTGATCCCGGGGCGGAGGCGTCGCCCCTGCATAATGCCTTTTCAGGGGCGCTGATCGGTCATGCCGGCGGCGCGGCCCTTGACGTGACTGGCATGCGCCAGCATGCCATCTTGAAGGGCGGCCCGGCATTGCGTGGCATGACATTTCATGACCGGGCGCGGATGTTAAAGGCGCTGGCGCAATATCTGAATGAGCGAAAAGAAACGCTTTATGAATTGTCCTTCATGACCGGAGCTACCCGTGCCGACAGCTGGATCGATATTGATGGCGGCATTGGCACAATGTTCGTTTTTGCCTCAAAAGGCCGGCGCGAGATGCCTGATGCGCACGTCTATCTCGACGGCGATGTCGAGATGCTATCTCGAAAAGGCAGCTTTGTGGGCCAGCATGTCTGCACCCCGATGAAAGGGGTCGCGCTGCATATTAATGCCTTCAATTTTCCGGTTTGGGGCATGCTTGAAAAGCTGGCACCGACATTGCTGGCTGGTATGCCTGCAATCATCAAGCCAGCTACGGCAACCAGCTATCTGGCTGAGGCAGTCTTTCGCATGATCATAAATTCAGGTCTGCTTCCCACTGGGGCTGTGCAGCTTGTCTCTGGCGGTATTGGTCAATTACTTGATCATCTGGACGCTCAGGATGCTGTCAGTTTCACCGGGTCTGCAGATACAGCAATGCATTTGCGTAGCAATACCAATTTGCAGCAACATTCGGTGCGGTTTGCCGCTGAACAGGACAGTCTGAACGCGTCGATTCTGGGGCCGGATGTTGGCATTGATGATCCTGAATTTGAGTTGTTTATTAAAGAGGTCACCACCGAAATTACCGCCAAGGCCGGGCAGAAATGCACTGCAGTGCGGCGTATTCTGGTTGCTGATGCCATGAAGCCATTGGTTATTGACGCGCTAGAGGCGCGGCTTGCCACAATCACGCTTGGTGATCCGCGCCGCGATGACGTTGCTATGGGCGCCCTTGCCAGCGCCGCCCAGAAGGCTGATGTGCTTGAAAAATGCGCGCTTTTTGCTGAGGAAGCGCGCCGGGTCATCGGCAGTGACAGCCCTGCACTTGCAGGCGACGGTTTAGAAGAAGGAGCCTTTGTCGCACCGATGATCTTCGATTGTGCTGATCCCGATGCCGCAACCCATCTGCATAGCCACGAGGCCTTCGGGCCAGTTGCCTGTCTTATGGGATATCGCGACCTGACCCATGCCGGTGCGCTTGCCAATCGTGGTGGTGGCGCACTTGTTACCTCCGTGATCACACATGACGGCGATGTGGCGCACCAGCTTGTTGCCGCCAGTGCCAGCCATCATGGCCGGATCTATTTCAACAACCGCGATTCCATGGGTGAATCCACTGGTCATGGCTCGCCCTTGCCGCATATGGTGCATGGTGGCCCGGGACGTGCCGGCGGTAGTGAAGAGCTGGGCGGTATCCGTGCCGTCAAGCATTACATGCAGCGCACCGCGCTTCAGGGCCCGCCATCGCTGTTATCGGCTGCGGGCGAGACGTGGATTGCAGGCAGTGTCACACATGAGGGCCCGGCGCATCCGTTCCGCCGCAGCTTTGGCGATTTGAAGCTTGGCGAAACACTTGTCACGTCACCGCGCCACATAAGCGCTGACGATGTGCGTGCATTTGCTGAGTTTACTGGCGACCAGTTCTATGCCCATACGAATGCTGAAGCGGCCGCTGCCAATCCGTTTTTCCCGGGCATTGTGGCGCATGGCTATCTTCTGCTCAGCTTTGCCGCCGGCATGTTTGTTGACCCGGCACCGGGGCCGGTCCTTGCCAATACTGGGCTGGATGCGCTTAGTTTTCAAAAGCCGGTCACACCGGGCACGGACATTGCCGTATCCTTGACAGTTAAACGGAAGACGCGGCGCACAGATGACTATGGCGAGGTACGCTGGCATGTTGAACTTTCTGATCAGGATGGCGATATCGTAGCAACCTATGAATTGCTGACCATGGTCGCGATCTAGACGAAAGGAACGAATAAATATGTATTCGCAGGGACTGATTGGCGCTGACTGCCGCACCACCGAAGACAAGGTGTTCCTTGACCGCTTTCAGGCGCGTATCGATGACGAGCAAAAGGTCGAACCGAATGATCCAATGCCTGAAGGCTATCGCCAAACACTTATCCGCCAGATTGGCCAGCATGCGCATTCCGAGATCGTGGGCATGCTGCCAGAGGGCAACTGGATCACTCGCGCGCCCAACCTGCGCCGGAAGGCATCGCTGCTAGCCAAGGTGCAGGATGAGGGTGGCCATGGCCTGTATCTCTATGCGGCTGCCGAGACGCTGGGCGTTAGTCGCGAACAGATGACGGTGGAGCTGTTGACTGGCAAGGCAAAATATTCCTCTATTTTCAATTATCCAACCCTCAGCTGGGCAGATATAGGTACGATTGGTTGGCTGGTGGATGGGGCCGCCATCATGAATCAGATTCCGCTTTGCCGCTGTTCTTATGGTCCCTATGCGCGGGCGATGATCCGCATTTGCAAGGAAGAGAGTTTTCACCAGCGCCAGGGCTATGAGATCGTTTTGACATTGGCGCAAGGGTCAGCTGAACAAAAAGCTATGGCGCAGGAATCGCTGAACCGGTTTTGGCAACCTGTGCTGATGATGTTTGGCCCACCGGACAGTGAATCAAAGAACACCGACCAGTCCACGCTCTGGAAGATAAAGCGGTTTACGAATGATGAACTGCGCCAGAAGTTTGTCGATGCAACTGTGCCTCAGGCGGAATACCTGGGGCTGACAATTCCTGACACGGATCTGAAATGGAATGAAAACAAGCAGGGGTATGATTTTGGTCCAATCAACTGGGATGAATTCTGGCGGGTGGTTAAGGGCAAGGGACCAATGAACCGGCAAAGGATTGCAGCCCGCCAAAAGGCTTGGGATGACGGCGCCTGGGTGCGTGAGGCCACACTGGCTCATGCTGAAAAACGTCGCACAATGGCAGCAGAATAGCGCTCGCAAATGCCGCATTAAGCTTTAACTGTTTTGCAGACAGCTATCATTGCAAGGAAGCATAGGCAGGCACGAAATGACAGAGACCAACAAAGATAGGATCCCGCTTTGGGAGGTTTTTATCCGCCCGCGCACGGGTCTGGCGCACAGCCATGTCGGGTCCATCCATGCTGCTGACGAAGTGATGGCGCTGCAAGCCGCGCGCGATGTCTATACGCGTCGCGGTGAAGGCGTGTCGATCTGGGTGATGCCGTCAGCCAGTATCACCGCCTCTGACCCGGAGCAGAGAGATGAGAACTTTGAACCCTCAGCATCCAAAATCTACCGCCACCCATCCTTCTATGACATTCCTGATGATGTAGGGCATATGTGATGGCTGCTGTTAGTCCAACAATGGTCAGCTACACTGAAGGTGATAACAACAACAGCCCGGCGCATCTTCTGGCGCTCCTGATGCGGCTTGGTGATGACCATCTAATCCTTGGTCACCGGCTGAGCGAGTGGTGTGGTCACGCGCCGATGCTTGAGGAAGATTTGGCCCTGCCCAACATTGCGCTTGATCTGCTGGGCACGGCACGCATGTGCTATGGCTATGCAGCGGAGATCGAAGGCGGCGGCAAGACTGAGGATGATTACGCCTTTCTACGTGATGGCACGGCTTTTCGGCATGTTCTCATGGTGGAGCAGCCAAATGGTGACTTCGCCTTCACCATTCTGCGGCAATTTTTTTTCGCCGCCTTCATGCATCCGTTCTGGCGGGCCATGACTGCGTCGGCAGATGCACGGCTGGCAGCGCATGCTGAAAAAGCTGAAAAGGAACTGGCCTATCATGTCCGCCATACGGGCGAGTGGGTTATCCGATTGGGGGATGGCACCGAGGAGAGCGCCCGTCGCATGAGCGATGCACTGGAGGCACTGTCCCCCTTTGTGGGCGAACTGTTCGAACAGGATTCCATCACTAGGGCGCTTACCGATGCTGGCGTCCTAACTGAAATGGGCTGGATAAAGAACCGCTTTGACAATGTTGTCGCAGATACATTGCGTATCGCGACATTGCCAGCTTTTACGCCGGAATTCGCCCACACGGGTGGGCGTGAGGGTCGCCATACTGAATATCTGGGCCATCTTCTCGCCGAGTTACAATTCATGCAACGCGCCTATCCGGGCCAGCGCTGGTAAGCCCTCTAATGACCACGCACCTTACATGCACCAAGCAGGATCTTGCGGCGGTGCGGCGCATAGCCGAAGCCGTCCCTGATCCTGAGCTGGTAGTCGTGACGGTCGGAGACCTTGGCATTGTACGTGATATCAGATTTGCCGGCGAAACTGTGGAGATAGATGTGACGCCAACCTATTCTGCATGTCCGGCAACACTTGCCATTGAACTGGAAATTGAAACGGCAGTGAGCAGATCGGGTCACAGGGCACAGGTCAAGCGCGTTCTGTCACCTGCTTGGACAACCGACTGGATCACTGCAGACGGCCGCGCCAAGCTGAAAGCGCACGGTATAGCCCCGCCGCTGCCGCGCGGCAGCACAGGCGCGGATAGCAGCCGCTATTTCAGCCATCCTGCCATACCCTGTCCGCGCTGTGACAGTACCGATACCAAGCAGCTTTCTGCCTTCGGCGCCACCGCATGCAAGGCGCAATACCAATGCGCCACCTGTCATGAACCTTTTGATTATTTCAAATGTCTGTAAGATATTCTTAGCCTCAAGGTGACTTTGAGCCATGCCCCCGCAGTTCCATTCCCTAACCATCAGCGGCATCCAGCGTTTTGGCGATTTCGCAGTGTCGGTACGTTTCGACGTGCCGCCGGCCCTGGCGGATGCGTTTCATTTCCTTCCAGGGCAGTATCTGACGTTGAAAGCCGATCTTGACGGGATTGAGACACGCCGTCCTTATTCGATCTGCAGCGCTCCCGAAGATGACGGCATTTCCGTCGGCATAAAACATGTCGATGGTGGTGTATTTTCCAGCCACGCGCTGACTAGACTTTCGATCGGGGACTCGATGGATGTGATGACGCCGCAGGGTCGCTTTACATACGATCCAGCAGCTGTAAGGACACCGTACATCTCTCCTGACAATCATATCCTTTTGCTAGCTGCCGGGTCCGGAATTACCCCGATGCTGTCGATTGCGCGTGCTGCCCTTTCAGCCAGTCATACAACACAGGTGACGCTGGTTTATGGCAATCGTAACACCGCCTCGATCATGTTCCGCGATTTGGTCGAAGACCTAAAGGACCGTTATCTGGATCGTCTGCGCCTGTTGTATGTTCTATCCCGCGAGGCGCGGGACACTGAATTGCTGAACGGACGCGTCGACAAAGCAAAAATCACAAGCCTGATTGCTGCCGGCCTTATCGTTCCGCAGGATTTGACATCTGCCTTTTTGTGCGGGCCAGACAGCATGATCAGCGATTGCCGTAACGCGCTGGTCGAGGGGGGCATGGGAGAAGACCGGATTGCCTTTGAACGCTTTACACCCGCGCCGCGCGCTGCAGGAGGCACAAAACCGATCAAGCCTGCCGCCAGTGCAATATCCGAGGCAGGTTTAGTCAATGTTGATATCAGGGTAGATGGAATTAACCGCCAGTATGAGATGGATCCGGCTCGCGACACTGTGCTAGCTGCTGCCCGCACAGCTGGTTTGGAGCTGCCCTTTTCGTGCGAGGCTGGCATGTGCTGCACCTGTCGCTGCAAATTGATCGAGGGCGGGGTTGAGATGGACGCTAATTTCTCACTTGAACAGTGGGAGATTGATGGCGGTTACATCTTGTCCTGCCAGGCACGACCAACCAGCAAGCAGATCAGCATCGATTTTGACGCCGTGTAGATCCAATTTTGGTGCGTGACCGGTATCAGAAAAGATCAGGCACGTCGCAAGCGGACGGCAAATTGCGAGATGGCGACACCGCTAAGAATAACGATGAGTGCTGTAACGAAATGACCCGGGAGCGTCTCGGACAGGATCACCACCCCGATTAGGACTGCCCAGATGGGTGCTTGGTAATTTACAAGCGACAGGAAAGGTGGTCCGGCGCGGCGGATTAGGACTATCATCATGATGATAGCCATACTGGTCGGCAACAGGCCAAGAAACAAAACGCCGCCAAGGGCGCGCGTACTGATGGCAGAAGGCAGCCCTTCGAAATACAGTGCTAGCGGCAATAGCACCGCGGCGGCACAGATCAAACCGGCGGCCGCAAAGGACAAAGTGCTGACCGGTGGACACAGGCGGGTGATAATAGAACCGCAGGCATAGCAACAGCTCGCCAGCACGCATGCAAGCTGGGCGGTCATCATCATCGGGTCGCCACTTTCCAAATTGGCAAAAAGGCGATCACCGCCAATCAGCAGCACAACTCCGGCAAAGCCTATCGCGAAGCCGCTGAGACGCGCCGGCGTCATCCTTTCGTCAGGTACAAGAAAATGACTGAGCGGCAGAACCAGAAGCGGTACCACCGCCGCGGTGATACCCGCAAATCCGGAGCTGACGATCTGTTGCCCCCATGCAAGCAGGCTGAACGGAATGGCATTCGTGAACATACCCATACCAAAGCAATGCAGCCAGACCCGACGGTCCTGTGCGGTGCGGGTGCCAGGCAACCCCTCTCCCCAGATAAAGGCAATGGCTGTCAGCAACATAGCAGCAAGAACGATCCGACCGGTCGACACCCATAGTGGTGGCAGGCTGTCCAGCCCCATTTCGACACCGAAATATGCAGCGCCCCATATCAGGCCCAGCAACGCGAGCAATGCCCAGTCAAAGAGCGTCGGTCTAGTCTTGTGGGCAGGCATCAGGTTACGGCTTTACGAGTATGAAAGGCATGTGTGTCCCAGCGCCGGTCACCAAGGATGGCAGCGAGCCTGTCCACCGCATCCCAGACATCGATATAGCGTGTATAAAGCGGGGTGAAACCAAAACGTAGAATATCCGGCGCGCGGAAATCGCCAATTACCCCTTCAGCAATCAGCGCGCTGATCATCGCATAACCGCCAGATTGATGGCTGAAGGATACCTGCGATCCACGTTTTTCAGAATTGCGCGGGCTGACCAGTTCCAGCCCGTGACCGTCACAGCGGGCCTCCACAAGGGTGATGAAATAATCTGTAAGTGCCTTAGATTTGGTGCGCAGAATAGCCAGATCGACCTGATCCCAGACATCCAGTGCTGAATCAAGGGCAATAAGGCTAAGCATCGGCGGCGTCCCACAGGTAAACTGGCCGATATCGCTGGCTGCTGCATAATGCGGTGTGAAGGCGAAGGGGTCCTTATGGGCGAACCAACCGCTGAGAGGTTGTTCAAGGTGGCCCAACAGCCGCGGCGCCACATATAAAAAGGCCGGCGCGCCCGGCCCGCCATTTAGATATTTGTAGCCACAGCCAACCGCGAAATCGACATCACAGCCAGCCACGTCAACCGGCATCGCACCGGCTGAATGGGCTAGATCCCATATCACCAGTGCGCCGGCATCATGGGCCGCGCGGGTAAGCGCCTTCATGTCATGCATCGCCCCTGTACGATAATTCACATGTGTCAGCATCAGCACCGCCACGGTATCATCCAGCGCCGCTGGAATATCGGCAGCATCATCTATATGCAATAATCGGTGCCGGTCGCCACATTGTCGGATCACACCTTCGGCGATGTAATTGTCGGTGGGAAAGTTACGTGTTTCGGTAATAACAACCTGGCGGTCAGGACGATGTGCCAGTGCTGCCGAGAGAACTTTGAATAGATTGACCGACGTGCTGTCGGCAACCACAACGCTGTCATCCTGGGCGCCAATCAGACGTGCCAGCTTTGCACCGGTCGTGCGCGGCATGTCGGCCCAGCCGGCCGCATTCCAACTGCGGATCAGGCCACTTCCCCATTCTTCATCAACCGAGGTAGCAATCCTGCCCGCAACGGCCTTTGGAAGTGGGCCCAGCGAATTACCATCCAGATAGATCACATCATCGGGCAGGGCGAACATGTCACGGTATCCGGCCAGCGGATCTGCCGCGTCACGTGCCAGCGCGTATTCGCGTGACAGGTCACTGCTGGCAACGAGATCAGAAATATTGTTGAGTGAACGGGTCATAATGTCATTCGCATTCATATCACTGGGTTATAGAAAATCGATAGCATGTCTGCCATATGTTTCCCATAGACAAACCATGAACGCAGTGATGATTGAGCAAAAGGAGCAATGATGATGACATATGCAATGGCAGCGGCGCGCCCGGGCGGGTCGGACATGATTCGCCGTATCGAGATCGACGCACCGGCAGCCGGAGCGGGTGAGGTGGTGATCGCGCATGAGGCCATCGGCATCAATTTCCTCGACATTTATGTACGTACTGGGGCCTATCCCTGGCCGGTGGACAAAGACCTGATCCTCGGTAGTGAGGGTGCCGGCATCATCACAATCGTCGGTGAAGGCGTCAGCCATGTCGCGGTTGGCGACCGCGTTGGCTATACCTTGCCAAATGGGGCCTATGCAACACATCGAGCCATCAATGCCGACATGGTCATCAGGCTGCCCGACGCCATCACCTTTGATGTGGCGGCGGCCATCATGCTGAAGGGGCTGACAGTTGCATATCTGGTGCAGGACAGCCATGGGGTGCAAGCAAGTGACACTGTGCTGTTCCATGCCGCGGCAGGCGGGGTGGGGCTGCTGGCCGGACAGTGGCTTAAATCGCTTGGCGCAACCACCATCGGCACTGCCGGCGGGCCGGATAAATGCGCGCTGGCGGCGGCACATGGCTATGACTACGTTATCGACTATAAATCCGAGGATGTGGTCACGCGGGTGATGGAGATCACCGGCAAGGCTGGGGTAGATGTGGCGTATGATTCGGTTGGAAAAGACACCTTTGCCGCCACGCTGGCCAGTGTAAAGCGACATGGCTGCATTGTGGCCTTTGGCCAATCATCCGGCCCCTATGCCGATTTCAAGATTACAGATCTTAGTGCAGGGTCACTGCATCTGACACGCCCGACCCTTTTCCATTTCGCGACCAGCCGCCCGTGGCTGGAGGCGGCGAGTGAAAGGCTGTTTGGCCTTGTTGGTGACGGCACGCTGAAAGTAAATATTAACCAGCGCTTTACGTTGGAAGAGGCTGCTGCGGCGCATGAAGCGCTGGCGGCGCGCCAGACCACCGGCTGCACCATTCTGACGGTTTAGTCTTGGGCTTCGGCGGAGTCATTCGTCTAGGAAGGGGGTCATAACAATTACCGCGCTGAGCGGCAGGATCGGCGTCACCTGCAAATAGGTGGGTGCTGGCATTCAGCCGGTCCTGAAGGATCTCAAACCCTTCAACCATGCTGGTGATCGTCAGCTGCTTGTCTACTTTATCTTTCTCCAAGCTAAGCGTGGTCATACGCCAACGCTAATGCCGTTTATAGTTGGTGGAAAAAGGCGTGCAAAGAAGATGGGTGACAGAAGGCGTGTGGCGTGTCGTTTCACCTACGAAAAACCCCCACCGGTACAGCGGGGGCTTTCGGTATTCTGAGGTTTCAGGCGGTGTTTACGATGCCATTTCCTGGGGGCGCATATCGGCCGGGTTGATGCCGGCGACGGCCACAGGGGTCTTCATCGCGTCACGACGGAACGGCTCACCAAGCTCTTGGTTCAGCATCACCTCGATAAAGGTAGTTTTGCCACGCTTCATCTGTGCGTCAATGGCGGCGTTCAGCGCATCGGTAAGTTCGTCCATGCCAAACACGGCGACGCCGTCGAGGCCGCATGCTTCAGCAATTCCGGCATAGGACACATTATCATCCAGCTCGGTACCGACAAAATTGTCATCGAACCACAGGGTAGTATTGCGCTTTTCGGCGCCCCACTGATAGTTACGGAAGATTATCATGGTGATTGGTGGCCATTCATTACGGCCGATGGCCGACATTTCATTCATCGAAATGCCGAAGGCACCATCTCCAGCGAAGCCGACGACCGGGACCTCGGGTCGACCGATCTTGGCACCCATGATGGAGGGCAGGCCATAGCCACACGGGCCAAAAAGGCCGGGGGCTAAATATTTGCGACCTTCCTCAAAGGTAGGGTAGGCATTGCCGATGGCGCAGTTGTTTCCAATGCCCGATGAAATGATGGCTTCCTCGGGAAGCGCGCTCTGGATCGCCCGCCATGCCATGCGCGGTGACATCTTCTTTGGCTCGCGGGAGCGGGCGCGCTCGTTCCAGGTTGTGCCTGGGTCATCATCCTCATGGTCCATAGAGGTCAGTTCCTGCGCCCATGCCGACTTTGTTGTGACAATCACTTCCTTGCGGGCGGCACGACCGATGTCACCGGCATCCGGGCCAAGCCGATCGAGCAGGCTGGCTGCCACCTTCTTGGCGTCACCGACAATGCCTACCGTAACCGGCTTAGTCAGGCCGATACGATCAGGGTTGATATCGACCTGAATGATTTTGGCGCCTTTCGGCCAATAGTCGATGCCATAGCCCGGCAGGGTTGAGAACGGGTTCAGACGCGTACCAAGCGCCAGCACAACATCGGCCTTGGCAATCAGTTCCATGCCGGCCTTTGAACCATTATAGCCCAACGGGCCGGCAAAAAGCGGGTGCGACCCCGGAAAGGCATCATTGTGTTGATAGCCACAACAGACCGGCGCGTCGAGACGCTCGGCAAGTTTCATCGATTCGATAATGGCACCACCAATGACAACGCCAGCACCATTTAGCATGACTGGGAATCGCGCTTCGGACAGCATCTTTGCGGCTGCATCGATTGCATCCTCGCCACCAGTTGGACGCTCGAATTCGACAATAGCTGGTAATTCAATATCAATGACTTGGGTCCAGAAGTCACGTGGCACGTTGATCTGAGCCGGGGCCGAGGCCCGTTTTGCCTGCAGGATCACACGGTTCAGTGTCTCGGCGATGCGGGCCGGATCGCGGACCTCTTCCTGATAGGCCACCATATCCTTGAAAAGGGCCATTTGCTCGACTTCCTGGAAACCGCCTTGGCCAATGGTCTTGTTGGCCGCCTGCGGCGTTACCAACAGCAATGGTGTGTGGTTCCAGTAGGCAGTCTTTACCGGTGTCACGAAATTGGTGATACCTGGACCGTTCTGCGCAACCATCATCGACATTTTGCCAGTGGCTCGGGTAAAGCCGTCCGCCATCATGCCAGCATTACATTCATGGGCAGCGTCCCAGAAGGTGATGCCGGCCTGTGGAAACAAATCTGAAATCGGCATCATCGCTGACCCGATAATGCCAAAGGCATGCTCAATGCCATGCATCTGCAAAACTTTCACAAATGCTTCTTCCGTTGTCATCTTCATGATGCTCACCCCAATAAATCTTTACGTTTGTTGGCTGTAGCGCGCGCGCTGGCGGGCGCATAATTTGCATACTATCAATCGCAGCCCTTGCCAATCTCCATTAGAGCCAGATTTGGCGAAAGTTGGCTCCAGATTGTCGCATATCGGCGGCCTGCAGGTGCGTGACGACGGCCTTGCCTGCAACAAAGCCTGTCTGTAGCGTTAGGCCATCGGCGCGAGGCGCGAGGGGGCGTGGATTATGGGACTTTGGATCTGGGTGACGATCGGCGCCGCTGTTTCGCAGACTGTTCGGTCTGCCTATCAGAAAAAGCTGAAAGCACCCCTTGGCGATCTTGGCGCCAGCTATGTGCGCTTTTCCTATGCGGTGCCATTTGCTGTCATCTGGATGTTTGCCTATGCCGGGTGGAGCGGTGTGCCCTTGCCGGCGCTGAACTTTCCCTTTTTGATATGGGTGACACTGGCCGGGGTTACTCAGATCATCTTCACTGTCCTTCTTGTAACCATGTTTTCCCACCGGTCCTTTGCCGCCGGGACGGCCTTTTCGAAAACAGAGGTCATTCAGGCGGCCATCCTTGAGGCGATCATTCTGGGGCATGTCGTCAATCTGCAGGTAGGGGTTGCCATCATTATCGGCGTGGTTGCCGTGATGCTGCTATCGCTGGCTAAAGCGAAACTGACAGTCGCCAATCTGGCAGGGGCGCTGTTCACACGGCAGACGGCCATCGGATTAGCGAGCGGTGCGTTTCTGGGGTTCTGCACTGTGGCCTATCGGGCGGCCAGCGATTCGCTGGCAAGTGACGATCTACTGACCCGCGCCAGTTTTACCGCGGCTGTATCCGTAGTCATCCAATCGGTGCTGATGGGCATCTGGATGTTGCGCCGCGCACCGGAAGAGCTGCGGCGGAGTTTTATCCATTGGCGTGACAGCAGCATTGTCGGCCTGTCAGGTGCGATCTCCACCGCCTGCTGGTTTACTGCTTTCTCACTTTATGCGGTTGCCCCGGTGCGGGCTGTTGGTCAGATTGAACTGCTGTTCGTGCTGGGCATCTCGTTCTTTTTCTTTCGCGAGAAACCAAGTACGACAGAATTGTTGGCGATGGCTCTGCTGGCATTGTCGATTGTTTTGGTGTTGCTTGCCTGAGCCGCATGGCAGCCTGCGGCAAATGCGCCCGAATCCATCTAATACTGATATAAATGCAAATATTTTTTCTACGCGAGAGGTTTTTTGTTCTAATTAGCCGTTGGTTTTGACGGAATGGTCCCCCATTATCAGCAGGACTAGCACAAAGAAATATACCCGGAGGAGGTTTTTATGTTTATGAAGCATGGTATTGCGATCGGCGCCATTTTGGCTGTCGGTCTTGCTACGCCGGCAATGGCGCGGGTGGATGGCGACACCATCACCCTCGGTTCGTCAATCTCGTTGACTGGCAAGTATGCGACCAACGGCCTGCACACCCAGCGCGGTTATGACTTTGCCGTTAATACAATCAACGAATCTGGCGGAGTGATGGTCGGCGGCAAGAGCTACAAGCTCGCCGTTAAATATTACGATGATGAATCAACACCTGCGCGAGCGGCTCAGCTTGCTGAGCGCCTCATCCAGCAAGATGGTGTTGAATACATGCTTGGGCCATATAGCTCGGGCATGACTAAGGCTATTGCGCCGGTGTCGGAGAAATTCGGGGTACCAATGATTGAAGCCGAAGGCGCCGCTCGGTCACTATTTACACAAGGTTACAAGTATCTATTCGCTGTCTTGTCAACTACAGATCTCTATCTCCCAATGGCAATTGAGATGGCGGCAGCGAGCACTGATGACCCAACGAAACTTCGCGTGGCGGTTGCATTTGAAGGTGACCCATTCACGGCAGATATTCGTGTTGGTGTGCTTGAGAAACTCGAAGAATATGGCATGCAGGTTGTTGCAGACGACCAGCTGCCGGCGGATCTTTCCGATATGTCAACAACCCTCACGAAAGTGAAAGCACTAAAGCCTGACATGCTCATCGTATCCGGACACTCCAAAGGGGCCGCTACAGCTGCTCGCCAGATCGATGAAATGAAAGTTAACGTGCCGATCATAGCAATGACTCACTGTGAAGCTGCGAAAGTGCAAGAGAAGTTCCCTAAGACTGCTGTTGGCTTCATGTGTCCAACTCAATGGGTGGAAAATATCTCAAAGTCAGACAAATATTTCGGTTCAGCTTCCGATTGGAATGAGGGCTTTAAAGCTGAGTATGGAGAGTTCTATCCAACGACAGTTCCTTATCAGGCCGCTCAAGCATCGGCTGCAGTTGTTGTTTGGAAAGAAGCATTTGAAGCTGCGAACAGCTTTGACAAAGATGTGGTTAGAGATGCGATTTCAGGTGTTGAGATGGAAACCTTCTATGGAGACATTAAGTTTTCAGCAGAGGGGAATAATATAGCAAAGCCGATGTTTATGAGGCAAATTCAGGCCGATGGATCTTACAAGCTCATCGAAGGGTTTGATGATATGATCTTCCCAAGACAAGTTAAGTACTAGGCCACATCGGTTACAAAACATTCGGGGAAGCGTCCTGCTTCCCCTTTTTCTCTTAGCAAATTTACTATGAAAATTAGGTGCCAGCATGTGGGATGAAATTCAGCTGCTCTTTATCTGGGCCCCCGTGATCAACATACAATTGATACTTGAGGGCATCTTCGTAGGGGCTATTTTTGCTCTCAGTGCATACGGGTTAGCACTCGTTTGGGGTGTGATGAACATAAAAAACCTAGCCCAAGGTGACTTTGTTATTTTGGGAGGTTACCTCGCCTTCTGGCTGAACATGTATGGCATACCGTTAGTCGTAATTCTGCCAATCATAATGATCGTTATGTTTGTATATGGTTGGGTTGTGTACTTGTTGGTTATCAGAAGAATTCTTGATCAAGACATGTTTGTATCTCTACTTGCTACTTTTGGTTTATCACTCCTCATGCAACAGGCGATAAATCTAAAATTTGGTCCTGAGGTTCAGACCATTGATATGGAACTTCCCGTTTTTGATGCCTTCGACTCAATGGTGACCATTCCATCTTCCAAGTTACTTGCACTTGGGCTCGCCGCGTTTATTGCGGCTTGTGTGGTTGTATTCATGAAGAGCTCTCGCACGGGACAGGCGATAAGAGCAACCGCTCAAGACCCAAGGGCAGCTAGAGTATTGGGCATTAATATCGACCGCATATATGCATTTACTTTCGCCTTTAATTCGATGCTCTGCGGCGCTGCGGGCGTTTTAGTTTCAATCATTTTTGTGATTCAGCCATTCTATGGAATCACATATTCCATGGGCTCTTTTGCAATCGTGACGGCAGCTGGTTTAGGTAATTTACCGGGTGTAATTGTCTCGGCATTCAGCATCGGTTTGTTTACGAAATATTGTGGGTTCTTTGAATCAGCGCTTGAGTACGCTGCACCAGTGGCGGTTTTATTGACGGTTTTGATGTGGCGCCAGATCTCAATGCGTCGCAATAGACAGGTTGTAAAGTAATGAACAACACTAACCTTCAGATCTATGGGTTCCTTGGGCTTTTGGGTGTTTTAGGACCGATACTTTTTCCAGCTTACACACTGTCGATAGCATTTCTTTGGGTCATGGTTGTAATGGCTACAACCTGGGACGCGCTTGGCGGCCAAATGGGATATAATTCGCTCGGCAACATAACCTTCTTTGGTGTTGGAATGTATGTCTCAGCAATCGTCCAAGTCGCTATGTTTTATGAAGGCGGCGTTGGTGAATACACATCAGCAATGGGTTCTATCAAACCGGTATTCACAGAAGCACAGTATTTTCTTGGGCTTTTTTTGGGTATCCTGGCGGCAGGAATCGCTGGCCTTTTGATGTCATTGGTTTTTAGTTCATTTATGTTTGGGCTTAGAGGACCGTATTTTGCGATTGGTTCGCTTGGTCTTGCCATAGCTGCTGCTGAGATAACCATCACTATTGATTATGTAGGTGGGCCGTCAGGCATATCCATGCCTCTGTTTCCAGGCGATATTGAGTTTCGGTCGACCTTTTTTTACATGATTTGCTTTGCGTTAGCCATTGCATCCCATGTCCTTATACGGTGGCTTTATTCAACCCAATTTGGGCTCGCCGCCAATGCAATCAGAGACGACGAAGACAAAGCAGTAGCAATGGGAATAAAAACACTCGCTTACAAACGGGTGGCGTGGGGAATTGCAGCATTCTTCATGGGCGCTGTTGGTGCGGTCGTTGGCAATATGATCGGCTTCATCGACAAAGAAGTCGCTTACCCGATTCCAACTTTCGGCATTTTTATGGTTGCAGCCGCGTTGCTTGGGGGCAAGGGAACTCTTTGGGGCCCTGTTTTAGGCGCGATAATTTTCCATGTTATCAAAGATGCTGCGTGGACTTTGCTATTGGGTTTTCAATGGATAGCTCTGGGTCTAGTTCTGATTGTGAACATCGTTTATTTTCAACAAGGCATTGTGGGATGGCTTCAGACAAAGTTTCCTGAAAAATTTGGAATAGCCGTTGATGTTTCCGAGACACAAATGGGCGAGGACAGGGAGCAGTCAAATGCCTAACGCAATCATCGAGGTCAAAAATGTTTCAAAGTCCTATGGTGGCGTGAAAGCAAATGTGGATATCACGCTGGATGTATTTGATGGGTCAATTACCGGTATTATAGGACCAAATGGCTGCGGAAAAACTACGCTCTTTAATTCAATCGTCGGCTATCACCCAATTGATGAGGGCTCCATAAAATTTTCGGGACATGAAATTTCTAAAATGCAAGTCGACGAAATAGCTCGTCTGGGAATGCTTAGAACTTTCCAACAAACTAGAATTTACGGAAAAATGGATTGCGTGGACAACATGCAAATCTCCGTTTCACAACGTTCAGATTCAGATTTTACCATGTTTGCGAACCGAAAAGGTGAAATACGTGACCGTGCCGAGCATCTGTTAGAGTTTGTTGGGCTCTACTCAAAGCGGAACCTGATTTCGGGAGATCTTTCTTTTGGTCAACAGAAACTACTTGAATTTGCGATGGCTCTAATGAACGAGCCAAAGGTGCTTCTGCTTGATGAGCCAACGGCTGGAATCAATCCAACACTGATCAATGGATTAATTGACCGGTTGCAGCGAGCCAACCAGGAGCTGGGTATCACACTGTGTGTTATTGAGCATAACATGCGAGTTATCATGAACCTGGCATCGCATATTTATTGTCTGGCGAATGGTAAAATGCTTGCTGACGGTCCACCCGCAGATTTGCAAAATGATCAGCGCGTTGTCGACGCATATCTTGGAGGGCATTAATGGCCGAGAAAGACAAGGTTAAGCCGGCAAAAAAGAAAGCCGCTAAGACATCTTCCAAAAAGACTGCCGCCAAGATGCCTTTAAAGACGGCACCACGCAAGAAAGCTGCTAAAAAAGCTACCAAAGCCGGTGTCATTGGCTACGGCGGCGGTTCAGTCGATGTTGTAATGTCCGTCGATCAGGTGGCTAAAGAAGCTGCCTCGATTGCTGCTAATGCCCCCAGTGTTGATGAGCTTGACAAGATGGTTGAAGGCCAAGCCTTCCTCACCATAGATGCCCTGCGAGCCGGTTACGGCAAGATGCAAATCCTGCATGAATTTTCGCTGCGAGTTGGAAAAGGTCAGTCACTCTGTCTGATCGGGCCAAATGGAGCTGGCAAATCGACAGTGCTGCATTCCGTCTTTGGCTTCACCAATATATTCAGCGGCAGCATTAAGATTGATGGTAAGGATGTCACAGCCCTGTCACCTTCGCAAAAGCTGGCCGAGGCCGGCATTGCCTATATTTTGCAGGATAAGTCCGTCTTCCCGCAGATGACGGTGGAAGAAAACCTGCTGATGGGCGGATTTCTCAAGAACAAGCCGGCAGAGGCCAAGGCAGCTGCCGAGCAGGTTTTCGACAAATACAGCCGCCTTGCAGAACGGCGCGACAAGCCGGCCGGCGTCCTGTCGGGTGGTGAGCGGCGTCTGCTGGAAATTTCGCGGGCGCTTGTCATGCAGCCAAAGGTGCTGCTTGTCGACGAGCCTTCTATAGGTTTGGAGCCGCGCTTCATTGATATGGTCTTTGAAATTCTTGACGATTTGCAGCGTAAGGACGGCAAGACTATCGTGATGGTCGAACAGAATGCGAAAAAAGGCCTTGCCTTTGCCGATCTTGGATATGTCCTTGTTTCAGGCGAAACCGCCATCGCGGGTGCCGGCGATGACTTGCTGCAGAATCCAGATGTTGGCCGCCTGTTCCTTGGCGGCTGATATGCGCGTTTGACCCGGATTGTTTAGGCGCAAAGCAGGCTTGGTAAAATTTGGCGGTGACCAACCGGTTGCACTGATTGTACTTATCTGCATAGCAGCAATCATAACGATGGCAAGTTTCGCCATCTGGCCGGTATTTCTTGTCCAGCTTGGGCCGTTATGGGAGTTGAGTAATATCCAAATCGGCTGGATAAGCGGTGCCTATTTCATCGGTTACGTTTTGGCAACCCCACTGTTGGTTGGGTTAACTGACAGCGTGGATGCCAAACGGGTTTTCGTTGGTAGCAGCCTAGCGTCGGCCATTGCGTTGGCTGGGTTTGCCCTTTTTGCTGAAGGCTTCTGGTCGGCAGCGATCTGCTGGGGAATCGCTGGTGCCGGTCTGTCCGGAACCTATATGCCCGGTCTGCAAATCTTGAATGCCCGACTGTCTGATGACAAGCGCATAAATGCGATACCTTTCTATACATCCTGCTTTGGTATGGGCACTGGTGCGTCGTTCTTTCTAAACGGGCATCTGCTAATCTATTTTGATTATGAGGTTGCGGCATGGGTGGGTGCGATGGGCAGTTTTACAGCCGCCATGCTAGTCATGTGTCTCGTGCGCGCTCAGACTATCCAGTTAAAAACATCATTTCCAAGACGCCATCCGCTTGATTTGCGTCCGGCATTCCGAAATCGATTGGCGCTTGGCTATATCTTTTCATATGGGGCCCATTCCTATGAGTTGCTAGCCTATCGTGGTTGGAGTTTCGCAATGTTCGTTTCTTTGGGTGCCAAGTCGCAGCCTGCGATGTCCTTGCTGGTGATCACGACACTAGTTAGTCTGGTGGCACTAACAGGCATGGTGGCGTCAATAATTGGAGCCCGCTATTGCCAAAAATATGGGCGTCACCGGGTCATTGCGTTGGTTGGTGCTGCATCAGCCTCATTCGCTGTGCTGTCAGCACTGGTGCTAGATGGACCGGTATGGCTGGCACTGACGGTCCTCTGGATTTACAACATTTGTATCATGCTGGATAGCGGTGCGCTGAATGCAGGAACGGTTACGGCAGCGGCACCAGAGGAGCGTGGCGCGTTGTTGGCGGTACATTCTATGATCGGATTCGCAGGTGGCGCCCTTGGTGGGCCGGCAGTGGGGCTGATGCTGGATATTGGCGGTGGCAAATCCGACACATCCGGCTGGTTCTGGGCAATTCTTGTGATGGGCGCCGGATCGGTTGTTGTTGCGTTGATCCAGGGGCATTTCTGGCGGCGACGGGGGCTGGGTGAATGACTGGACATCTGCATCAAGGCCGATTTCAGATTGTAATGGCTGGTGGTCCCGGTCGCCTTGTGTTTTGCCGTCTTGCGTCCCTGCCTCTGTGGAGTGGATCGAGATGACTTCACAGCGGTTTATTGTCATCGGTGGTTGTCATATTGACCAGCATCTCTATTTTGAGACCACCCCGGTGACCGGCCGAACGAATCCGGCACGTATCGCAGAGGCCATTGGTGGTGTCGCGGCAAATATTGCACGTCATCTTGCGGCCTCTCAGCATACGGTGGATTTTTTTGGTGTCCGGCCGCAGCATGACTCACTTTCTCTTTTACCACGGCTGCAGGCAGCCGGTATTTCTGCGCATCTGGTAGCAATGGCGGCAGAGGCGCCGCGCTATACCGCGCTGATTGGCCCGGACGGTGAGCTGATAATTGGTGCGGCTGCATTGTCCATATATGATGCTGTCAGTGAGGGGCTATTGCGCGGCAGTCTGGTGGATAGATTTGAGTCTAGTTCGCTGCCAGATGCGGTGGTAATTGATACCAACTTTCCAGAACCGGTGTTGCAAATGGTGGCATGCACCCTGCCAGCTAACGTGCCGCTATGTGCCGCCGCCACCTCGCTGGCAAAGGTCGACCGTCTAAGAGCGATTCTGCCGCGCCTGTCGATCATTGTGCTGAACCGGATAGAGGCGTTGCATCTGTCGGGCATGCAGACAGACGATGTCGCCTTACTGGCCAGCACACTGGTTGCATCATTGGTCAGAAAGCATTCTGGCAACATGCTAAAGGATGGGCTTGTGCTTGTCAGTGATGGTGGCAATACAGCGGCGCTTGCCTCTGGTGATGCGGTTGTGACCGCGTTGCCGCCTCCAGTACGTGTGATTAGTGCAAACGGGGCCGGTGATGCCATGGCGGCGGCCCTGTTATCGGCAGTTCTTGAGGCTGGGCCGGTGTTTGATCCTGATGATATGCTGCAACATGCACTGGCGGCTGGCGCTAAATTTGCGGCAATGCCCGCTGCGGAACAATAGACTGTGGGGCGGAAATGATCAAAATGCGTGTCTTGCCAGAGATTGAAGCCGCGCGGCAAGCCGGTGGTGCCATAGTGGCCCTTGAATCAACATTGATTAGTCATGGTCTCCCGCATCCAGATAATATTGAGGTGGCGCGCAGTGCCGAAGCGGCCGTGCGCAATTCCGGTGCGGTGCCTGCAACAATGGCCGTGCTGGATGGTGTGACGCATGTCGGTCTGGATGATGACACAATCAGCCGGCTGGCAACCACACCGGGTGTTGTCAAACTGTCACGCCGAGATTTGCCAGCGGCCCTCTCACAAGCCAGCAACATGCCGGCGATCGGCGCAACAACAGTGTCAGCAACGATGGTTCTCGCCAATCAGGTGGGCATACCGGTTTTTGCCACTGGCGGCATCGGTGGTGTGCATCGTGGTGTAGCGGATTCTATGGATATCTCTACCGATCTTTTCGAATTGTCTTTGACCCCGGTCGCTACGGTATGTGCTGGCCCGAAGGCCATTTTAGACCTACCACGCACGCGTGAATATCTGGAAACAATGGGCGTTACCGTTGTTGGTTATCGTTGCGATGACATGCCAGCATTCTGGGCGCGCAGTAGCGGTTTGCCTGTTGATATCCGGGCTGAGACACCGCAAGAAATCGCACAATTGATCGGGATACGCAGCGGTCTTGGCATTGGCGGTGCGGTGCTTGTCTGTAATCCGGTAGCTGAAGAAGCAGCTATTGATCTGGATACCATTGAACGCTGGATCGAATCTTGTATTGATTCCGCACCGCCAGGTGCTGCCGCGACACCTTGGCTGCTCGCCGAGATTGCGCGGCGGTCTGACGGTGAAAGCCTGGCAGCCAACAAGCGTTTGATAGTTGATAATGCCGCGCTTGCCGGCCACATCGCGGTAGCGCTGGCGGTTATCCGGTCATCCTGAATGATCCAGGTGCTGGGAAGAGAATTCAGTCATCTTGACAGAGACGGACCAGCCGTCATCATGACTTTTTGTTCAGTCAATAGTGGGCGCGCTGCACCACTAAGTTAGCGCTACCAATGGAGTGTTTTATGAAGCAGCATTACGAAGCCTTTCCGCATAATGATGCCAATTTCGTGCCGCTCTCACCGCTCAGCTTCATCTCGCGAACGGTTGATCTTTTCCCGCAGCGCACATCGCTGATCTATGGCGACAGGCATTACAGTTGGGAAGAGAGCTACGACAGGATGCGGCAGCTGGCCTCGGCACTTGACGGTGCCGGTCTTGGCATAGGAGATACAGTTTCGGTGATTGCGGCGAACACCCCCGAGATGTTTGAGGCGCATTTCGGGGTGCCGATGGCGGGCTGTGTTTTGAACACCATTAATACCCGCCTTGAGTCAGAAACCATCGCCTACATACTGGAGAACAGCGATTGCCGTTTGCTGATCACCGACACTGCCTTTTCAGCCAATGTCGGTGCGGCGCTAGCTTCGCTGCCAGATGACGTGCGTGCTAGGATTCGCGTGATCGATATCTGTGATCCGGCGATTGGTGACCTGCCGCCGCTCGGCGACGAGGATTACGAGGCATTTATTGCGGGCGGGGACCCTGCCTATGACTGGCAGATGCCGGCCGATGAGTGGCAGGCACTGGCGCTTGGATACACATCAGGGACATCGGGTCGCCCGAAGGGGGTCGTCTATCACCATCGTGGTGCCTATTTGATGAGCATGGGCACGGCTACCGGCTGGCCGTTGCCACAGCATCCCACGTATCTCTATGTTGTGCCGATGTTCCATTGCAACGGCTGGTGCCATGTCTGGACCATGACGATGATGGCGGCGACGACTGTCCTGATACGCGACATCAGTGCAGATGCGATTTTTGATGCGATCGGCACTCACAAGGTAACCCATTTTGGCGGTGCCCCAATTGTGCTTTCACTGCTGGTCAATGCGCCTGCCGAGAGGCGCCCGCAGCTGGATTACAAGGTGCGCGTCTTGACTGCCGGTGCGCCGCCACCTGCTGCCATTCTACAAAAGATGGCCGAGATGGATTTCGATGTGATGCAGGTATACGGGCTGACCGAAACCTATGGGCATGTCACTCAATGTGTATGGCGTGAGGACTGGGACGATCTCAGCTTTGATGAACAGGCCTACCTTCAAAGCTGGCAGGGCGTGTCCTTCCCGATGCATGAAGGGGCTGCTGTGATGAATACCGACACCGGTGAACTGGTGCCTCGTAACGGGGAAACTCAGGGCGAAATTGTGCTGCGCGGTAATGCGGTGATGAAGGGATACTACAAGGATCAGGCGGCTACCGACGCGGCACTGCATGATGGTTGGTTTTTTTCTGGTGATGCGGCGGTTTGGCACCCGAACGGTTATATTCAGATTAAAGATCGCCTGAAGGATGTGATTATTTCAGGCGGTGAGAATATTTCTTCGGTCGAAGTTGAGAGCTATCTATATAGGCATTCGATGGTGGCGGCGGCGGCGGTGGTTGCGCTACCGGACGAAAAATGGGGTGAGGTGCCCTGCGCCTTTGTCGAGTTGAAGCCAGGCGAGGCCATTGATGAAGCAGATTTCCTTGAATGGTGCCGGGGTCAAATGGCCGGTTTCAAGCGGCCTAAGCGCGTCGTTTTTGGCGAATTGCCAAAAACATCCACGGGCAAAATCCAAAAATTCGCGCTGCGAAAACAGGCTAGGGAGATGGTTTAGTTTGTTGTTCTAGAGCAAAAAAGGATGCCATTTTTAATTCTGATCGAGTGACTGAAGGAGAAAAGAAGAGCAAATCCCAAATCTACATGGCAGCTCCATACTTTATCGAGCATAACATTGGCTATGTTTTAGTTATTTTATTAGATCGTTCAATTTCAAAGACTCTATTTTTTCATTTACTCCATCGACCATATCATCCAAATGCATGTAGAGCGCATCGTAATACGACACCTCAGAAATCCATTCCGCCACCGCTTGATGATGATGTTCGGGAAAATACGCGTAAAGGGTTTTTTCTATCGGATTTTTATTATTCTTTTTTACCATTAAAATCCTCAGCTCCTCAAGATTATCGGCCCCACAATCCCCATGATCCTCTATCCCGGCATGAGTTCAACGCTGTATTTGAGAAAATCGTTAGAAATTCATATCTCAAGTTACTCGTCAATGCATTGTAGATGCGGGTTCTTGGATGTTTCTATTTCAGAAATATCTGCTGCGTTTGAAATCAGAGCTCGAAAGAGCGGAGGAGAAAAATCGCTTGTTCCTGAATAAATAAAGAGTTGGTTTCAATGCGAAACTGCGGCTTTCAAGCTCACCGATCACTTTAAATAGTTAAGGTCTTCTGAACTCGTTTCTATACAGAAGCGGTAAGTTAATAACACCCAACTTTTTAAGATTAGTTTAGGTTTTTTGTACAACCGGTTGGAGGCACAATTTGGTGTGCTGGCGCATGGACCGGGGACCGGGTCGACGGTTAGTCTGGTCATGATACTTCCTCTGCTTCCCACTGCGCCAATTCTGCCATGATCTCGTCATTATGTTCGCCGCACATTGGTGGTGGACGACGGTAACTTACCTTTGTTTTGCTGAATTTGACTGGATTGCCGATCAGATCAACACCCTGTTTTCCGGCTGCTGGGTGCGCCATGGTGATTTTCATGTCACGTGCTGCTACCTGGTCTGAGGCAAATACATCTTCCACATTATGTATGGCACCACCCGGGACATTGGCCGCATCAAGCGCTGCTACAAGTGCATCCCGGTTCCATTTGGCCACTTCATTGATCAGGATGGGGATCAGCCGATCACGATTTTTTAGCCGCATCTGGTTTGTTTTGTAGTCTGGTGTTTCGGCCAGTTCTGCTCTACCCAGAACATCGCAAAAGCGTTCAAATTGCGCGTCATTGCCTGCGGCAACGATAAGATGCCCGTCCTGCGTGGCAAAAACTTGATATGGAACAATGTTTGGGTGCTGATTACCCATGCGGTGTTGCGGTACGCCCGAGACTAGATAATTAGTGCCGGAGTTCACTAGCCAGGAAATCTGAGCATCGACAAGGCCAAGGTCGATATGCTGCCCTTGCCCTGTCGCATCTCTGTGTCGCAGTGCAGCCAGAATTGCTGTCGCTGCATACATCCCGCACATCACATCTGCAATGCCGACACCGACTTTCATCGGCTCGCCGTTTCTGTCTCCTGTCAGGCTCATAATTCCACCATAAGCTTGAGCCAGCAAATCATATCCCGAACGGTATGCGTTTGGCCCAGTTTGGCCAAAACCAGATATTGAGCAATAGACAATTGCTGGATTGGATCCACTTAAACCATCATAATCCAAACCGTATTTGGCTAAGCCTCCAACCTTAAAATTCTGGATAACCACATCGCAATGTCTGACCAGACGGTGGATCAATGTCTGACCTTCCGTCCCAGTTATATCGACGGCTAGGGAGCGTTTGTTCCGGTTCGAAGACAGGTAATAGGCGCTTTCTCCCGATATTTTGCCGATATCATCGCTCAGAAAAGGTGGTCCCCAAGCGCGTGTGTCATCGCCTGTTCCTGGCCTTTCAATTTTAATAACATCGGCGCCGTAATCTCCTATTAGTTGGGTGCATATCGGTCCCGCTAAAATTCGTGACAAATCTAGAATTCGTAATCCGGACAACGGTCCATTAGCAGGGATTTCATTCATTTTCCATATCTCCACAACTTTTCAGTATTAAACGAAAGACTAAGCTTGCGGAGCAGATGTTTTGGCGCTGAGCTTATTTGAAAGATTTACTCCGCTGCCTTGATATTGAGATTGGCATAGCCGTCGCGGGTCTGCGGAGTTTTTATGCCAAGTAGTGAACTGGCAATCTGGGTTCGCAGAATTTGAGCTGTTCCACCTGCAATAGTGAACATGCGGGCGTCTCGAGTTAGACGTTCCATCGGCAACTCACGCGAATAGCCCATTGAACCATGAAGCTGCAAAGCATCCTGTGTCACTTTCAGAGCTGTTTCTGAGGCTAGTACCTTGGCCTGAGCTGCCGCTGCCATGTCTGGGAAGCCACCATTTTCTCCACTTGCGCCATCGGCCGCATCGTGAAGCAGGGCGCGGGCGGCTTTAAGTGATATCGACATATCAGCCAGCATCCATTGTAACCCTTGAAATTCGGCAATAGGCCGGCCAAACTGGAAGCGGTTAAGTGTATAGGATTTGGCTTCGTCAAAGGCGCGTTGAGCAATTCCCAGTGCGACAGTGCCCGCCCCCACACGCTGAGCGTTATAAGCATTCATCAGCCCGGCGAAGCCTTTTTTCACGCCAGATGGTGGAATTACCACCATGCCTTCGTGCACTTCCATGTCCTCAAAGGTCACGTCGGTTTCTGGAATGCCGCGCACACCCATGGCCGGCGTTCGCCGGCCAATGATAAGACCTGGGGTTTCATCCAAAACAGCAATAAACCCGGCAATACCTTGGCTGACACCGTTTTCCATCACTTGAGCAAAAACCAAGTGCAACTTAGACACGCCACCGCCGGTGATCCAATGTTTTTTACCATTAACAATATATTTATCACCGCGTTTAACAGCAGTTGTCGACATTTCGGTGGCAGCACTTCCCGCATTGGGTTCGGTGATACATATGGCAGGTTTGTCACCGGATAAAACATATTCAGCCGCCATGCGTTTTTGTGTCTCTGTGCCATATTTCATCACAGCACCAATCGCGCCCATATTCGCCTCAACCGTAATACGGCCCATGGTAGAGCAGGCTTGTGCCATCTCCTCGATAACCAAAACTGTGTCCATGTAGCTTAATCCCCGACCACCATATTCGGTAGGAATGGTCATGCCCATGAAGCCCGCGTCACGAAGCGCTGAGATGTTGTCCCACGGATAGGCTTCGGTTCTGTCTGTATTTGCGGCTGTTGGCATAAAAACGCGTGTTGCAAGGTCACGCGCCGATGCCTGCAAGTCAAGCTGGGCTGGGGAAAGACGAGTCATTATATATCTCTTTCACTTTTGGCTACAGTTAGAAGCATCATTTACTCATAAAACATCTAACATTTTCTAACACACTAACGCTACGCTGAGCTACTTCGGCAGTATATCGATTTTCTCTTACCAAAACCTTCAGTGAAACTAATTCTGTATTAACATCATTTGTTCTTTACGTGGTTAAGGGACAATAATCCCGAAGTAGCCATTTCTAAACCGTTACTTTTTTAATGTAGGAGTTTCTTCAGTAAATCTAATGAATAACTTCAGAAATATTTTCTGGTGCTTAAACACGGTATTGTCTTTCATCTTCTCTTACGCATCTCATTACTCGAGAAAAGATTGATGTTTTATCGGTCAGATATTTTATCGGTCAATAGGGCACGCCAATAGGAGAGAAGAATGAAAAAATCAACATTATCTCAAACTGAGCAAGTGGATATTACCCGTCGTTTTGGAATAAAGGCACTCGGCTATGCGGCTGTTGGATTGGCAACAACTGGCGTGATGCCGGACCTACTCAAATTTGCAATTTCAGATGCAAACGCCGCAGTTGCCGCAAAGCACAAGCTGCGATTTGGTACTATCATCGCGCCAAAGGCTGACAAATATTTAGCTAGTGGAATGTATCACTTGGCCAAAGCTATTGAAGAAAAAAGTGATGGCGAGATATCTGTACAAATGTTGGATAAAGCACAGGTCTGTGCTGAGACTGTTTGTGCTAACAAGGTTTCAACAGGCGTGATTGATATTGGATCAGCATCTTCGACCAATCTAAGTCTTGTAGCGGCCTTTTCGAACGCTATTGATTGGCCAATGATGTGGTCTGGTCGCGATGAAATTTTCAACTTCCTGTTCAGCCCAGAAAGCGAGAAGCTTTACCGGAGCGTGATGCGCAAAACATATGGTATCGAGGTGTTACATTACTATGGCGACATGCGCTCGATTTACATGGGACTGAAATATTCAGATCGTGATGAAATCCGCACACCCGAAGCATTCGCGGGTGCCAAAATTCGTATATCTGGCAGTGAGATGTTCGAGAACTTTACCAAAAGCCTAGGCATGAACCCAATCCCCTTGGCTTGGGTTGAAACTCTTGAAGGAATGAAGTCGGGCGTTGTTGATGCAATGGAAACATTCCCTTCAGCAGCAGCAGGATATGGTATGACTAAGGTTTCTGCTCAGGCTGTCGACGTGAACTTCTCACCGGGTGTCTGCCCGGCTTTTATTTCCTCACGCTCAATGGACAAAATGTCCGACAGGCTCAAGGAAGTAGTTTATGAGGCCGCTTGGGAGGCGCAAAAACTCGCTTACGCAGACGGTATTACCACCAATAACGAGGTAGTAGGCAGTGGTGATAATCCGGGTGCAGACAGTAATTACCAAAAACTTGACATGCGAGACGTTAGGCTAACTGCTTCAGAACGGGCCGCATTCGCCGAAGCCGGTGGTGTTGAACAAAATATGGAAATGTATGGCTCAATGCGTGGTCAAATGGATAAAATTGGTGGCTATGACGTCTACGCCGCAATGAAGGAACAGTCTGCCCATTGGGTTGGAAAGCCGATTAACATGCAAAAATGGTGGACTTGACGGTTACCTTATTAACCCCACCCGTATTTTTTCGGGTGGGTACTACCCTTTACCAATCCCCGCATGACCATTCCTCGTAAGAATATTTATTTCTGACAAATACTGCAGTCGCTTTCAGGTGAGGCTGAATGAACTTCTCTTTCGATAATTTAATTAGCCGGGTAGAAAAGGCGGTGATGTTGACCAGCTATCTCACTCTCATTCTGATTGTGAGTTTGGAGACATTGCGCCGTATGATCACCGGAGATCAGTTTGGATGGGGACCTGACGTTTCCATGTATGCGTTTGTCTGGCTTGCATGGTTTGCAATGTCTGCCAATTTACGAGCGGGCAACCAACTTGCCTTTATGACCTTTCGTTCGAGAATGTCTGTCGAGATGAAGCGCTATTTCGAAATTCTTGACTGTTTAATTTGGCTGATAGTTGGAGCGGTTGTCATTGTGACCTCCTATGGGGTGGTGATGAACGATTTGCGACTTAGCAGGAATGTTTTCGGTACAGACATTCCGATGGCCCTTGCCAGTGCCGCGGTACCCTTGGGATGGTCATTTTCCATGATCCGCATAATACAAAATTTAGTTGCGCTGTTGTCACGCCAAGATCCGCATCCACCGCTCAATCCTAAAAGTCCATTGGGGGGATGAACTGATGGATCTGGCTTACATAATTTCAGGCTTGGCAATTTTACTTTTTTTAACAGGCACACCGATTCTACTGGTTATTTCCGGCTGGGTTGTTGCCACTTCCTATTGGGTTGTAGATTTTCCTTTGATTAATGTCGGCGTTGTGGCCAATGAGGCGGTTTTAATTTATGTTTTTCTTGCCGTCCCACTTTTTGTTGCGACAGGCGATCTGCTTACCGCAGGTGGTATATCACAAAAACTTGTAACCTTTGCCCGCAGTACGGTGCCCTTTTTACCTGGAGCTACCGCCGCAACAACAATGGTCTCATGCGGACTTTTTTCTGCGGTAAGTGGGTCAAATGCGGCGACTGCAGCAACAATGGGGAGGTTGCTCGGCCCAGAGCTTGAAAAACGGGGCGTTGAACCTGGACTCGCGGCAGCACTTGTCGCGGCTGGGGGTACAGTTGGAGTGATCATTCCGCCATCAGTTATGTTTCTAATCTATGCCGTGACGGTTGATGTATCCTCTGTGGATCTGTTTGTTGGGGGAATTGTTCCAGGTATTATGATGGTATTTGTCTTGGTTTTGATGGCTGTGATCTACACCCGCAAGACAGAACCATCCGCTGGTTTAAAGTCCTTCAGCCCAGTATTAATCATTGGAAATGCTGTTAAGGCTTGGCTCGGCTTTGTCGCTATCGCGATCATCCTGTTTGGTATCTATTGGGGTTATTTCAGCCCGACCGAGGCTGCTGGCGTTGTCACGTTATACTGCATGCTTGCAGGTGTGTTTATCAGCCGTGAACTAAAATTTCAGGCCATACCAAAGATTTTAATGCAAAGCGCTTCTCTGACTGGCTTAATTGTTCCGCTGGTGGTGTTTTCTGTGCAGTTTCAGCAGGTCGCCTCCGTTATGGGGCTTCCACAATTACTCCAGGATAGTATTACAGCAATCGGCGCAAATTATGGTGAAGCAGTCTCGATCATTTTGATGATGTTGATCATTTTGATGGTTGGTGCAATCACAGAATCTACCGCTGTTGTGCTTATTCTTGGTCCTATCCTTGCTCCGATTGCCGATTTTTTCAATATTGATCCCATTCATTGGGGCGTGGTGTTTGTCATTGGTACAACAATAGGGTTCGTCACGCCGCCTTACGGGCTTAATTTGTTCGTCGTATCAGGCGTAATGAACGTCCCTTATCCGTCAGTTATGCGAAATATTTTGAAACTTCTGATTCCACTTTTCTTCCTTTGGGGGTTCATCACTTTTTCACCTTGGACAGTAACAATGCTTTTGCCAAACTCCTGACACCCCATTCAAACAAAACTATCAGATGAGGGCTCAAATGGTCCAAAGTACCCAACCTAATTTTTTATTCATCCAAACCGATCAAATGACCGCTTTTGCACTCGGTCAATATGGAAATCCGGTTTGCAAGACACCTAATATTGACAAATTGGCAGCTGAAGGCGTGGTATTTGACAACGCATATTGCAACAATCCAATTTGTGCCTCATCAAGGTTTTCAATGATGTCAGGACAATTGTCTTCGCGTGTCGGCGCTTATGACAATGCTGCTGAATTTCCAGCACAGACACCAACATTTGCGCATTACTTGGTCGATCTTGGTTACACAACTTGTCTTTCTGGAAAAATGCATTTTGTTGGGCCAGACCAATTGCATGGATTTCAAGAGCGCGTCACGACTGACATTTATCCGTCTGACTTTGGTTGGACACCAGATTGGCTTTGTGAGGGCTTGCAGCCGGCACCGTCCGGTATGTCCATGCGCTCGGTGGTGGAGGCTGGAGTTTCCGAACGTTCCTTACAAATAGATTATGACGAGGAAACCTGCCATCAAGCAGAAGTAAAACTCTGGGAATATGCTCGCTGTGCAGAGCCAAAACCGTTTTTTCTTGCGGTCTCCTTTACCCATCCGCACAACCCATTTACAACCCAATCCAGATATTGGGATCTTTATGACCATGATGAGATCAACATGCCAACGGTGCCGGCAATCCCAGTAAAGGAAAAAGATCCTTGGTCACAACGTTATTATTATCTCATTAGAAATGATGAGCATGATGTGAGCGCCGAAGACGTGCGGAACGCTAGGCACGCCTATTATGGTATGGTGACTTATATGGATGACATGGTCGGTCGCCTGATAAAAGTGCTTAATGAGAGTGGGCTACGCGAAAATACGGTTGTAATTTTTACCGCTGACCACGGCGATATGCTTGGCGAACGTGGCATGTGGTACAAATTCAATCCCTACGAATGGTCGGTCCGTATACCTTTAATCATTTCTGCGCCCAAGGGGTTTAAAGGCAAACACGAGAAGACATTGGTGTCTTTGGTAGACATGCTGCCGACGTTTGCAGACATGGGTGGAGCGGGGTCGGCTTTTAAACCTGTTGATAAAGTCGATGGGAGAAGTCTAAGACCGCTTCTCTATGACGAGGGTTCAGAAATTGCTGATGAGGTGATGATTGAATTCACAGCTGAAGGTACTTACGCTCCAGCTCTGATTCTGCGCCAGGGTGCTTATAAATATGTCTATTGCGAGACTGATCCTGGAATGATGTTTAATCTCGATGATGATCCAAACGAGCTTAACAACCTCTGCAATGATCCCGGCCACTCAGATAAGGCGGCTAAAATGGAGGCGGAAATTCTGCGGCGATGGGACCCCGTACAATTAAAGCAGGATATAATTGCCAGCCAGCAACGGCGTCATTTCGTTCAGCGGATTTTGATGCAGGGTACCTCTGTTCCATGGGATTTTCAGCCTGAATTTGACGCATCGAAGCAGTATCTTAGGACCGGTAATAGTCCAACAAAAGTTAAGGGTCTCGCTAGGTATCCCTTCGTTTCACCAAAGCCACCCGACAAACCGCGCTAACAGCGTCCAGCATTATAATTTTCAGGGGAGCGTATTCTGCTGTCTTGCAGAAGCAAGCAACGCATCATAGACCTTATCAAGTAATAACTGGCGGTTCGGAGTTGCGTGCTGAATCATAACTATCTTGCGTTGCACAGGCGTCGTTCCGAAGGGAACCAAATACAACTTACTTAACATATGTTTGCGCACCGATGACAGCGGCAGAATGCCAACGCCTAGACCTTCTAGTATCATCGTATGAAAAATTTCTAATGTATCAAGTTCCATGATTACATCGACATTCATCTTAATGCGTTGAAGTTCAACCTCAATAATGCGGCTAACAGTCGCTCTTCTGTTGAAGCTGATAAAATGATTTTGACTTAATAATTCTAAATCACTTTTTCCACTTTGGTCCAAAGGTGCCAAAACCATAAGTGGCTCCGTCAGGATAGGGCGCACAACTAATTGAGGGTCAAGGTCATCTGGGAGCGTCATCATCGCTCCGTCAATTTTACCATTTAGAACTTGGTCACTGAGAGCACTTGTGAGATTGGAGGATATCCTTACCTGCAAATGGCGATATGATTTTCTGAGGCTTTTGATCGCATGCGGTAAGATGAATGAGGCGCCTGGAATGGTTCCGATGTTTATAGAGCCAGCCATTTGGCTAGCAACCGGTGAGGTCTGCATCAAATCGTCATAAAGAGTAGCAATGGCTCGCACCTTCTCAAGCATCAAGGTGCCGGCATTGCTCAATCGCGGTGGCCGGACCGATCTCTCGAACAATTCAAGCTGCATATGATTTTCTAAGTTTTTCATCTGCATACTTACCGCAGATTGAGTAATGTTCATTCTATCGGCGGCCGCGTGAAAACTACCTGTCTCAGCAATGGCAATAAAGGTTTTAAGGTGACGTATAAGCATATTTTTTCTTAAGAACTCCTGAAGAAATCGATAAGCGACTTTGTTTTGACTGAACTTATCTTGAGGCTCTATCGTAGAATAACAAGAAAAAAATCAGTCCCAATGCAACCGAATTTTCGATTGAGCGTACTGAGGGAATGGTAATCGGTGTTTTACGGAGAGCTACATGTCTGAACTAGATGCAAATGCTGATTTGTTGAAACGGCAACGCGAAATTATTCCGCGACAGAAGCTAAAGCCATTTACAAAACGGCGCGATCTTCCTGGTTTACTATACTTCTTTGGGTTATTGGCGTGTATTGGCACAACCGGATTTTTTGTTTATTTGGCTGAACCACATGGCGTGTGGTTGTGGCCGGCAATGTTATTTCATGGGATTATGCTAGGGCATCTGTTTGCGCCGCTTCATGAAACAAGTCATGGAACCGCCTTCCGTACCCGCTGGATCAATGAAGCAGTGTTTTGGTTCTGCGGTATTGTTACGATTTGGCCTCCCAATTATTTCAGATATGACCATGCGGGGCATCATACTTACGCTCAAGTTGCAGGCAAGGATCCCGAATTTGTTCTGCCTGCACCGCGGTCCATAATCGGCTACATTTATTATGTCTCAGCTATCCATCTTTGGATTAAGAATGGCGGTTGGTTAATTCGCCATGCACTTGGTTACATGCACCCATTTAATAAACAGTTTGTCCCAGATGAAGAGCTACCTAAAATCTACATGGAAGCTCGTCTTATGCTTGTAATTTACGCTGTCCTCGCGGTCTTTACCATTGTTTCAGGGTCAATGGTGGTCCTTTATTTTTGGCTAATACCAACACTGATCGGTGTGCCCATCGCTCGGATGTTGCGGGTTGCTGATCACACAGGTTGCGCCGAAGAGTCTGACTTGCGAAGCTACGCACGGACAGTAACGACTGATTTCATCACACGATTTTTTTGCTGGAACATGTCATATCATTGCGAGCACCATCTCGCTCCATCTGTACCCTTCCATCAGTTGCCAGAACTCCATAATGCAGTTGGTGAGGAAATGAACACAGTAGACAAAGGTTATGTGGCGGTTCAGTGGGAAGTTTTGACAAAACACATGTCAGGCTTTTGGGGCAAGAAAGATTCGTCATCTGCAGCCAAGTAAACCAAAAAGGTGTTGTATAAATGAACGATGATTGGCACTTCGCGATTGACGCAGACGAAGTTGATGACGAGGACGTTATGCCTGTTGAGCTAAATGGCGAAGAAATAGCTGTATATCGTGTCGACGATTTTTTTTTTGCAACCAGTGATAAATGTACTCATGGTGACGCCTATCTTTCTGAGGGTATCGTGGTCGGTACAGTTATCGAGTGTCCATTGCATCAGGGCCGTTTTTGTCTAAAGACAGGAAAAGCATTAAGCGCGCCTGTGTCGGCGCCAATCAAGACATTCGATGTCAAGCTAGATGACGGTAAAGTTTATGTCAGATTGCCAAGAGGTGACGAGGAATGACCTTGCAGAACCGACACGGTCTTTCTTGGAGCGGTGCAACGGCCGATGAGGTCAAAGTTCTCGATGATGTGATTGATGACTATTTCGCCTATCGCCTGACAGCCTTCTCAAAATTGAAAGACTTGTGTCAGCGTGCACCAGAATTTGCCATGGCGCATTTGCTTAAAGGGTACTTGCTTCTCTCTATGGGGACTCAGGGTACTATTCCGGCGGCGAAAACAGCGGCGGATCATGTTGAAACTTTACGTGATGGCATTACAGAGAATGAAGTCGGCCACCTTTCTGCTCTTTTGGCTTGGTCGGATGGTGATACATCCGCCGCTTGTCAACATTGGGACCGTATAACCATCGAACAGCCGCACGATCTTTTAGCTATTAAACTCCAACATTTCACGTTGTTCTGGCTGGGGCGTCCAGAACATATGAGAGATACCATTGCGCGCGTGAAGGGTGAGTGGGACGATGCTATGCCGGGATATGCCAACCTTTTGGGCATGCAGTCTTTTGCCCTCGAGGAAATGGGCGAGTATTTAGAAGCGGAGCGTTTGGGACGACTTGCTGTCGAGATGGAGCCAAATGATCTTTGGGCAGTACATGCAGTCGCACATGTTTATGAAATGCAGAACGATCTGGATGCAGGTATTAGTTGGCTTAGCCAGCCCGTTGGCAGTTGGCATGATCGCAACCCGTTCAAGGAACATCTCTGGTGGCACACCGCACTATTTGCGTTTGAAAGAGGCTCATTTGATCGAGTGCTTGCACTTTTTGATTCATCAATCTGGCCTGATACATCAAATTTCTATCTGGATATACAGAATGCTGCGTCCATTCTTGTGCGTCTCGAATTTGCTGGCGTTGACGTTGGAGACAGGTGGTCAGCTTTGGCAGAGGCGGCTCAGGAACGCAATGGTGATCATGTTTTGTTGTTTACCGAACCGCATTACACAATGGCTTTTTGTCGAACCGAAAAATTTGAACAAGCTGCAAAACAACTCGCGTCGCTTGAAACACTAGCCTCATCTCGCGACGATTTAATGGGGAAGGTCGCCAATGAATTAGCTCTTCCTATTTGCAAGGCAATAAAGGCCTTTTATAGAAAGGACTATGGAAAGGTGGTCGAGTTGCTTTGGCCGCTGCGTTACCAATATCAGCCCATAGGCGGGAGCCATGCCCAACGTGACATTTTCAATATTTTTCTGATTGAAGCTGCGATCGGCATGAAGGATTTTAAGCTGGCCAAGGCTTTATTAACTGAACGTACAGCGCGACACAAAAATAGTGAAAGCAGCTGGAGGCGATTAGACGAAGTCTACGTCGAGTTAGGTCAGCCTCCTCCAGAACGGCCAACGTCAATACAAAACACTATTCCCGCTGGGTAAAGATGATGAATAGTGTCGTTACTTTAAAAACAAAACGCTCTGAAAAACATGTTGAAGTGCGTGTCGGCGAGCCAATCCTCTTCGCTGGTTTACGGGCAGGTTTGGACCTACCTTATGAATGCTGCAGTGGCACCTGCGGGACATGTCAGGCATCTCCCGTTGATGCCGAAGCTATTGAGCCGTTGTGGCCAGAGGCTCCGGGAGGGGGGCTGTTGCCAGATGGGGAGGGGCGTATATTGATGTGCCAATCGGCCATCCGAAACACCACTGAACTCAAGCTCTTCGGCAGGTTGCGTGAAATAACGGACGATACTACCACTCCAGATTACACATCAGCCAGTCTCTCGTCGCAGTGTCCACTTAATGATGATGTCATCGCTTTTGATCTGGCACTTGATCATCCAACCAGGTTCAAGGCTGGACAGTTTGTCCTGTTGCAAGTTCCCGGTCTTGCCGGGTGGAGAGCCTATTCAATGACCTCATGTTGCGGGGATGGTGGAAGCATCCGATTAAGTTTTGTGATTAAAAAACTTGATGGTGGCAGTTTTTCTGACTGGTTGTTTACTTCTAACAGAGTTGGCGAAAGAGTTAGAGTTTTTGGTCCGGTTGGCAGAGCGTGCCTTCAACCGGAAAGCGACGGTAACATTATCGCCATTGCCGGTGGCAGCGGCATTGCAGGCATCATGTCCGTTATTGATGACGCAATAACGCAAGGCCATTTAAATCAAAAACAAGGGCAAATTTTTTTTGGTGTTCGCAACCGGCAAGCAATGTTCTTCGAGGAAGAGCTGGCAGAGTTGGTGGTGCGGGCTAACCGTAATTTGGCCGTAACAGTCGCGTTCTCAGATGAAATCCCGGATAGTTCAGATATTAGGGGTATGTCTCTGATATTTGGAAATGTCCATGAAGTTGCGAAGACGGCATTACAAGATACGCCGCCATCTTTAGAAACGGCTGTGTTTGTTGCAGGGCCAGCGCCGATGGTTGAAGGTGCACAAACAATGCTGAGGGAGTGTGGTTTAAGTGACGCACAGATCCGATACGATAAATTCAACTAGGGCAAATCAAGATGGCCATTGGCACACTATCGATAGCGAATAATGGCAATACAATTTTTGGATGTGGGGCACTCAAACAGTTAGGTGCGCAACTTGATGCGCTTGGTGTAAAGCGGCCGTTCGTAGTCACTGATAAAGGCATTGTCACTGCCGGGCTTATAGATAACCTTAAAGAACAGTTGGTGAAATTTACTGACTACCATGTTTTTGAGGATACACCTGCCAACCCCAATGAAGTTTCTGTTAACATTGCTGCAGCTCGATATATTGAAAGTGCGGCGGATGGCATTATCGGATTCGGAGGTGGCTCATCACTTGACCTAGCTAAAGCGACCGGCCTCCGTGTGACCCACGATGGCCCAATGCAAAAGTTTACTACTCAAGAGCAGGGCTTTAAATGCATTGGCGACACGCCCCCGATGATTGCCATCCCCACAACGGCAGGAACTGGCAGTGAGGTCGCCCGAGCGGCTGTTATTATTCTGGCCTCTTCGGAAAAGCGAATAATAGCGAGTCCAAAATTGGTGCCTGATGTAGCCATTCTAGATCCTGAACTAACGTTGGGTTTATCGCCGCTTTTGACGGCAGCCACTGGCATGGATGCGATTAGCCATTGCATAGAAGCTATTTTATCGCCAATCATCAACCCGACTGCTGAAGCAATAGGGCTTTGTGCCTTAACTGCTGCACTTGGAGACCGTGCCTTGTTAAAAGTGGTCGATAACGGTGCTGATCTGAACGCCCGAGCAACAATGATGAGTGTCTCAACTCAAGGCGCTATGGCCTTTTCTAAGGGATTGGGGGCCGTTCATGCGATGAGCCATGCTTGTGGCAAGGATGAAACGTTGCGGCTTCATCACGGCACATTGAATGCAGTGCTTCTTCCAATTGTCCTACGTTTAAACTTTGAAAGCGTTCCGGAAAAAAAAGGTGTTATCGCTTCAGCGATTGGTGTTTCGGAAAATACTGACATTGCCAATTTTTTTCTTAATTTAAATGCTGATCTCAAGTTGCCGCCCAATTTGGCAAGAATGGGTATAACTAACGAAATGATACCAGAGCTTGCAGCCCATGCTGCCATTGATTTCTGCAATACTACGAACCCTGTCAGGCTCAACTCGGCAGACTATGCTGACTTGTTCCGCCAGGCATTGAACATTTGAGGATCACGGGATGGATTTAATGACGCCGGCGACCGATCGGGCGAGCAATGACTACCATTATTTCATTCGCGGAAGACTGCCTGAATGGGATGAATGTCTAGCGCAGCTTGACGCGAGAAGTATCGATGTTCGTAACAGGTTTTATCACCATGCTGACCTCGCGTATGGTGAGTTTGAGCGTCAAAAATTAGATATTTTTCCGGCTAAAATTGAAACGGTCAAACCACCTATCTTGCTTTTTATACATGGTGGGTATTGGCGCATGATGGACAAGTCACAATTCAGCTTTATCGCTCCGGCATTTCAAAAAAAGGGCGTCACCGTGGCCTTAGCTAATTATCGGTTGCTAGGTGATGTTTCTCTTAAAGCAATCGTAGATGATGTAAAGCAAGCTACGAAATGGTTGCTGCAGCATGCCGATAGCTACGGCTTCGATCGGACAAGACTGGTCATATGCGGCCATTCAGCAGGGGCTCATCTTGCAGCGCATGCCGCTTTAGACAATAAGGTCGTTTCTGGGCTTGCTGGTGTCTCCGGAGTTTATGATTTAGAGCCCATTAGAAACTCATTTTTGAACGACATTGAATTTCTTGATGAAGAAACAGTCGCCCGATTGGGCAGTAAATCGCTAATTCCCAACAAGGGCTGCCGTGCGTTATTTGCCTACGGAAGGCAGGAGGGTACGGAATTTGCTCGCCAGAGCGAGTTGCAAACCAAAAACTGGCAACATCAAGAACACTCTGTTGAACAGCTTAAACTTGATGCAAACCATGCGACCAGTGTTGCTCAGTTGGGAGACTCGGACAGCCCACTTTTTAACGCGGTTCTTCGGATCATCTGTAGATCGGGAGAGGCATAATGAAATCGCTGCAAATTATCGAATGGGGCAAACCCCTTGAGATGCGTGAAACGCTAACTCCAAAGCCTAATGGCAAGGAAATTCTTGTTTCCGTTGAGGCTTGCGGTGTTTGCCACAGCGATTTGCATATCCACGAGGGCTTCTTTGACCTTGGAAACGGAACAAAATTTCCAATATCGTCGCGAGGTGTTAATCCACCCTTTACGATGGGCCATGAGCCTGTTGGCAGGGTGATTGCTGTTGGTCCTTTGGCAAATCCAAATCTGGTTGGAAAATCCTTTGTTATATATCCGTGGATAAGCTGCGAAGAATGTGAGCCGTGTCTTAACCATCTAACTCAAATCTGCGATGCGCCAAAGATCATAGGAACCCGCGTGGATGGTGCCTATGCTGATCACCTATTGGTTCCCGACGAAAAATATCTTGTTGAGTATGGAGATCTTGACCCCTATTTGGCTTGCACCATGGCCTGCTCTGGCCTGACTGTTTATAGCGCGATTAAAAAGATCGACCCCAAAAAACTCATTGGAAGCGATAGTATTCTAATCATTGGCGCTGGCGGACTCGGCCTATCGGCGATTATTCTGGCAAAAGCTCTGACAAAAGCCCGAATAGTTGTAGCTGATATCGATCAAAGCAAGCTCGAGGTGGCTAGGCAACTGGGTGCTGATTTTGTTGTCTTGTCAAGCGCTGAGGAAGCAACTGGCCGGGTACTAGAGTTCACTGGTGAGGGCAACGGTCTAGCGGCATCGCTTGATTTTGTGGGATTGCCTACGACTTTGGATTTTAGCCTTGCTTGCCTTCGTAAAGGCGGTATTCATGTCCACGTTGGCCTATATGGAGGAGCGTATCAATTATCTCTTCCACCGCTATCATTTAAGATGTTGCAAATTAAAGGCTCTTATGTTGGCACATTGGCTGAATTCAAGGAGCTTATTTCATTGGTACAGGACGGCGTAGAATTCCCTTTGCCTATCGAAAAACGTCCTCTTGCTGAGGCGAATCAAGCTCTCGATGATTTGCGGAATGGAAATGTTGTCGGGCGGTTGGTTTTGAAACCCTGATTCAGCTGGATTCAATTGATGATCATAGATACAGGCAACGCTATCAGGTAAAGACTTTATAAAATGTCATCCCCAAGCGTGAACTGTCTCAGTACCACGCTGGCCCGCGCGCATTACTTGGCCCCAGCATGACCAGTAGGATGAGCAGCGCTCTGATATGACATTACACCCTGGACGATGAGGAGTTACGTCGGTTGATTCTTGTCGGGCCCATCCGCTATGGTGGCAACCATTAGTTTGGTATCTTTGGGCGGCTGTAATGCGCCACCGTGTGGCGAATGAAGCGCGTGATTTTCGCTGGTGAGGACGCTAACCACGACGTCCGCTTTCGCCCGTGCAGAGTTTGTTTGCCGAATGCCTTCAAAATCTGGCATCGTGATGCATCGTGGTATTCGGGCTTAAATTGCGGCATATATCGGGTATGGTCCCGTAGCTCATCAGGATAGAGCGACAGATTCCTAATCTGTAGGTAGGGGGTTCGAGTCCCTCCGGGATCACCATCTTTTATAAATGTCACCACACTAAAACAAATGCCACCGCACTGAAAAACATTAAAATTAGATGGATACATAGCCTACGGCAGCAATGGTGTCGCACAAATCAAAACAAGGCCTTTGCGCTCCTAAAATTTGACATCGATGCTTCCTGCATAGGATGCTTGTGCCACTTGTCTTGCTGCCTGGTACCCTTCCATTCGCGGACGGCACGACATCCTCTTGTTTCAGAAAAGCCTCTATGCGCCCGCAAGATATAAAATATTCAAACTTGCCACTCGGCGTGTCCCTGGCGCTTGCCGAAATTATTTTTATGTTGGTGATTGCCGGCCTGGTCAAACTGACGGCATCACAGATTTCCATCATGACTGCCTTGGCTGCTCGCTATCTTTTCTGCCTGCCATTGTTGCTGGCGGTGGGGTTCCGGTTGCATGGCATTGGCACGTTTCGTGCGTCCCGACCTCGACCGCTAGCTATTCGCATTCTAGTGGGGCTTCTGGGGCTCAGTTTTTACTTTGCGGCGCTAGATCATATATCCCTCGCTAAGGTAACCGCGATTGGCCAGACCGCTACCCTGTTTGTGACTCTGCTGGCCCCGTTTCTATTGGCCGAGAAAATCGGATGGCGACGTTGGACGGCCTGCTTGATCGGTTTTGCTGGAACCGTAATATTGATTGAACCTGGCGCCAGTGACTGGAACGCATTGGGGGTTGCCTATGCCGTGCTCGCCACGATTTTTGGGTCACTGGTTCTGATTATGCTGCGGCGTATCGGACAGTATGAAAGTCCCGTGACAAGTGCCATCTGGTATAATGGAGCCGGCGCTATCATTTTTGTCAGCTATCAGTTAATTTTCGACCTGCCACTACCGCAAACTAGCGGTGATATGTTGATCCTTGTCGGGCTAGGGCTGGTTGCCAGTCTGCAGCAGATTGCCCTTTCTGCCAGCCATCGCTTTGCCCCGGCAAGTATGCTGGCGTCGCTACGCTATCTCAGCATTCCAGTTGGCATGGGGGCAGGTGTGATGTTTTTTGACGAATTGATCACCGCGCAGTTTGTAGGTGGCAGCGCCATTGTGATTGTTGCATCAATCTTCATTGTCTATCGTGAGCGGGTTATTGGCAGTCCGTGAAATCAGTCGGCACTTTCAGGTAAATAACCCGGCATATTCTTTCCGCAACGCGGCCTTCTGCACTTTGCCCATGGAATTGCGTGGCAGCGCGTCCACCAGATGGACCGATTTAGGCTGTTTGAATTTGGCCAGCCTGCCAGCAAGTGCCTCGATGACGGCATTCGCCGAGACGGTGCCCGGACCGGCAACAACTATAGCTACAACAGCCTCGCCAAAATCAGGATGTGGCACACCAATAACAGCGCTTTCCTGCACCCCGTCCAACTCGTCAACGAGGCTTTCGACCTCGCGCGGATAGACATTCAGCCCACCGGTAATGATCAGGTCCTTGTCGCGGCCAACAATGCTAACATAACCGTCCGCATCACGGACCGCCAGATCGCCCGTTATAAAGAACCCGTCCTCGCGGAAGGATTCCGCGGTTTTTTCTGGCATCTCCCAGTAACCCTGGAACACATTTTCACCGCGCAATTCGATGATTCCGATCTCGCCATTGGCGCAGGTTTTGCCGGTCTCGGAATCGGCAATGCGCAGATCAATGCCAGCAAGCGGCATACCCACCGTACCGGGCCGCCTGTCTCCATCATAGGGGTTGGAAGTGATCATGTTCGTTTCGGTCATGCCATATCGTTCGAGAATGGCCTTGCCGGTTCGCGCGGAAAAGGCACGATGCGTTTCAGCAAGCAAAGGTGCTGATCCTGAGATGAAAACACGCATATGCTGGCTGGCTTCTGCAGTGAAGTCCGCGCTCGCAAGAAGCCGTGTATAGAATGTCGGCACGCCCATCATCGATGTTGCCTGCGGCATCCATTGCAAGGCGGCCTCAACCGAGAATTTTGACAGAAAGATCATGGTGCCGCCCACCATGGCCATCAGGTTACAGGCAACAAAAAGGCCATGCGTGTGATAGATTGGCAGCATGTGCAGCAGCACATCATCGCGCGTGAAACGCCAGGTGTCAGCTAGCACTGCTGCGTTTGACACCAGATTATGATGCGAAAGACGTGCACCCTTTGACCGGCCAGTGGTGCCCGAGGTATAGAGGATCGCTGCCAGGTCATCGCCGCCACGCGGCACTGTGTCAAATGCAGTAGAAGCTTCCTTTGCAGCGGCGGCAAGCGTGCCCTCTCCAGCTGCATCAAGGGTAAACAGGGTGGCGCCAATTCGGTCCGCCAGCGGCACAATATCCGCAGCGGCGGCAGGATCTACAATGATGATCACCGGGCGTGCATCACTTACGAAATAGTCAATTTCGGCAGGCGTGTAGCCGGTATTGAGTGGAAGATACACCCCACCGGCACGGATTGTTGCCGCACAGACCCCCAGCAATGTTGCTGATTTTTCTGCCTGAACCGCCACCCTGTCCCCCACCGACATACCGGCAGCAACAAGGGCATTGGACAGGCGCGCCGTCATCGTGGCAAAGGTGGTATGGCTGATGTCACCTTCCTCTGTTTTTAGAAAAAGATGGTCGCTGGCCGTATGCAGACCAAAAGTCTGGTCATAGAAATGATTACTCATGCGGGGTCCTGCTTATGAAAGGCGCTTCCTTCGCCGCGATCATAGCCTAGCCGCCGGCGTGCGGAAAGGTGGACATAGCCCCGGTCACGGCGGTGGTCACACATAAGAGGCAGGAGACCATATTGTCGGAAAGCTATTGGGGTAGCGCGCCTGTTGGCGCGGGCGTATCCGCGTCAGCCGGCGTCATAACGCTGTCAGAGGCTGCCAGCATCACTTTTGGCCTGATAGCAAAGCAACTAGGAGCGGCTTTTTAATCGGGCATTTCCGGATCCATAAGACACGGATAGCGGTTATCGGGGCTCAGCCTAACCGACCGAAAAATGTCATCCGAGCTGCCTCGGAAAGTGAAATGCCCGGCGTGTTGTTATAGGCCAGCACAACCAGAATACGAGTCAGTGGACCGATTGTTGGCGTTACCCGATGCATCGAATTGCGGCCACGGAACAGAACAAGCGTGCCGGGGGCGATATCCAAATCGGTTGGTGCCATCTGGCCATCCAATACCGCGCCAACACCCTGATAATTCATGTCCCCTGCATCGGAGTCGCGCAGATCGCGGAAATACTGAAACTGGCCGCCCGCATGTGGCGCCTGCAATAGCAGGGTGACTGCAAAGGATGAATTATCAAAATGCCACCCAAGCTCCTGGCCCTCATCGGCAAAATGTACATTGATGGAAGATAGCGGGTCAGCATATTCAAACAGCGCATCTTCGCCGACAACTGCCGCCAGAAACCGGCGAAATTCGACCGATTCATAGATCGTATGCAGCGCCGACTCTTCTGGCACCTGATCAGTGGTGATGCAACCCTTTGAAGATGTGATCTGTTGGTTGAACACATGGTTTGGAGGCAAATCATCGCGCTGTGGTTTGAGATACGCATTATGTGTCGAGGCGGTGAAAAAGGCATTCGGCTTTTCGGCTTCCGCCTCAACGACGAGGCCCGCCACCACATCCGGTGGGATGAAGTGTGGAATAGTGATCACGCCGTCCCTGTCCAGCTGGTTGCGGCAGCTGGCGATAAATTCATCATCTGTCAGCGGACAGGCTGCTATGTCGATGATTGATGCAAGGTCGGTCACGCTTCTGCTCTCCAAAAATTCCAGACGGGTCCAGAGCGGGTTCCCCAGCTCAGTATCCCAAAGCGCACCCGTCTTTGCGCGGGTCCGACCCCGCTGTCAGCAAGCCGGTTTCCCAGTCGATGGCGATGGCCTGGCTGCCCCCGATCGGCCGGCCGGCAGTGCGTATATTATGGCCACGCGCTGCGAGCACCTCACGAATATCTTTACCAATAGGTTCTTCCACTTCAATAACATCCTCAAACGGGTCAGGGAAGAATCGCGGCGTATCCATTGCCATTTGCACATCCATGCCAAAATCAAAATGGCGCGTCAGAAATTGCATATGACCAAAGGCCTGATACTCACCACCCATAACACCAAATGACAACGTGGTGCGGCCATTCTTTGTGACCATACCCGGGATGATAGTGTGCAGTGGACGCTTGCCGGGCGCGATGCCGTTTGGATGATCAGGATCAACCACAAAGCCCATCCCTCGGTTATGAAGCATGACCCCGCTTTTGGGTGCCATGATCCCTGACCCGAAGCCCTCATAGAGCGTATTGATCAGGCTGCAGGCATTGCGGTCACGGTCAACAACAGTGATATAGACGGTGCTTGCATGAGGCGGCAGCGTGCTTGGAGGTAAGGCATCAATGCGTTTGTCCGGCATGATCTGGCCTCTCAGTAAATCGGCATAGGCCGTATTCAGCATTTCGGACACAGGCACGTCACTGAAAGCTGGGTCTGCAAGCACTGCTCCCCGGTCGCGATATGCCAGCCGCCCAGCCTCAATCTCGTGATGAATGCGGTCAGCGGTAATCGGATGATCGCCGAATTTGTCGATGCCGCTCAGGATGTTGAGTAGCATCAGCGCAATCACGCCCTGGCCATTCGGCGGACACTCCCAGACCTGATGGTCACGAAACGTCCCGTTGATCGGCGTGACATAATCGCCAATTGCGCGATCAAAATCATCCTGCGTATGGGTGCCGCCCAGCCGGTGCAGCTTACCCAGAATATCATCCGCAACCGCGCCTTTGTAAAAGCCTTCTCGGCCCTCCTCGCCAATCCTGCGAAGGGTGGCGGCAAGCTGCGGCTGACTGTGCCGTGAGCCAAGGGGTACCGGGCCGCCATCCAGTGTAAACACGGCGCGTGCATCATCATCCAGCGCCCACAAGCTGGCTGCGAAATCCGTCGAAACACGCTGTGTGATGGGGTATCCGTTTTCGGCATAGGCAATGGCAGGTGCCAGGATCTGCGCTAGTTCCATACTGCCATAATCGCGATTCAGCTGCACCCAGGCGTCAACTGCGCCGGGCACAGTTACCGAATGCGGTGTCTGGCGTTCAATCTTCGAGATACCCTGTTCCAGAAGCCATTCCGAACTGATGCCGGATGGCGCACGGCCTGACCCGTTGAAGGCCACAATACTGTCACCCCCGCTTGGAGAATAGAGGGCAAAGCAATCACCGCCAGCACCGGTGGAAGCCGGTTCGACCACCGCCTGAACAGCGCAGGCAGCAATGGCTGCATCAAGGGCATTGCCGCCTTGTTGAAGGATATTAAGCGCAGCCTGTGTTGACAGCGGATGAGAGGTGCTGGCCATGCCATTTGGCGCGGCCAACAGCGAACGGCCAGGATATTGAAGATTACGCATGCTGAAATTCCGTCTAAATGGTTCCAAACATTAGCGCTTTGCACAATTCACAGCAAGATAACGCAGCATTCTGCCCCGTCATCTTGCTGCATTGCGGGAGCCCCCTCTTACAGCTTTGGTGCACTGCCTATTCGGCGGCGTCCTCCCATTCCTCGACCGACGGGCATGAACAGATCAGATTGCGATCGCCAAAGGCATTGTCTACCCGGCCGACAGGTGGCCAGTATTTATTCGCCTGACTGTTGCCCTGGGGGTTGGCTGCAAGTTGTCGTGAATAGGGATGTGTCCATTCATCACCAAGCAGGGATTCCGCCGTATGGGGCGCGTTAACAAGTGGATTGTCATCTGCCGGCCATTGGCCTGACTTGACATTTTCAATCTCATCCGCAATCGACAGCATCGCATCACAGAACCGGTCAATTTCGGCAAGTGATTCTGATTCGGTTGGTTCGATCATCAATGTGCCGACCACCGGGAAGGACATGGTTGGCGCATGAAAGCCGAAATCAATCAGCCTTTTTGCAATGTCCTCATTGGTAATCCCGCAGGCATCCTGTATGCCACGAATATCGATGATGCATTCATGTGCGACGCGGCCCTTGCTACCTGTATAGACTAACGGGTAGCTGTTCCCCAGTCGCGTTGCCATATAGTTGGCCGACAGGATCGCTATGGACGTGGCATCCTTCAGCCCCTGGCTGCCCATCATCCGAATATAGGCATAGGTGATCGGCAGAATGCTTGCTGATCCAAAGGGTGCCGCGCTAACAGCATTTTCACCGTTGAGTGGTGACCCCGGAAGGAATGGCGCCAGATGCGCTGCCACACCTATAGGACCAACACCCGGACCGCCGCCGCCATGCGGGATGCAGAAGGTCTTGTGGAGATTGAGGTGGCTGACATCAGCACCGAACTGGGGCGGGGCACAATGTCCGACAAGGGCGTTCAGATTGGCCCCGTCGACATAGACCTGCCCGCCAGCGGTGTGGACAACATGACAGACTTCAACGATGGATTCCTCAAACACACCGTGTGTCGACGGATAGGTCACCATGATGGCAGCCAGCGACTCGCGATGTGTTTCGGCTTTGGCCCTGAGATCATCCAGATCGACATTGCCATCCTCGTCGCATTTGACGACCACAACCTTCATACCGGCCATCGCTGCCGATGCCGGGTTGGTGCCATGTGCCGACTGTGGAATGAGACAGATATTGCGATGCGCCTC
>MDTC01195805.1_pt1 | contig 46114 bp, 45 predicted proteins | sample 811181 | NCBI WGS metagenome assembly MDTC01 (sample SAMN05326644, study PRJNA326480) | marine metagenome | isolation source: seawater | place: Pacific Ocean: North | collected 2011 | reverse complement strand
GCAGACCGGGCTGGCTGATGAGAGGGGAAATCTAACCCGATCTCTCTCATAATAAGTGGACCATCATTGGGGGCAGGTCAGGTGACGGAGTTCGATTCCTAGATTCCCACTGATAGACGACCGCCTTCCCAGCCGCGCCAATGCGTTGCGCAAGCGCCTGCTGGCTCAGCTTCAGCCGTGAACGTAGGTGCTTCAGTTGCTGGTCGTAGTCGGCTGGTACCACAGGGAGGGGAGCCGGGCACGCGGCCTGGCCAGCGAAGCAACGATAGTGCGTCCGCTTGAACTTCTCACCCGCCGCACGTGAAGCCATCCTCCGTGGGTGGCCAAAGACTGACCTCACAGAGAAACTCGTGTCGAGCCGGCCGGTGCGTGCGGCAGCTCGGAGAGTGCGCACGTGGACACCGAGCTCAGAGGCCAGCTCCTGCAAGGTCAGAAGCTCGGTCTGTCGAGTATGGTCAGCGAGCGTCTTCCTGGCCCTCTGAATCTCTGCGGCTGGAACCGGGCGTCGTCCACTGTCCCAGGTCCGGAACGTTTCTAGCGATACGTTCAGAACCTCGGCGCAGTCTTGCTGGGATAACCCGACGGATCGCCGCAGCTCGCGAAGTTCGCCCATGGGTTTGCGCGGGCACGATGCCATCGGAAGTACAGGTGGTCAAGCGATCCTCGGCATGTGTGGCCGAGGATCTTGTTGTCCAGGTGAGCTATTGACTTTGCCGGCGATCTCGGAATCCTCGGAATTGCTCGAGAAATTGAACATGCGAGTTCTGGCGCAAACTTGCGCAACCGGTCACTTTTTTCGCCCGACATTCGCCGAGCATTTTTTCTGAAGACGGAATCCGCGATTTCTTTAGGAAATGGCGCGCCCGCCAGGACTCGAACCTGGGACCCTCGGCTTAGAAGGCCGATGCTCTGTCCAGCTGAGCTACGGGCGCGTGCGGTGGTGACCCGATCTTACAGGACCGGCCCGCGGTGTGCCGGCGCTGCCCAGTCCTACTGACTGTCGTCGGGCAGAGCGAGCGCGAGAAGCTTGCCGGGCTGACCAGTTCGGCGATCGCCGGCGGCGAAGACGATGAACTGTGTGCCGTCGTGCATGTAGGTCATCGGCAGGCTGCTCACCGTCGCCGGCAGTTCGATCTCCGCGACGATCTCACCGCTCGCCTTGTCGTAGGCGCGGAAGTACGGCTCGCCGCCCCAGCCCTCCCCGGCGAAGAGCAGCGTCGGGGTCGCAAGCAGCAACGCTCTCGTCCGGCTGCCGGTCGGGGGGAAGTCGACCCCGGCTAGGGCCGGGTGGTTCCGGATCGCCGCCGGCGTTCCGCCGTTGGGCTTCATCCAGAGGTGCTCGCCGGTGTTCATGTCGATCGCCGTGATCCGGCCGAACGGCGGCTTGAACAGAGGCAGGCCCTGCGGCCCGGCGACCCGCACGCCGGCGGAGATGTATTCGACGTCGGAGGCGTCGGGGTCGTGGGTGAGCGAGAGTACGGTCAAGCCGGTCGTCGTCCCGACGTAAAGCACGCCACTCTCGACGTCGACGGCGCCACCCTCCCAGAGTGCGCCGCCGGCGGTGCCTGGCACCTGGAACGTCCCGATCGTCCCGTCGTCCGCCTCGGCGAGCGACGGCGAGGCGTACAGCGGGCCGAGCCTGAAGCGCCCCGCGATCTCCAGCGCCTCGGCTCGTAGCTCCGGTGTCAGGTCGATGAGGTCGTCCTCGGTCGCGCCTTGCTGGTCCAGGGGGGCGGGTTTCGTCGGGAACGGCTGCGTCGGGGACGTTCGCTCGCCGGGGACATCGGACGCTGGCACCGGCAGCTCCTCGATTGGCCAGAGCGGATCACCGGTGACGCGGTCGAACGCAAACACGAGGGACTGTTTGGTGAGCTGGACGACGGCGGGAACCTCGAGGCCATCGACCGTCACATCCATCAGGATCGGCGCCGACGGGTTGTCGTACTCGTAGACGTCGTGGTGAACGGTCTGGAAGTGCCAGACCCGCTCGCCGGTCCGCGCGTCGAGGCAGACGAGGCTGGACGAGAAGAGGTTGTCGCCGAGCCGGTGTCCGCCGTAGTAGTCGCTCGTCGCGACCTCGAGCGGCAGGTAGACGTAGCCCAGCTCCTCGTCGAGCGCGAGCGGCGCCCAGGCGCCCGCGTTGCCGCCGATTTGCGCGGAATCGTTCTCCCACGTGTCGTACCCGAACTCGCCGGGCTTCGGCACGGTGTGGAAGATCCAGCGTCGCTCACCGGTGCGGGTGTCCCAGGCGGTAATGTGCGACGGGACGCCGACCTGCGAGGCGGGCCGGCCGGAGCCGGCCATCGCCGGGCCGACGATGATCAGGTCCTCGAACACCATCCCCGGTGAACTCGAGCCGAGGTTCTGCTCGTCGAGAGCGACGGGCTGATCGAAGCCGCGCTTCATGTCGACGATGCCGTCGTTGCCGAAGTTGGGCATCGGCAGGCCGGTCGCGGCGTCGAGCGCGATCAGGTGGAAGCCCGGCGTGATGACGAAGATGCGTTCGTCGCCTTGCCCGTCGGTCCAGTAGGACACCCCGCGCCCCGAGTTTCGGCGCGGTGCCGCGAGGCCCCGCGCGCCCTCGTCGAAGCGGTGGATCCAGAGTGTCTCGCCGGTGCCGGCGTTGATGGCGATGACGTCGCGGCGGAGGCCGGCGCTAAAGTAGAGGACGCCGTCGACCATCAGGGGCGTCGTTTCGCTCTTGAACTCGGGCGTCGGGCCAAAGTTCGCGCCGGCCCATTCCCAGGCGACACGCAGGTCACCGGCGTTCGCCGCGGTGATCTGGTCGAGTGCCGCATAGCGCGTCGCGCCGGCGTCCCCGTTCGAGTGTCGCCACTCGCCGTCAGAGACACCTTGCTGGGCCGACACGTTGGCCGCCAGCATTAGTAGACAGACCGCCATCACCGCTCGTTGCGTCATTCGCATCCGGTCATGGTAGCGGAGGCTGCGCCCGAACACGAGCGGGAACGACAGAAGCGGCCGCTCGCCTCAGGAGAGCAGCGCGATCAGGGAGAGGCTGACCGCGCCGACGAGCACCGCCGAGAACAGGCCGACGCCCAGCGGTCGGAGGCCGATCTGCGCCAGCCCCTTGATGCGGGTGCCCAGCCCGACGGCCGCCATGGCGATTGCCAGGCAGACTTCGGCGACCTGTCGCGTGGTGGAGACGACCATCGTCCACCGGTCCGGCGACAGCATGCCGAAGGCCGGAACGCCCATGTCGCCGACGGTGCGCAGGAGACTCAGGCCGGCGAACCCAACGACGAAGAGCGGCAGCATCGTCCACCACGGAGGCACGTCACCCGTCGCGGCCGACCGCCGGTGGTAGACGACACTCATCAGCGGGATGATCACGAGCATGCTCAGATTGCGCACGAGCTTGGTCACGGTGGCCACGTCGAGCACCCGCGGGTCGTCGTAGTACTGCTGGTAGACGAGGCCGGCGCCCGCGACCTGCGCGGTCTCGTGAACGGAGGTTCCCAGGAAGAGTCCGCTCGCGAGCGGATCGCCCGCGAACATCCAGTGCGCCGCGAACGGATAGACGAGCATCGCGACGACGCCGAAGAGCGTGATGCAGGCGATCGAGTAACTGATCTCGTCGTCCTCGGCCCCGATGGCCGGGGCGGTCGCAACGATGGCCGTGGCGCCACAGATGCTCGTGCCAACGGCGATGAGCGTGCCGAGCCGCTCGGAGAGGCCCAGCCGGCGGCTGCAGTAGGTAACGATCAGCAGCGCCACCGTGACGGTGCCGACGATGACCGGCAGGCTCCGCAGCCCGATGGCGCCGACTTCGCCGAGGCTTAGACGGATGCCGAGCAGCACGATACCGACTCTCAGGACCCGTGTGAGGCCGAAGCGGATGCCGGGCTGGAACGACTCGGGCAGCGGCAGCGTGTTGCGGAGCAAGATGCCGAGCAGGATCGCCATCATGATGGCGCTGATCGGGCTTCGAGGCAGCCCCATCCAGGTGACCCCGATGAGCTCGGAGAGGACCTGCCCGCCGAGGGCCAGCACGAACGCGAGGATCAGTCCGGGGAGTACAGCCATGGCCAAGTTCGCCGCCGCCCGCCGCGGGCGGTCGTCACGCGGAAGGGGCTATCGAGGGCCTGAACGCGAAGTCTGGCTACGGGATCAGCCGCCGCCGACCTTGCGCGGCATCCGCGGGCGCGAGGCAAAGCCCTTAGACGTGGTGCCCTTCCACGGCTGCTGCGTCTGGTGCTTCGGGGTGCGCGCCGGGGTGGAGGCGACCGCCTCGGATGTCTCTTCCGCCGCCGCCGCCGCCGCCGACGCGGCCTCGGCCCGTGCAGCCGCCGCGAGCTCTTCGTCCTTCGCGAGACAGCATTGCTTGTACTTACGGCCCGATCCGCAATGGCAGGGCTGGTTGCGCCCCGGTCGCGGCGTGGAGGGTGAGGTCATTCACGCGAGTGTAGCGTACCGCGGCAAACGAAAAGCCCTGCCGCGCCGAAGCGCGACAGGGCCCATACTAACCGTTTTCAACGTTCAGGCTGGTCTAGCCGTCGAGCTTGACCACGTTCTCCGCCGCCGGGCCCTTCTGGCCCTGGACGACTTCGAACTCGACCCGCTGTCCCTCGGTCAGGCTCTTGAAGCCCTCACCCTGGATGGCCGAATGATGCACGAACACATCCTTCTCACCGTCGTCGCGCGTCAAAAAGCCAAAACCCTTGCTATCGTTGAACCACTTCACTGTTCCACTAGTAGGCATCCGTACTCCAGTTACTGCCTATTCGTCGGAGTTCGGTCCTACCGTACTGCCGACTACTGCTTGCGGCGCTGTCCCGCGCCCGGGGTGACGCCGCACTGTGCGACGCCGACTACAACAAACCGAACCCATAGCGTGGGTGAAAGCGGGGAAATTGTCAACTCCCCGGCGGCCTCCCGAACCGGCGACGCAAGGCCGACTCGGGTCTGAACACGGGTGCCGGCTGTTGCCTTGACACGACTCGTACCGGCGATAAGGATGAGCGTACCGGCTCGGCGCCACCGGGATCGAGCGCTTCGAGTCGAAGGAGGGTGTGTGCGGCGACGTCTACCCATCTCGATTCTGGCTCTGATACTCGTTTCTTCGTTCGCCGACTCGTCGCCTTCCGCGCAGAAGCGGCGGCCGGGCGGGGCCGGGCCCTGGCAGCCGACGATCACGCACGTCTCGGCCGATCTGGTGTCCGGCCTGCTCGCGATCCACGGCGCCCGCTTCGGGGCTTCGCCCACGGTGTTCTTCGGCACCGACGTCGGCTCGCTCGTCGAGTTGCCCATCGTCCCCACGGTCATGCCCAACGAGATCCTCGCCGTCCTGCCGACGACCGCGCCGGGGACCTACTTGGTCGTCGTTCAGGTGCGACACAACCGGTGGTGGACGCAGGCCGCCTCGGCGAACGTAACGCTCGGCGCGGCTGGGCCTCAGGGGGATGTGGGTCCCCCAGGTGGGCCGGGTCCGTCCGGCCCGCCGGGCCTGCCCGGGTCTCCAGGTCCGCCAGGGCCACCCGGACCGGAGGGGCCACCCGGGTCGGTCGGCACGATCGACCCGGGGGAGATCCTCGACGCGCTGGGCGTCAGCGAAGCCGAGTTCGCGTCGCTCTTCGCTGGGAACCATGACTGGGCCCATGCGTTCGTCGCGCGACTCGACCCGACGGGAAACCCCATCTGGTCGAGGGCAATTCATGGCGGCTCGGTGGGAGGCGTGACGACGCTGACCGATGGCGACCCCGTCGTGGTGGGAAGCTTCACGACGTTGGGGAGTCTGCCGGGAACATTCTTGACGGGCTTAGGCAGCCTCGACATCTTCCTCGCACGGCTGCGCAAGTAGGCGGCTTTCGATGCAGGGTCCGATCGATCGTCGCCGTTTCCTCGGTCTGACTGCCGCGGGTGTCGCGCTCACCGGGTCCAGTTCCGAGCAGGCCCTGGGCGCCGTTCGGGCGGGCGTTGGCGCGACACAGCCGTCACCCGGGCCTCGCGTCATCCTTTTTCAGGGCGACTCGGTCACCGACGTCGGGCGGGATCGTGAGCGGCCGGAGCCGAACGACACGCGGGCACTGGGCGGCGGGTATCCGGCGCTCGCCGCGGCCGAGTTGCTGTCCCGGAGGCCCGAGGCAGGCTGGCGCTGCTACAACCGCGGGGTTAGCGGCCATAAGGTCTTCCAGTTGGACGAGCGCTGGCAGGCCGACTGCCTCGACCTCGCGCCCGAGGTGTTGAGCATCCTCATCGGCGTCAACGACTTCTGGCACACGCTGAGTTCCGGCTACGAGGGAACGGTCGAACTCTACGAGCGGGACTACCGCGCGCTCGTCGCCCGGACGCGCGAGGCGCTGCCCGGCGTCGGGCTCATCATCGGCGAACCGTTCGCGGTGACCGGCGGCTCGGCGATCGACGAGGCGTGGTCTCCGGCGTTCGCCGACTACCAGGCGGCGGCCCGGCAGGTCGCCGACGATCACGGCGCGGCCTGGGTGCCCTACCAGTCGATCTTCGACGACGCGCTGACCCGAGCGTCGGTCGACTACTGGTGTGCCGACGGCGTGCATCCGTCGCTGGCGGGCCACGCCCTGATGGCCGAGGCCTGGCTCGACGCGTTTCGGACGCTCGCCGCGGCCTGAGCCGGGAGTCGTCCACCGGCCGCGAGAGACGAACCAGATGGAATCAGCCCACCTCGAACGGGTGCAGGTCACCTGCATTGCGACGCTCACGGCGCTGGCCGTGGCCGCGGCGCTCTACTGGCTAGCGCCGGTGATGGTGCCGTTCGTTCTCGCTGCGTTCATCGCCATGGTCCTCTCGCACCTCGTCAATCTGGTCAGCACGCGCCTCCGCCTGCCGACGGCGCTGGCGCTGGCGCTGGTCGCGATCGCCGCGGTCGTGGTCATCGGGTTGCTAGCCGGGCTGGTCTCGCGCTCGGCCATCGAGCTGGGGCAGGATGCGGGTGCCTACCGTGCGCGGCTGACCGAGCTGCAGGATGACGCGATCGCAATGCTCGGACGGGCGGGGCTCGGCATCGACGCGCTGCTGCCGTCGTCCGCGACGGTGGCCGGCTGGATCAGTTCGGCGACCAACGCACTGGGCGGCCTGCTCTCGCAGAGCGTCCTCGTCCTCATCTTCGTCCTGTTCCTGCTGGGCGGACGGAGCCGCAGGGCGCCGGTCGCCGGCGTCTGGCGCGACATCGAGTCGAGCGTGCAGGGCTACGTCGCCGCCAAGCTGTTCACGTCGTCGCTGACGGGCCTGTTGGTGGGGATCGCACTCTGGGCGCTGGGCATCGATCTGGCGTTCCTGTTCGGGCTGTTTGCTTTCCTGCTGAACTTCATTCCGAACGTCGGGTCGCTCGTCGCCACGCTGCTCCCGTTGCCGATCGTCCTGGTGACGCCGGACGTCACCGGCGTGACCGCCATCCTGGCGTTTGCGATTCCGGGGGCGATTCAGTTCGGGATCGGCAGTGTCCTGGAGCCGCGCCTGATGGGCAGCTCGCTCGATCTGCACCCGGCCGTCATCCTGATGGCGCTGATCTTCTGGGGGATGCTCTGGGGCTTCGTCGGAATGCTGCTCGCGACGCCGCTGACGGCGGTCCTGAAGATCGTCCTCGAGCGGAACGAACTGACCGCGCCGGTCGGCGATCTGCTCGCCGGCCGTTTCCACGGTCGCGCAGCCTCCTAGCGATTCAGCATCTGGTCGAGGCGTTCCCGCTCCAGGTCGACGTCGACCTCGATCCACAGGGGGAGGTGGTCGGAGAGCTGGTAGGTGAATTCCTTCTTCGTCATCCGCATACCCGGAAAGAGCTTCTTGTAGTTGGCACCCACGAAATTCACCGTGCCGCCGTTCTTCGTGAATGACTTCGTGTACCGCGGGTAGGCGAGGATCTGGTCGTAGCGGCCCGCTCGGACAGGTTCGTGCCGCGGACGCCCCGCAGCGCAGCTGGCATCCGGAGGCCGCGGCTCGTGATCGCGCGATAGGTCGCGTCGTTCGTCTTGGGGATGTTGAAGTCGCCCATCAGCACGATGTCTTTGTCGATGACGTACGGTTCGGTGCGCCGTTTGTGGATTCAGTCGGCCAACCCTTTGAGCGGTGCCACCCGGGCGTCAGCACCCGATCCCCAGCGGATGTGGGTGGTGATCAGAATGAAGTCGAACGCGGCCGGATCCGGCCGACGGCTGCGTCAGTCGTTGAGGAAGAGGTGCTTCGGGATCCGCCCGGTGACGACCTGCGTGAGGTCGACCGCTTCGCCGATGTGGTAGTCGACGCCGATGCTGGCGAGCGATAGCGCCTCGGCCGGGGTCAGGCCCTTCTCGCTCACGAGGAAGCTCACCGTTGCCCGGACGGCGTTCGTCAGTGCCCGGTCGAGGTCGAGGTCGATCCCCATCACGACGTAGTGCGTCGGGGTCTCGGCGCGCGGCCCGGCGATGGTCTGCCCCTTGTGCACGGTGAACCTGAAGACGCCCGAGAGCGACTGTTCGATGGCGGTGCCGCTCACCTCGCCGTCGCCCTGCGCCGAGTGCGGATCCCCGACATAGAAGAGGGCGCCCGGGTGGAAGACCGGAAGATACAGCGTGCTCCCCGCGGCCAGGTCCTTGACGTCCATGTTGCCGCCGAAGGGGCCGGGCGGTCGGGATCCTTGAATGCCTGCGACGGTGACGCCGGGCTGTCCGACGGTCGGGTTCTTGGGCGCGACGGCCATGATGCCCATGAACGGCCCGAGCGGTACCTGGATCTGGGGCGAGAAGAGCGCGACCTCGCGCCCGTCGATGACGGTGGTCTCGATGAAGTGCCGGGTGCCGCGCGGGATGTCGAGCACGGGGTCGTCCTCGCGCACGCCCGGATAGCCGCCCGAGAAGACCCCACCGCCCGCGCTCGTGTTGTTGATCCCGTAGGGCACCCGCGTGGCCAGTTCGAGAATCTCGATCTCGAGCATGTCGCCGGGTTCGGCGCCGGCGATGGCGACCGGGCCTGTGATGATGTGGCCGCTCCGGCCCTCGCGCGGCCGGTCCTCCCGTGACGCCCAGAAGTCGAAGACGTCCGGGAGGATCTCGCCACGCGCCACCCCGTAGGCGCCCAGATAGGTCTCCGGGTCCTCGTTCTGCGTCGCGCCGGCGTGCGTCAGCGTGTCGATGCGGACCGTCTCGCCCGACTCGACGGTGAGCACCGGGTCGCGGTCGATCGGATACCACCCCCACACGACCGTCTCCGGGCGCGACGAGACGACGTGGTCGGGCGCTGCCGTGGTTTGCGCGGCGGGTGCCGTCGGCTCGCCCGGTGTGCAGGCGCCGATCAGGAGCGACACGGCTCCCACGACAAGAAGCCCTAGCATCGACGATCGTCGAATCAGCATTGGCACTACCGTTCTGATCTGATCTTCGATCCTCAGCTGCCGCTCCGTCGGTAGACGAGGTGGTTCGTCGTCTCGCCATCGGCCGTCGTCGCCGTGACGGCGATCGTGAGTGTCGCGCCGCCATCGGCGAGGGCCATGACCTCGCGGAGCTGGGTGACCGGACCGTCGGTGCCCAGCGGCAACGCCCCCTCGGCGACGAACCGCTGGCCGTCCCACCGTGAGGTCACCTCGAGTCCGGCATTCACGCCAACGGGCACCGTCGTCTCACCGTCGGGCCGGTAGCTCCAGGCTTGCCCGGCGTTCACAAGGTTGCCGACGATTAGCGTACCGTTGGCGGCCTGCGTGATGTGGAGCGCGTCGGCCGGGCCGCCGTTGCCGCCGCCCCGGAGGAGCGGGCCGGCAATCAGGCTGGCGTCGACGTCGAGTTGCCAGGTGCCGGAGAGATCCGTTCGTGGGCCCGCGATTGGGGCGGCGGTGCCGTCACCAAGATCGATCGCCACGATCTTCTCACGATCGCGCGCATACAAGGTGGTGCCCACGAGCGTCGGCACGGTCCAAGCTGTCGTATCGAAGATCGTGGCGCGTGCGAGGACCGTCAGGCCCTCCGGCGTTAGCCGCGCCAGTGCGAGGTCGCCGTCCTCGTCCATGACGATCAGCTTGTCGTCGGCGTAGAGCAGGCTGGCGCGGGCAAAGCCGCGGGTCCGCCAGGTGACGTCACCGGTCCGGACGTCGATGGCCGTCATGAACGCCGGCCCGAAGTCGCCGCTCGTTCCGTAGACGTGGTCGCCGAGGCGGATCCCGTTGAGGAACATGAACCGCAGCCGCGAGCTGAACCACAGCTCCTCGACGTTCGTCGTCTCGCCATCCCGCGAGAGGCGCAGTGCGCGGCTGCCGGCGATGTAGGCCGACGAGACGAACAGGATGTTGTCGTCTCCCCAGAGTGGATGGCTGAGGTTCAGGTCGTTACCGGCGTCGTGGACGTGGCTCCAGAGGATCCGTCCGTCGGTGGGGTCGAGGCCGTTCACCGACTGGCCGGCGAAGAAGACGAGCTGGTCCTGCCCGTCGACGTTGATGAGAATCGGCGGCGCCTGCGACGTCAGAAAGTGCCCGCTGCGCCAGGCCACGGTGCCGTCGCGCTGGCGGAACGCCATCACCGACTGGCCAGGGCCGCCGACGGAGCAGATGACCAGATCGTCGTAGGCGATCGGGCTGCAGCCGTAGCCCGACCTGACCACTGGTCGGGGGAGCAGCGGTGGCGCCCCGAACTCCGCCACGAGATCGTGCGACCAGAGGATGTCGCCCGTTGCCGCCTCGAAGGCGTAGAGCTGCTTGTAGGTGCCGACCGTGAACAGGCGCCCGTCGACCAGGAGCGGCGTCGAATGCGGTCCAGCGCCGAAGTTGAAGTCCGCGAGCGCCGACGGATAGGTGTGTTCCCAGAGCGTCGCACCCGTGGCCGCGTCCAGGGCCACGACCGATTCCTCGAGGTCCCAGGGGCCCTCCCGGTTCCGGCCGTCGCCGATGCGGTACATCGTGAACAGCCGGCCGTCGCCCTCGACGATCGCCGAGTGGCCGACGCCCAGGGGCCGCTCCCAGAGGATGGGCGGGCCGTCGTCGGGCCATCGGTCGGCGAGGCCCGGGGCGTCGATGATGAAGTCGCGGTTTGGGCCGCCCCATTGATGCCAGCCCGCGTCGCCGCTCTGGGCGTCGAGCGAGGTCGGGAGGCCGATGGCCATCGCCGCCACCATGACCGCCGTCGCGATGCTCAGGCCCAGTGACCCTCGCGCCATCTCATCTCCTCAGGCTCATGTCGACGCTGATCCCGAACCCGCTGGAAGTCGCCCGCGTCTACGACGATGGCTCGGTCCCGTGGGCGCCTTTGAACGCCTCGTCGAAGGCGGGATGATACGACACCGTGCCCCTGGCGCCGTGCAGCGCGCCCGGCAGCAATTCCTTCACGAAGAAACAGACGTCGAGCTTCGGGTCGGTGTAGTGGAGGCCGAGTGCGGCCACGGGCTGGAAGCCAAATCTCGGGTAGTAATCGGGATGGCCGAGGACGAAGACCAGCTCGACGCTGGCGCGCTGGCACGCGGCGAGGCCCGCCTCCACGAGTTGGCGGCCGATGCCCTGGCGCTGGAACTTCTCCCGCACCGCCATCGGTGCGAGTCCGAGCATGACGTCCTCGCCCCCGACGCCGTCGATGGTCACCGGCGAAAAGAAGATATGACCGACGATGGCGCCGTCCACCTCTGCCACCAGCGACGTGGTCGGGGCCACCTTGGCCCGGAGCGTATCCACCAGCCGCGCCTCGGCATCGGTGGGGAACACCTCCTGATTCACCTCGAATATCGCGGCGCGATCGGCTTCCAGCTCGGGCCTGATGGTGACCATGGTGAGAGTCTAGTCCAGCCGGCTACGGTTCGTTGGCGGCGCGATGGTCGGTGCCCAGCGTCTCGAGATGCGCCTGCAGCACGTTGCGCACGTAGTCCTGCAGGTTCTCGGCGGTGCTGACCTCGAACGACTCGGCGTGCCACGTCGCGGCCATCACGGTCTCGCCGTTCGCCAGCGTGGCCGGCTGGAAGAGGCGGATGGACAAGTCGACCGCGAAACCGTCGGTGACCCGCGCCGGGTTGAGCAGGATCGAGAGGTAGGGGCCGTCGTCGGTGGCCTCGCCCTGTGCCAACTCCAGGTCGAGTTGGTCGACGCGGCGTTCGACGGTGTCGCGGACGTAGTCGGGATCGACCCCGCGCCGAGCGGCTCCGGGGTTCCGCGCCATCTCGATTTCGACCCGCACCGCGCCGAGGTCGCGCAAGGCCGCCTGCGACGGGCCGACCTGCGCTGTCGCCGCCGTGGCCAGGCTGGCCCCAACCACTCCGGCCATTCCCGTCATTGCCACCATTGCCATCCGCCGTCGCATCCCCAGTCCTCCCCGCCGCCCATCATAATGAAGTCACCCTTGTAGCGGGGAGCAGTTTCCGCCGAAATATCCGGTAGCGCCCGGGCGAACGCGGATCGGCAAGCCGAGATCTTCGCCGAATTCCGGCGCCCCGACTGCGGGTAGCATTCTTTGTGGTTATAGAATCGTAAGAATTATAAATTTGACTAGATAGACGGGCCGCGGTGTAATGGGGCATCGATGGATTCTGCGGGTTCCCGCCTCATCGGCTCTCGACTCGGTGCCGTCGTGTTGCGACGGTTGCCCGTCGCGCCGGTGCGCGTCGTGGTCATTACCAAGACCGGCACGGTCGTGCCGGACGCCGCGAACGGGATGATGTAGCCGCAGTCCAGATGAGTTAGAACTCAGGCCATCATCCCCGAGCGGATGATGGCCTTTTTTCGTATCAGCACCCGCAAGGAGACCCATCGCGATGCCGAAGCCGCCCGTCCGCCGAAAGAGTGCCGCACTCGTTGAAGGCCCAAGCCGCGCGCCGGCCCGCGCCATGCTGAAGGCGGTCGGCTTCGACGATGCCGCGCTACACAAGCCGCTCATCGGCGTGGCGAACACCTGGATCGAGGTCGGGCCGTGCAACTACCACTTGCGGGAGCTGGCCGAGCGGGTCAAGGCTGGCATCCGGGAGGCCGGCGGCACGCCGATGGAGTTCAACACCGTTTCGATCTCCGACGGCATCACGATGGGCAGCGAGGGGATGCGCGCGTCGCTGGTCAGCCGCGAGGTGATTGCCGACTCGATCGAGCTGGTGTCGCGCGCGAACTCGTTCGACGCGGTCGTCGTGCTGGTCGGCTGCGACAAGACGATCCCGGGCGGCGTGATGGCGCTCGCGCGACTCGATGTGCCGGGCGTCGTCCTGTATGGCGGTTCGATCGCACCGGGCACATGGGAAGGCCACGACGTCACGATCCAGGATGTCTTCGAGGCGGTGGGGGCCCACGCCGCGGGCAAGATCACCGACACGCAGCTGCTGACGCTCGAGAATCAGGCCTGCCCCGGTGCCGGCGCCTGCGGGGGGCAGTTCACGGCGAACACGATGGCGACGGTCTGCGAGTTCCTCGGGATCTCCCCGATGGGCTCGGCCAGCGTGCCCGCGACGGATAGTGGCAAGGATGCGGTCGCCGAGCGGACGGGCCAACTCATCATGGGCGTGCTGAACCGCGCGGACAACGCGCGGAAGATTCTGACCAAGGACGCCATCGAGAACGCGATCGCGGCCGTGGCGACGACTGGCGGATCGACCAATGCCGTGTTGCACCTGCTGGCGATTGCGCGCGAAGCCGGGGTCGAGCTCTCGCTGGAGGATTTCGATCGGATCAGCGAGCGGACGCCGCTACTGGCCGATTTGAAGCCTGGTGGGAGGTTCGTGGCGACCGATCTCTATCGCGCGGGCGGGATCACTCTGGTGGCGAAACGGCTCCTCGACGCCGGTTTACTGCACGGTGGCACGCTCACCGTCACCGGCCGCACCCTCGGCGACGAAGCCGCCGAGGCGAAGGAGACCGTGGGGCAGGAGGTGGTCAGGCCGCTCGACAATCCGATCAAGTCAACGGGTGGCCTGGTGATCCTGCGTGGCAATCTCGCGCCGGAAGGCTGTGTCGTCAAGGTCGCGGGTTACACGCGGCTGCATCACAGCGGGCCGGCCAAGGTGTTCGAGAGCGAGGAGGCGGCGTTCGAGGCGGTCGAGCAGGGCCGCATCGAGGCCGACGACGTCGTCGTGATTCGGAATGAGGGTCCGAAGGGTGGTCCCGGGATGCGCGAGATGCTTGCCGTGACCGCGGCCATCGTGGGCGCGGGCCTCGGCGATTCGGTCGCGCTGCTGACCGATGGCCGGTTCTCGGGCGCGACCCGCGGCCTGATGGCGGGTCACGTGGCACCCGAGGCGGTCGATGGCGGCCCGATCGCGGCGATCAGGGACGGCGACACGGTCGTCTTCGACATCGATCAGCGGACGCTCAGCGTCGAACTGAGCGACGGCGAGATTGCGGCGCGCGTCGCCGCGTGGCCGCGCCCCGAACCGCGATTCGCGACGGGCGTCATGGCGAAATACGCGCGGCTGGTGACCTCGGCGGCCACCGGCGCAGTGACCGGATAACGGGATGACGGGGTAGTGCCGTCGAGAAAGCAAGACGCCGGCTCGGGCCGGTGGAGGCAGTCATGAAACGAACGGGCGCACAGATTCTCTGGGAAGCATTAATCCGAGAAGGCGTATCGACCGTCTTCGGCTATCCGGGCGGCGCGATCCTGCCGGCCTACGACGCGATGCTGGAGTTCCCGATCAAGCACGTGCTCGTCCGCCACGAGCAGGGCGCGACCCACATGGCCGACGGCTATGCCCGCGCCGGCGGCGGCGTCGGCGTCGCCGTGGCGACGTCGGGACCCGGGGCGACCAACATGGTGACCGGCATTGCGACGGCGATGCTGGACTCGTCGCCCATCGTCTGCATCACGGGACAGGTCGGCAGCAAACTCATCGGCTCGGACGCCTTTCAGGAGACCGACATCACCGGCGTGACGCTGCCGATCACGAAGCACAACTATCTGGTTAGCCGAGCGCAGGACGTGGCTCGGGCGGTGAAGGAGGCCTTCTACGTCGCCAAGTCAGGGCGCCCGGGACCGGTACTGCTCGACATCACGAAGGATGCTCAGCAGGCGAGCTGCGAGGTGGAGTGGGACGACTCGGAGGTGACGCTGCCGGGCTACCGGCCCGATCTGCGCGCCACGCAGGAGGTCTACCAGCGCGCGATCGACATGATCAACAACGCCAAGCGGCCGATCATCTTCGCCGGGCACGGCATCATGCTGTCGGGAGCGATGGAGGTCGTGCGCGCCCTCGCCGAGCGCGCGAACATTCCGGTGGCGATGACGCTGCTGGGGATCGGAGGCTTCCCCGCGAGCCATCCGCTGAACCTCGGGATGATGGGGATGCATGGCGAGGCGTGGGTGAACTCGGCGATCCAGGAAGCGGATCTGTTGTTGGCGTTCGGCATGCGTTTCGACGATCGCGTGACCGGCAACCTGGCGACCTACGCGCAGAACGCGAAGAAGATCCATATCGACATCGACCCGGCCGAATTCAACAAGAACGTCAAGGTCGACGTGCCGCTGACGGGCGACCTCCGGCACGTGCTCGAGGAGATCCTCCCGCACGTCACCGAAGGCGATCGGTCGAGCTGGTTGAAGGCGATCGAGGCGATGAAGGGCGACTGCGCGGTCCGCGACATCCAGAACCTGCCCGACAGTGGGCACCTCTACGCCGCGCACGTCATCAACGATCTCTGGCGCGTGACCGACGGGGACGCCATCGTCGTGACCGATGTTGGCCAGCACCAGATGTGGGAGGCGCAGTACTACCACCACGACCAACCGCGGACGCTCATCACCTCGGGCGGGTTGGGGACGATGGGATTCGCGCTGCCGGCTGCGATCGGGGCGAAGTTCGCCTGCCCGGACAAGGAGGTCTGGGCCGTCGTCGGCGACGGCGGGTTCCAGATGACCCAGGCCGAGCTGGCGACGATCGCCCAGGAGCAGATCAAGGTCAACGTCGCCATCATCAACAACGGCTACCTCGGCATGGTGCGCCAGTGGCAGGAGTTCTTCTACGACCGGCGGTACGCGGCCACGCCGCTGCTGAACCCCGATTTCGTCAAACTGGCCGAGGCCTACGGGTTGAGCGGCATGGCCGTCACCAAGCGGGCCGGCGTGGTGCCGGGCGTCGAGGCGGCGCGCGAGCATGCCGGTGCCGTCATCCTCGAGTTCAAGGTCGAGCAGGAGGACTCGGTGTTCCCGATGGTGCCTGCGGGCGCCGACCTCGACAAGATGATTAGGCGGCCGAGCCCAATTGTGGAGACTGCCGCAGACTAGGAAGACAGCTATGCGCCATACCTTTGCCGTCCACGTCGAAGACACGCCCGGCGTGCTGAATCGCGTCGCCTCGCTCTTTCGGCGCCGGGCCTTCAACATCGAATCGCTGACCGTCGGCCACACCGAGACGGCCGGGGTCTCCCGGATGACGATCGTGGCCGATACCGACGACCACGGGGCGCTGCGGCTCGAAGCGAATCTCTACAAGCTCGTGAACGTGCTGCGCGTCGACGACATCACCGTGCGGCCGTCCGTTCAACGCGACCTGGCGATGATCAAGGTGGCGGCCACGCCGGAGACACGGACCCATGTCATGCAGCTCGTCGACGTCTTTCGGGCGCGGGTGATCGACGTCGCGCCCGACTCGGTGATCATCGAGGCGACCGGCCCGGAGGACAAGATCGACGGCCTCGTCGAGGTGCTGCGGCAGTACGGTGTCATCGAGATGGTGCGGACCGGGTGTGTCGCAATGGCGCGCGGTCCGAAGATCGGTGGGCTGGGCGATGGTGTCGAGCGCGGCACGCAAGTCGCCGACGAAGCGCCGGCCGACGACAGCAACGTATCGTATTCTGTGTGATTGACGAGCGTGTATTCATCCTTCAATTTCGTGAGGCGTTGACGAATGGCAAAGATCTTCTACGACGATGCGGCGGACCTCGGGTTGATTCAGGCAAAGAAGGTGGCGGTGATTGGCTACGGGTCGCAGGGGCACGCCCATGCGCTGAACCTGAAGGACAGCGGGGTCAGCGTGAGGGTCGGTCTCCACGAAGGCAGCAAGTCGCGCGCCAAGGCGGAAGCCGATGGTGTCGAGGTGGTGTCGGTGGCCGATGCGGCCGCGTGGGCCGACGTCGTGATGATTCTGGCGCCCGACACCTCGCAGCCGTCCATCTACGAGGAATCCATCGCCCCGCACCTGACCGCCGGCAACATGATCATGTTCGGGCACGGGTTCAACATCCGCTTCAAGACGATCGCGCCGCCGGCCAACGTCGACGTCACGATGATCGCGCCGAAGGCGCCGGGGCACCGCGTGCGCGAGGTCTACCTGGAGGGTGGTGGCACGCCGGCGCTCCTGGCGGTCGAACAGGATGCGACCGGCGGGGCCAAGGCGCTGGCGCTCTCGTACGCGAAGGCGCTGGGCGTGACCCGCGCGGGCGTGATCGAGACGACGTTCGCGGAAGAGACCGAGACCGATCTCTTCGGGGAACAGGCCGTGCTGTGCGGCGGGGTCAGTGCGCTGACCAAGGCGGCGTTCGGCACGCTGGTCGAAGCGGGCTATCAGCCCGAGATCGCCTACTTCGAGTGCATGCACGAACTGAAGCTGATCGTCGACCTGATGTATCGCGGCGGGCTGAACTACATGCGCTACTCGGTGAGTGACACGGCCGAGCACGGTGACTACACCGGTGGGCCGAGGGTCGTCACCGACGCGACGCGTGACGCCATGCGGAAGATGCTGGCCGAGATCCAGGACGGCACCTACGCCAAGAAGTGGATCGACGAGAACGCCCAAGGCAGGCCATGGTTCAACGAGGTGCGGAAGCAAGAACAGAACTCGCAGATCGAGCAGGTCGGCAGCTCGCTGCGGAAGATGATGCCGTTCCTCGACGCGGTCACGATCACTCCAGGCAGCTGATCGTGCGATCCGTCGGGGTGCTCGCGTTGATCGTCGGACTGCTGGGATTCGCAGCTCCGACGGCACCGCAGGCCCAGCCGCCCTACGATCTCCTGATCACGAACGGCCGCGTGATGGACGGGAGCGGCAACCCGTGGCGGCGGGCGGATGTCGGCGTCAGCGACGGCCGCATCGCGGCGATCGGTGACCTCGCGGACGCCGACGCGCGCCGAGTGCTCGATGCCGCCGATCGGCTCGTCACCCCCGGCTTCATCGACGTGCACTCGCATGCGGGTGGCGGCCTGGCACGGGAGGGGCTGGGGCAAGGACAGCCCCTGCTTGCCCAGGGCGTGACCACGATCGTTGCGAATCCAGACGGCGGAGGCCCCGTCGACCTCGAACAGCAGCGCTCGGTGCTGGCCGGAAGCGGCCTGGGTGTCAATGTCGCGCTCCTCATTGGTCATGCCAGCGTCAGGCGCGCGGTGTTCGAGATGGCCGATCGGGCGCCCACCGAGGACGAGATGGTCGAGATGCAGCGTCTCGTCCGCGAGGGGATGGCCAATGGAGCCTACGGCCTGTCGAGCGGACTGTTCTACGCACCGGGCAGCTACGCGACGACCGAGGAACTGGTGGCGCTCGGGTCGGTCGTCGCCGAGTTCGGCGGTCTCTATACCAGCCACATTCGAGACGAGGGCGACTACACGGTGGGCCTGGTCGCTGCGGTCGAGGAGGTGATCCTGATCGCCGAGGCCAATGGCATCCCAGGAATCGTCAGCCACATGAAGGCGCTCGGCCCCGACAACTGGGGGCTGTCGGTCGCGGCGACCACGCGGCTCGACGCGGCGCGGCGGCGCGGTGTCGAGGTGTACGCCGATCAGTATCCCTACAGCGCGTCGTCGACCGGCCTGTCGGCCGCGCTCGTGCCGCGCTGGGCCCAGGCGGGCGGAGCCGACGAGTTCGCGCGCCGTCTCTCGGAGCCGGTGACCCGTGCCCGAATCCTCGACGCGATGCGCGAGAACCTGCGGCGACGAGGCGGCGCCGAGGCGATTGTCGTGGCGTTCCACGAAGCCGATCGCGAGCTGGAGGGGCAGAGCCTGGCCGAGATCGTCGATGCGCGCGGCGCGCCCGCGGTGGAGACGGCGCTCGCGTTGATCCGCGCGGGCCGCGTATCGATCATCTCGTTCAACATGTCGGAACCCGACATCGCCCACATCATGCGGCAACCCTACACCATGACGTCGAGCGACGGCGGCCTGGTGCCGATGGGGGATGGACGCCCGCACCCCAGGAACTACGGTGCATTCGCCCGGAAGCTCGGACACTATGCGCGCGATCGAGAGGTTGTGTCTCTCGAGGCGGCGGTCCGATCGATGACGTCGCTGCCCGCCGCCGTCTTCGGCCTGCGCGACCGGGGCCTCCTGCGCGCCGGCGCGTGGGCGGACATCGTCGTCTTCGATCCGGCCGAGGTCAGTGACCGTGCCACCTACGCCGAGCCGCATCAGCTGGCCACGGGGATCGACACGGTCATCGTCAACGGCGAGATCGTCCGCGAGCAGGGCCGGTTCACGTCGGTGAGGTCGGGGATCGTGTTGCGCAAGGAGGGGGAGGCGCGATGATCGTGAAGAGCAGAATCGGCGTGATGGTCGCGACCGCGGCCTGCCTCGTGTCGAGCCTGGCCACAGCCCAGACCGATGCCTCACTCGAACGGCTGGAGCGGGCGATCGAGCGCGGCGGGACGTTGGCCGGCGGGCTGGTCGGCGCGACGGCGATTCATCTGGAGACTGGACGCACGGTGTCGGTGAACGGTGATGTGGCGTTTCCGATGGCGAGCACCTACAAGGTGCCGATTGCCATCGAGTTGCTGACAGCGGGCCGATGCGGGGACGCTCGCGCTCGACGAGATGCTCGATGTCACGGCCGCCGACCTGCATCCGGGCAGCGGCACGCTGTCGCCGCTCCTCGCCCAGCCGGGCGTGTCGCTGTCGATCAGGAACCTCATGGAACTGATGCTGCGCATCAGCGACAACAGCGCGACCGACATGCTGCTGGCTCGGGCTGGCGGATCGGAGGCGGTGACGGCCAGGATGCGCGCCTTGGGCATCGACGGCATCCGCGTCGACCGTCCGACCGCGCTGCTGATTGCCGATCGCTACGGCGCCGCGCTGCCCGCCCCGGAGACGTGGACGCTCGATGTCTTCGATGAGGCGTTCAGCGCTCGGTCTGAGGATGAGCGTGCCGCGTCGGCGATCGAGTTCGACCTCGACCCGCGTGACACGGCGACACCCAACGCCTTCGCCGAACTGCTGGCTCGGCTGCATCGCGGGGAACTCGTCAGCGAGGACAGCACCGCGCTGCTTCTGGACATCATGGAGCGCTGCCTCACCGGGGAGAATCGCCTGAAGGGCCTGCTGCCCGCTGACACCGTCGTCGCCCACAAGACCGGGTCGCTCGCCGGCACGGCCAACGACGTCGGCATCATGGCGCTGCCGGATTCAGCCGGCCACGTCGCGATCGCCGTCCTGATGAAGTCGTCCGATCGGTCGGGTACCGACCGCGCGCGCGCGATCGCCGAGATCGCGCGCGCGGCCTACGATTACTTTGTGTTTCAGCCCTGAAGGATAACGTAGGGTTCTCGCCCTGCGGCTCGCGGCCCGGCTCGCTCGCTCCGCCGGCTGGAGTGTCGCATGGGGGAGCGCCGCGACGAACGGCTCGAGCTGCTCCGGCGTGCCGAACTTATCGCGGCCGCCTTCGACGCCGCCTCGCTGAAGTCCGCTAGCGGCACGCGTCCAGATGCCGCCCGGCGGCGTCGCGGAAGGCATCGGTCCACTCGTGCCCGCCGTCGAAGACCAAGGCTTCGACAGTGACGCCCCACGACGCCAGCAGCGCCACGTCGGTGTCGTGTTTCGCCTGGGTGAACCACTCGTCCCGGCTGCCGCGGCCGACGAGCGTCGGTGGCAGGCCGAGCGACGCCCTGTCCCGCAGTTCGGGCGGGAGATCCCCGCCGAGGATGACGAGGCCGGCGGCCGGATGCCCCGTGCCGGACGCGGCGCGATAGGCCATCGACGCACCCTGCGAGAACCCGGAATAAACCACCATGTCGCTCGTGGCGTACCGAGCGCGAACGTCAGTCACTACCTGCTCGACGTAGCGCAGGTTGTCGGCGACGGCCTGCTCGCGTCCGAGTTTCGTCATCCAGCTGGCGACGACCTGCTGGTGGTTCCGGCCGTAGAACCAGTGCAGCGCCTGGACGGCGACCAGCAGCCACCGCTCCGCGCCGGGAATCCGTTCGAGTTGGCGCAGGTGCACCTCGGCGTTCTCCCCGTACCCGTGAAAGCCGAGCAGCAGCGGGTGCGGGCCCTCAGACTCGGGTGGGCGGGTGACGTAGCGCCCCTGCGTCGTCGCGTCGAGCGTCGTGACGATCGGGTCGGCGGCCATCAGGTGTCCTCTGGGAGCATCGTCCTGGCCGTCAGGGCCGCAGCGGATCCTTGACGCGGCCGACGAGCGGTTCGTTCAGGAAACTCACTAGGGGTGCGATCTGCCGGAAGACGCGGAGCAGCTCCCGGTAGAACTTCGGGTCGGCGGCGAAGGCGGCCGGGTACTCCTTCGAGGCGAGAAACTCGCGGCGCCGCAGCAGATCGGCCGCGGGATGGTCCTTCGCGTAGCCGCGCGGCACGCGCTGCATCACTCGCCCGTCAAGGGCGCCGAACGTCCGTCGAAACGCCGCGGTACCGATGATGCCGCGGAGCCGCCGGTAGCGTCGCGCGACGTGCGCGCGAATCAGCCGCAGTTCGGGTGACGCGGGTGCGTGCAACCCGCCGGCGAACATGACACGCGTCGGCGCAACTTCCAGATAGAGCACGGCGCCCTCGAGCCGTCCCAGCTCACGGTGCGGAAACACGGCCGCTGCGTGGGTCTTCAGCGGGGACTTGTCCTCGCTGAACCGCGTGTCACGATAGATCCGGAAGAGCGAGATCTTGGGTGCGGCGACCAGTTCGGGCGCGAACCCGCGGAGGTCCTCCGCCAGGCGATCGATCACGTCGACCATTGGCCCGCGAACGTGCGTGTCGTACTCGTCACGGCGCGCGCGGAACCAGTCGCGATCGTTGTGTCGCTTCAGGGCGCGCAGGAACAGGATCGTTCTCGGCGTGAAACGGGGCGGCTGAGCCATCGGCCGGAGGGGCTACCGTCGATCGCGATCGGCGAGAGCCTCGGTCAGGACCCGCCCATCGGGGCGTGCCAGCGTGATGCCGGTCAGAAACGCCAGGGTCGGCGCGATGTCCTCGGGAGCCGCGGCACCCGAATAGCGCCCTGGCACGATGCCCGGACCGGCCAGCACGAGTGGCACGCGCGCATCGTAGTCGTAGCCGGTGCCGTGGTCGGCGGCGCGAATCCAGGTGTACCAGTAGGGCTTCGGAATAACCACAAGATCCCCGCTGCGTCCGGGGAAATAGCTGCGCGCCACCTGCGCCGTCAAGGCGTCGGCGAAGGGACCCGTCGCCAGTTCTTCCCCGCGATAGGCCCGCTGCACGCCCGGATACGTCCCGAGCGCAGCCAGGACGGCGGCCAGTGCCTCCTCGTTCGCGCGCAGTCGATCGTAGACGCCTGGCGCGAAGTACAACTCGATATGGCCCATGCCGACCGCATGCTCACCCGGGCCGAAGAACGGCTCGAGCACCCGGTTGACGTGTGCGAGCACTTCGCCCCGCTCGATCCGACCGGCGTCGAGCCCCATCGCCGTCGCCTGTTCGGGGATCGGGCCGAGGCCGTGGTCGGCCGACAGCGCGACGACGTAGCGGTCACGCCCGACGGCCGTATCCAGATGGTCGAACAACCGGCCGAGCGTCCGGTCGAGGCGCAGGTAGGTGTCTTCGACTTCGGCGCTGTGCGGGCCGAAATCGTGGCCGACGTAGTCGGCCGCCGAAAAGCCCACCGCCAGATAGTCGGTGCCGGGGCCACGGCCGAGCTCGAGCGCGTCCACGGCCGCCGTGGCCAGGCCGGCGACGTATTCGTCCGCCCAAGGGCTGCGCCGCCAGGCGGTGTAGAACGCTCGGTCGGCTTCTCCGGCGTCACTCTCCGACGCCAGCCGATGCGCGAAGTGAGGGTCGCTGCCGTTGGTGCCGTCGCTGGTCGAGGACACCGGCGTCCAGACCTGCCCCCGCGCGTCCTCGACCGGGTGAGTCCTGATGTGTTCCGCGACGAACGGCACGGGCGTCTCGGCAAACGCGGTCGACGTCGTCCAGACGTTACCGGGGTCGAACCAGGCGACGGCGTCGCCACGGTGCCCGGCCAGCGGCACCGCGGCCCGCGCCTTGACCGCGAACGCCACGACCTGCGCCGAGGGGTCGTTCTGTAGCCGGAGTTCGTCGGCCAGGCTCGCCACGCGCATCGTGGCTGGACCGTGCTGTTCCCGAGCGCCCGAGCCGTAGGCGACAGCCTCCACGGAGTCGTCCGCCGTGCACCGGACGCGGCGTCCAGCGACGGCGTCCCACCACCCATCGAGCAGCATCCCGTGGGTGCTCGGGATGGTGCCGGTGGCAATCGTGGCGTGGCCCGCGCAGGTCAGCGTGCCGAAATAGGAATGCTTCGCCTCGCGAAAGACCGCGCCGTCGTCGAACAGCCGCCGCAGGCCGCCGGTCCACCCGGCGCCGTAGCGTTCGAGCGTGTCGGCGCGCATCTGGTCGACCACCAGGACCACGACGAGTCCTGGCGGCGCGGTCTGCGCGGCGACGGGCCAGGCCGAGGCACCGGCCGACAGCACGGCCATGACCAGTGCAGGGACGAGGAGTCGACGTGCAAGCCGCGGGGCCGTTGGAACCATCTGTTACCTGGGGTGCCTGCCGACAGTATACCGCGCGCGGTTGGTCCGTACGCACGACGGGCGCGGCCGAGTGCCGCGCCCGTCGCCATAGTGTCTCGTATCGGATCGTCAGCGTTGTCAGACGACCAGTTGCGGGACCTCCATCTCGCCACGGCGGAAGGCGTCGTTGAATGCCTCGACGACCGCGGGGTCGAAGTCGGTGCCCGAGCCCTTGACCAGAAATTCCTTCGCGTCGAACGGCGACATCGCCTTGCGATACGGGCGGTCGCTCGTCAGCGGGTCGTAGACGTCGGCGACACTGATGATCCGCGACTCGAGCGGGATCTCCTCGCCGGCCATCGGGTTGTAGCCGGTGCCGTCGTACTTGTCGTGGTGCGACAGGATGATCGGCAGGATGCGCCGCAGCAACCCGCCGACCGGTTCGAGCATCGTGACCCCTTGTTCACGTGGGTCTTGATCTCGGTGAACTCGTCCGCCGTCAGGCGCGCGGCCTTGTAGAGCAACTCCCGGCTAATGTCGAGTTTGCCGATGTCGTGCAGCAGCGCCGCGGCGCGGATGTCCTCGATCCGCTCATTCTGCAGGTTCAGGCTGCCGGCGATCTTCGTCTCGTAGACCGACACGCGATAGCTGTGGTTCTCGGTGTACTTGTCCTTCGAGATGAAGTCCTGAGGATCATCAACACGCCGTGATAGGTGGAGCGCAGGTCTTCGAGTGCCCGTTCCTGGTGCTCGTAGAGCGAGCCCATGAGATACCCGATAACGACGAGCGTGCCGCCCCAGACGGTGATGTCCAGCCACTGGCGCGGAATCAGATCGCCGGACGCCGCCTGCTCGAACCCGGCGGGGTTGAAGTAGGTGAACAGCACCACGAGCAGCACGCTCGCGAAGGCCGTGAGCGTCGCGTGCCGCCGGCCGTACGAGTAGGCCGAGAACACCGTTGGGAACGTGTAGAACCCCAGCACCATGCGCTGGGAATCTACGAGCAGGTTCATCATCGCCATGATGACGAACAGCGACAGCAGCAGCCAGAGCTCCTTGTTGGCCTTTTCGAGGGTCTTCAGGATGCCTAGCTTGGCTGCGTCGACTTCTTACTGGGTGCCTTCGGTGAGGGGCACGGCGGTTGCCTGGGAAGTAGCCACTGGTCAACGTCCTTTACGAAAGACGGGTTCACGAACCGGCACTCCGTCAATCGGGGGCGTACCGTAACTATCGGATACTGACCAATACGCAATATTGTTACCAGGTTTGCATCAATTCTGTCGCAGCTCTCTAATTGCTTGGTTCACAACGTTATACGGTGATCTCTCGACCCGGCCGCACTCGAGAGGGCCGGGTCGCGTGTGCCAGAACGTCACAATCGTCGGCAGAGGATTACGATTCTGAAACGCGGCAGAAGGGATCACGCCTCCGCTTTTTTCGCGTCGAGATGGCGATAGAACCCGAGGTCCTCGCCCGTGGCTCGCTTGGTCGCCCAGATGACCTGCCCGACGTGGCCCGAGAAGTGTTCCACGACATGATAGATCGCATGCAGGATCGTCACGTCGTGGTCCTGGATCCGGCGGCTGGCCAGCAGATCCGACGTCGACAGCGTGGCGAGGACTGCGTCGGCTTCGGCGAGCGTGTGGCGCAGCGGTTCGAGCAGATCCGCGGCCGGAATCGGCTCGCGCTGCGTGAACTCGGCGTCGCGGTCGCGATCGTCGGGTTGGCCGCCGACTCCGCAGACCAGCCACTGCCGGACGTTGCCGCGCAGATGCAGCAGCAAGTTGCCCACCGAATTCTCGGCGTCGTGGCGCCGCTCCCAGAGTTGTTCGAGGGTGAGCCGGCCGACGCAGGCCTCCAGACGCCGCAGCTCTTCCTTCAACTCGGCGCGCGAGACGGCGACCAGTTCCGCCGCGATCACGTCGGCCTGCGAGGCGCTCATGCCGGCGGATTATAGCGCACGCGTCGGAGACACTAGATGTTGTGGCCCGACACGGTGAGATACGTGTATAGTGTGGGATGATTAGGGAATTTTTTGCAGTTCGACGCGCTGACGGTCGGATGGGGCAGAGGGTAGAGGGATAAGGACGATGCGAGCTTCGCAGTGGATCGGAATCGTGATGGTGGCCATGGTTGCGGGGTCGGCGGGTGTCGCCGCAGGACCGGAGCAACAGGAAGAGCGCCGGAGCGTCGATGGGCTCGTGTACGACCTGCAGCATCCCGAGGCGGATCGCCGGATTCGAGCGGCGCGACTGCTCGGGCAGAACAAGGTGCATGCGGCCGTGCCGGCGCTCATGGACGCCGCGATCGATCGCGACGAGGACGTCCGGTTCGAGATCGCCAAGTCGTTGGTGCTCATTCACGACCGCCGCGCGCTCCCCACCTACGTGCTGCTGACGCGCGACGCCAACCCGGCCACGCAGGAGAAGGCGGTCGAGGGGATCATCAATACCTACGTCGGTGACGAGTCGGGCTTCATCCAGGGGCTGGAGAACGTCGTCGATTTCGTCAATCCGTTCAGTGACGATTACAACCCGCTGATGGTGGAGCCGTTCGTCGAGGTTGACCCCGCGGCGGTCGACGCCGTGAGCGACCTCCTCTTGTCGGCCCGTGAAGAGTTGCGGCTGGACGCGGCGGTCGCGCTGGGGATCCTGCGTGCGCGGGCCGCGCTGCCCGCCATCCAGGATGCGCTCGATACCGAGCCCGCCACCAACGTCAAGGTCGAGCTGATCCGGACGATCTACAAGATTGGCGATCCGGCCGGCGGCCGGGCACTCGTGGCGCGCATCACCGACCCCGACAAGACCGTCCACGACGAGGCGATCTTCACGGCGGGCCGGCTGCGGGTCGGCGAGGCGGTGCCCGATCTGGTCCAGATGCTCGAGGCCGGCGTCGAAGAGCGCCGGACACTCTTCGGCTTCGTGCCGATCTCGGGTTCCGACGATCTGTCGCGACGCGTGCTCGAGGCGCTCGCGCATATCGGCGACGCACGCGCGGAGCAGGTGTTCCTGATGTCGCTCGACTCGCAGCGCGATTGGTCGCGTCAATTCGCAGCCGAGGGGCTGGGCCGGATCGGTGACACGGCGAACCTGCCCGAGATCGCCCGGCGCTACGCCGAGGAGGAGTCCGCGTCGGCACGACTCGCGCTGTCGTTCGCGCGATATCGGCTCGGCGAGGCCGAGTATCTGCGCGACCTGATCGACCAGATCGACGGCGATCAGGCGCACGCGTATCTGCTCGAGTTCGGACCGCAGGAGATACCGCACCTCTATCCGTACATCCGCACCGAGGGCAACGACGTCAAGATCCGCCTGCTCGACGTGGTCGGGCATCGCGGCGATCCGTCGTCGATCGGGATCGCACAGGAGATGATTCAAGCTGGCGATCAGGATGTGCGGGAGGCGGCCAATCTGGCGGCGCTGCGCATCCGCGACCGGCATCCCGGGGCCTGACGCCCGCGGCGATCGCGGCCAGCGTGTCGGCCACCGAGCGGGGTGTGCGGATCCTCTGCGACTACCTGACCACCGCCGGCCTACCTGATGCTGTCGTTCAAGAAGAAGACCGAGATGCCCGATGCGCGTGAGGCGCTGCCGGGCCGGGCCGCGCCGCTCGTGGTGCCCGAGACGCATTTCGTCAACGGTAACCGGCTCGTGCCCCCGTTCCCCGACGGGCTGCAGATGGCGATGTTCGGCCTGGGCTGTTTCTGGGGCGCAGAAAGAGCCTTCTGGCAGGTTCCCGGCGTCTACTCGACGATGGTCGGCTACGCCGGTGGTTCAACCGAGAATGCGACCTATCGTGAGGTCTGCTCCGGACTGACCGGCCACAACGAGGTCGTCCGGGTCGTCTTCGACCCCGGCGCGGTGACGTACGAGCAGCTCATGCGGACGTTCTGGGAGTCGCACGACCCGACGCAGGGGATGCGGCAGGGCGGTGACGTCGGCACGCAGTATCGGTCGGGTCTCTACGTCTACGCTGCGGAGCAGCGACGCCTGGCCGAGACGACGCGCGACGCGTACCGCCAGGCGCTGGCCCAGGCCGGACATGGTACGCCGATCACGACCGAGATCGTCGATGCGTCGGACTTCTTCTACGCCGAGGAGTATCACCAGCAGTATCTCGCGAAGAATCCGGGCGGATACTGCGGCCACGGTGGCACCGGCGTGGCGTGTCCGACGGCCCTGGGAAATGAGGGTGGCGCGGGCCTTTAGGCCCGCGAGAGGGCGATCCGCAGGATCGCCCTGAGCCCATGTCCCCGCCTCCTCCGTTCTGGACCGTCGTCGGGCGCGGCCCTACTCCCCGATGTCCACTTCGACCTCGACCAGGAAGCGGCGGAAGTTGGAGTAGGTCGCCTCGCAGTTGACTTCGATGCTGCGGCGCGCGAGCTGTCCGGTGGTGATCGGCTTCAGGCGCACGCGATAGCGCTCCGACATTGTGGCCGGCACGAGCATCTCGAGCGTGGCGTCAGCGCGGTAGGTGACGCGCATCTCGATCTCGAGCTGCACCGTTTCATCTTCCGCCCGAAAATCAGTTTCGAGCACCCGTCCCGTCGACGGTTCGACCCAGATCGTGCCGTGGCCGAATAGGTCCTGCCTGCTGCTGCCGGTGATCAGCGACGGCGACGCCGTCTCCTCGAACTCGATCTCCCAGGTCTCGATCCCTTCGATGCGCCGGTCGCCGTCCTTGCGGAACGTGAACCGCGGCTGATCCGCTGTGGAGAGGATCTGGAGCGCCATCGTCGGCACGTTGGCGTTGCGCGTGATGGCGCCGATGTTGAAGCGCGCGCTCTCGACGACGAGCCGGCGCCTGAGCGACGGTGTGATCCGCGGTGTTTCGAGGAAGAGGTCTTCGAGGCGCTGCAAACGGTCCTCGACCGGTGTGCCGTCGACCTCGATGACGTCGCGGAAGGCCAACCAGGGCTCATCCAGACCGGGGGTGCTCAGGACGAGCAGGTCCGACACCATCCGGCGCGTCCGCCGGCCGTCGGCCACCTGGAGATAGTCTTCCTCGGCGATGACGCTGCCCAGTTCGGTCTGGTAGCGTTCGACGTAGGCCGCCGCGCGTTCGAGCACGGTCTCGAGTGTCGGTTCCTGGGCGGTGCCGGCCGCCGGCGGGCCGGCGACGGTGGCGGCTGCGACGATCAGCGGAAGCAGTCGGGCGGTGCGCATCGTGAGGGTCCCTGACGGTCCGGGGCCGAACGACGAAACTGGTCGGGGCGCCCGGATTCGAACCGGGGACCTCCTGCTCCCAAAGCAGGCGCGATACCAGGCTACGCCACGCCCCGACGACGGCACCGGCAACCTGTGTGACGTCAACAACGTACCATAGATGTCGGGTCGCCTGGCGTGCTCAGGGATCGCGCGGTGCGGCGTCTGAGCTCAGCCAGGCGCGGAGCGCGCGTACGGCCCGGCCGCGGTGGCTGACCACGGCCTTCTGCTCACGCGAGACATCGGCGAGCGTCTTGCCGTACGGCGGATAGAAGAAGATCGGGTCGTAGCCGAAGCCCGCCTCGCCCGCCGGCGCTTCGGCGATCCGCCCCTCGACCGTGCCCTGAGTTTCGAACAGTACGTCGGTGCCGCGCGCCACCGCGAGGGCGCAGACGAATCGGGCCCGGCAGCCGAGTTGCCCCGCCTTGGCGAGCCGCGCGTAGATCACTCGAAACTTCTCGGGGTAGCTCGCACCGTTGAATCGGGCCGAGTGGATGCCCGGCTCACCCTGCAGGCCGTCGATCTCTAGCCCCGAATCGTCGGCTACCGTCATGCGGCCGGTCGTGCGGGCGTAGTACAGCGCCTTCTGGCGCGCGTTGTCGCCGAATGTCGCGCCGGTCTCCTCGGGCGCGGGCACGCCGGGCCACTCGTCGAGCGCGTGAAGCTCGATCTCGAGGCCAGTCAGGAACGCGCGGATTTCCGAGAGCTTGTGAAGGTTCGTCGTGGCGACGAGCAGTTGCAAAGGTCAAGCCTTCGTCAGATACTCGCCGACGATCTCGCGCTGCAGGGCAATCAACTGCGTGATGCCGTCGTCGGCCAGCCCGAGTAGTTGATCCAGCGCGTCGCGCCCGAACGGTGCGCCTTCGGCCGTCCCCTGGACTTCAATGTAGCGGCCATCGCCGGTCTTGATGACGTTCATGTCGACTTCGGCCGTGGAATCCTCGCTGTAGGCCAGGTCCAGCATCAGCGTGGCCTGCACGACGCCCACACTCGTCGCGGCGACGTGGTCGAGGACCGGCATCGTCTTGATCTGGCCCTGCTCCCGCATCTTCTGCACCGCCAGCACCAGCGCAACGAACCCGCCCGTGATGGCGGCGGTGCGGGTGCCGCCGTCGGCCTGAATGACGTCGCAGTCGACCCAGACCGTGCGTTCACCCAGTGCATCCAGCTTCGAGACCGCGCGCAGCGATCGGCCGATGAGGCGCTGGATCTCGTGGGTCCGGCCGCCGACCTTGCCCGCCGTCGACTCGCGTGTCGACCGCGTCGAGGTCGCGCGGGGCAGCATGCTGTATTCGGCGGTGATCCAGCCCTTGCCGCTGTTCCGCAGAAACGGTGGTACGCGGTCCTCGACGCTCGCGCTGCAGATGACTTTCGTGCGTCCGGCTTCGATGAGTACGGAGCCCTCGGCGTGTACGAGGTAGTTCGGTGTGATCGTCGTCGGCCGAAGCTGGTCGGGCCGGCGCCCATCGTCGCGTGTCGGTGTCGTCATAAGCGTGTCGATCCTGAGTGGGTGGTCACGGCGCCGTCGGAGCGCCGAAGTCGGCCGGAGCCGGGTCGGTCCATTCCGGCCGCAGCGTGAGCGGCCGGCGGAGGTCGACATGGCCGGCGAGCGTGTCGGCTTCGCGGCCTTCGATGAGAATCTGCACCGCCCGCACAGTGGGGATGTTGACCGTCACGGCATTGACGATCGTGTAGACCGTTAGCAGTTCGTCCAGCGAGCCGCCGGCATGGCCCGAGGCGATTTCGCGACTGACGTCGACGAATGCGTCGCCCTGGTCGGTGACGTAAAGCGCTCTGAGCAGCGTACCCTCGGGCATCGCCGAGAGGAGCGGAGGTTCGACCGACAGGAACTGGGCCTCGAGCACGTGGCGGGCCTGCGCGATGGGCGCGTCACCGGCGACGACCTCGCGCTCGACCCCGATCAGCCGTTCGCCATCCTCGGCGACGTAGAACAACGTCGCCGAGGTGAGCCGGGGCGGTTCAGCCGGCGCGTCGCGCGGCACCGTCACTGTCGCGTCGTCGACCTCGTCGTACACTTCGGGCAAGGTGACGAAGAGGAGCCACGCGCCGATCGTCCCGGCCACCGCGACGCCGCCGATGGCGAGCCAAACGCGGCCCGTCATGGCCGCCTCCGCGGCATCTCCTCGGCTTCGGGCGCGCTGCTGGGCCGTTGTTCGACCAGCGTTCGATAGCGCGCGATGCTTTGGAACAGCGCCTGGCTCAAGGCCTCCTGATACGATGGCGCGCCCAGCCGTCGCTCCTCCGCCGGGTTCGACAGGAATCCCAGTTCCACCAGAACGGCCGGCATGTTGGCGCCGACCAGCACACGGAACGGCGCGCGCTGGGCCTCGCCCGGCCTGACGTCCACGTGGCGGCGCAACTCGGCGTCGACGATCGCCGCCAGTGCGCCCGAGCGATCGACGTGGCTGACTTGGGCCATCTCCCACGACACGACGTCGATGCTCCGCACCCCGCCGCCCAGCACCGGCACGGTCTGCGGGTTCGTCCCAGACAGCCTGGCCCCGCTGCGCTCGATGTCGCCCTCGTCCAGGCTGAGATAGGACACCTCTGCGCCCGACGGCACGGGGCTGAGTGACGCGTTGGCGTGCAGGCTGATGAACAGGTCGGCCTTGTTGTTGTTGGCGATGGCGGCCCGTTCGTCGAGTCGGATCGTGCGATCCTCGCCGCGCGTCATGACGACCCGCAAGCCGAGGCGGGTTTCGATGGCGCGCTGCAGCCGTTGTGCTACCTGCAGCGTGATGTCTTTCTCGAGGACGCCGGTTGCCCCGGCGGCGCCGGTGTCGTCGCCGCCGTGGCCGGCGTCGATGACCACCGTACGCACCGTGATCGGCACGGTCAACTCGGGAAGCGGCGGCGCGATCTCGGCGGCCGGAGTCGCGTCGTCTCCTGAAATGGGCGGTGGCGGGCGCTCCGCGGTGTTGGCCCGCTCGTTCACACGGGCGACGGCCGCTGGCGCCGCGTCCGAAAAGAGATCGACCAGCAGTCGCGCGGTGCCGCCGACACCGGCCAGTAGCGTCGACTGGTGGCTCACGTACTGCGAACCGAGGTCGATCGCCAGCCAGGCCGGCTCGTCACCCTGGCGGATGCCGGCGACCAGCGAATCGGGCCCGCTGTCGGGCAACACCACGTCGAGCGCGTCCGCGTCGAACTTCACCAGCAGTCGCTGCGGCCCTTCCTCGATCGTGTAGGGCGCCTGAGGGGTCATTGCGAGGACGACCTGGGCCTGCCCGCGCCCGACGGTGTATTGCACGTCGATCTCGGGCACGCGAAGGTCACCGACGATGACCAGGCCCGAGCGTTGCCGCAGTTCGATCGGCGTGTCGATCACGAGCCCGAGCGCGCGGCTGATGAACTCGACGGGCACATGCCAGCCTCGCGAGGTGCGAACCGGCGGCGATGGCAGGCTCACGACCCGGCCGCCGACCGACGCGAGGCCCTGAGTCGCGGTGAGGACCACGACCCGGTCGCGGTGTGTGACGGTCAGGCCATCCGCCAGCGTATCCTCGCGCACGCTCAGGTCGAATGCGGCGGCGAGGTCGCTCAGCGCGACCATCGGGCGGTCGTTGACGCGCGCGACGGCCAGGGACTGGCGTCCGGTGTCGGACAGGATCGTCAGGGATCGCTGAGCGGAGAGCGAGCGGCCGGTGCCGACCAGCACGACCAGCGTGCACAGGACCAGCGACAGTGGAGATCGGGCGCGACGCATGGGACGCCGTTCGGTGGATCTGGTGTCAGTGTCGAACCAACGTGTTCGAGACCTCCATGATACCGTACGCGCGCGCTGCGGTTGGAAGGCGAGGACTGGCCGCGGCGCGGCGGATCAGGTTCGGCGCGACCTCAGCGGACATCGTGCCAGTGGCCGTGCTCGGGTGACCAGACGCGATTCGTTGGCTGACCGGTGTCGCCGGTCACCGCCATGACGATGCCGATGGCGCCGCCGATCATCAGCAGCGCGAATAGCACCATGGCCGTCCGGGAACTCATCCCGCTGTCCTTGCTCAGACAGCACTTCTTGTATTTCTTGCCGCTGCGGCAGGGGCAGGGCGCGTTGCGCTCGACGCTCATCTGCTCCGATTCTATACCCGTCCGGCCTAGAACGAGATCCGGGCGTCGAGCTGGGTCCGCTTGAGGAGGTTGTTTGGGTCGTTCGGGCCGACGTTGAGCTTCTTCGTGAAGATTCCGGTGAAGTCGAGGTGCACCCGCCGCGCGATCATGTAGGAGACCGTCGTCCGGTGCATCCACATGTTGGTGCCGGGGTTGTCGGAGAAGGTGAATGCTGAGAGGACCGCATCTTCTTCGATTCGCGCGTAGGTGTAAACGAGCTGGTAGCTCTTCGGCTGCGAGGCCTGGCCGTAGGAGGCCATGAGCCAGAGGCCAGAATCGTCGTCGTGCGCCGCCTCCGTGTTCTTCACGAAGTTGGCCGTGAGCTGTACGGGGTAGTTCTCGCGGCCGGTCTCGAGTGTCGCGCGCGCGATGACATCCACGAGATTGAAGCCCGACACGAAGCCGATCACCTTGCCGTCCTCGTCGAACTCGTAGCGGTTCGAGTTCCGTCCGATGCCGGCGTTGCCCAGGACGACGGCTACCCGGTCGACATTCTGGAACCCATAGTCGGCAACCGAGAAATGCAGGCCGTGGCCTCCGAACGCGAAGCCGACCTCGCCGAATCCGGCATAGAGGATGGCGTCGTCTGCCGAGCGCGACTCGGCGAGTGGCACCTGGGCCCCGACAAACCGGTACGACACCGGCCCGTTCACCCCCCGGACACGCTGCCAGAGCCCCTCCCAGTTCAGGTCGTTGTCGAACGTCATCTCGGTCCGCGCGACCGGAATCCCGAACTTGCCGCCTCCGATGGTCAATGCTCGCGCGCCCGACGGCGTATAGGTGATGAACACCCGGTCGAGGCCAACCGGCTTGCGTGTCAGGAGGTTCGTGAAGCTCTGGTTCGTCGAGATCGGGTCGCCCAGATCGCCGGATCCGAGCCGGAGCCCGAACGCAACATCGTCGTTGACCTCGGCGTCCACCGTCAGGCGCAGTCGGAAACGAAGCCGCTGCCGGGTCTCCTCGCCGTCTTGAAAGAAGCCCTCGAACCGTTGACGAAAGTCGCCGCCGAAGTCGATCCGTTCCCACCAGGGGGCGGTGGATTGGGCAGAGACGGGCGCAGCCGTCATGACGATCAGGATCAACGAGACTAGAGATAGCAGCAGGTGGACGAAAGGATTCGAGTTGCTCTGGTCGGTCATCGCTCAAGTGATGCGGAGTGTCGGCGAGGCGGACGAGCGGCTAGGGGTGCCCCGGGCCGCCGGGGAGGTCTTCGGCCTCGGCCAGGCCGTTGGTCGCGGTTGGGAAGAGCTGATTCTCGCTGGCGGCGACGACGGCGGCCACCGTCGCGTCGCCGGTAACGTTCGCCGCGGTCCGGCACATGTCGAGGAAGCGATCGACGCCGAGGATGAGCGCGATGCCCGCGATCGGTACGCCGATCGCCTCAAGAATGATGACCAGCATGACGACGCCGGCACTCGGCACGGCCGCCGTGCCGATCGAGGCCAGCAGCGCCATGAAGACGATGGTGAGCTGCGCCTGGAGGTCGAGCGCGATCCCGAGGGTCTGGGCGATGAAGACCGCCGCCACGGCCTGGTAGAGCGCCGTTCCGTCCATGTTGATCGTCGCCCCCAGCGGCAGGACGAACGACGCCACTTCCTCCGAGACGCCGAGATTCTGCTCGGCGTTCTTCATCGTGACCGGTAGCGTCGCGGCGCTCGACGACGTGGAGAACGCCACGAGCTGGGCGGGCACGATGCCCGGGAAGAAGTGCCTCAGCTTGAGCGGCGTCCGCAGCTTGAGCAGCGCGGGGTAGGTCACGAGCATGTGGATCGTCATGCCCAGCAAGACACAGAGGCAGTACAAGCCGAGCGCGCCCAGGAGTTGCGCCAGTTCACCCGGACTGTCGCCCGCGACGCCGGTCACCGTGTCGGCGATGAGCGCGAAGACGCCGATCGGCGCGAACCGGATCACCAACTCGACGATCTTGATGATGACTTCGTTCACGCTCTCGCAGAGATCCAGGAGCGGTTTCGCCTTCTCCTTCGGGATCAGGATCAGCGCCGTGCCCACCAGGAACGCCACGAACACCATGTTCAGCATGTTCCGGTTGCTCGAGGCCGAGCCGACGAAGTTGTCGGGCACCATGTCGACCAGCGGCTGGAGCGGTCCGCGCGCCGCGGCCTGTGCGGCAGCCTGCTCGCGATCGGCGACGTCGCCCTGGTAGGTCGCCTGCAATCGCTCGCGCAAGCCATCGGGGATCGATTCACCCGGGCGAATGAGATTGACGACACTCAGGCCGATGACCAGGGCGACCAGCGTCGTGCCGATGTAGATGCCGATCGTCTTGCCGCCGATGCGCGACAGCTTCTGCAGATCGGCCAGCGACGCGACGCCCGTGATGAGCGAGACCAGGACCAGCGGGACGGCGATGAGCAGCAGCAGCCGGAGAAAGATGGTGCCGAACGGCGCGATCCAGTTCGTCGTGAACGTACCCCACCCCGAGAGCGTCGCGATGACGCCATAGACGAGGCCGAGGCCCAGGGCGATCAGAATCCGCCAGTGCGTCTGCCGATACCAGGAGATGGCCATACTGCGAGCGATGGTACCACGAGGCTTGGCACGGCTGGCCCGGTTCTCCCGGTGAGTCCGCTCGCGCGAAGCGGGCGCCGGAGGTGTCTCCCGATGTTTCTTGACCGCCGACGTGCGCTATACTGGCCGTGCGCGCCGTGCGGAACTTCAGGGTAAACCTATGAGTATGAGATTGTTGGTCGCGCTTGTCGGTGCACTGTGCGCCACGCTCGTGGCGTCGGTGACGATCCCCGTGCCGAGCATCCCGTCCATTACTGGTTTTGGTCAGCTCTCAGCGGCACAAGTGGTTCAGTCAGGCCGACCGCCCGCGCTCCTAGAGCCCGGTGGGGAGGCGCCGGGTCCGGCGTTTTCGGGCGCGTGGCTGCGCCGCCGCGAGACGCGAGTGAATGTGGGTCTGCTCGGAACGATCACGGCCGGCATGGCGCCCGCGCTGACGCTGAACCTCTTTAGCGATGTCGAACTGCTCGCCGTCTTCGAGCGGATGGAGGCGACGAATCCCGGGAGCGTCTGGGTCGGCCATCTCGAGGACGAACCGATGAGCTCGGTCACGCTGGCGGTTGTGGATGGCGTGCTCTCTGGTCAGGTGAGCCATGCCGGCGGGCTCTATGAAATCACAGCCGACGCCGACGGCGCAGCGGTGGTCAGTCGACTCGATCCCAGCCGAATACAGGGAGACGAGCCCGTAGGCCTCTTGTCGCGGGGCGCCTGGCCACCGGATCCGGATGCCGGGCTGTCGGCCGCCGGAGGGGAATTGACCGTCATTACTGTGGCGAACTTCTATACGAAGGCTGCGAAAAAACGAGCCGGGGGGCCCGCGGCGATCAAAGCGTCAATCGCGGGCAATATCGCGCGCACGAATACCGCGTACATAGAGAGCGGCGTTGACCAGCGGATCAAGCAGGTGTCCGTGAGGCAGATCAATTACAAAGAAACGGGGTCAATTTCAACCGATCTGATCCGCCTGGCGGACACAACCGACCGCTTCATGAAGTCCGCCCACACCGTTCGGAATGCCAAGAAAGCCGATCTTGTGTCTCTCATCGTCTCTCAGGCGGTGACCTGGAGGTGCGGAGGCGTCGCATATACACCTAGCAACGGCCCTCCGGGTGACACGGGCGCATTCAGCGTAATCGAGTTCCCCTTGTGCATGGCCGACATCGTCTATGCACATGAGCTCGGGCACAACATGGGCCTCATGCATGACTGGTACGCCTCGGACGACACTGGGACCTTCAATTACGGTCACGGCCACGTCGACACGAAGAAGAAATTCGTCACGATAATGGCCTATCTGTCTCACTGCCAAGCCCTGGGGCTCACCTGCACACGATACGCGCTGTTTTCGAATCCGAAGAAGAAGTTCCTGGGTCGGAAGACCGGTGTCGGTGGGAAGAAGACGAAATGCAAGGCGGGCAAGACCAAGCCTTCGAATTGCGCCGCCAACGCCGCCCGCGCGCTCAACAATACCGGCAAGATCGTCGCCGCCTTCCGCTGAGGTCTCGCCCAGGTCGAGACCTCGATCCGGTTGCGCCGCCGCTACTTGACCGGCGAGAAACTCGTCGGCTCCAGGAACAGCGACTCGACGGTGCTCACCAGCGGCCCATCGACCCGCGAAGCCTCCCGCATCGTCGCCCAGTCGGGGTCGGATCCGAACGCCGCCCACGACGCCCGCGCTGCCTCGCGGCTCTCGTGCGCCAGCATGTAGACGAGCGTGTCCTCGGAACGGGGTGACTCAGTGGGCACCCAGTAGCCGACGCCCTGCATGCCGTGCTTCTCGAAGATGTCCGTCTCGCCGCCGCCGAACCGATCGAGTAGCCCCTGCAGCTTGCCATCGTGGGTCGTGTAGGTTCGCAGTTCGAAGACGCGGTCCATCCCTTGCGCCTCGGTCACGACGTGGCGATCCACGGCCAGTCCCGCGAGAAACGCCAACAGGCCGACTGACGCCGCCACTCCATACTTGCGAAGCATCTGCAACTCCTTGCTGGTAGATCCGTCCAGGCGCGCTTGACCGTCAGACTCTAGCTCAAGGTCCACCGCGGGCGCCAGATTACACCGGGTGGCGGCAACCGTGGTGGTGGAACCCGATGGCGTTCATGACATCGGGACCACAGAATCGAATGTCCGGCCGACGCGTGCTTGCGCAGGTCTGGCTCTCACCTTTCCGTATCTTCCATTGAGTCAGTCGTTTACGGGTCGAGTCGGACGGAGTTCCGCCATCGGCGCCCCACTTGCAACCTACTCCTGATCGTGTTGCGGGAGATCTGTCCTTCAGGTTGCGCAGATGGGTGCCGATAGCATGGCTATGCCGTCGGTGCCATCGCGACGTCGGGGCCACAAGGTGAGGGTTCGAGTCGGCCTCGTCGTGCTTGTCGTGTGCGCCTCGATGGCCTGCCAAGACCGCCGCTCGCCGGTCGGGCCGACCATGCCCGAGAGTTCGAACGGAACTCCGAGTCCCAGACTCGCCCAAGAGGTCAGGCAGCAGTGGTCGCCCTACGTGGGCGTTCAGGTCACGGGGGAAGCCCTGGAGGCTTACCGGGACGCGCTGGCACGCCTGGCGCGCTCGGGACAGCTCAAGGGCGTCCGGGCCGAGATCAGGAAGAGCGATCCGGCGGGTGGCGCGCGAGTCATCAAGGCCATCGCCTCGCTTGGCCTCGAACTCCTGGGCCTCATCGGCAATGAGTATCTGTTCGACCAGGACATCGAGCGGGTCATCGACGGCATCTTCGCCACGTATCCGGAGATTCGCTATTTTCAGATCGGCAACGAGATCACCACCATCCTGCCCGCGTCCGGGCCGACCATGACCATCGAGGAGTACATGGCCGTCTTCCAGCGCATCTACGAACATGTCCAGTCCCGATACCCGGGCCGAGCCGTCCTGCTCACGCAGTCGACGTTCGGTAGCGGCCTGCACGGTCCGACCGAGCTGGAGACCATGGCCGCGCTCGGCCTGGCCGACATGGACCCGGCCAAGGTCATCATCGCCATCAACGACTACAACCCGAACACGGCTGTGCAGTACGTCGGCCTCCTGGGCAGCACACTCCGACGGCATCGCGTCTGGGTCACCGAGACCGGCGTGTCCAACGCGGATGCGCACGTCGAGTACGTGCAGGGCGGCTATCGACTGCTGCGCAACTATCTGCGGGCCGAGCGAGTCTACTGGTTCGTCATGTGGGGCGGCGATTCGGGCGCCCATTCCGGGTACAGCCTGATCAAGAGCCCGGCGGACTACCCGAACTACTGGACGAGCCCGCTGTTCCAGCTGCTGGCAGCCCCACAATGACGCTACGAGGGTGGGTTGTCGTGTCGGCGTTGGTCTTCGTGTTGCCTGCGAGCGCGGCCGCGCAGGCGCCACAAGCAGAGGAGTCACCCAGGGAGAGCCAGGGCGGGACCTACCTGAAGCTTGGCCTCGGCCACTGGCAAGGGGACATCTTCAGCAGCAGCAGCCTGACGCGGTGGGATCTGAGCGTGTTCGGTTCCAAGTCCAATCTGACGAGCGCGATGCTCGAGGTTGAAACCTACTTCGACCGCCCCCGGCTGTTCGGTCTGCTGTCCGGCTTTTCCCTCGGGTACAGGAAGGACGCCCTGCGCCGGCGCGAATCGGGTCACATGGTGCATGCCGGACTGTTTCGCAGCACGAACATCGCCTCGTTCGAGCTGCGAGGAAGCGGCGGGGCGGAATGGGGCGTGCCGTCCCTGAACTTCGACAGCACCGAGTTCGACTACCACGCCGACGGCGCCGTCAGATACAACCACACCTACCCGATCAAGAACGCCAACGTGCCCCTCCTCGGGACCGCCCAGGACGGCGTCCTCTACCCGTACCTCGAGTTCAGCGTCGTCCAGCGGCCCTGGGTCTTCCTGCTCGAAGGCGGGATCCGGATGAATATCGTCGGCTTCCAGTTTGACGACTACGAAGTCGACGTCAATGACGACGTCACGTACAGCTTCAGATCCGGAAAGGTGCTGATACCGTATCTGTTCGTCAACCTTGGACTCAGACTGTTCTAGTCGCGAGCCGCTTCATCGCCTCGGACACATCGCGGTCCGCGGCGAAGGCACTGAACCGCAGGAAACCCTCGCCCGCCGGTCCGAAGCCGACGCCGGGCGTCGTGACGACGTGGGTCTGCTCCAGAATCCTGTCGAAGGCCTCCCAGGAGGAAACCCCCGGAACTCGAGCCCAGAGGTAGGGGGCATGCTCTCCGCCATAGACCTCGTAGCCCAGCGTGGTGAGCGTTTCACGAATCAGGGCTGCACGACTCAGGTATCCATCAATGGTTGTGCGGCAGGCCTCGAACCCCTGGTCCCCGAGCACCGCGATGCCGCCGTGCTGGATGATGTTCGACGCGCCATCGAAGAAGCTGATCTGCATCTGCTCCCAGTCTGGGTAGAGTGGTTTCCCGTCGCGATAGGTCAGCTCATGGGGCACGATGGTCCAGCCGAGCCGGGTGCCGGTGAAGCCGGCGAGCTTCGAGAACGAGCCGAGCTCGATCGCCACCTCGCGAGCCCCGCCCAGTTCGTAGATTGATCGGGGAATCGCGTCGTCACGGACAAAGTCTCGATAGGCGGCATCGAAGATGAGAATCGATGCGTTGGCTCGAGCGAAGTCGACCAGTTGCTGCAGCTGCTCCCGGCTGCTCGCGGTCCCGGTCGGGTTGTTGGGGGAGCAGAAGAAAATGAGATCGGTCCGAGGCGTGCTGGCAAGATCGGGAAAGAAGCCGTTCTCCGGCGTGCACTTGAGATAGGTGACCCCTTGGTAGTGGCCAGTGCTCTCATCAAAGGCGCCAGTCTGGCCCACGACGACTCCGGCGAACAGGTAGTTGGGATACGCAGGATCGGGAACCGCGATCGAGCACCCACTGCCAAGCAGTAACTGCATCCGGCCGAGTGCCGGGCAGGCACCATCGCCGATATAGACCTCGTCGGGGCTGACGCGACCTTCGTACAGTCGACTCGCAATGCGTTGCTGGAGCTCGGGAAGACCGAATCCTTCGTTGTAGCCCCGGTAACCCTCCGGCGTCGACATCGCCGCCGCCGCTTCACCTATCGCCTGGGCGACGACCGGCGCAATAGGCGCGGTCGTATCGCCAACCCCGAGGCTGATGACCCAGGCATCCGGACAGCGCTGCTCCAGCGCACTCTTGCGGCGAGCGATCTCGCCAAAGAGATAGTCGGCATGCAGCTTCTCGACGTGGGGATTACGGTCAATCATGCATCGCCTCGGCGTGGGACGCCGCATCGTATCGCAGGCGGACTCGCCTGACCATCGCGCCGCGATCAACCTGGTCAGGATGGTTGGCATGTCGGCATGGTAGGATGCGCGGCGCACAGGCGATGTCCGTTCCCTCACGTATCCGGCGACGCGATCTGGTGGCCCTGGCGGTCACCGTCCTCTGGTCCGTCGTGTCCTTTCTTCCGGCCTGGCGCGAACCGGAGTTGGGTGGGGTCGCGATCCTCGGCTGGATGATGGCGGTCCTGATGGTGCTGGCGCCGGTCGCATCACTCATCGCGCTGCTGGGCGGACGGCGCTAGAAGATGCTCGTCGAACGAGTCCTCGTCGGGCTGTATCTCGCCGGCTGCATCACCATCGGCATCATCGCCTCGCGGCGGGCCCTCTCCTCCAGGGACGAGTACTGGGTTGCCGGACGTCGTGTGGGCACGGCCGTCAATGCCATGGCCCTGATGGCCAGCCTGGCGAGCGGCGGGTCGATCATCGGGGTGATGGGCCTGGCCTACGCTCAAGGCATTCCGGCAACGTTGGCGCTCTTCACGGGTTCCGTGGTCGGGTTCTCGATCGCGGCCTTTCTCGTGGCCGGCCAGCTTCGGCGGTTCGGCAAGTACACGATCACGGACTTCCTGACGTTCAGGTACCCGCACCCGATCGTCGCCTACCTCGTGCCGATCTTCATCGTCGTCGCGTTCCTGATCTACATCGTCGCGCAGCTGAAGGCCGCTGGCATCACGGCGGTCGTGTTGCTGGGGATTCCGTACGAGACCGCGCTGGTCCTGGCCTGCGTCGTGTTCATCGCCTATGTCTCGATTGGCGGCATGACCGCCATCACCTGGACGGACGTCGTCCAGGGCACGCTGATGCTGGTCATCGTGGTCGGCGCGGCCGTCTTCGTCGTGCTCCGGGAGGGCTCGCCGGCAACGCTCCTCGTGCAGGCGACGTCGAGCTATCCCGAGTTGGGGCAGGTGACCCAGCACCCCGTGTCGATGTACCTGGGGAACTTCATCATCTGGGCAACGGCCATCCCGGTCATCCCGCACATCGTGATGCGCGTGCTCTCCGCCAAGGATCCGGTCGCCGCCAAGCTCTCCCTCAATCTCGCAATGCTCGCCTTCGGTGTCCTGATCCTGACGGCGGTCTTCACGCTCGTGCCGCTCGGCAAGACGATGTTTCCCGGCTTGACCGATCCGGACCAGGTGTTCCTCAACATCATGGCGGAGCTGTTTCCGCCGGTCGTGCGTGGCGCTGCGGTTGCGGCCGTCCTGGCGGCCGTGATGTCGACGACCGATGCGCTGCTGCTGGCGTGTAGTTCGGCGATCGCGCACGACATCCTGGGCGTCGTCGTCGGGCGCATGAGCAGCCGGGGACAATCGGCGGTTCGCATCGGATCGGCCTGGGGCATCGGCGTCGTCGCCATGTTCCTGGCGCTCTCGCCGCCCGATCTCATCACCGAGTTCTACACGGCCGGCGTCGGTCTACTCAGCGCCAGTCTCTTCGTCCCGACTGTCTTCGGGCTCTGGTGGAGCAAGGCGAATCTCACCGGAGGTATCGCCGCCCTCGTGGTGGGTGCCGCGATCTACGTCGTCGTGCTTCTTGGGGTCGTGCCGATTGGCTACGCACCGATCGTGGTCGCGCTTCCCGCCAGTGCCATCGCCATGATGGTGGGCGGGATCCTCGGCGCGGCCGAGACGGAGGCGATGTTGAACCGGGTGGGCGCGCTGCACGGGGGAGCGTAGCCGTCGCGCTCACCGATCAGCGATCGGCTGAGGGAGGCGAGGGCAACCGGCGGGGGGGGGTGAGTGCCCCTGGACTCGCTCCGCTCGCTCGGGACACCATTCGACCCAGCTGTCGAGTGATCTGCCATGAGCGAAGCCGCGAAGCGGCTGAGTCGAATGGTGGAGGCGGCGGGAGTCGAACCCTGAAAGTGCGATCACCCTAACATGGTGATGGCGCACGACTTTCGCAATTCAGGGTTGATTTCATTGACGCACCTGCACCGAATCGATGCCCCTCCAGTCCCCCCGAGTCCCCTGGAATCAACCTGGGTCAGGGAGAGATAGGGGAAACATCTGGTCAGCCGATGATGGTCTTCTCCTCGACGAGTCCGTAGCTCTTCTCCTGATCACCCCACGGCTCGCCGTCCGCGAACGCCGCCGCCATCTCCGGCGACTCCATCGCGTGATCCCTGGCCGCAGCATCCTCGAACCAGAGTTCGCCGAATCCGAGTGGCATGCCTGTATTTCTCAGCTACCGTCCCGTCGGCACCCGCGCTACACCCACAGGCTGTCCAGTCTCGCGTAGTCTGCGATGATCCGCGCCCGTGTCAACGCCTCGTTCCATGTTCTCGCCGGATCCCACGGCTGCCGAGTCGATCCCCGCTGCTGCCACGGCCGGATGGTCGGAATGGAATGCTCGAAGGCCAGCGTGTAGTGTGGCCCATCCAACGCCCCGGTTCGCACACGCCGATCCATGCGGTCCTTGTTCGACTTCACGAACCCGCAGGCCCCGTCATACGTCGAGTCGCCGTGTCCGGTCCCATCCTCTGCCCGCCCCCGCCCGCCAGTCGGTGTCGAAAACCCACACTGGAGCGCCGAGATGGTCGGCCCGCGCACGTTCTTGAAATTGCGGACGGAAATCTGCGTCAGCCCGCGATCGTGACAGGCAAGCGCCGCGTCGTCGTTGGCCTTGCGAAGCGTCTTGAACAGATCGTTCCGTTCGTCCATGAAGTCGCCGTCATAGATATCCCCAAGCTCTTTTGTCGGCATCAGCACCCCGGCCCGGTCCCCGACCAACTCAGCCGTGACCCGCACATGGTCGAGCAATCCGCGATGACCCCTCTCCTCAATCAGGTGTTTCATGAACGGCTGCTGCACAACCTCGACCCACGGCGTGTAACCCGCCGCGATGATCTGGTCCAGGACCGCCAACGCGTGCCGCTCGTTGAGCGGAGACGCCAGACAGTTGAAATCCTTCGAGTGTGTCCGGGCCTGCGTCCGCGTGTTCATCGCCACAACGATATGCGTGGAGTGCCCTCGGATGGGCGCGGTCTCGAGATAGCCAGTGACCCGTTCGTGGTCCCACGTCATCATCCCGTTAGACGCCAGCCAGAACCGACCCTCACCCGGATAGAGTAGCGATCCTCGCGACGTGTGGGCCTGGTGCCCCGGTGAGCGGTGACGAGGTTGTGCGCGGACCCCTGGAAGGATACCGACGGCCAGGCTGCCAAAGAGCTTGAGCACGCTTCGCCGCTTCATCTGCTCGCCTACCGTCCCGTCGGCACCCGCGCCTGGAGTTCGGTGAACCAATTGAGACGACTACGATCACAGAACCATCTGCTGCCCGACGCCCTGGCGCTTGAAGACCTCGGTGAACACCACGGCCGGGGGTTCAGCGGGTCGCGATAGCGACGAGCATAGGTGAATGACAACGTCCTTTTCCCTGCCTAACGCTCATGCACGATGCTGCCACCGACGACCGTCGTGTCAACCACGATGTCCTTGATCTCGTCGACTGGGACGGCGGTCGGGTCGTCCGACAGAATGACGAAGTCGGCCAACTTGCCCGTCTCGATCGATCCCTTGATCTCTTCCTCGAACACCGAAAAAGCACTACCCATCGTCCAGACCCGGATTGCCTCTTCAGGCGAGATCCGCTGCTCGGGACCGTAGACCTTCCCTTCGGCGCTCGTGCGCGTCACCATGCTCTGCATGCGAAGCAGCGGGACCGCCGCGCTGACCGCATAGTCTGAATTCCCTGCCACCGGGATGCCCATGTCAAGCGCCAGCCGGTTGGCGTGCATCATGCCCCACCGATCGGCGCCGAACGCTTCCATCTTGTCGCCGTGCTCATAGACATAGGAGTGAAGCGCAAGGACGAGCCCGAGCGCCTTCGCTCGCTCGAGAATCGCCGGACTCGCCACGCTGGCGTGCTCGATGCGGTGCCGGTGGTCCGGCCTCGGCAGCCTGGCGAGCGCCTTCTCGAAGGCGTCGAGCAGCATCGTGATCTCGCGGTCACCGTTCGAGTGCACCCCCACCTGGAATCCTGCCTCGTGGATTCCGAATATCAGAGCATCCAGCTCGCTCTGGGTTTGGTCAGGCGGAATCCCATAGTAGTCTCGCTCACCCGTCGCCGGATTCACCATGTCGTAGGGCTCGAACAGCCAGGCGGTCCTTCCGGACAGCGAATTGCCGTGATGCGCCTTGATCGGCCCGACCTTGACCCACGCATCCCCGGAGCCCGCGCTGACGCCTTCCCGCCGTAACGCCTCGAGATACCGACTCAGCATCATCACGACCACGCGTACGGGAGACCCCGGCCCCACCGCCTCCCGGTAGAGGCTGATCTTTTCGGGGCTGCCCCCCGCGTCGACCACCGTCGTGATACCGTCCTGGGCGAACTGCTGGAGTGCCCGCTGCATCCCCTCCACTTCGTCCTGCCTCGTCACCGGCGTTTCGGGCACTGCCTGGCGGAGCCTGCCGCAGGCGACTTCGCGACAAACACCGTTCGGCCCGCCATCGTCCTCGCGATCGAACGCTCCTCCAGGAGGGTCGGGTGTGTCCCGGGTGATCCCGGCGGCCTCCAGCACGAGGGAATTCGCCACCCCGATGTGACCACTCGAGTGCGTGAGGTAGATCGGGTGACTGGTCGAGGCCTGGTCGAGATCTGCGCGGGTGGGGTGTCGGCCCAGCTTCGTGTCCTCGTACCGGACACCGCGAATCCACTGCCCATCTGGCACCACCGCCGCCTTGGCTGCGAGCGCCGCGGTCAACTCGGTCATCGACGCGACGCTGACCGGACGAAGGTCCACCGTCGCGAGGGGAGACGACTCGGGATAGATGGACCGAGGGTGCATGTGCGCATCGATGAACCCGGGTGTGACGGTGCGTCCGTCCGCGTCGATCACCGTCGTCGCATCACCCACCCACGACTCGATCTCAGACGTCGGGCCCACCGCGACGAACGAGTCGCCAAGGACCGCGAACGCCTCGGCTCTCGGGCGGATGTCGTCGACCGTGATCACGTTCCCGTTCAGTACTACGAGGTCGGCCTTGGTGTCAGGCCCTGATTCGCAGGCGCCCAGCGCCAGGCAGAGGGCACTCACGCCGAGATGCTGGAACCACGCTCGCACGGTCCGTGGAGAGGTCGTTCGGGTCAACACGAGCTGCACCGCCTTCTGGAAAGAGGAAGCTGCCGTCTCGCGGATAGTCTAGGCACCGATCAAACTGGCGCACCACATCTCTGACGAGTGCGTTCAGCTCCTGCCTGTTCATTGAAGAGCTTGACGAGGCGCGTCACGCTACCCCGCCGTCCGTCTCGGGTGCGCCCGTTCCCCCTTCCTCGCGCAACACCTCGCGCTGCTCGGGATTGAGTTCTGAGAGAAAATCCATCAGGCCGTCACACCGCTCTGACCTGCCCCCAATGATGGTCCACTTATTATGAGAGAGATCGGGTTAGATTTCCCCTCTCATCAGCCAGCCCGGTCTGC
>MDTC01033065.1_pt1 | contig 46202 bp, 44 predicted proteins | sample 811181 | NCBI WGS metagenome assembly MDTC01 (sample SAMN05326644, study PRJNA326480) | marine metagenome | isolation source: seawater | place: Pacific Ocean: North | collected 2011 | reverse complement strand
TGAGTTAGCTGATGTTTCTGACCCCGAAACAAAGAGAAAAATAATCGGAAGAGTTTTTATTGAAGCTTTTGAGAAAGAATCAAACAAAATAAAAAATGTTAAATGGTTGGCTCAAGGGACTATCTACCCTGATGTTATTGAAAGTATTTCTGCTACGGGCGGACCTTCTGCAACCATCAAAAGTCATCACAATGTAGGAGGACTTCCAGATTTTATGAAACTTGAAGTTGTTGAGCCTTTAAAACTTCTGTTTAAGGACGAGGTTAGACGGGTTGGTAAGTCTTTAGACATAGACAAAAATATTTTAGGAAGACATCCCTTCCCTGGCCCAGGATTAGCTATCAGAATATTGGGGGATATAAACAAAGAGAATGTTGAAATGCTTCAGGAGGTTGATTACATATTCATAACTGCACTAAAAGAAGCAAATTTGTACGAAAAAATTTGGCAAGCTGGTGCAATGCTTCTTCCTGTGAAAAGTGTTGGTGTAATGGGGGATGAGAGGACATATGAAAAGTGTGTTGCCCTAAGAGCTGTTCAAAGCACAGATGGAATGACTGCTGATTGGGTTGATTTACCTTATAAATTCCTTCAAGATGTGTCTAATAAGATTATAAATAGGGTAAAAGGGGTAAACAGGGTTGTTTATGATATTAGTTCAAAACCACCAGCAACTATCGAATGGGAATAATAAATGTTTAGAAATTATATCTTCATATTATCTTTTCTTTTCTGTTTTAATACAGTAGCTCAAACCATAGAATCTATTCAAATTGATGAAGACCAAAAAATTTCAGATTTATTAATAAAATTTGAAATTTCACCAACTGATTTTTTTATTCTGAACCCAGAATATTCAGCTAACAGATTTGACTATAATAGTATAGACCTAAATAAGAAATTATTTAAAGGAGATTTAGTTAGGGTATTTAATTCTAAAGCCAGGGATCAAAGTAAAATAGGGTTCATAACACACAAAATAAAGAGAAAGCAGAATCTTGATCAAATTTCAGTTATTTATAATATTAGTTCTGATGATATTCTTGAGTATAATAAAAATGTGATTATCAAAAAAAATAATATAATTAGGATTCCGATTAAAACTGATAGAAAATTAAATGTAAGCAATAAATTATCTCGCTATGTTGTAAATCCCAAGGAAGGTAAATGGAGAATTGCTTATAAATATGGTATTAGCATTGATTTTCTTGAAGAGTTAAATCCGGAAATTGGATCTTTTTTAAGAATAGGACAGGAAATTGCCGTACCAAACAAAAAAAAAATTGAACTAAATTCAATTGACGAGAATAAGCAATATTTTGAAGTTCAGAAAAATATAGAAACTTCGACTTTAGAAAAAAATTTAGGTCTTAAAAATAATTCAATTAATCGTTTAAACCCTGAAATTTTAGAAAATAAACTCACTAAAGGGATTATAATAAAAGTTCCTTCATCAGCTGATCTTACCAATGAGGTAATCAATCTATCAAAAGCTTCATTAGAAAATAATATTGTTGATTTCAATAAAAGAAAGTTTGCTCTAATTCTTCCTTTTAGATTGAATAATTATGATTATGATTCCATTCAAAACTATATTTCATTAGTTAAAAATGATAAATTATTAAATATATCTCTAGACTTTCTTTTTGGGGTTGAAATGGCTGTAACTGAATTTTCAAAGCTTGGGTTAAATGTAAAAATGGATATTTTTGATAGTGCTCTTGACAAAAATCAAATTGATAAAATAATAAATGAAAATGATATAAATCAGTATGATTTTATCTTAGGACCATTTACCAATAATTTATTTGATTATACAGTTAGTTCGGTTAATGATTATGATGTTAAAATTGTCAGACCTCTTGCAAAGAAATTAAATATTAATAAAAATATTATTAATACTATCCCTGATGACTCTATATATTTCAACACAATAATTGATTTTGTAAAAAATGATACAATTAATTCCCCGAAGTTTATTATCGCAGATTCAAAAAGTATAGGCAATGCAAACAAGATAAAAAAGGTTTTTCCAAATGCCCAACAATTTTTTTCTAAAATAGATGATTTTGGTAATGACACAAAAACTCTTGATTATCAAGAGTTGGATTCAATTTTTGTAAAAGGAAAAAATATCGTTTTTCTAGAAACAAAAGAGCAGGGTTTCGTTTCAAATGTTACCAGTATTCTTAATTCTTTTGTAAATGATACTATCAGTATTGAGTTAGTAACAACTAATAAAAACAATGCTTTTGAAGGTGTTAATATTTCAAATAATTTTTTATCAAATTTGAAATTTACATATGCATCAACTAACAAGGTAATAAAGTCAAAAGTAGATAAATTATTTATTGACAACTTTATTTCTCGCTATAAAAATTATCCTAATAAATATTCAATAAGAGCATATGATTTAACATACGATTTACTAATGAGATTCTCAAATGGAGATATAAATGATTTAAAAGTTCATTCAATTGAAACCGAATATTTTGAAAATAAATTTCGTTACAAATTAAGCAATTCAGGCTCAATTGATAATACTGGTGTTTATTTAATGATGTATAATGGTCTGGAAATAGAAGAGATAATTGAAAACTAATAAAATCGATACATTACTACTCTCTTTGAATTTTAATTCATTAAATTTGTTTGCGTTTATAACGCACTATGTCTTTTCAAACTAAATATATTTTTGTAACTGGTGGTGTTAGTTCATCTTTAGGAAAAGGAATTATAGCTGCCTCTCTTGCTAAATTATTGCAAGCTCAAGGATACACCACTACAATTCAGAAATTAGACCCTTATATTAATGTTGATCCCGGCACTTTAAACCCTTATGAACATGGTGAATGTTATGTCACAAATGATGGTGCTGAAACCGATCTTGATTTAGGTCATTATGAAAGATTTCTAAATGTTCCAACATCACAAGCCAATAATATCACAACTGGGAGAATTTATCAAAGTGTAATTAACAAGGAGCGAAGGGGTGATTATTTGGGTAAAACTGTTCAGGTTATTCCTCATGTTACTGATGAAATTAAAGATAATATTAAGTTTTTAGCATCTGAGAATAAATTTGATATAATTATTACAGAAATTGGTGGGACAGTCGGAGATATCGAGTCTCTTCCCTATATTGAGGCCCTTAGGCAATTAAAATGGGAAATGGGAGAAGAAAATTTGATTGTAATCCACTTAACTCTTATTCCTTATTTATCTGCTGCAAAAGAATTAAAAACAAAACCAACTCAACACAGTGTCAAAACTTTGATGGAAAGCGGTGTTCAGGCTGATATATTAGTATGTAGAACTGAACACGAACTATCATCAAAAATTAAAGAAAAACTGGCACGGTTTTGTAATGTAAATCTAGATTGTGTTATTCAGTCAGTTGATGTAAAAACCATATATGATGTTCCAAATTATATGTTTAGGGAAGGGTTAGACAAAGTTACTCTACGTAAATTAAAATTAAAATATAATAAGCCTGATTTGGAATCATGGAATATATTTTTAAAGAGATTCAAAAACCCTAAAAGTTCTGTTAATATTGCATTGATAGGAAAATATGTAGAATTACAAGATTCTTATAAATCGATATTGGAGTCATTCATTCATGCAGGTGCAATAAATGAAGTTAGAGTCAATATAAAATCTATTCAATCAGAACATATTAATTCAAAAAATGTTAACTCAAAGTTAAAAGAATGTGATGGAGTGTTGGTAGCTCCAGGTTTTGGTAAGCGTGGGGTTGAAGGAAAAATTGAAGCAATTAAATATGTAAGAACCAAAAAAATACCCTTTTTTGGTATTTGTTATGGAATGCAAATGGCCGTAATTGAATTTTCAAGAAATGTTCTTAAATTAAATGATGCAAATTCAACTGAGGTTAACAATAAAACACTTCACCCAGTCATAGATTTAATGGATGGTCAAAAAAAGATAAAAGATATGGGTGGTACAATGAGACTTGGTTCATGGAATTGTGTTTTGAATAAAAATTCATTAAGCCATTCAATTTACAAATCCTCATATATTGAAGAAAGGCACAGACACAGATATGAATTGAATAATCAATATTTAAATGAATTAGAGAAAAATGGTCTAGTAGTAGCTGGTGTAAATGATCAAACTAAATTGGTTGAAATAATTGAAATTAAAGACCACCCATGGTTTATTGGTGTACAATTTCATCCAGAATATAAGAGTACTGTTTTATCCCCTCATCCATTATTCGTATCTTTTGTTAATGCATTGAAAAAAAATAATAAATAGTAGATGGAAAATAAAGTTGATATTAATTCATTAATAGGTTTTTTTCTAATTGGAATAATTTTTATTGGTTGGTTATATTTAAATCCACCCCCTGAAGTCATAGAAGATGATAACGCTGATAATCCGTTAGCGCAAGTTGATAATGGAGGTGATTTTTCAGGCTCTAAAGACGAGGCAAAAATCATAAGAAATGAGTCTGATGCAGCTAATAATGATATAGTAGTTAAAGATGATTTGATAGATAAAAAAAAATCAATTCCTAAAGAAAAAATTGTTGAAGTTGTGACTGATAAGTACAAGTTACAATTTTCCTCAAAGGGGGGTCAAATTGTTTCAGTAGAATTGAAGGATCATTTAAATTATTTACAGCAGCCCGTTAAGCTTATTGACTCTGAAAATGCAAACTTTAATCTCAGCTTTAAAAATCAAAATAATCAAATTAATACAAATGATAAAAATTTTGAAATTGATAAATTTAAAAGCGGATCTAAAATAGTTGTCATTGCAAAATGGCAACCAATTCCCGAGAGCTTCATTGAATATAAATACACTATTAGTCCTAAAGATTATTTAATAGATTTTGATTTAAGCTCACAAGGATTTAATGACATTGTTAATCAAAATGAAACTTATGATTTACAATGGGAGCTTAGTGCAAATAGAAACTCAAAAAGTATTTCATATGAAAATAGATATACTTACATGACTTATTATTACAACGATGATAATATTGACTATTTATCGATTAGTGGTGACGATGATGATTTAGAAGAGAATGTTAATTGGGTATCATTTAAGCAGCATTTCTTTAGTTCTGTGTTAATCCCAGAAAAGCCATTCAAGGTGGCTTCTTTGAAGACAGAAGATAAAGTTGATGATAGCATTGAAAGTCCCTACACAAAAAAATTTACTGCTGAAATACCTTTTGAGTATGAAAATCAAGAATTTAATAATTCATTTAAATTTTATTTTGGGCCAAATGATTATTCTCAATTAGAATCATATAACATTGGTCTTGAAGAAAGTATCGATTTTGGTTGGGGCATCTTTGGTTTTATTAATAAAAATATTTTTGTCCCCCTTTATAAGTTTTTGAGTGATTATCTACCATATGGAATAGCCATTATTTTTATGACGTTTATAGTAAGAATAGTTTTAGCACCCATATTATATAAATCATATTTATCACAGGCTAAAATGAAAATTTTGAAGCCAGAGTTAAATGAAATTAACAAAAAGTTTAAGGATAATGCAATGAAAAGACAACAAGAAATGATGAATCTTTACAGAAAAGCTGGTGCGAACCCGATGAGTGGTTGTTTACCTGGATTATTACAACTCCCTGTTTTTTATGCTCTTTTCATGTTCTTTCCCTCTGCTTTTGATTTAAGGCAAAAAAGTTTTTTGTGGGCTGAGGATTTATCGGCATACGATAGTGTTTTAGATTTTGGCTTCTATATCCCTTTGTATGGTGACCATATCAGTTTATTTCCTATTCTTGCTTCAATATCAATATTCTTCTATATGAAAATGACCACTGGACAACAGGTGTCATCACAGCCTCAACAAGAGGGAATGCCTGATATGGCTAAAATGATGAAATATATGATATATTTTGCCCCGGTTATGATGATGGTATTCTTTAATAATTATTCTAGTGGACTAAGCTTATATTATTTTGTTTCAAATTTGCTTTCCATTGCAATAATGTTCATCATTAAAAATTATATTTTAGATGAGAAAAAAATAAGGGAGCAGATTCAATTAAATAAGTTAAAACCTGAAAAGCCTCCTAGTAGATTTCAAAGAAAAATGCAAGCCATAATGGATGAAGCTGAGAGGCAGAAAAAAAACAAGAAATAATAACTTTAGCTAACATTCTGATTTTCCCTCATAATTAATTTAGTAATAATGGCATAAACTTTGATTATTTTTATGTAAATAAAGTATTATGGATAAGCCTATATGCGGTTGTGGTCATACCCAAAACCCTAATGGTTATTGTGATGGGTCACACATTAATAATAATCAAAATTGAAAAGAATAGTTGTAATAGGTGCAAGCAGCTCATCTAATTCGATAAATAGGAAATTAGCTAATTACGCAGCTAATTTGATTTCAGATAAAAAAGTTATAATAGATTTAGACTTAAGGGAATATGAAATGTCTATATTTAGTGAGGATTTACATAGATTTTCAGGAATACCTGAAAAAGCCCTACAATTCAAAAGAGAAATTTCAAATTCTGACGCGTTGGTTATCTCATTAGCAGAACACAACGGTTCTTATACAGCTGCATTTAAAAATATTTACGACTGGATTTCTGTAATAGAAGCTGATGTATGGTGTAGTAAGCCTATATTATTATTGTCTACCTCAACTGGAGCCAGAGGAGGTAAGACAGTTCTCGAAACAGCTCATAAAAGATTTTCTATAAATTATAAGCATGAAATACCCTTTTTTTCACTTCCTAACTTTAATGATAACTTTGATTTTGATGAAGGAATAATTGATATTAGACTAAATCAAGATTTCCAATCAATTTTAATTGATTTTGAGAATATACTAAATGGAGATTAATTTTTACCCACCTGATAAGCAAGCTTCTGGCAACTTTAATTTCGGAAAAATACTTGAAAAAAAACCGATTGGATTCCCTCAAGATAATGGAAAATTAAGTGCTTATTCTAATCTCTTTTATTGGGCTCATGCATGGACTCCCGGTAAAAGAAGTACCATTGGGTTACACCCTCATCAAGGTTTTGAAATATGTACTTTTGTTTTAAATGGTAGTATCAATCATTATGACACATATTTAAATAAATGGATTAAACTTAACAAAGGTGATGTACAAATAATTAGGTCAGGTAATGGTATCTCTCACTCAGAAGAAATTCTTGAAAATTCTGAAATATTTCAAATTTGGTTTGACCCTGATTTGTCCAAATCCCTCAAAAAACCAGCATCATATAATGATTATAATAATAATGAATTTAATTTCACCAAACATGATGATTACAAGATAAAGCATATCCATAACAAAAATTCAAAAATGTGGATGGATACAGAGGACATAGCTATTAATGAATATTTTTTTGATAAACCCTCTTCGGCCAATATTAAAATTGAAAATGATAAAATTCATTCTTTCTTTGCAATTGAGGGTGAATTTTCATTAAAAGGGTTTTATTTCAAAAAAGGAGATTTTTTTACTATTTCAAAGATTAAAAACATAAATATAAAAGCACAAAAATCTTCTAGATTGTTTGAGATTTCATCTCCGATTAAACCATCATACAAGACATATCCTAATTAACATCTTAATTGTTAACTTTACATTGTGAAAAAAGTTATTGTTGGCCTCTCTGGGGGTGTTGATTCAAGTGTTAGTGCTTTGTTATTGAAAAAGCAAGGATATGATGTTATTGGGCTTTTTATGAAGAATTGGCATGATGAAAGTGTTACTATTTCTGATGATTGTCCTTGGCTATATGATAGTAACGATGCAATGCTAATCGCTGATAAATTAGGTATCCCATTTCAAACTGTTGATTTAAGTGAACAATACCACTCTAGGATTATAGATTATATGTTTAATGAATATGAGAATGGTAGAACTCCAAATCCAGATGTACTATGTAATCGCGAGATTAAATTTGATGTATTTCTTAAAATAGCACTTAATCTTGGTGCAGACTATATTGCTACTGGGCATTACTGTCAAGTAAATAAAATTAATAAGGATAATAAAGAGATATATAGATTAATAGTAGGTGCTGATGAAATAAAAGATCAATCATATTTTTTATGTCAACTAAATCAAAAACAGCTTTCAAAAGTCATCTTTCCTATTGGCCATTTAACAAAGTCTGATGTTAGGTATATTGCAAAAAAGAATGATTTAATTACTGCTGATAAAAAAGATTCTCAAGGATTATGTTTTGTTGGAAAGGTGAAATTACCTGATTTTTTAAAACAAAGACTTACTCCGAAAAAAGGTAAGGTAATCAAAATTGATCCTGAATCAGTAAAACAAGAAATTGATTTAAATGAAATTAAATCAAAAGAAAAGGAATTAGAATTATTAAGTTCACCATTTTCATTTTCGTGTGATGATGGTGAGGAGATTGGTGAACACATTGGGGCATACTATTATACAGTTGGACAAAGAAAAGGTTTAAATATCGGAGGTTTTAATGAACCTCTTTTTGTCCTTCAAAAGGATGTTTCTAAAAATATAATATATGTCGGAATGGGAGAGTCGCATCCTGCATTGTATAAAAAGGCCCTTTTTGTAAATTCACATGAAACTCATTGGGTTAGAGAAGATTTAAAAATTAATGAAAATGAAACAATGAATATTAAATTTAGAATCAGATATAGACAGCCATTTCAATCTGGCATTCTTTATAGATTCAAAAGGGGTTTATATATATTTTTTGACAAGCCAATTTCATCTGTAGCTAGTGGTCAATTTGTAAGCTGGTATCTAAAAGATGAACTTATTGGGTCAGGAATAATAAATTAGTCATTCCATATTCTCCAGGATTCCTCGGCCTGAATCTCTAACATCTCTAATCCATTTTGTGTTTTACATCCTAATTTTTTTCCTTTTTTTAAAAATAGCGATTCGATTGGGTTATAAACTAAGTCAAACAAAACATGATCTTTGGTTAAAAATTTATAAGGGATATTTGGACAATTATTTATGTTTGGAAAAGTTCCAACTGGAGAACAATTAATTATCATTTTAAATTTATTTAATATCACATCATTAAGATTTTCATAGATAAATTCATATTTACCTTCATTTCTTGAAACAGTACTATAATTAATATTTAATTTTTTTAGAACATATTTGACAGCTTTTGAAGCACCCCCACTTCCAAGAATTAATACATTTTCAGGTTTTTTATTTCCTATTAATGAAAGAAATGACTTTTCAAATCCAATGCAATCAGTGTTAAATCCTATATTTTTATTCCCAATTTTTTTTATTGTATTAACTGCTCCAATATTCTTAGCAATTTCATCAACCTCATCTAAAAAGTCAATAATTCCTTCTTTGAAAGGAATTGTTACATTAAGGCCGAATATATCTTTATGTTCAAGAATTGATTTTATTAAATGAAGATTAGTTAAGTCAAAATTTAAATATTCACAGTTTAAATTTTTAACTTTGAATTTATTGGAAAAATATGTTTTTGAAAAACTATAATCTATATCCTTTCCAATCAAACCATATTTTTTATTTTTTTTCATAGCTGCTTAGAATTAATACTATAGATGCCCCTATCATTATAAATAGTAAAGCAATAATCGTTTCAAAATTTAATTCAGGAAATTTTCTCAAAAACTCATCTCCAGGTTCATAATTATCTCTCCATGGCCAAATTGCACCTAAGGAACCAATGCTAAACCCAAAAATTATAGAGTTGCAAAACTGATTAAACTTTTTTAATAGAAAGCTCAATAATTTTGACAATGATATTAATCCAGTGAGTGAGCCTAGGCAAAAAACTAATATTATTTTTATATAACTTAATCTTTCAGGGTTATTAAAACCAGAAAAATCTCCTTTTATTATTTCTTTTAATGAATCATATAAGGCCATAACTGAATCCACAAGTAATAAGGTATAATTTCCCATTAATATGAGTAAAAAAGATCCTGAAAGACCAGGTAGAATCATTCCAACAATACTAACAATACCACATAAAAAAATAAAATATAAATTGTCATTCTCTGGTGCTATTTCAGCTAAACTTATAAAAACTCCAACTGAAATTCCAAATAATATGAAAAGTAAATTCCTAGGTTTATTCAAATGGATAATTTTTCTTAGATGAATTACACTTCCAATTACTAAACCAAAAAATAGACACCAGACAAATAGTGCATACTTTTCAAGTAAAATATCTAAAATAATTGAAGTTGAAAAATAGCTAATTATAATCCCAGTCAGAATCAAGCTTAAAAACTCTCCGTTAATGTATTTAAAAAACTCTTTAAATTTGAATTTAAATAAGATTTCAATTGCTTTTTTATCAAATCTTTTTAAGCTAAAGATTAATTCTTCATAAAACCCTATGGCAATTGCTACTAGACCCCCGGAAACACCAGGTATTTTATTTGCAGTTCCCATTAGAACTCCATTAAATAAAGTTTTTAAATTTAGAAAAGATGATCTTTTAAATTGCATTTATTTTTTCTTTTTATCTAAGAAAAGTATTAGTGTAAATCCAAATATTAGTAGAACAATTGATAGAAATAAGTTTATATTTAAAATGTCAACTCCAAACTCTTTATTCCATTCTTCCCATCCTATTTTTATTGAACCAGCTAATAGACCTAATATTATTGAGTATATTTTATTTCTGAAATATTTAAATAGATATTTAAGGATTCTACTAAAACCTAATAACCCAATAATAGCACCAGATGTAAATGCAACTAGTGTAACGATATCAAAATTAACTAATGAATCGGATAGATAATTGGGGTATACTCCTAGAAGAATCAGCATTGTAGCACCAGATATCCCAGGCAAAATTAATGCTGAGGAAGCTATTAATCCACATGAAAAAATGTAAAAATTACTTATTTCATGTGGGTTATTAGGTGAAACTGAAGTAATTAATAGTGACATAATTACAGATACTATTATTAAAATAAAATCCAGAATATCGCAATCTTTGATAAGCTTAAATATTATGTAAATAGTCGCAAATATTAAACCCATAAAAAATGCCCATATTAGTGCTTTATAATTTTCAGATATTAAATTGAAAATAGCTATTAATGTAATAAGGCTAATGAGTTGTCCTGAAATTACAGCTAATAAGAAATTTCCGTTTAATTTATTCCAAAATGAAGAAAAACCTTTTTTACCTATTTCTTTAAATAGTTTAAAGTTTAAACTACCTATTGTGCTAATCAACTCCTCATATATTCCCACTAATAACGCAATTGTACCTCCAGAAATACCAGGAAGTGCATCAGCAACACCCATGACACATCCTTTAAAAAATAGTTTTATAAAATCTGATGTATTTCTACTTGACATAATAAAATTCTAGTGTGAAACTAGTAATTTTTTAATGAACTTTTTGATAAGCAGTTTAAATATATCTTCCAATATTTTGGTTTTTCTTGATTTAATTCAATCGCTTTTTCAATAAATTCAGTAGCTTTTTTAAAATCTTTTTTTCTGTAATAAAACATTGAGAGTCTAAAATAAGCTTTGTCCATATTTGGATCTTCACTGATACACTTGTAGTAGTAGCCCAAAGAGTTTTCGAAATCGTATTTTTTTTCATAGCAAAAAGCAATTCTAAATATTGCATATGATGAATTTGGATTTATAGAAATAATTTCTTTGTAATTTTCAATTGCCTTGTCATATTCTTTCATTTTCTCCAACAACTTGCCTTTTTCAATGTATGGACTTGTAAAACTATCATCGGAAAATATTGCATAGTCAAAGGATGCTAAAGCTTCACTATTCATTTTATTCTTTAAATAACTTTTACCCAAATTATGCCATCCAATTTCGCAGTAAGGGTTTTTAGATAAATATCCCTTTAAGAAAATTATTAAGCCGTTAATATCTTTAGACATTTCAAAGCAATAAATTATATTATAAATGGCGCTATGATCAGAGTTATCAAAATTTAGACTCCTTTTAAAATAATAAGTGGATTTATAATAATTTTCTAAAAACAAATACTCTATAGCTATCTGATAGTAAAGTTCAAATTTGTTTTTGTAATCAGTTATTATACTTTTTAATAGCAAAATTGACTTTTCGTGTTTTTTTTGTTTTGATAAAATACTTGATTTCAAAATAATAGCTTCAAAATTATTTCTTTCAACTGATAAAATTGAATTTGAGACTTCAAGTGCATTATCTAATTTATCTTCTTGAATATATATTTCTATCTGAAATAAATTTAAATTTGTATTTGTTGGATGTTGACTAATAGATAGTTTTAGTGCTTTTTTTGCGAAAGATAATTTTCCTGATTCCAAATAATATGATATAATATTTTCAAACTCAATGGAGTCAAAGAAATAAACCTTATTTTCTTTGATCATCTTTTCAAATTTGCTTAAAGAAATATTTATGTCATTCAAGTTATCCATTCCAAATCATGCTTTATTAAAAATAAATATGATTTGTTTGAAAATTAATCGGAGTATTTATAACTTCTTAACAAACTAATTAACACTTATTCAAAAGAATCAAGAATATTTAGAATAATATCACAGCCTTCTTCGATCTCTTTTTCAGAGATAGTAAGAGGTGGCGTAATTCTAACCGCTCTTTTCTCTATTAGAAGCCAAAAAAGAATCAAACCCTTTTTCTTTGCTTTTAAAACCAATTTATCAGCAATTTCAGAACTATGCATTAATAAACAAAGCATTAATCCAATTCCCCTAATTTCTTTAATTAATTTGTGATTTAATTTTTGTCTAATTAGCTTTTCTTTTAACAATGTTTTATCTAGTATTTCAGAGTTCAAAACAATTTTTAATGTTTGAAGTGCAGCAGCGGAAATTACTGGGTTTGCTCCAAATGTTGTGATGTGGCCAAGAATCGGATTTATATGAAGAACATCCATTAATTGTTTTGAACTTGTGAAGGCTCCGATTGGAATTCCTCCCCCCAAGCCTTTTCCGTATACTATTATATCAGGAAAACAATTAAAATTTTCAAAACCAAATAACTTGCCAGTTCTGCCTATTCCGGTTTGAATTTCATCTAATATTAATAAAGCACCAACCTCCATGCATCTTTTTTTTACTGAGCTTAGATATCCTTTTTCGGGTAAAATAAATCCTGCACTGCCTTGAATAGTTTCTAAAATAACACATGAAGTTTTTTTATCAATTTTATCAATGTCTTGAAATGAATTAAAGTCTATAAATTCAACATCAGGAATTAGAGGTTCAAATGGTTTTTTTCTTTCATCTAATCCCATTAAAGTAAGTGCCCCCATTGTACTTCCATGATAAGCATTTTTTGCAGCAATTATTTTCTTTCTTCCTGTATGCCTTCTGGCTAATTTCATAGAGCCCTCTAATGCCTCTGTACCAGAATTTGTAAAGTATGTACAATTTAGACTTTCAGGTAAATTTTTGGCCAATAATTTTGCTAAATCCAGAGAAGGTTTGGTGATAAACTCACCGTAAACCATTACATGCATGTATTTTTCAGATTGATTTTTAATTGCATTTATAATTTCATCATTGCAATGCCCAACACTGCAAGCAGATACTCCCGCAACAAAATCTAAATATCTATTATTATAGTTGTCATAAATATAACTACCCTTTGCTTTAGAAACTTCTATCATAAGGGGAGAGGGGGTAGTTTGTGCTTGATATTTTTTAAAATCTGAGTTAATAATTTTTTATTCTAGGTTTTTGATTTTTACTAATTTGAATTTTTTATCCTCGCTAAAAAGATCATCTATAGTTTTTATAATTTCATCTTCTCTAAAAAAGAATCCTTTTAATAATTTATCATTTTCATTAAATTCATCCTCGGGGTAAACATTTCCATCAATTTGATTAATTTTTGTGAATGTGTCTATATTCTGGCCTGAAATTAAGATTTTTATTTTTGCAGATTTGGATTTATCTATACCTATTAATTCATTTTCTGAATTTCTCAAATAGTATACAGATTCAGCATTTTTAATAATATGAACTTCCTTAAGTTTGCCATCGATGAAATTTCCATTTAGCTTTTTTCCTGAAATTTGATTAAAACCAATTTCAAGTGTATCCTTCTCTATTATAAAAGCATTATTAAAGACAAAAAGAGAATCAATTATATTCTTATCAGTATCAAATTTTATGTGAATAGAATCTCCTGTTATTTGACTTTTATTGTTCCATAGAATAGGTTTTTTGTTCTTTCTAGATCTAGTGTTTAAGCTATTTTGTTTATTTATCAATTGGGCAATTCCTGTTAGTTGACTAAAATGAATGGAGTCACATTTACCACTTAGATTATCTCTTAAAATTTTACCATTCATGAAAGCCCTAATAATTTGTTCATTTTCTTTTCCTGTAATAACTATAGATTCACCGTGAATATATGTTGTGTCTTTTTCTTTAAATGATGCAATAAGTGCTCTTTTTTTAATGAACATTGAATCTTTTCTTCTGTGAATTTCTGCATAGTGACCAGTTGTCAAAGTATTATTGATTGTATCTAGAATTTTAATATTATTTGTTGCAGATGCATAATTTCTAGACCGGTCAAAATATATACTATCTCCGATAATTTTGTATTTTTCAAAATCAATTTTAGAATTCTTTATAAAATATCCATTATCATTTTCGGTATCATAGTATCCTATTTCACAATAAATTTTTGAATCATCTGTGATAATATCAGTCGGACCAAAGAAATAAGACTTTCCAGATTCAGTAAAATAGTTAAGGACATCTGAATATATATTATATTTTGGGGTTCTCAAATCGACTTCTTTTTCAAAACGATATTTTTTTTCTCTGGTAAAAAAAGTTCCCCTTAAACTGTATATGGTATCAGTATAGTTTCTGATTAGTTTACCTTTATTTGTATAAAATCCTTCTTGCTTATTTCTGTCAAAATAAATCGATTCAGTGTATAGATTAGATTCGGGTTCATTTAAAATAACATCACCTTTAGCAAATACTAATCTTGTATCCCCATTATATTCTAGATAATTAGCTTTTAAGTTAAGAGTATCGCCTTGTTTAAGTGATACTTCTCCAAAGGCCTCAATATAATTTATATCCTCGTAAAAATAAGCCTGATTACAAGTCATTAAAACTCCATCATGAGAAATAAGCACTTGCTGATTTTTACCTCTTGTTAAAACGGATGCATCTGTGTACTTTTCTTTATCTTTTTCAAAGAAACCAGCTCTTTCAATTTTTATTTTTGTTTTTTCTTGAGCTTTTACACTTAAAAAATTGCATAAGCTTAAAAAAATGACAATGATTAAGAAGGATTTTTTCACCAATTTATCTAAATAGTGTTTCTTTTCTGTCAGGTCCTACCGAAACAATAACAATAGGAATATTTAACTGAGCCTCAAGAAAATTAATATAGTTATTTAAGTTATTTGGTAAATCATCAGCAGATTCAAGCTTTCTTAAATCTTCAGACCAACCTTGAAATTCTTTATAAATTGGCTTAAGTGAACTATCTGAAAGATCATAAGGGAGATTTTTGATAACTTGACCCCTATATTTGTATTTTGTACAAACCAATACTTTATCAAAACCACTCAACACATCAGTCTTCATCATCATCAACTTTGTAACTCCATTTATTTTACATGCGTATTTAAGCGCAACTAAATCTAACCATCCACATCTTCTTGGTCTTCCGGTTGTTGCTCCAAATTCATTTCCAATTTTACTCATTCTTTTTCCGTATTCATCAAATAATTCCGTGGGAAATGGTCCAGAACCAACTCTAGTGGTATAGGCTTTAAAAATTCCAAAAACATCATTGATAGAATTCGGAGATATTCCAAGACCAGTACAAGCACCAGCAGCAGTTGTATTTGAGGAGGTAACATATGGATAGGTTCCAAAATCAATATCTAACAAAGATCCCTGGGCACCTTCAGCCAAAATTGATTTATTCATTTCTTGAGATTTAAATAATAAATCTTCTGAATCAACAAAATTTATTTTTCTCAGTTTTTCTATAGCACCAAAAAATTCAGATTCTAAATCTTCAAGACTAAAATCAAGCTTCACATCATAAAAATCGATTAATTGTTGATGTTTTTTTGAAAGCTCATAATATTTTTTTTTCCAATTTTCATTTTCTAAATCCCCGACTCGAAAACCATTTCTTCCAGTTTTGTCCATATAGGTTGGACCAATTCCTTTCAGAGTTGACCCAATTTTATTTTTACCCTTAGATTTTTCACTAGCTGCATCAATAAGTCGATGGGTTGGTAGTATTAAGTGTGCCTTTCTTGAAATAAATAAAGTTTTACCTATGTCAACATTTTCAGATTTAATATTTTCAATTTCTTTGTTAAGAATTACAGGATCAATCACAACACCATTACCTATAAGGTTTATTTTTTCATCATGAAATATTCCCGATGGAATAGTATGTAAAACATATTTTTTCTCGTTAAATACAAGAGTGTGACCAGCATTAGGACCACCTTGAAATCTAGCTATTATTTCATAGTTAGATGTTAAAACATCAACAATTTTACCTTTACCTTCGTCACCCCACTGAAGCCCTAATAATAAATCAACTGCCATTATTTTGTATTATTTTTTTTTCCATAAAAGTACAACGAATGACTGTCAATTGTTACGTCAAATACTTCTTCTATAGTCTTTTTAATTGTATTTATTCTTGGGTCGCAAAATTCAATTACTTCATCCGAGTTACTTATGATTAAATGATCATGTTGTTTGTTGAAATAACACTTTTCATAAGACGCTTGGTGATCATTAGAAAATTGATGCTTTCTAACTAATGAACATTCAAGTAAAAGCTCTATTGTGTTGTATAGCGTCGCCCTTGAAACCCTGTATTTTTTATTTTTCATTTTTACATAAAGAGATTCAATATCAAAATGAAATTTTGTTTCATATACCTCCTTAAGTATTGCATATCTCTCAGGAGTTTTTCTGTATCCCTTTTTTTCTAGAAATTTTGTAAATACTTCTTTTACTTTATTTTGATTTTTTATACTTTCTAACATAATTATCGATTTAATTTATGTTCTTTTAATTTTATCGATTCCATTTAAAATTTTTAGTTTTTTTATCAAATTATTTACCTCTAAATTTGATTTTACAGAAATAATTATATTACCAACAAATGTATTTCCAGCAGTCTCAAAATTAAGTCTTTTCATATTAATATTCATGTTTTCTGAAATGACTTTTGTTATATTGTTTAAAAGACCCAATTTATCGATTCCAGTAATGTTAATTTGAACAGTAAATTTCTCCTGCGATGAATCTATCCATTTTGCTTTTATTATTCTGTAGTCATAATTGGATTGAAGGCTTACTGCATTTGAACAATCTTTTTTGTGAATTTTGATCCCATCATTTATTGTTATAAAACCGAAAACCTTATCACCTGGGATAGCATTACAACAAGAAGCATTTTTATAATCAAGCTTTTCCTCATCATTTCCAAAAACAAGTAAATCGTATTTCGAAGTAATTTCATCCTGGTTAGCATCATCAATTTTAGCATCATTTTTTCTTGAAATCTTTTTTCTAATGTAACTAATAAATTTATTACTTCTTGAAGAAACAAATTTCTTTAATTTTTCGTTGTCTATAGTATTAATTCCAACTCTGTAAAATAGATCCTGACTGGTATTGAGTTTGAAATATTTTTGAAGCTCAGTCACTATACTGTCATTAAAATTAATTTTTAGGGATTTTAGTTTTCTTTTAAGTATTTGTTTGCCTTCGTCAGATAAAAGCTTCTTTTCTTCATTTAATGTAGCTTTAATTTTGGATTTTGCTCTAGCAGTAGTTGCATAATCTAACCAGTTAGAACTGGGTTTTATTTTTTCAGAAGTTAAAATTTCTACTCTATCACCACTAGATAACTTTCTATTTAGGGGTACCAATTTTCCATTTACTTTTGCTCCTCTTGTTTTCAATCCTATTTCAGTGTGAATAGCAAATGCAAAATCTAGAGGAGTAGCTCCTTTGGGAAGAGATTTTAAATCTCCTGTTGGAGTAAAAACAAAAATCTCTTTTGCATATAAATTTAGTTTAAATTGTTCAACAAAATCAACAGCGTTGCTTTCAGGACTTTCTAATGCTTCCTGAAGTTTATTTATCCAAGAATCTAAATTATCATTTGAATCATTTTTTTGTTTGTATTTGTAATGTGCTGCATAACCCTTTTCCGCAATTTCATCCATCCTCTCACTTCTGATCTGAACTTCTACCCATCTGCTCTTAGGGCCTACGACCGTAATGTGTAAAGCTTCGTAACCTGTCGACTTCGGAGCAGAAATCCAGTCTCTTAATCTTGTCGGATTTGGGGTGAAATTGTCGGTAAGAATAGAATAAATTTTCCAAGCAATGAACTTCTCTTTCTCAGGCTTAGATTTATATATAATTCTAACAGCAAATTTATCATATATTTCCTCAAAAGAAATACCTTGTTTGATCATTTTGTTATTAATAGAAAAAATAGATTTTGTTCTACCCTTTATTGTGTATTTGAGTTTTTCTTTTGTTAACGTGGAGCTTATTATCGAGTTAAACTTTTTAATATATTGGTCTTGATCTTTTTTACTCTCAATAAGTTTTTTGGAGATATCGTTGTATGTGTCAGGATCTGTATATTTTAGTCCAAGATCTTCTAATTCAGTTTTAATGTTATATAATCCAATTCGATGAGCTAGTGGAGCATAAATGTATAATGTTTCAGATGCTTTTTGAATTTGTTTTTCATTAGGCATACTGGATAGGGTTTGCATGTTATGCAGTCTATCAGCGATTTTAATTATAATAACCCTAACGTCCTCATTAAGAGTAAGTAGCATTTTTCTATAATTTTCAGCTTGAATTGAAACATCAGAATATCCCTTAGTATTAATTTTACCAATTTTGGTTAGACCGTCAACAATTTTTGAAATATTTTCTCCAAATTCATTTTTAATTTTTTCAAGGGTGTGATCAGAATTATCTTCAACTACATCATGGATTAATGCAGAAGCTATTGATATTGCATCTAATCCAATTTCAGAAGCAACAATTTTTGCGACTGCAATTGGGTGAAAAATATAAGCTTCTCCAGATTTTCTTCTTTGGTGTTGATGTGCGTCAACTGCATAATCAAAAGCTTTTCGGATTAGTTTTCTATCTTCTTTACTTAAAGATTGATAACTAATTCTTAAAAGTTCTTTATATTCCTTTGCCAGAGCTTTTTTTTCTATTTCTATATCTTGAGTTGGCATATCTTAAAATTAGTATAAAGAAGATTAATAGACAATTTCTTTATATAATATTTAAGAACTTATCTTTTAAAGTTATTTTGTCTATTTACTTCATATAATGTAATTGCAGCTGAAACAGAAACATTAAGTGAATCAACTGACCCTAGCATAGGAATTTTCATTAATTTATCGGAGTTATTTAACCAAAATTTTGATATACCTGAAGTTTCAGAACCTAAAACTATGGCTGATGAATTATAAAATTTAATTTTTTCAATACTATTATTAGAGCTTAGAGAAGTTCCATAAATTTTAAATTTTTTACTCCTCAAAAAATCAAGAGTATAGTCTGACGTCATATTCACAATTTTTAGAGAAAATACTGAGCCTAAACTCGATCTTATCAAATTGGGATTATATAAATCACATTTTTCATTATTTATTATAATTAAATCAACATCAGCCGAATCACAACTTCTCAAAATGGCACCAATATTACCTGGTTTTTCTATTCCATCAAGAACAAGTACTAAAGAGATTTTACCATCGTTTATTTTGAAATTTTTATCTTTTTTAAACACTATTGCTACTATACCCTCTGTAGAGCTCCTGAAGCTTATTTTTGAGTAAATATCATTATTTACCTCAATTATCTCGCAATAATATTTAGATTTGATAGCTTTTGTATCAACTATATTTGGATTACAATAGATTTTTTTTATTAAATACCCATTTGAATATGCCATTTCAAGCTCTCTTTTACCCTCGATAACAAAAGAATTAGATTCTTTTCTGAATCTAGGTTTATTGATCAGCTTTATAAGTTGTTTTATTTCCTTGTTATCCGAACTAGTTATTCTTTTATTCATCAACCTGAAATTTATATTTCAAAATTAACGAAATACTTTCATTATAGTTTTTAATGCCTGATTTAATGTTGTTCTGTTTTAAATACAGGTCATAGCTTTTTTTTGAAACTTCCTCGATTTTTCCCTCATAATTTTTCCAAAATTTATTTATTTCTAAGTAGTCCTTAATAATTCCCTTATTTACTTTCCTTAATAAATACTGGTATTTATCATTATCTAATTTTGATAGCTCATTTAAGCATAATCTCAATGCATAGGACAGTCCGCAATATTTTAGATATTCGTTATCACTACTAATTAACATTAGATATGAAATAAAGTTTGCATCTTTTTCACTTGCAATACCCAATTGATGTGCTATTTCATGATTTATAACAAATATTAAACTGGTCGAAGGAATTTTATAGTTTATATTTGCTTCATTAGTAAAAGGATTAATATATCCGCTAAAACCCATGTAAGCTAGCGGTAAACTAAATAATGATTTTTTGACCGAAACATGTTTATAGTCTGATTTGATAAATGGTATTTTTATTTTTTCTTTAAGTTTATCAATGTTATTTTTTGAAACTTCAACACTTTGTTTAAAACTATATTTATTTATTGGTCTAATACTGTCATATTCATATAGAAAAATATGTTTATTATTAATTACATCAATTAGATTTTCTGTAAATTCTATTAATTCATTTTTTTCGAAATTACCATCAACATTTAAATGATCTTTGATTGGAACTCTTTTGTAATTTAAACCCCAAAGCCAATAAAAAAGAAATAAAAAGACAAAGGCTGAGTATCCCAGATTTAAAAGAATTTTTTTACTTTTTTTTATTCTATGGAATAAAAAATAAATTAAACTTATAATTGTAAATAGATATAACAAGTCACCAATAGGTATGCTAATCCATCCGGTCATTAACCTCAATTTTTCAGATATAAATAAATAAATAAAATTAGAGTAGTATTTTTCGATAAATTGATTGCCAACTTCAATATTTTTAATAATTAATAACATTGGAAATAAACCCAACGCAAAAGCTAACTTTAATTTTTTCATATTTAAATAATACAAACGAATTTATAAATTTATTATTCGTTAATTTTGTAAAAATTAGATTAATTATGAATCAAGAAGTTTCAAATGTAGAACCTGCAGAGGTATGGAAAAACTTTGTTTTGTTAAATCAAGTTCCACGCCCGTCCAAGAAAGAGGAAAGAGTTATTGAATTTTTAATATCCTTTGCAAAAAAAAACAATTTAGAATATAAGCAGGATAAAATAGGCAATTTAGTAATTATAAAAGAAGCAACTTCAGAAATGACTGCTTGTGAAACAGTTGTTCTTCAATCTCACGTTGACATGGTTCATGAAAAAAACAATGAAGTTGAATTTGATTTTATTAATTCTGGAATTAATATGTATGTTGAAGGAGATTGGGTCAAGGCTAGTGGCACTACTTTGGGAGCGGATAATGGCTTAGGAGTAGCAGCAATTATGGCTGTTTTAGAAAGTAAAGAAATTTCACATCCAAAAATCGAAGCTTTGTTTACTATTGATGAGGAGACAGGAATGACAGGTGCATTAAACCTTTCTAGCTCAATTTTATCCGGTAAAATATTGTTAAATCTAGACACTGAAGAGGATGACGAAATATGTATTGGATGTGCCGGAGGTATTGATATAACCATGAATAGAAGCTATATTTTAAATGATTTATCCGATGATGAATTATGTTTGCAAATTTCATTGAACGGATTGACAGGGGGTCACTCAGGTGCAGAAATACATAAAGGTTTAGGTAATTCAAATAAAATTCTATTTGAAATATTAAATGAAATAATTAATCATTTTAAAGTTAGTATATGTTCTATTGATGGAGGTGGTCTTAGAAATGCTATTCCAAGGGAAAGTAGTGTAATTATATCATCTTCAAAAGATGAAATTAATTTATTAGAGCAAACAGTTAAAAAAAATTTAGAAAAATATAAAACAAAATTTCAGGCAACTGATCCAAATTTAAATATTGAATTTCAAGTATTAAGTGATAAAATTAAAAAAATTGATGATGGTGAAACTGCTAAATTAATTCATGTAATCAATAATTGTCCAAATGGAGCATATGAAATGAGTAAAAGTATTCATGGGCTTGTTGAAACTTCAAACAACTTGGCTAATATAAAATTAATTGAAGGAGAACTAAAAATTATGTGTTTAACCAGATCCTCATCAGAAGATTCAAAAGCTAAGCTATCAAAGCTTATTTCTAATATTTTTGAAGATATTTCGTGTGATTGTACATTTTCAGGAGGTTATCCAGGCTGGGAGCCAAACATAAATTCTAAGATTTTAAAAGAAGTTAAGAACTCTTACATTAATTTGTTTTCATCAGAGCCGAAGGTAAATGTTATTCATGCTGGTCTAGAATGTGGTATTATCGGTTCTCATTATCCAGTCATGGACATGATTAGTTTTGGACCAACAATATTGGGGGCACATTCACCTGATGAGAAGGCTTCTATTTCTTCAACTCAGAAATTTTGGAGGTTTTTAACAGAAGTTCTTGCTAATATTCCTCAAAAAGTCGATTAATTTGAAACATCAATTAATTCAATAATAAATTCCAAGTCCGAATTTGCGGGTATCATATTGCCTTGAGCTCGCGCTCCGTATCCCATTTCAGATGGAATATAAACATAAACTTTATCATCAACACTCATCAACATCAAAGCTTCCTTAAAGCCCTCAATTAACTGCATTTGATCAGAATATGGAACCTTTAATGGATCATACCAGCCTTTGTTTTCGGCGTCTTCTGAATATCTATCATAATGAATCATAATATCTTTTCTGTTGGTACCAAATAATACACCATTCATAGCTAGATATCCTTCATAATATATAAAAATTTCATCTCCCTGAACGGGCTTAATACCATTGCCTTTATTTATAAAATAAATTTCAACTCCAGATTTTAATTTTTTAGCGTTCTTTCTGTACTTCAAATTCTTTTCTTTTTCAATTCTAGCAAGTTCATCCATCTTTGCAATTGCTGCTCTTTTCTTTTGCTCTTGCATCATAAAAAGCTTTGGTTCCATTTCATTCCATGTTTTGACAGCGTCATATTTTTTTGCTTTTGATCCCACTCTGACTATGTTCACCTCGTTAATGACAATATCAACTATAGGCCTGTTGGCAACGGCAGTTTCAACATTAGAAATAGAATCCTGAACTTCTATTCCCTGCAAAACATGTCCAAAGACTGTATGCTTTCCATCCAAATGAGGAGTTGGTACTTCTGTTATGAAAAATTGACTTCCGTTGGTTCCTGGACCAGAATTTGCCATAGATAGTATTCCTGGCTTGTCATGTTTTAGTGATAAATCAATTTCATCTAAAAATTTATATCCGGGGCCACCGGTTCCATCTCCTCTAGGATCACCACCTTGAATCATAAAATTATCAATCACTCTGTGAAATATTAAACCATCATAGAACTTTTTGCCTTTGAAATCACTATCAACTTTTGGATGGTTTCCCTCAGCAAGTGCTACAAAATTTGCAACTGTTACTGGTGTTTTTTCATAAGTTAATTTGATTAACATTACCCCCATACTTGTTTTAAGTTCGGCATAAAGTCCATCATCCAGATCATCGTAGTTGTTATTACATGCAAACATCATTGAGCATGCTAGAAAAAATATTATAAACTTTGTTTTCATATTCCTTTTTTAAATTAATAATTTATCATAGTTTTTTAACGATCCTAAAAAGTATTCTATTGTATCTTCAAGAGATCTTTTACTAATTGCTCCTGCAGCATTTTTATGCCCACCTCCACCAAATATGTTTTTGGAAAACTTATTTACATCAAAATTTCCTTTTGATCTAAGGGATATCCTAATAACATTATCAATTGTATTTTCCATAAAAATGACAGCAAATTTAATATTTTTTATGGATAGGCCATAATTTACAATTCCCTCGGTATCACCCTTTTCATAATTGTATTTGTCAAGCTCTTTCTGAGAAAGAGAAATATAGCAAGTGTTGAAATTTTCAATAATTTTTATTTTACTAAGAGCAAAGCTCAATAATTGTATTCTTTCAAACTTATTATTGTCATATATCTTATTATGAATTTCTGAGTGCGATATTCCTGTTTTTAGCAATTTTGATACAACTTGATGAGTAACTTCTGTTGTAGCTGGAAATTTAAAAGACCCAGTGTCAGTCATGATTCCAGCATACAATGACCTGGAAATATTTTTATCAATTTTTTCTAAATCTCCTAATAAATCAATAAAATGATAAATCATTTCACAAGTTGAACTCATATTGGGGTCTGAATACATAAAATCGGCATAATCTGAGGGATCCTCATGATGATCAATCATTATAACCTTTGCAGTGGAGTTACTTACATAATTTTTTAATGCTGAAATTCTTACTAAATTGTTAAAATCAAGTGTAAAGATTATATCCGCATCAATAATTTTTTGTTTACATTCCTCATCTTCATCAAAAATTTTAATATTATTTTGTGGATCCATCCATTTTAGAAAATCAGGAAATTTATTAGGACTAATAATCTCAATATCGTGATTATAATATTCTAAATAATACTCTAAACCAGTACTTGCCCCGATAGCATCTCCATCGGGATTTTTGTGCGGTATAATTACAATTTTTCTCTTAGTTGAGAGAAGTTTTTTTATTTTATCTATTTCATTAATATTCATATTCAGCGAAGATAATCATTAAATACAAAAATCTGATAAATTAATAAAAAGTGTTATTTTTACAGACTAAATATTAAAAAAATGAGTAATATAACTTTTACAATGTTGAAACCAGATTCCATAAGAAACGGAAATACTGGTGCTATCATTGATAAAATAGTAAAATCTGGATTCAAGATAAAAGCAATGAAATTTACAAAGATGACTAACAAAAAAGCAAGTAACTTTTATGCTATTCACAAAGAAAGACCTTTTTTTAAAGATTTGGTTGATTACATGACAAGTGGGCCTATTGTGGCTGCAATTTTAGAAAAGGAAAATGCTGTAAATGATTTCAGAGAATTAATTGGTTCCACAAATCCAGAAGAGGCCAAAGAAGGAACAATTAGAAAAATGTTTGCCAAATCAATAAGTGAAAATGCAATACATGGTAGTGATAGTGATGAAAATGCTAAGATAGAATGCGGTTTTCATTTTTCATCAGATGAAATTTTTTAACTGAGAATAATTTTTTGTACGATATTTTCTTCAAATCTTTCGTTAATCAAATTTATAATTTTTTCTTTACCATAACTCAATTCCTGCTTCAAGGCTGGAGAATTTAACTTAATAAAAAGAGTTTTATTTTTTAAACTAATATCTGTTGTATAATTACCAATTCCATTATCCATCAATTCATACCAAGCTTTCTTAACTTCTATATCCAGTAATCCCTTTTCGAGTTTATTTTTTTTTAGAAAAACATTAATGATATCTTTAATTTCTGTATTATTCATCTAAATAATTTTTTTGTAAAAATCTCTTGTACTTATATAAATACCCCTCTTTATTTTTGATGATTAGATTATTTGAATCAATTTCTGTAATATATTCAACAAAATTATCTCCTTTTCCATAAATCAACGAAAAATTACCATTATTTTTTTCAATTCTAAACTTAATTTGGTGCATCGTAATATCAAAATTACCATCTATCCTTGGTTTAACCTTCTTTCTAAATCCTTCATATGAGTCATCAAATTCAAAATAGTCTATGGTATTACTAAATGGAAATTTTTTTACATTTTGACCATTTAAAGTTACTGATTCGATTTCCCAATATCCCGACAAGTTTCCAATATTATCTTTTTCATTACAAGAAAGTATTAATAAAATAAAAAACAAAAGTCTTATTGATTTCAAATTTCAAATATTTTATAAGATTTATTTACTTTTTTTATTATGCTTTCAGACCTCTTTTTATTTGTATCTGTAATGAATATTTGCTGAAATTTAACATCATTAACCAGGTCTACAATTTGCTTAACTCTGTTATCATCTAGTTTATCAAAAATGTCATCAAGTAATAATATTGGGTTATTATTTAATTTTGATAAATAATCAAATTTAGCGAGTTTTAGGGCAATTAAAAATGTTTTTTGTTGGCCTTGACTTCCAAACTTTTTTACCGAAAAATCATTTATTAAAAAATTTAAATCATCTTTATGAATACCCTTAGTTGTGTATTGAAACCTGATATCTTTTTCTAAGGATTCTTTTAGAAGGTCATATAGATTTAAATTTTTAGAGATATCACTTTTATATTCTATTTCAACTATTTCTTTATTTTCACTTAGTTGCTTGTACCTAGACTTAAAAATTGGAACAAATTTGGAAAGGAAATCGGCTCTTTTATTATGTATTTTATTTGCTATTTCTGACAATGAAGTATCGTATATGTCAATTGTTTTTTTTAAAGATTCATTTTTATGGTAATACATCTTGAGTAATGCATTTCTATTTTTCAAATTTTTATTGTAAATGATTAAATTGTTTAAATACTTGTTATCGGTTTCAGAGATAATGCTATCAATAAATTTTCTTCTAGTTTCACTTCCTTCAATAATTAAATTTCTGTCATTAGGAGAAATTATTACTAAAGGAATTAAACCAATATGATCACTAAATTTTTTATATAATTTATTATTTCTTTTTATAGTTTTTTTACTCCCTTTTTTAAGAGAGATTAAAATATTTTCAATTCTTTCTTCAGTTTCATAAACACCTGAAATAAAAAAAAATTTTTCTCCATGTCTTATATTTTGAGATGGAATAGGATTAAAATAACTTTTGGTGTATGAGAGATGATATATTGAATCTAAAATATTGGTTTTTCCAACACCATTCAAACCGATGAAACACACAATTTTTGTATCAAATTTGAATTTAGAATTTTCAAAATTTTTATAGTTTTTAAGCTTTAGTTCATTTAAAAACATAACAATATCAAATTTCTTGGAATTTTAAGTGATTTTTTGAATGTCATCAAAAATAACAAATAAATTCTCTTTTATTTGAGAATAAAAATTTATTTTTACGCACTAAATTTGATTTATGGCTACTTACAAGAAAAGAAGTTTTAAAAAGAATTCCTCAACTTACAAACAGATAGGTAATGATCAGGGTTCATCAACTGCTAATGTTTTTAATACTCTTGATCAAAGCTCCTCTACCACTCAGTTGTTTTTTGAAAAAAATCAAATATTAATTTTTAGCGCTGTAGGAACGATTGCTATTTTAATACTTGGCTATCTTTTTTATTCAACTAATTTCTTGGCTCCCGAACAAAAGGAAGCTAAGAATAAAATGTATTTTGCTCAAAAGAAATTTGATGAAGCAGTTTTGTCAAACAATGATTCTATTTTTAACGTAGTATTAAATGGAGACGGAACCAACCTTGGAATGTTAAACATCATTGATGAATATAGCGGTACAGACGCATCAAATTTAGCTTATTATTATGCTGGTATGAGTTACTTTAACAAAAACGACTATGAAAACAGTATTAAATATCTGCAAGAATTTGATGCAAAATCTTCTATTCTTGGACCAATTCAAACAGGTACTATTGGTGATTCATTTTCAAATTTAAATCAGTTTGAAGATGCGTATGATTATTACATTAAAGCATCTAATAATAAAGATATTTTTACTACTCCATTGTATTTGTTTAAAGCAGGTCAAATAGCTATCAATCTGGGTAAATTCAGCGATGCCGAAGATTTTTTCAAAAAAATAAAAATTGAATACCCTAACAGTAATGAGGCTAAAAATATTGATGCTTTTATTTCTATGTCAAAGGCATTAAATAACTAAATGAAATTTGAAAATCACAAGCCAGAAGAGATTGATGCTAATAAATATATTGGTGTTGAAAAACTAAAAATTGCAATTGTAGCATCAGAATGGAATATAGATATTACTAAAAATCTTTACTCAGGTGCATTTAAAAAATTAGTTGATTCAGGTGTTGCAGAAAAAAATATTAAAACCTCTTGGGTCCCTGGTAGTTTTGAACTTATTTATGGTTGTAAGAAATTTATTGATAAAAATTTTGATGCTGTAATTGCAATTGGATGTATTATTAAAGGCGAAACGGATCACTATAACTACGTTTGCAATTCTGTTTCAAATGGAATAATGCAATTAAATCTAAGAGGATTAACCCCAATTATATTTTGTGTCCTGACAGATCATAATAAGAATCAGTCAATCGAAAGATCAGGAGGAAGATTAGGTAACAAAGGATCAGAATCTGCAATTGCTGCGATAAAAATGTCATTGCTTTAGTATCTATTTGTAGTTTTCTTTGTAATATTTTATTAATTTGAGTTTTATGGGAATTTTTAGTCAAAGAAAAAATAAAAAGTATAGCTATAAAGCTAGATACTCTGAAGACCCAATCCAAATTAAACCTAAATTTGACGAATTTAGAACTACAATAGGAGAAAATAAAAGTTTTAAAGAAAAATTAAAATTGGTTTTAAAAGATTCAAGATCTAATCATGATAAACCTATGATTTTGAGAATACTTGTCATAGCCCTATTATTACTTCTTTTATTTTTATTTTTTATAGATTTTGATTTAAGTATTTTTATTTAGAGAATTTATGAAAGATATAATTAATTTACTTCCAGAAAATGTCGCTAATCAGATTGCTGCTGGAGAAGTAGTGCAAAGGCCCTCTTCAGTGGTAAAAGAACTTTTAGAAAATTCTGTTGATGCAAACTCTACAGAAATAACAATTTCGATTAAAGATGCTGGTAAAACTTTAATTCAAGTTGTTGATAATGGTAAAGGGATGTCTAAAAAAGATGCATCAATATGTTTTTTTAGGCATACAACTTCAAAAATTTCAAGTGCTTCTGATTTATTTAACATAAGGTCCAAGGGTTTCAGAGGTGAAGCTTTGGCAAGTATTTGTGCCGTATCTCATCTAAATATTATCACGAAACAGCCAGGAATTGAATTAGGAAATGAATTAGAAATTCATGGTAGTGAATTAAAAAGATCCAATTCTATTGTTAGTGACGTTGGAACAAAAATTTCTGTAAAAAATTTATTTTATAACGTACCAGCTAGAAGAAATTTTCTAAAATCAGATAATGTTGAATTCAGACATATAGTTAATGAGTTTATGAGAATCTCACTTACTCATCCAGAGATTAAATTTATTCTTATTAATGAAGGAGCTGAAATTTACAATTTGCCTAAATCAAATTTCCGAAAGAGAATAATCAACTTATTAGGGAACAAAACAAATGAAAAGCTTGTTCCTGTTTCTGAAGATACGCAGATGCTAAAAATCAATGGATATATTTTTAAGCCTGAATTTTCAAAAAAAACCAAAGGAGATCAATTTTTTTTCATAAATAATAGATTTATCAGGAGCCCATATTTAAATCACGCTATTAACTCAGCATTTGAGGGCTTGATTGATCCAAATTATAACCCATCTTATTTTTTAAACTTAGAAGTCGAACCTGATACAATCGATGTTAATATTCATCCTACTAAGACTGAGATAAAGTTTGAAGATGAACATTCTATTTATGCGATTTTAAGATCTTCAGTTAAACATAGCTTGGGTCAGTATAGTATTTCCCCTGTTCTTGATTTTGACAGAAATAAATCGCTAGATGTACCCTATGACTATAAAGACGTAGCCCAAAATAAATCTGTTGGTATTGATATCAACACAAATTATAATCCGTTTGACGGCACTGATTCAGAAAAAAAATATATTAAGATTGATTCCATTAAAAAACACTTTGACTCATTAGAGTTTTTATCAGAAAGTAATGAGCTAAAAGAGATTGATTTTGAGGATTTAAATTCTCAGATTAATATAAATCAACCTTTTCAATTAAAAAGAAAGTATATTGTTAACAAGACTAAATCGGGACTTATTATTGTTGATCAGCAAAGAGCTCACCAAAGAATTCTTTATGAAGAATACTTAAGATCTGTAACTTCTGAAAATCAAAATTCCCAAACACTTTTACATCCAATTGAGTTGGATTTTACAAAACAAGAGGTAAGTATATTAAAATCCAATAAAAGTCATTTAACCCAGTTTGGATTTGATATTGATTTTGAGTCTGAAAAAATCATTATTAAATCAACTCCTACTTTTTTAAAATCTGAAATTATAAAATCTTCATTTGACGAATTATTAATCAATATGCAAAATGAACTTCCTGAAAATAGTTTTAGTGAATCAGATTTTATTTCAAAAATCATGTCAAAAACAATGTCTATAAAAAATGGCAAGATTCTGGATGTAAGTGAACAACAATATCTAATTAACTCACTATTTGCTTGCAAAGAGACTTTAATTAGCCCTTTTAATAAAAAAACATTTGTTAAAATTAGTTTTAATGAAATTGAAAAAATGTTTAATTAATGTATAGAATTTCACCAACGGTTAAGCAATTACTTATAATCAATGTTATATTTTTTATAGGTACCATGTCATTGCCTGAAATTAAAGACTATTTGAGTTTATTTTTTCCAGAAAATGATAGCTTTTGGTTTTGGCAAGTATTTACGCACATGTTTATGCATGCTAATATTTCTCATCTATTTTTTAACATGTTTGCCCTTTGGATGTTTGGATCAGCTGTTGAGTCAATGTTAGGCTCAAGAAAATTCTTATTTTTTTATATCACATGCGGTCTAGGTGCATGTATAATTCAAATCCTTTATCAATATTTTACATTTTATCCTAACCTGGATATAATTATAAATAATTCTCAGAATTTTGATAAAGCCTATGTTTTAGAGTTTTTAAATAAATATAATCTTGAAATAAGGTATATTAAAGATGAGTTTTTATTAAGTAATAGTCCAACAAGTGAATGGATTAATATTTTAGGTAAAGAAGATGGTCTCGACTTTATAAGATCTTTTGCTACCCCAATGGTTGGTGCATCCGGAGCAATTATGGGAGTTCTGGTTGCATTTGGAATGTTTTTTCCAGAGAATAAATTAATGTTAATTTTCCTGCCAATCCCTATAAAGGCCAAGTATTTTATACCTGGAATTATATTAATGGATTTATACTCAGCAATAACTCGTACAGCTATATTCAGTCCAAGTAATACAGCTTTTGTAGCTCATATCGGAGGTGCTTTAACTGGATTCCTATTAATGTATTATTGGAAGAAAACTCAGTTTAACAGAAATAGATGGTATTAATGGATAGGATTGGTAACTTTAAATCGCAGTTTAGCAGTTTTGATTTTTCTAAAAAAATTATTTCAATTAATATTTTTGTATTTGTTATTTCAGTTTTGCTTTACATTACGGGCTATCACATCATTTTTTTTGATTTATTTTCTTTGGATAACGACATTTTATCAAAACCGTGGTCAATAATCACATATTCATTTATACACGGTTTTGAATATTATAAAGGAACTATATTCATGAATGGTTTATCAAGCCTTTTTGATTTACTTTGGATGATTGTTTTTTTAACTTTTTCTTCAAATGCTATAAAAAATTTACTTGGTGAAAAAATTGTCATTAATTTATTTTTTTTGGGAGTTATTATAGGTGGTGTTGTTTTTATAATATTTAATAAAGTTAATAGTCCACTTATTGGTGCTTCTGCTGGTTATTCATCATTATTAATGTTTCTTCTATTTGTTTCTCCAAACTTAAGTGTTAGAGTGTTTGCTTTTAACATCAAGTTTAAATATCTAATGATATTATTTTTAATATTTGATTTTTTAAGTCTTTTTTCAGGACACTTTGGTGTGTATGCTCATATTGGCGGATATATGGTTGGGGTTTTTTATTATTATTATTTATATGGATTGCCAAAATTTGATAATAAAAGAAAAAACATAAATAAAAGAAAAATAACACCCAATAAACAGAGTAAGGTAGATTCAATTTTAGATAAGATTAGTAAAAGTGGATACGATAGTTTGGATGATGAAGAAAAAGAGTTTTTATTCAAACAAGGAAATAAAAAATGAATAACTTAAGCATTTTTGATAAGGTTATTTTTATAATAAATTCTTTTGTTGCACTCATTTTTACAGTTTCACTTCTTATTCCCTACATAAAACCTTCGGTTTTTCCTTATCTATCTATATTTGGATTATTTTTTCCTGTCTTGATATTACTTAATATATGCTTTGTCATTTATTGGGTTATAAAATTTAAAAAACAATTTTTATTGTCCTTTTTGATTTTATTAATTGGGAGTGAGTCACTATTAAGTTTTATTTCATTTTCAAAAGATTATGAAATTACTTCCGAAAATAAAATTTCTTTGATAAGCTATAATGTAAGATTATTTAATATCTATAATTGGACTGAAAATAACAATATTATAAATGAAATTCAAGATTTCTTAAATGGGGAAAAAGTAGACATCATATGTTTGCAAGAGTACCAAAACTCTACAAAGATTCTTGAGGACTTCCCGTATAGATATGAAAATGTAAGAGGAAATAATTTGAAGTATGGTCAGGCTATTTTTTCAAAATATCCTATAATTAACAATCAATCTTTGAATTTTAATAGTGGATCTAATAATGCAATATTTTCAGATATTATTATTAAAAATGATACAATTAGAGTTTATAATATTCACCTTGAATCTTTTTCCTTTGGAAAGGAAATTAGCTTTAGTGATATAAATACTGATAATGAAAAGCTTGTAAAAACTTTATCAAGCACTTTTATTGAACAGCAAAAACAAGTTGAACAATTAAGAAGCAGTATTGCTAAAAGCCCTTATAAAGTTGTCCTATCGGGAGATTTTAATAATACTGCCTTTTCATATGTCTATAAAGAATTATCCAGAGGACTTAAAGATTCATTCAGAGAAAAAGGAAATGGTTTTGGTATAACCTTCAATTACAACTTAAACCCAATGCGAATTGATTTTATTTTAGTTGATAATTCTTTTCAGGTAAGTGATTTTAAGACCTATAATGTTAACTTTTCCGATCATTACCCAATTTACTCAGAGTTTTATCATTAGAATTAATTATGTCAATGGTATTATAACCATGATTAAAAATCAAATCTATGATACTTAGATTCTCTATAAACCCAAACTTGTAATCAAATACCTGAGAATATGGCTTAACTATTTTTTTATTTGAGACCCTTCCTTTGTTTGTTAAATATCTAAAATCTGAGTAACCATCATATTTTTCCTGAAATTTCTCAGAATATATATAATTTATTTTAAGTTCAAGTACTTTGCATATTAGTTCAATTGTTCTAATATTAATATCTAACAAAAATTTCTCTTTTTTTTCGAATATTTTAAAAAATTCATCTTCATAAAATTCAAAAAAGGGAGAGCTTCTATATGCAAATTGTATTGATTTTAGATGATTTTTTTGCCATTTAGTATCATTACAAATTTTTACATCTTTTAGTTTGTCTTTTTTTGTGCTTGAATATTTTACAGGAACAGCGAGATTTAATTTACCATTTGACTCACAAATAGATGTTCTATTTCTAACCGTTTGTTTTTGATAATTATCATTAATTTCAAAAACTAACTCTTTAGATTTATAAATATGTTTAAAGATTTCAATATTGGGAAAATAGGTGGGATGAACTACAGATTTCATTTTGATTTTCTTTTTCTAATAAAAGAAATAATATTCCATAAAATCACTAATCCTATAAAAGGATATAGAAATGATATAGGTTTGCCCTCACCATGTACAGTTGTAAACATTCGATCCCATCTTATTTTATTCAACAGTCCCTGTTTGTTGTAATCAATACTTAGCCATTTAAATATAGGTTTGCCAACAACATGATCAAAAGGTACGAATCCCCACGCTCTAGAATCTTGGGAGTTCCCTCTGTTGTCACCCATTAACCAATAATAGTCTTGTTTAAATTTATATTTACTAGTTTCCACACCATTAATAAATATTTTATCATCAATTATTTTAAAATCATTGTTTTCATAAACTTGGATGGCTCTTTTGTAAAATTTAAAATGTACATCATTTTTGTTTAACTGAATAATTGAATTTTTTTTAGGAATAAAAATAGGAGGAAAATTAGAAGCTCTTTTTACTATGCTATGAACATTTTTATTTTTTTCTAAAATACCTAAAGATTTTTCTGAAATTCCAGGAAAAAAAGCAGGCTGTCGACCACCATCAACATATCCGTCACCATTCATATCTACATATTGATTTGGACTGTCTGTAATTCCATATCTGTTTAAAAGATCTTTTTTAAATGATATATTTGGATCTTTTCTGTATACGTCATAACTAAATTGTAATTTTGCTCTTTCAGGTAATTTATTAGCACTTCCATTAATAAAAACATATCCATCTCTAATCTCTAGGGTATCACCTGCAATACCAACTGCTCTTTTAACATAATTAGTTTTTTTATCAATTGGTTTATAATAATTTTTATTTGTTGGTTTTGTCATATGCCACAAGGTGTCTACTGGCCAATTAAAACAAACTATTTCATTTCTTTTTATTTTTTGTAATCCTGGGAGTCTATAATAGGGTAGTTCTGAGATAAATGGAAGCTGATTTTTATTCAAATAAGACTTTAATTTAACAGGTTTTCCGTCAGGACCATTTCCACCAATGAATTTTGTCAATGGAATGGAATCGTGTACCATTGGGGCAGCAATTGTAGTCATAGGTAATCTTGCACCATAGTGGAATTTACTTACAAATAAAAAATCTCCTACTAAAAGTGACTTCTCAAGAGATGAAGTGGGAATTGTGTAGGGCTGTATAAAATATGTATGAACAAATGTTGCAGCAATCACTGCAAAAATTATAGAGCTTACCCACTCACCATTTTTGCTCTTTGGTTTTATATCTCTGTTTTCAACGTATTTTAGCTTGGTAAAATAATTTAAATAGTAATTATAAAAGCCTAGAGAAATTAGTGAAAAGAAAGTGTTAGTATAGCTATTTTTACCAAAGCTTCTACTTAATTCAATCCAAATAACAGGAATAATAATAACATTTATAACGGGTAAAAAAATTAGGAAAATCCACCACCAAGGCCTGTTTATTATCTTTATTAGAATAATTAAATTATAAATTGGTATAAATGAATGCCAACCTTTATTTCCAGAAATATTATATAGCTTCCATGTTCCGATTCCATGAATCAGATTCATTACAAATAGTAAGTATATTAATTCATTCATAAATCAAGTTTTATTAACAATCCATAATTAGTATTATTATTTAATTCATTACTCTGTAAACTGGGTCTAACAGAAATATTATCATCAAGATTAAATTGAAGTAAATGTGCATCTACATTAGCATCTATTATATTTAGAATATATAGTCCAACTGTTACTAAAATAGAAAGTTCTTTATTTCTTTTTAATGTATTTTGAGCCCTAATTAACCCATCGTCAGAAATGGAAGGATATTGTCCATTGCCATAAAATTCATCATCAGTATAACCTGCAAGTCTTCTCTTATAGGCATTTCTATATCTGTTGTAATCTTTATTATTTTGCTTATAAAAATAAATTCCTGTTCCAAGGGCACCATAAACGATGGGTATTTTCCAATATTTTTTATTGTATGCTTGACCTAAACCAGGTAATACAGCAGAGTAGAAGGTAGCTTTTGAAGGTCTGAGCGCCAATTCATAATTATCATCATCATATTCATTTATTTGGCTGTAATAGGTTAGGGGTAGCAGAAAAATTAGAATATAAAATATAAGCTTAACCATTAATTTGTTTAATTAATCTTTTAAAATCATCTTTTGATTTAAACTTAATTACAACCCTTCCAGACTGATTTTTATTAAATATAAATTCAATTTTTGTATTTAGTTTTTTTTCGATTTGTGTTTTTTCCTTCAAAAACTTATTTGCTTTTATAGATTTAATCTTAGAAGTATTATTATCATCTTTTTTTAAATCTTGTATTAGTTTCTCAGTATTTCTTACTGAAAGGTTTTTAGAAATAATTTTTTCATAAATAGATAGCTGAATTCTTTCATCATCAATATTTATCATAGCTCTTCCATGTCCCATAGAAATAAAACCATCCTTAATCCCCCCTTGAATTATGGGATTCAATTTTAATAGTCTTAGGTAATTAGATATTGTAGATCTCTTTTTACCAATTCTTTCACTTAACTCGTCTTGTGTTAATTTTATTTCTTCAATAAGTCGTTTGTATGAAATAGCAATTTCTATTGGGTCCAAGTCTTGTCTATGAGTGTTTTCTACCAATGCCATTTCCAATGAATGCTCATCATTAACTTTTCTAATGTGACATGGGATTTTATTAAATTTTAGCTTTTTAAATGCACGAAGCCTTCTTTCACCTGAAATTAGTTGATACTTATTTTTTGATGTCTTCTTTATTGTAATGGGTTGAATCAAACCAACATTTTTGATTGAAGTTATTAATTCATCTAATTTTTCTTTGTCAAATGTTGATCTTGGTTGAAAAGGATTTAAAGAAATTTTTGAAACTTCAATATTCGAACTACTATCCTTTGCTATCTTAGATAGAGTATTGTTTTTGTTGTTAGTGTCATTTAATATTGATTCTAACCCTCTACCAAGAACTTGTTTTTTTACTGCTTTAGCCATTCTTAATTTTTGTAATTAACTCTTTTGCCAAATTTAAATAATTAATTGCACCTTTACTGCTTACGTCATAATCAATAATACTTTTACCATAGCTGGTAGCTTCACCTAACTTAACATTTCTATGTATAACTGTATTAAAAACCATTTCATTGAAGTGTAACTTAACTTCTTTTTTGACCTGATTGGATAAATTTAATCTTGTATCAAACATGGTTAAAAGCAAACCTTCAATTAATAAATCTTTATTATGAATCTTTTGAATACTTTTGATTGTATTTAAAAGTTTACCAAGTCCTTCTAATGCCAGATATTCGCATTGAATTGGGATTAATACTGAGTTTGCTGCAGATAGTGCATTTATTGTTAATAAGCCTAAAGATGGGGGGCAGTCAATTATAATAAAATCATATTTTTCTTTTACAATTTTAATTGCATTTTTTAGTAAGAACTCTCTTTCAAAATTATCAACAGATTCTATTTCTACACCAACCAAATCAATGTGTGCAGGTATAACATCCAAAAAATCAAGTTTTGTTGAATAAATGCATTCTCTAATTGAGCAATTTTTTTCAAGTAAATCATAAATAGTTTTACTATTTATGTTAACGTTAATACCAATAGAGGAACTCGTATTTGCCTGGGGATCAAAATCAATAAGTAAAACTTTTTTTTCCAGTACAGCAAGCGCAGCAGATAGGTTTACTGAAGTAGTTGTTTTTCCAACACCACCTTTTTGATTAGAGACGGCAATTATCTTACTCATTGTTGTTTAAAAAAATCATTGTTAAAATTACAACTAATAAAGTTTAATTAATAGTTTAATTTGTTAAAGAAAATTAAAAATGTTAACAAGATCAATAACTAATTTTCTAATAGCAGTCTTAAAATAGATTTTGCACTTTCTCCAATGTTTGACCCTGGTCCAAAAACTTCAGACACTCCAATATCAGATAAAAATTTATAATCTTTTTTGGGAATAACTCCTCCTACAACAATCATTATATCTTGTCTATTAAATTTTTTTAGGCTATTAATTAATTGAGGAATTAAGGTTTTATGTCCACCAGCTAATGATGAAATACCTATAATATGAACATCGTTTTCTACAGCTTGTTTTGCAACTTCATGTGGGGTTTGGAATAATGGACCAATATCAACATCAAAACCTACATCAGCAAAACCTGTAGCTATTACCTTAGCTCCTCTATCGTGTCCATCTTGTCCGATTTTCGCTATTAATATTCTAGCTCTTCTACCTTCAATCTTTGCAAATTTATTTGAAAGTTTTACGGCATCTTTGTAAGACTGATTATCCTTCATTTTTGATTTATAAACACCTGTAAAACTTTTTATCTCTGATTTATATCTGCCATAAGCTTTTTCTATTGCAAAGCTAATTTCACCAAGGGTAGCCCTTTCTCTAGCCGCTTTAACAGCTAAATCTAATAAATTTTTATTTTTATTTTTTGCAGCATCATAAATTTCGTTTAAAGAGTTTTGAACATTTAATTCATTTCTCAATTTTTTTAAGTTATCAATTTTTTTAATCTGAGTATTTCTAACTTCTTTATTATCAATTTCTAAATAATTTATTTCATCTTCATTTTTAAGTCTAAATTTATTTACCCCTACAATTATAAAATCTTTGTTATCAATTTTTGCCTGTTTATTTGTTGCAGCTTGTTCAATTCTCATTTTTGGAATGCCTTTTTCAATAGCCTTTGTCATTCCACCAGCGTTTTCAATTTCGTTAATGTGAATCATTGCCTTTTCAATAAGATCACTGGTTAATGTCTCTACATAATAACTTCCACCCCAAGGATCAATAGTTTTACAAATTTCTAACTCTTCCTGAATAATTAACTGTGTATCACGAGCAATTTTTGACGAAAATTTTGTTGGTAGTCCTATTGCTTCATCCAACGAGTTAGTGTGTAGGCTTTGAGTTCCTCCAAAAACAGCAGATAGAGCCTCAATAGTTGTCCTTGTTATATTATTAAATGGTTCTTGCTCTGTAAGACTCCAGCCACTTGTTTGACAATGAGCTCTAAGGCAATGAACTTTATAATCTTTAGGTTTGAACTGCTTCATTAAATTTGACCATAAATATCTGGCTGCTCTTAACTTAGCAATTTCCATAAAATGATTCATTCCAATCCCCCAAAAAAATGAAAATCTATTTGCAAATTCATCAATATTTAGCCCTGCATTTAATCCAGTTCTTATATATTCAACTCCATTAGCAAGGGTATAAGCTAATTCAATATCTGCACTTGCACCAGCCTCTTGCATATGGTATCCTGAAATACTTATACTGTTAAACTTTGGCATATTATTACTGGTATATTTAAAAATATCAGAAATTATATGTATAGAATCTTCTGGAGGATAAATAAAAGTATTTCTAACCATATATTCTTTTAGAATATCATTTTGTATAGTACCTGAAAGATGAGCAGGTTTAACTCCCTGTTCCTCAGCACATACAATATAAAATGCTAGTATAGGTAATACAGCTCCATTCATTGTCATGGAAACACTTATTTTGTCAAGTGGTATTTCTTTAAATAAAACTTTCATATCGTCAACAGAATCGATTGCAACCCCTGCCTTACCTACATCTCCAGTAACCCTAGGGTTATCAGAGTCATATCCTCTATGAGTTGGTAAATCAAAAGCGACAGATAATCCTTTTTGACCTGCTTTAAGATTTTGTTTATAAAACTCATTGCTTTCTTTTGCTGTTGAAAAACCAGCATATTGTCTTATTGTCCATGGTCTATTCGTGTACATTGAAGAATACGGACCTCTCAAGAAAGGAATTTTTCCAGAAATTGAATTAAGATGAGGAGAGTCTTTTAAATCTAATTCGCTATAATACCTTTTTAAATCAATTCCTTCATCAGTTTTGTAAACAGAATTGTTTAAATCCTTGTGAGAAGCCTTTGGTTTAAAGTTCTTTAAAGAAATAGATTTAATTTTTTTATAGCTCATCTACATATTTATTAACTCCAACTTGAATTTTTTCATTTGACTTGTATTGATCGTTTTCTTTTTTAGCATTTTCAAAAATTTGTTTAAAAAGCCCATTTTCTTTTAAATTATTAAAATAACCTCCCTTACTTTCTATTTTTTTAAATAGATCGAGAGATTTTTCTGATAAATCATCAATCAAATATGAAATATAGTAGCTTCCACTGATTGGATTTATTGTTTTATTGATAAAAGTTTCATTTCTAAGAATTAAAAGTTGATTATACATGATTCTTTCAGAAAATGAATTTTTGTTTTTATTAAAAAAATCGTAGGGAATAGACTTAATAAAATCACACCCTCCCAAAATACCGGACATACATTCAGTAGTGCTTCTGATTATATTATTATTAAAATTTTTAATTGTTTTATTTTTAATTGTTGGTGTCGCTGTGACTATGCAATCATCCACCTGATTTCCATATTTTTTTGTTATTAGACTCCATAGTATTCTTAATGATTGTATTTTGGCAATTTCAAAAAAATAATTCTCTCCCTGTACAACTTCAAAGGAAATATTCTTTGAAATTTCTTTTCCATATATTTTCAAATATTCATTAGCTGCACTTAGAATAAAAGCAATTTCTTGAACAATATTTGCCCCAGAATTTTTTAAATACTTTGAAGAAAAATTCAATTTAAATTTTCTTTTTGATATCAAATTTTTAAAATCACTTTTTTGATTAACTTCTAAACTGGGTTCAATTAAGAGATGAAAATTTTTAATGTTTTTAAAATCAAAATTTGGTATTTCACTTGATTTAAAATAGAAGTTTACTTTACTATATTTAAATTTTTTAATCAATATTTGATACAATTTTTCGTCAAATCCTGTCAAGCAAATATTAATTATTTCGTTTTTAATTAAATTTTTTATTTCTTCAGTTAAGTCATATGAATTAACACAGTTAATATCATATAAAATATTCCATTTTTTTGGAATTAAATAGTCATTAGGGTTAATTATAGATTTTCTGTCTCTTGTGTAAAATGGTGATATCTTAACTCCTTCATTTGTTTGAGAAAATAATTTTTGATATCTATCTGATCCAAGATCATCAATAATTTTTTTACTCCACACATTCTCGAAATCTGTTTTATTCTTCATAATTATTGGGAAATAGTATCAAACTCTATGATAAATATATCTTCCTGTTCTTTTTTCATAAATAGTTTTTCTCTTGCATACTTTTCTATACCAGAATCAGATTCAATCATCTTAAGTTCTTTATTATCATTTTCAATTTCTCTTAAATAATATTCTTTTTTATTTTTTAAATTTAAAATCTCGTTTTCATATCTGAAATGTACGATTAAGGAATTACTATCAAAAAATATCATCCATATTGTAAAAATAATTATAATTAATCCTAGTGTTGATTTTAGAAATTTAAATATATTTTTTTTCACTTAACTATTATTTTTTATCAATTCAATTATATCTTTTGTATCTACTTTTTCACTTGTATCAATGATCATATCACATAGATTTTTATTAGGTTCAACGTATTTTTCATGCATTTCATCTAATCTGTTTTTAAAAAGCTTGATTATATCTTCATGCTTCCTTCCTCTTTCATTTACATCTCTTAATAAGCGTCTCTTTAATCTAATTTCCCGTGGGCAATCCAAAAAAATGCTAAAATCAATATGTTTTCTAAGTTTTTCGTCTGAAAGAATTAATATGCCTTCAATAATTAATATTGTTTTTGGAGTTAATTTTTCTGCTTCATTAAGTCGTAGATGAGAACTAAAGCAGTATTTAGGTATATAAATATCCTCACCCATCTTTAATTTTTCAATATGCTCGTTTAATAAATCAAAATCAATAGCTTTTGGTTCATCATAATTTAAATTATCTCTTTCTTGAAAGCTTAAATTAGAGTTATCTCTATAATACGAATCTGAAGATAGGATGCCAATATTTTTAGTATTTAATTCTCTTGTAATTCTGTTAATAATTGTAGTTTTACCACTTCCAGTTCCGCCAATTAAACCGATTAAATACATCTTATTCTGTTAATTTTATAATACCTAAATTTTCAATACCTACATATATATTTTTATCCTTGTCTAATTCAATTGATCTAACTCTGCCAATTTGATCTAATAATCTATTTTCCTTTACAACTTCACCATTTTCGATTACACATTGATGTAAATACTGAAATTTTAAAGATCCGATTAAAATGCTACCTTGTAATGTCGGATAATTTGGGTTGTCGATGTAAACCATTCCACTTGGTGCAATAGAAGGAACCCAATAGTGTATCGGGTCAATCATACCCTTTATGGAAGTTTTGTCTGTGAATTTTGTTCCTATGTAATTTATTCCATAACTGGCCAATGGCCAACCAAAATTTCCACCTGATTCTATGATATTTATTTCATCACCACCCCTAGGGCCATGTTCATGAATCCATATCTCATCTTTATTTTTGTCATAGAACATTCCTTGCGGATTTCTATGTCCATAACTAAATATAGCTTTTTTTGAATTTTTTTCGTTGACAAAGGGGTTATCAATTGGAATCTTTCCATCATCATGTAATCTATAAATTTTACCACCATCTCTTGAGATATCTTGTGGATTAAGATCTCTATTACCTCTGTCGCCAATACTGAAATAGATATAATTTTCTTTATCAAAAACAATTCTACTTCCATAATGTAGTGTTCTTTTGCTATTTGGGGTAGCCTTATAAATAACCTCTTGATTTACTGCTAAGTCACCATCTAATTTAAATCTCAAAATAGAAGTATTTGTTCCAGAATTATTGTCATTTGAAGATGAATATGATATATATATCCATTTATTTTTATTATAATTTGGATGTAGTTCAATATCAAGAAGGCCTCCTTGATTTTTAGCGATTATTTTAGGAAGATTTTTGATTTTATTTCTTATTCCATTTTTAAAATGAATTAATTCACCCTTTCTTTCTGTAATTAATATTGAATCATCAGGCAAAAAAACAAATGCCCAGGGAATCTCAAGATTATCAACAACTATTTCATATTTTAACTCACTAGACTTAAGATTAGTTAAAAACATAAAAATAACATATAATAGTACATATTTTTTCATATAATGAAATTACAAAATCATTACCTCAAATAAACAATAATTACATATTTTTGTTTACCAAATTAAATCATTATGAGTGAAAAAGTAAGCTGTCTTATTATAGGCTCTGGTCCTGCGGGTTATACCGCGGCTATTTATGCTGCCCGAGCAAATATGAATCCTATTTTATATCAAGGAATACAACCGGGTGGTCAGTTGACTACAACTACTGATGTTGAAAATTTTCCAGGTTATCCAGACGGAATTTCTGGCCCTGACATGATGATTGAATTACAAAAGCAAGCAGAAAGATTTGGTACTGATATAAGAAATGGTTGGATAACTAAGGTGGATTTTACTAATCAATTAAAATTGTGGGTTAATGATCACCATGAGTTAGAGAGTAAAACTGTAATTATTTCCACAGGTGCTTCTGCAAAGTATTTAGGTCTGGAATCAGAAAAAAAATACTTGGAGTCTGGAGGTGGAGTGTCAGCCTGTGCTGTATGTGACGGGTTTTTTTATAAGAACCAAGAAGTAGTAATTGTTGGTGGTGGTGATTCTGCATGTGAGGAGGCTCATTATCTATCAAAATTATGTACTAAGGTAACAATGCTTGTAAGAAAAGATAAATTTCGAGCTTCAAAAATTATGCAAGAAAGGGTAAAGAAAACAGAAAATATAGAAATTCTTTTTAATACATCGACCATAGAGGTGAAGGGTGATGGTCAACTTGTCACTTCGATATTAACTAAAAATAATATAACCGAGGAATTAAAAGATATACCAGCAACTGGATTTTTTGTTGCAATAGGCCACAAGCCTAATACTGATATTTTCAAGCCTTTTCTTGATATGGATTCAACAGGGTATATTATAAATGAACTTGGTTCAACTAAAACTAATGTTGAAGGAGTCTTTGTTTCTGGTGATGCAGCAGACCATACTTATAGGCAAGCTATAACTGCAGCTGGAACGGGTTGCATGGCGGCTCTGGACGCTGAAAGATATTTATCTTCAATCTGATAAACAAATATCTTTTTTTAAATTTGTTCCTAAATTAAATTATGTCGTTGTTTAAAAGGAATCCATTTGGACATATACTTTTTTTAAAAAAGTGGCTTATAAGAATTCTAGGTGCATACAGTCATAGAAGATATAGAGGTTTTAACGAATTAAAAATTGAGGGGTCAGATATTTTAAGAGATTTAAATGATAATAATGTTTTGTTTATTTCCAATCACCAAACATATTTTGCTGATGTTGTTGCCATGTTCCATGTTTTTAATGCTAGTCTCCATGGAAGAATTGACTCAATAAAAAATATTGGATATTTATGGAATCCAAAACTTAACATCTATTTTATAGCAGCAAAAGAAACTATGAATTCTGGGTTAATTCCAAAAATATTGGCATACGCCGGATCTGTAAGTATCGAAAGAACGTGGAGAAGTAACGGACAAGAGATAAACAGAAAAGTTAAGTTTAGCGATATTTCAAATATTGGTAAAGCATTGGATGATGGTTGGGTTATAACTTTTCCCCAGGGTACTACGACTCCCTTTAAGCCAATAAGAAAAGGTACTGCATTTTTAATTAAGCAATACAGACCAGTAGTTGTTCCAATAGTAATCGATGGATTTAGAAGGTCTTTTGATAAAAAAGGTCTAAGGGTCAAGAAAAAAAATATTATTCAAAAAATGACAATAAAAAGACCGCTTGAGATTGATTATGATAATGATTCATCAGAAAAAATTGTTGAAAAGATAGCCTATTCAATTGAACAGCATAAATCATTTTCATAAGTTATCCCACAAAATGAATTAAATAAAACTGGTTGAGATGAGAATTTTATTTTTTGAATATATCTCCTTCTTCTAAAATCTCGTTAATTTTAGAACTTACCCTGTGAAATGCATCTAGATCATCTTCATCAATTCTTGTTCTAACAGTTCTTTTAAACATTCTGATTTTATCAATTACAATTTTTCTTTTTTTTAAGCCTAGCTTAGTTAATGTTATTATTATTCCACGCCCATCATTTGGGTTTGGTTTTCTGGAAATTAGGTGTTTATTTTCCATTGAGTTTAGAATTCTCGAAATACTATTAGATTCTAGACCCATAATTGGACCGATAGACGTTGATGCACATCCATTTTCGGGGTCTATACTTAAAAGTGTAAAGCCGATTGAAAATGTAACATCATATGCAGCAGCTTCGATATTATACATTTTTTCAATGTTTTTCCAGGTTTGTCTGTAGACAAAGTCTGCTCTTCTTCTAAATTCTTTATTGTCTATATCCACTTAAGTATATTAATCTTTATAAAATTATAAATTTCTTTTTATTTTTTTAATATTATGTGATTTTCAGAAAATCCATTTGAAGTTAATTCTAACAGGTATATTCCTTTATTCAAATGATTTAAATAAACATTATTTAGATTTACATCAGAAATTTTTAAAACTAGCTCTCCTAAAATGCTATAAATTGTTAAGCTCTCAATATTTTTTGAACTAATAATATTTAAATAATTTTCTACAGGGTTAGGGAAAATTCTTGCAAATTTTTGTTGAAAAACATCATTGTTTAAGTTATTGCTCAAACCTTTGATTTTAAAATTATCAAAGTAGAACCCATCTCTACGAAGCCCACCGTCTGTATATAATTTAAATCTAATCAAAATTTCCTCTCCTAAATAATCTGTTAGAGTAATACTTTCGTTAATCCAAGTGGACTGATTTCCATCATAGAGAGGTTCGTCTAATGCGTAATCATGTGTTTCAATACCTTTATTAGTGTATCTTCCACACTGTGGAATCCATGAATTTCCGTTATCATTAGAAACTTCTAGCTGAACATAATCATATCCTGACTCAATATTCCACTTTGCATCAAAATTGATTTCAGCGTAAGAAAATCCTGACAAGTTCACATTACTTAATAGTTGAATTATTTCTTCAGAATTATTGCTATAGTTAGAGTATGGTGAGTCAGTAATGCTGGTTTCGGGAGAGAAATATTCTTCATAAGTGTTAGACCAATCGGAATTATTATTCCAATAATTGGAATAAACATCACTTTCATCCTGAATAATTACTTGTGGTACTCCGAATATTTTATTAACCAATATTTGCTCTTCAAATAAACCATTATTCAAAATATATTTGTATGAAATGGTATCACCATAATTTACAGATTCACTTAAAATAATTTCAAAACTGCTTTCAGCAATTTCACCAATTTGTAGAGAATTTAAATTAATTTCTGAGGATACAGATTCGATATTTGTTGAAACTGGAATTAAAGAAATAGAAAAGTTGCCATTATC
>MDTC01129387.1_pt1 | contig 46204 bp, 30 predicted proteins | sample 811181 | NCBI WGS metagenome assembly MDTC01 (sample SAMN05326644, study PRJNA326480) | marine metagenome | isolation source: seawater | place: Pacific Ocean: North | collected 2011 | reverse complement strand
TCTTGTAATACGTATCACTTTAGATATCGTGGCAACTTCAACGTACGGTTCGGTCTATCTGGATAGTTTGAATTTGCATCCGATATTACCACATAATACCTGGCAAAACGGCTCTATTGCAGAAACGGCCGTATCTACTGGCGGACGTTCGTTCAGTATTGATACCGCCTACGGTCAATCGCTTGTAGCGGATTTACTTGAGGACGGAGTTTCAGGAGTCAAAGGCTATGTCTACGAACCGTATCTTACAGCAGTTGGCTCTCCCAGTATGCTGATGAATATGTATGCTCAAGGGTTCAACCTTGCCGAATCTCATGCCGCTGCAAATTTACAGACCAGTTGGATGGGCGTCACTGTTGGTGACCCCAAGATGGCGCCTTATGCTGATTTACTCCACGATATCAACTTGTTCGGGGCTCGCCAAGTTGGAAATGCTTCTTACATGCAACCTTCTCAAATTCAACTGGCACTCGAGAACACAGGCATGTCTGCCTCGAACGGGATTTTACTCATAGAAGATATCCAAGGAAATGTGGAATTGTATCGAGGAAATCTCACCTTACCCCCCGGAGATGAAAGCGGTTCTCGAACTCTTCACACGATTGAAGTTATACCTCCAAAAACCGGTTGGATGGATTTACGTATCCGTTATTTCAATACCTCTAACGAACGGGTAACAAGTAACAATTTAGAAACACTCCGTTTATGGGTAAATGCTCCTCCGGTTGTTGAAGATTTGTATTGTGACGCTCAGATCTATGCAAGAGGTGATAACTTCATTTGCACGGTTGAAGCTTCAGATGATCAAAACGTAACATCTGTGGGACTTGAATGGGCTGTTGTTTCGAATGTTTCGAACTTATCAGATGCTATTTGGCATCCTCAATCTACTGGTAAATTCGATCAATTGCGCTGGCAAACATCAGTTCTGTTGCCTCCTACACTTTCACTGGGGACTCTTATTCTTCGAGCTACAGCGTTTGATATTGATTTACAACAGGGATACTTGGAAAGTCTAACTGTAGCGACGGTTGTTGATGCACAGGCGCAATGGTTTGGCCCACACTTTTCAGGAGTTGATTCTGAATCATGGGCAGGAGTGAATCAATTGCCGTATCAACCGGCTGGTTCCCTGTATCGTGGAGAACCTTCAAATTGGAAGATATGTGCAGTGGATGCAGATTTTAATGCGACATTACAGCGACCAGAACTAACGTCATCTGTGGGTACTGTGGGTAATATGACGCATCAGACACAGGTTGATTCGAACCACCACTGTTTTGTCGGCACTTTCATGAAAAATGTCGGTTCATCGCTCGATGCGGTATCTTTTGAAGTTCGAAATTCTGACGGGACCCTCCTGACTTCTCGGTCTATCTCAATTGGAGACCGAATGCCAAGTGCAGTCATAGAGATTCTTGATAAAAACGGTACTCTACTCGATAGTGTTCGAGGTGGAGGTGGAGAATACCTGCAGATTTCAATATCTGATAGCGATGATCCTTCAACATCGGCAATCGGTGATTTGCATATCCGCTGGCCAGGTGCTGAGACAATTACAGTACCGGTTGGGAATTCGGATATTTCAATCCCAATTGTTCTTGATTTGCCAACATTGAATACGGCTTTAGAAAGCGGCGAATTACACGTACAACTCGAAATCACCGGACAAAATGCCGCATCTATCTCGCAGGATTTCTCCATACCGTTGTTGTTAACCACTCCGAATATTCTGTCTGCTCATGTATGTGACGACGATGGCCCGATTGATTCTCTCCGATTTGGGGCCTCTGGATATCTCCTGGTTCATCTTGAGTCGGAACGGCCATTGCAGCCCTTACAAGCAACTCTTAGTCAGTTAGGATGGTCAGTAAATGCGCCATCTTTAGGTGAGGTCGATTTCAACGCCACGAGTATTCAGAATTGTTCAGCATTCCCTGAACTTGGTCCTGGAGAGTCAATTCAAAAATTCCGTTTACGTCTTGACGGTTCATTTATCGACGGTGCCGGGCAAATTCTGTTCTCAGCTCGAGATATTGATGGGCTGGTGAAGTCGTTGAATATCGGTACACAATTTTACCATGCCGTTCCTACGACCACCTTGGAAACAATACAAAATGCTCGTGCTGGTGAAATTCTATCCTTTACAGGTACCGTAGAGGATGCAGATGGAATTGATGATTTACAATGCATAGGGCGCGTCTTACTTGATGAAAACCCCCTCGCTGAATTGCAGGTGCCCCTTGTCCCTCAGTCTCCAACCAAGGCTTTAGTTGAATTCCAGTTTCCAACTACAAATGCACTTAATAATGCGACATTAAATGCATCATTAACCTGTATTGATTCTTGGTCGCAGTCAGACATTACAGATACCGAAGTGTTCTTGCTTCCAGAGCTCCCGTGTCAATCATGCAATCAAACAAACACCACTTCCGACGCATCAAATTCGGCAAATATACCAACTCCATACATTCTTGGGATTCTTGGCATTTTTTCGATTCTTATCGTAACTTTGGCTTTACGGAGGACCTCCAAGACAGTTGCCAATCCCCTTTGGGGAGAGCATGAGTCCGAACTTGATGCTGAAACTGGCAGTACCGAACAATTGAATGTTGATGAATTGAAGATTCCTGACGATTGGTCTCATGAACAATATCAAACTTGGTTGGAGGGAGATATGCCAGAGGGTTGGACATTAGTACAGTGGATGGAATTTACCGACGAACAATTGGCTCTCTTGGAATCCCTTGGTTCCTCCTAGAGAAGAGTTGATGTGCTTAGAGCATGTGGTATGTACGGTTCCAATGGCAGTAGGATATGTTTTGATTAATGTGGCGCCCGGTAAAGAGCATGATGTATTCCTTGCAGTGAAGGATATGCCCAATGTTGATGACGCGACCCTGTTATTTGGGGATCATGACTTGATTGTCAAATTGGTTGCAGACAGCCTTGCTAGTATTGCGCAATCGGTTGTCGAATCCATTCGACAGATTCCAGGCATTATCGATACCAAGACATTAGCCGGAGCAGAATTATAACATTTTGATTGCCAAAATCGGCTCTCTCATTGAATCGGGATACTGGGCTGCCATTGGGTAAAAACACGCTGTCGGATGGGGTACTGCGGCTGTTATACCGTGCAGTAAAGCGTTTTTCCGACAAAAATACTATATACTCTACTAATGTGTCGCAAATCGGAGGAATCCAAAATGTCTGATAAAAAATACTTTGTTCTCATGGAGAACGGAAAAGATACGAGCCAGGTTTTTGCTAGCAAACAACCCCGTGGTGCGGCCCTAAAGGCTGCAACCCGCGGACACACGAACATACGCCTACGTGAGCGTGGAACAAAAAGAGTCCACGTCTTCACCGGAAGCATCTCCATGGTTGACAAGCCAGCCAATGGACCTGCTTGGCTTCCTGACAAGATCAAGAAGGCAAACGTGAAGAAGTCCGGAATCGAACACCTTTGAGTTCGTTCCCTTCTTGTATGTTTTTCAAGTTCGTAATTACGAACTTGTCCCCGCTCGGGTCTCCGCTTCTGTGCCTTCCTCGGAGGGCACAGAGGCTTTCTCTCCTTTCATTATTTTAATTTCTGCAATCCACAGTGCGAGTGCAATCATTCCTATTTGTGCAGCTGCCCTCAATACGTGAGCAGTTGTTGAAAATGTGCTTCCCTGAAGAGGAATGTTGTTGATCCACATGTTGGCATTAGCCCAGTAAACTAGGACTAGGAACGCTGCAGTTGCTTTAGCGCCGGCTTGCCGATATCTCGGAATTATCATGCCCAAACCGAGCAGAATCTCTGCTAGGCCACTCAAGTAAACCCAAATCGTAGGTTCACCAAGTACTTTAGGAACGATGGGTTCAAAGAAACCAACATTGGTAAAATGTTGAATCCCAATCCAGACGAATGCCACTCCAAAAAAAAATCCCGAGTAATGCCGAGAACGCTCTACAAATTGTTCCAAAGAATCGCCTCAATAGCGGACTTTTTGCCGTGTTAGGGTTCTCCAAATACGTTGCAAAGGGTCATAATATCGGTCAACGACTCTTTCTTTGAGTTGGATGATAGCATCATCCGTAATTTGAATCCCTGCTGGGCATACTTCTGTACAGCATCGTGTAATATTACAATACTCGATTCCAAATTCTTTCTTAATTTCCGGTACTCGGTCTTCAGTATCTAATGGATGCATTTCATATTGCGCAAGACGTACAAGGTTTCGAGGCCCAGCGAAATCATCGAAAAGAGCGTGGTCGCGTAGGACGTGACAGGTGTTGACGCAAAGGAAACATTCGATACATTCTCTAAATTGTTGTACCCGGTCTGCTTCCATTTGATTGAATTCCCAGTTCATTTCTTCAGGACCATTGATTGGTTTAATTTTTTGAGCCACTTCATAATTCCATGAAACATCAGTAACTAAATCTTTCACATGTGGAAATGCCTTCATTGGTCGTATTTCAATCGGCTTTCCGGCCGGCGTTTCAGCAACAACATCACTCATTCGAGTCATGCACATCAACCGAGGTCGGCCATTAATTTCTGCAGAGCAGGAACCACATTTTCCAGCTTTACAGTTCCAACGAACTGCCATATCCGGCTGTTGTTCGTGTTGAATCCGATGTACGCAGTCTAGGACCACCATCCCCTCATCGAGTTCGATGGTAAAATCTTCGAGTTCTGCTTGTTCGCCTTCACCACGAAGTATCTTGAAATCCTGAACTTTTCCTTTAAGCGACATCAGTTTTCACTTCCTTCTTGTTCGGCTGCTCGCTCAGCAATCATCGCCTTAACTTCCTTGATTGCCCCTTTGAGGTCTCCTCGCATTTCTTCTACTGGCTCTTGACGAACTTTGATTTCTCCATTTTCCATGTAGATGATATTGAGGATTTTCCCCCATTCTTCAATTTCGCCCGGGAAATCATCGCGCGTGTGGCCGCCTCTGCTTTCCTCACGTGTCAACGCTGCTAGTGTTGCAGCCGTAGAAACATCGACCATGTTTTTCAAGTCCAATGCTTGATGCCAACCCGAGTTGTATTTACGGGATGTACCAGGGAAACACATTTCTTGCCGTTCATCAAACGACTTCAAATCATCCATTGCTTCTTCCATTTCTTCTTTGGTGCGGATGATACCAACTTTTGCTTGCATCATATCTCGCATTTCATCGTAAATTTTACCTGGGTTTTCGCCTTCGCTTCGGTGAAGAGGTGCGAGCATAACTTCGATGGCAGATTGCACTTGAGAATCTTCAATGGTTGGCTGAGCAAGGTCTTTTGCACGCTTTGCTGCATGCTCCCCTGCACGCTTTCCAAAGGTGATGAGATCTGAGAGTGAGTTACCACCTAGTCTGTTGGCTCCATGTAATCCTGACGCTACTTCACCACAGGCATACAAACCTGGAACATTACTTTCTTGAGTTTCAGCATTAACTCGTACTCCACCCATGACATAGTGGGCCGTAGGTCCTACTTCCATCGGTTCTTTGGAGATATCAACACCTGCAAGCTCTTTGAACTGGTGATGCATGGAAGGCAATTTCTTCAAAATTGCTTCTTCGCCACGGTGTGAAATATTCAAGAAAGCACCACCGTGAGGAGAACCTCGTCCAGCTTTCACTTCTGAATTAATTGCCTTTGCAACGACGTCTCTCGTCAACAATTCTGGAGGTCTGCGAACCGTAGCCAGTTTACCCGAAACCACTTCTTCGACCCATTGGTCGGATTCTTCGATGGTTTCCGCATGGTCGCCTGCAAACATTTCTGGGACATAGTTGAACATGAATCGTTCACCTTCCGAGTTCGTAAGCCGGCCTCCTTCACCGCGAACACCTTCGGTAACGAGAATTCCACGGACAGATGGAGGCCACACCATTCCTGTCGGATGAAATTGAACAAATTCCATGTCGCGTAATTCCGCTCCAGCCCAGAGAGCTAAAGCATGACCATCACCCGTGTATTCCCAAGAACCAGAGCAAACGGACCAACAGCGAGTAATCCCTCCGGTCGCCAAAACAATGGATTTGGCTGAGAATGCATGGAAGTCTCCATCGACACGCGTGTAAGCAACACAACCTGTAACTCTGTCACCTTCTTTTAACAAGTGACGGACAGTGTATTCCATGAAAATATCAATCCCTTCATGGATACCCCTTTCTTGCAGTGTACGAATGAGTTCCAAACCAGTGGCATCTCCAACGTGAGCCAGACGTGGAAATGTGTGGCCGCCAAAATTTCGTTGGTTGATGGTATTCTGGGGTGTTCTGTCAAATACAGCGCCCCACTGTTCTAATTCTCGAACACGGTCAGGTGCTTCTTTTGCATGCAACTCCGCCATTTTCCAGTCAGCAAGCCATTTGCTTCCTTTCATTGTGTCATGAAAGTGAACCTTCCATCCGTCCCGAGGGTCGGCATTTTGCAGTGCAGCAGCACATCCACCTTCTGCCATGACCGTATGTGCTTTACCGAGAAGGGATTTGGTAATAATTGCGGTTTTTGCACCACTACGTGCAGATTCAATTGCAGCCCGAAGGCCAGCCCCTCCAGCGCCAATAACGATCACATCGTATTCGTATTTCTTGTACTCTTCAGTCATGTGTTCCACCTTAAATCACAAACAGCGCCACATCGCTTAGGTGCCCTTCACTCACTGCTAATACCCAAAGATCACCTATGAATACAAATCCTAGGGAAGTCCAAAACCAAAATCCATGGGAGCGGTTGAAAACACTAATTCTTCCAAATACTTTACCTCTAATCCGACTTATTCCCGTCGTCCATCGGTCTAATGCGCCACCGGCTAAATGCCTCAGAGCGTGGCACGAAGTGACATACATGGTCAGTAGAAAGGCTTCAAGGCCCATGACGAATGTCCCCACAGATACACCCCATCCTTCAGAAAAATGCAGGGTGTGGGTGACATCCCACCACTTGATGACAATGATAATCATAGCAGCATAGAGGAAATACCTGTGAAGATTATTAAGAATAAAAATCCTCTTTTCACCTTTGTATCCTAGTTTCTTGTTGATTTCAGGCTCATCTACCCAACATGCAGTTGGACTGGCGAAAAAGGTGCGATAGTAAACACGCCTCATGTAGTAGCAGGTTCCTCGGAAACCAAATGGAATCCATAATACAAGAACAGCAGCGTTGACCCACTGAGGATGCTTCCATTCGTTTAATCCAAACAAATCCCATTCTAAGACATTTGGAGAAAAGATTGGCGACATTACTTTTGAGCCTTCCAATTCGTAGTGTATTGATTCAGGAAAGAGGAACAGTCTCCAAGCCGTGTACAACATTGCAGCAGTTAATCCGATACCCATTGCGAGAGGCTGGTTAAGCCAATTGTCGATACGATTCGTACGACCCAGTCCATTAAGGACTGGTAATTTAATGCCTTCACCCATGGTTTTCACCGGCCGCCTTACAGGCTGCAGTTTAACGGAAACCCTCGGGGTCTTTGAGGTTCACTCTTGATTCACCTGTCGTTGAAAGAAGTTTATTCCGTCATCAAACACAGTTTCATTGGCCCAGTAGGTCTTTGATTGCCAAGCCAAAACTCCGTTAGGTGCAATGACCTGCAAAGTCGGAGTACCTGGATTTCCATAAGCGGAATAAATCGACGTGCCTGTGGATTTTTCGCTGTTGAAATCGTAGGCTTGAGTGGATTGAGATGGTGTTACAATCGTCCATGGAGTGTAGTGGTCAGATTCGTTTTCATTACCGAACACATCTTGCAATTCGCTTTCGGATTCAAATTCGCCCCACCTGTGCACACTTACAATCGTGTAGTTTGACTCATCGAGCTCACCGTCTAGCATTTTTTGCCGAATCATATCGGTCCAGTCGTGACAACCTGTGCATCCCGCACCAATCCAAAGCAGCATGACAGGGCCGTCAGCGAGTTCGTCTTTAAGATCGAACTTTTGTTCAGTATCTTCGTTCCTATCCAGCGTATCCGCTGAAAAGGTAAGTTCAAACGGTATTTTGTTTGCTTCATCGACTTGGGTATCCGTCATCGATTCCGGTTGGACACAACCTGAAAGAAACATCAGAATAACTGACAATACGAGAATTGAATTACGCAGCATGACCGTCACCAGTCTGTCTTTTGTTTTCTTGAGCGGGTTTTGTAGATGCGCTTTTCACCTTCGGGCGGCGAACATCTTGGAACCATGAATCAACGCCATTCCAGTCGGCTCGGATTCCAAGGTCTGCAAGTAGTAATTTACTGCTGATTCTTGCGCTTTCAAAGATAGTCGGCAAGCCGCTACCGGGGTGAGTGCCACCGCCTACGATGTAGAGGTTGTTGGCTTCTTCGAACCGATTTTGTGGTCTTCGCCATAGCATCTGCTTGAGGTCGTGTGTAAGGTTGAACACAGCACCGCGGTAAATATCAGATGCACCCCAGTCGTCAGGAGTCACAATTGTTTCTGAGACGATATGGTCTTCAATATCATCATAACCGAGCTTAGCAAGTTGTTTGATGATTGTGTCTCTGTAGTCTGCTTTGATATCATCCCAAACGATGGAGTCGTGAGTGTTAGGCACTGGAACTAATACATAGACTGTTGATTGTCCCTTTGGAGCCAAAGAGTCGTCTGTTACACTGGCGTTTTGTACATACACTGACGGATCATCCCAAGTGAGTTTGTGATTGGTAATATCTTGGAGGTTCTTCTCGTAAGCAGAAGAGGCGTAGATTTGATGATGATGTAAATCGTACTGTTTATCGACGCCGAGGTAAAGCATGAACGTCGAGCAGGAGTAACCTTTCTTTTCCAACTTCTTATTCGACCACTTCTTGCGTTTTTCGTCAGGAACCAGTGTCGTCATAGCGTGGGCAAAGTCGGCATTCACGACTACCTTGTCGGCCATTATTTCTTCTCCCTCGATTCGAACACCAACGACGGTTTTTCCTTCGTAAATCAGGGATTTGACTGGGGTGTCGCAACGGATGGTTACGCCCATTTCTTCAGCGATTTCGCCCATTCGAGCAGTGATACTACCCAATCCACCTTTAGCATGAAATATGCCGTGTTCGTATTCTAGGAACGCAAGGATAGTGAACAGCGAAGGTGCGTGAAAGGGGCTCATCCCAAGATACTTTGTTTGGAAGGACATTGCGAGGCGAACTCTCTCGTCATCGAAGTGCTTACCGAGGTCTCCAGCAACGCTTGCCCAAGGTTTGAGCACTGTTGCAACCCTTACGGCCCTCTTTGTAAGAACATTGAGTGGGCTGGTCCAAGGTGTTTGGAGGCACTGCTTTGACAGTTCCAACTTCTTACGATTTTGTTTGACGTAATTCTTGAATCCATTGGCATTTTTATCGCCAGCCAGTTCACGAATTCGCTCGGTCATTTCGTCGAGTTTGCTGGTTGCATCGATGTGTCCGCCTGCTCCGAAAACCAGCCGGTACATTGGGTCAAGTGGCATGAGTCCGAGTTCTTTGTGGGCATCTCTGCCGATAGCTTGAAAGATTTCTTCGATGACCTCTGGGTAGTGAAAGAAAGTTGGTCCACGGTCAAAAGTAAATCCGTCTTTGTGGATCAGTTTTGTTCGGCCACCAACTTGAGGTTCTTTTTCAAGTACGGTCACATTGACACCCGAATGTGCAAGTAAGAGTGCGCTTGCTAGACCTCCGGGTCCTGAACCTACAATGAGTGCGGTTGGCTTTGCTGCTTTAGGCATAGGCGCAACTACGAGGTTTAACATATAAATGGCCGTTTGTATCCTTGACTTTTGATAGGGTTTTTGAAGGGTGAGTGAAGGGCTGCGTTTCTGCAACATCAAGGCTCAATAAGCATGATAAGTGACCCCATTGTGGACCAACTACAGCCTTGGGCTGATGGGTGAAATTATGTCCGATTGGAATGCAAAGAATCCGTACATGACTCAAATTACCGAGAACTACATCCTCAACGGGGAGGGTTCTCGTAAAGAAACTCGTCACATTGTGTTTGCACTTGGAGATTCGGGACTTGATTACAAAGTTGGGGATGCACTCGGAGTCATGTCCGAGAACCCCCCTCACATTGTCGAAGAAATTCTCGAGTTGCAAGGCTGGGATAGGAATCAAACAGTCAATACTCACAACGGGGATCGTGACCTTTACACTGCCTTGAAAAAGGACTTTGAAGTCCACATGGCGAACAAAAAATTCGTTCAATCCCTTGCAGGAAAAGTCGTCTCGTCGGGAATGAAAATCTCCCTAAAGATTGTTGCTCGTACCCGCTCCTCCCAAGATTGGGAGTCCTCTGAGTCTTCCGCAATGCCACCAGGCCTTGCTACCAGTATAGCGTCTGATGATCCTGCTGCGAAGGTTGAAGCGCTTCTTGGCGATGAAAAGGCGATTGAGGACTATTTGTGGACGCGAGATTATGTTGACATAATGAGAGAGTTTGGAGTTAAATACTCCCCAGAAGAGTTCATGGATTTAGTTGGTCGTCTCAAACCCCGCTTGTACTCAATTGCATCTTCTCACGACGCACACCCAGGATTCGTTGAATTGACAGTCGGAATTGTCCGGTTTGAATATCACAATCGTGCACGAGGCGGCCTTTGCACACAGTACATGGCTGACGAAATAGACACCACAGGCAATCCGATTGGCGTATTTATGTCCCCTACCAAATCATTTATCCTCCCAGACAACAAGGACATCGACATCATTATGGTTGGGCCCGGAACAGGAATTGCTCCGTTCCGTGCATTCATGGAACAGCGAGTCTTTGACGGTGGAAAAGGTCGAAATTGGTTGTTCTTTGGCGACCAGTCCTCTAAGACAGAATTCTATTACAAGGAACAAATTGAGGACTGGATGGACAGTGGAGATTTGTACAAATTTACTACAGCCTGGTCTAGAGATCAAGAAGAAAAAATATACGTTCAACATCGCCTCAAAGAGCATGGCGCTGCAATTTGGGAGTGGTTTGAAAACGGAGCATATTTCTACATTTGCGGTGATAAAACATACATGGCCAAAGACGTTCATCGAGCATTGATCGAAATAGCAATCGAGCACGGTGGGATGTCAGAAGATGACGCTACCCATTTCATAGGTACGACCATGATGAAAGAAGAAAAGCGTTACCTTCGAGATGTCTATTGATTTTTTACTCAAAGCACTACGGTAGCGGCACGCTTTTCACTGGAATCCCGAATTCAGCAGCCCTTTCTTCCATTCTTTTTGTCCAAACTGAATCGGGACCCGGAAATGAAAGCATATGTGTTGCTTGCTCAAGCATGGTTTTTGCGAGAGTAGCCACTGCTTGGGGTCTTCCAGAATCATGAGCTGAGTTCGGCCGAGGTGCAATCCATGCCTCGCTGAAAACGGCCAATTGGATATTGTTGTTGTCCGCCCATCGCTCTGCTAAATAATCCACTCCACTCGCTCCACCGAGTATTATTAAGTCGGGATATGCATTCTCCTCCACCCAAATTTCAAGTTGCTCCTCTAGCCAGCCATAATCGTAAAATTTAGAATTGCCACAAATCACCAAATTGACAATCCTTCCATCTCTATTCAAATCGATTCCAGCCAACTCATCGAGGGCCTCTGCCCCGGTCCGTGTCTTCTGCGTCATGAAGGGCCATCGAAGTCATGATGTATCAAATTATCGATGAATTTTCTTGAAAAGTTAGGAAAAAAAGATTTTAGTGACCTTATTCCGGTCATTTAAGTCGAAAAACTGGACGAGCGAGGATAATCCCCCCCTTTTGGAAAATGAGGTTTTTTTAACGAGTTGAACCGTTGGCATCATAGAGTAATTCCTCTTCGAGTCAACCATGGCCTTCAAGCGAGTCCTAATTGCTAATCGTGGTGAAATTGCCTTACGTATACTTCGCACCCTGCGCGACATGGGAATTGAAGCAGCAATAATCCATGGTCGTGAAGACCGCCTTTCACTTCCCGTTCGTTTTGCAGATGTGGCTTATGCTAACTACAAATCCAATCCATTGGATTCATATCTCGACATCGAATCGGTGATTGCTGCTGCTAAAGAACTGGAATGTGACGCTGTGCATCCCGGATACGGCTTTCTAGCGGAAAATGCGAATTTTGTTCGCCGCCTTCAAGAGGAGGGAATAACTTTCATCGGACCGTCTGCAGATGTCATTACTTTACTGGGCGATAAAATTGAGGCACGGGCTGCGATGGAAGCCGCCGGATTGCCGACTGCAAAAGGTTCTTCAGAACCGATCTCAGATGCTGCTGTAGCTTCCACTTTGGCAGAAGAAATCGGCTATCCAGTCATCATAAAAGCCGCTGCGGGCGGTGGAGGAATTGGAATGCAGATTGTCGAACAATCCTCGGAATTTGAAAATGCGTTGAAGTTATGTCAATCGCGTGCAAGATCGGCATTTGGGGATGAACGAGTTTTTGTTGAAAAATACATCCAAGGGGCTCAACATGTCGAATTTCAAGTTCTTGGAGATGGCAAAAAAGCCATTCATTTCGGAGAGCGTTTTTGTTCGATTCAGCGCAGACACCAGAAATTGGTTGAGGAGGGGCCGTGGCTCGAAGTTGAGAAGCGTGATGAGATTGGAGCATTGGTCTGCCGTGGTGCAGAATCTGTGGGTTACAAAGGATTAGCAACGTTTGAATTCTTACGAGATGCAAACGGTGATTTCTATTTCCTTGAAGTAAATCCACGTGTCCAAGTGGAGCATACCGTCACTGAACTCATCACCGGTCACAATCTCGTAGAATTGGGAATACGTGTTGCTCAAGGTGAAGAGTTGTCTTTAGAACAAGATGAAATTTCTTGGAATGGCCATGCTATACAATGCCGACTTAATGCGGAGGATCCGGCCAAATTCATTCCAAGCCCAGGGCGGTTGTGGGAATGCCATTTCCCATCCGGTTACGGAGTAAGAGTCGATACTCATGCTCATCCCGGCTATGAAATGCCAGGATGCTTTGATTCGCTTCTCGCTAAACTTCTGGTATGGGGGCGTGATAGAGACGATGCAGTGAAACGAATGAGGACCGCCCTTGATGAGACGGTAATCACTGGAGTCGAACACCTCATCCCGTTACATAGACGTATCATGGACGAGAAAGATTTCTTGGATAGAGACATCACCATTCAGTATATTGACATGCATCAAGAATTACTTGGTTGAGCAGTTTGATTGTACGAAAGGAAAAAGAGTCTGGCTCCTTAGGACTGTTATGGATGTTTTAATCGTCGGAAGTATTGCTTATGATAGTGTAGTTTCTCCTCTTGGCCATGTCAAAGATGCACTTGGTGGTTCAGCAACCTACGCAGGTTTAGCCTGTTCTTTTCACGCCAAAAGACTCGACCTAGAACAGGTTGGTTTGGTTGGCGTAGTCGGCCAAGATTTCACAGATGCAGACCGTAATGTGTTGTCAAACTCCGGACTAAATTTAGACGGTCTTGAAACTGCAGAGGGGGAGACTTTCCGGTGGTCTGGTTCGTATCACGGCACTATGTCAGAAGCACAAACTCACGAAACTCATTTGAATGTGTTTGAGCACTTTGAACCAAAGGTACCTGTTGAACACCGAACACCTTCAATCACGTTTTGTGCAAACTTGCATCCAAGTCTACAGTCAAGTGTACTGGAGCAGGCAGTTCCACAACGCCTTTCCATGCTTGATTCAATGAATTTGTGGATTACGATTGCTCGCAACGATTTGATTGAGGTGATGAAAAATGTCGATTTGGTCATCATCAATGACGGTGAAGTTCGAATGTTAGCCGATGATGAAAACTTGATACGAGCAGCTCGAAAGGTCGTTAAACTGATTGGCGTGCAATCTCTAGTGGTAAAACGTGGTGAGCATGGCGTTTTGGCTTTGCATGGTGACGAACTGATTTCCTTGCCCGCATACCCTACCGAGAAAGTTGTTGACCCGACCGGATGTGGAGACACTTTTGCTGGCTCCATTGCGGCTCATCTGGCACATGGGGCTGGACCGCTCACGCGAGATGAACTTCGCAGTGCGCTGCTTTCAGCTACCGTGACGGCAAGTTACACGTTAGAATCGTTTGGTATCGAAGGACTGCATTCGATGACAAATGAACAGTATGAAAAGCGTCTTGTGACCTTTGAGCAGATGTTAAATTAAACATCAATTCTTGGTAAACCAGCCCTTCCGCCTTGTTCGGACTTCAGTGTTTTGCTGTCTTTCAATTCCTCGAAAGAAAAACTTTCCAATTGCGGGGTTTCTTGAGGAATCTCCTCTTGCATCTCTTGTTCAAGGAACGTGTGCCGACGTTCGAGATGTGCTAGCATGATCTCAATCTCATCATCAGGTAAATTTCCACCGCGACTTGCAGCGAGATTGAGGATTGATTCTATCGCTTCGGATTGATGTGTTTGTGCAGAACGCTGTCGCAGTTCGTCTGTAGATGTCGAGCCTATTGGTTCCTTGTTTCCGGACTTGCTGCTGAGCAGGCGGGATGCGAATCCTGTAGCACTTTCAAACATTTGAGCGGCTGCCGGCCGTACAAGTTCGCGAAGTCGGCCTGTTTGGGGATTGTTTGTTCGCGATTTTGGCCTTAATCGGCTTTGAGTATTTTGGGCACCCTTAGGTCGCAAGCGAGAATTGTTTTTTGCACTAGGTTTGGGATTTCTATCCGTAATTTCGGGTAATTTCGGAGTTTCCCTTTTCGCTAATTCAATGAGAGAAGGTTGCTCTTCGTCTATTTGAACCGGTAGAATCGAATCTGGAGAGTGGAATTCACTGGCATGGTGGCCCGTGTTCAGTTCATGCCTTCTTTGAGGGATATGGGCTCCTTCTGGGCCGATAAAACTTGGAATAAATTGTGTCGGAACTTCTGTTGTGTGGACTTGATGACGGTTGATGTTCATCTCAGAATGGCTCGATTGTGCAAGTTGCTGGTACGATGAGATTGGCGGTGAATGTTGGACTGCAGGGTCATATTGATTGAAATGGGCTGGATAGTGTTGCTGAATTCCGCTGACGGTATGCGGTATAGTGCCTCTTCTGTCGTGTGCATTTTCAATTCCTCTTCTCATCAGTCCATGTTCAGGCTGATGTAAGGTTTCGGATTGAGGGTTTGGTTCTCCTAAGATCCAACCCTCTGCCTCATGTTGAATCCCATCGAAATCAAGTTCAAGTTCTTGCTCAAAACCATCCATTGAGCTGATAGAATCCGGCAGTTCATCGACTGGAAGTTCTTGTGTTAAGAAAGAAGCAATCGATGGAGAGGAACTGAGGTGTACGTTTTGAACAGGGATTTCTTGCATTTCAAGCAAACTTGTTTGCGGGAATTCAGCGTTTCTGTTGAGGATATCAAGTCCGATTCGTGCATCGTCCATTGACATCCCTTTCAGGAGTCTTTTGAGAAGGGTAGACATCCGCATGAGGGAAGCATCGTTACCGATAATTGTGTGACAATCACCTACATCAGTGTCAATTGTGAGGGTTGGTTTTCTGGTTCCAGCCCATCCAAAAATAAATGCGACTCCACAGATTGCGACAACCATCTGTAGCATATCTGGAATCAAAATCCTTCGAGCAATATAAAGCAATCCTGCACCGAATAGAGCAAATCCAAATGGAACAAGCCTAGTGTGATGATGATGGACACGCAAAATGTTCGAAAGGCGAACGGTAAGAGTCCTTCCTTTTCGGGTTTCAAACGACAGCATGCGCTCATCAACAGAGGCTTGAACCCTTCCTGACCCCATCAAGTGCATAGCTCTGAAGACTTCAAAGTCTTCTACACTTGCATGACTGTCCTCCTGAACTGTAATGCGCATCCCAACGCGCAAACCGCATGTGCTGGGTTATGAAACCACCGATACTTGATGAGTCGGAAGGGCGGAAAAACCGACAGCCCTTCGAAAGCCGAAGGGCCTCAATCTTGAATCAATTCAGCATTACCCATTATTCTCGGTTTTGAATCCAATTGGGCAATAAGCGTCGGCTCAGGGTTTTGTCGGCGAATAAACAGAGGCGAATCCCATTTAATGCTCATTTCATCTCCATTAACAGCAGTAACTCTTCCAACGACGAATTGTAAATCTACACTTGCGTGTACCACGTCACCTTCAGCCAGTGTTCTTTTTTGGAACGGAGAACGGCTCAGTTTCATCGTCGATTGTTCGTGTGCGATAAGCGCTAGCGGGATGCTGGTTCCCGATTTTTTATCTTCAACAGCGGGATGTACGAGTAATGAACCGCTACCGAGGTGTTCCTCCTTTGCATTTCTAAGTGCAAGTCCCACCCTGTCTCCAGCAACTGCAGACGGGACATCATCGTCCATTACTTGCAACGATTTAGCGTTACCAGTCCCATTAGCGGGGAGCAAAACAACTTCATCGTGAACATGTACAGTTCCGGATTGGACATAACCAATAGCAACTAATCCGATACCTTTGACGTTGAAGTGTTGATCGACGGGAATCACCAATGGTGCTTTTGCAATTGCTGACAATTCATCCGCAATCTCATCCATGTGTTGGTACAATTTATTTCGCAATTCGATACCATCGGTTGATGCAAATGTCCATTTCTCAAGCCCCGCTTGTTGAAACAACATCTTGGCTTGTTCTTCGTCAACCCATCCACCTTGTGGCGCATTGATTATACCAATTCCTTTGCTAATATTGGCACTAGCAAAGGCAACAAGAGTTTCACCCAGCGTCGCATCGATGGCCGAAATCTCAATAATTCCTACTTTGGCAGCAGAAAGAGCATTGAGTAACGGACGTAGACGCTCAGGGTATTTTGCGGGTCGAATCAGTGAGAGAATTCGGGGCCCATCGGGTCCAGATTCTTTGTGAACATAGGTGTGAACATCTCTCTGGTCAGTTGGTTTGGCAATCTCTCGAGCCAAGTCATCGGTTCCGACCATCGCTATGTTTAGTACAGGCATATACATCCCACAAAGATTGGTCACATGAAGATAGGGGTGGATTTCACTTCTTGCGGTTCGCCAGCATTTGCTCTCGAATTCTTTCAGCTTGGTCCCAATCTTCTTGCTCTTCACTTGTCTCAACAACGAATTGAGGTATCGGAATCGGTCGCATCATCGAGTCAATTGCAACAAAGAAAAAGAAACCTTCGCAAATTTTCTTCTTCTCCCAAGTTGCTTTATTGATAGCAACTGCTGTGACTTTCGTACATGCTGTGTGGCTGCTGGTGAACACTACTTTTCCAGTGACCTCCAACAAATCACCTTGACGTGCCGGTGCGATAAATTTGAGCGTGTCGATGGAGATTGTTACGAACTCCCGGTGGGCGAATTTGGAGCATGATATTCCTCCGGCTTTATCCATTATGGAGAGGAGTTTACCACCGAACAAGGTGTCATGGTCGTTGGTATCACCTGGAAATATGTGTTCAATGAGCGTGACAGGTTCCTTCGAGTAGGGTTCCATGATTGCGCGAAAGAGTTCTCCCTCAAGAACTCATGTGGAGTTTACGCGTTGATGAGGTGGTTTCTTGACCTTGGTGGATGGCCGAGAGGTATGGTCGAGGGTAAAGTGTGCGTCGCTTTGGTTTCGGGGGGGATTGATTCCCCAGTTGCTGTAGCCCGAATGCTGCGCGAAGGTTGGATGGTTCATCCTGTACATTGTTCACAAGAACCAATCACTGGCCCTGAGGCAGAACAAAAAACCATCGATTCACTACGGCATATTTTGGAAATGGAGGGCCCAATTGGGGAATCCGCTCGGATAAATTTATCACGGCAGTTGACTGTTGTACCTGTAGCACAACAATTATCTCTTTTCACTGAGAAATGGTGTCATACAGAGTATTTCATCCATATGAAGCGACTATATTGCGGACTGGGAGATGTTGTAGGTCGTCGAACAGGTGCCACGCATCTGCTCACAGGGGAAAATCTTGGCCAAGTGTCAAGTCAAACGCTAGGCAACCTAGGCGCCATCGAAATGATGACATCTTTACAGGTATTGAGGCCGTTGCTTGGTTTTGATAAGACCACTATTATGCATATGGCTCAAAGTATGGGGACTTATGACTTGAGTTTGGGGCCTGAGGTATGCGATGCTCTTGGGCCATCCTTGCCGACAACGGTTGCCAATCTTGAGTGGCTTGAAAAGAGTGAAGAGCGCGTTGGTGGCTTTCAAAATCTACTAGAAACAGCGTGGAAAAACCGTCGAATTGTGCAATTGTGACATCTCCTGCAATTGCCCCTCCGTAGGAGGGGATACTTGGGCAAAAGTCCGTTGCGATTATAGGTGAAGGAACCCTCGGTTGAAAACAGGTGAGCCTATGAGCAAAGATAATGGACAATTGAAAGCAGCTTTTTTCCTCGTTTTCTTGATGATTTTAGCACCATTTGCCACTGCGGCAAACGTGAATACATTTGGAGACGGCAATTCGACAGTAGATGTGGAATTGAGAGACGGTACAGCGTTTGTTGACGGCGATTCAGGCTCAATTCATCTCCCAGTATCTGAAACCGTTACATCTGCATCCATGGACATCTCGACTGCTGTACTTGAACACAGTTCTCATTCACGGGTTGACATTGAAACGATGCCTCGGGTTTGGAATCCAATGTACAACGGTAACACTACCCAATTTTCAAATCTTGGAGCATTCCAATTTGAAGATGGTTCCAATTCCGTACCGGTTGAGTTGCAAACCGATGGATTTCTTACTGATTTTGAAGAAGATTCTTCTGAATTTGAAGACCGTCGCACATTCCTACAAGACTTCAACGGATGGGATCACGGACAACTTGATTCGCTTTCGAAACCTCCAAACAGTAACATACCAGATTGTTCAAGCGGTGAGTATTGTTGGGGGACCGGCCTTTATGATGGTGATTACACCGATGAAACCGGCGGTTCACACACCTATGTCTTGACAACTCCCTCCATCTATGTCAGCCCAGCAATGAAGAGTCAAATTGCATATTTCGATTCTTGGCATGACTTGGATGGAGAATCCGGAACTGGGCCAAACCCTCCGATCAAGTATCGTGATTGCGCCTACATTGAGATTCGCCAATCATCTTCAAACAACTTAGGATTTTACGAACCTACTGAGTTTGAACCCATTGATTTGTTCACCAATTTATCGACAGGTGTCGGTTACGGGGCTGGATATTACCAAGTCTCATCGAACACCAACAGCGCCGGCCAGATCGATGCTCGATGCAACGGCAAATCTGCCGGCGATTATGCACTGGGAGGCACTTCTGTATCTGCACAAGCTCCAAACGGCTGGGCTAATCTAGCAATCGACTTGGGGCCTTATGTTGGTAAATTCATTCAACTTCAGTTCGTGATGGAGGATAACAACATTGGCAATTCTGACGGTGGTAAAGCCGGGTGGTATATTGATAATTTCCGTGTAGGTGACTTGCTACCTCAGTCAGAATCTCTTACCTTCTCTCAACTTCTTCCATCGGTGGCAGGCGGTCTAAACCAGCCGAATGGATATGGGATTGTAACTGTCGAATCCGAAGTATCTTCATCCGCAACTATCACGGTTGACGTTCTTGATACTTCTACCAAACAAATCGTCATTGACCGCGACGGTAACGCATTGACAAACTTGGAGGGTAAGATTCTTGAATTATGGGGAATAAACTCAACTCAATATCCATTAATCGATTTGCGGTTTAATTTCGATTCAGGTAGCGAGCGATTATCATCTCCTATCTTCCACGGTTTTAGTATTGGTACTCGTGTTGGGACAGGTTTCAATCAATCCGATCTTGGCCAACTTTTGAATATCGTTGACGGAGTATGGGAAAGTCCCGGTAACGGGGAACCAGCAATTTATACGCCGATGCTTACTGATTCCTCGTATACTCCGCCTCTCGTTCGAAGTTCTTTTGATAAACCAATAACTCAGATTACTCCTTACATTCGAGATGATTGTGCCGAAACCCCTTTGCTCGAAATCTATGGTTATGGGGGGTCATCACTGTCGTCTTTAGAAAACGGCACGACATACAATTTTGAGGTGCCTGTGTATGGGTTTGAAGCCATGCTTTCTTATCAGGGTGCGTGCAATGTTGGCGGAATGTGGTTTGACCTTACTTTTGGCCACCATGCTGAAACTCTTGAACTCGATGTTGCCGGAGATGGCGTCGTAGAATGGGGTTTCAACGAACCCGCTTTTGGTGCATTTGGGATGCAAAATCAATTCTTACAGGCAAAGGTCGATAACATCAATTATGGTCAAGAATCGTCTGTAATGTCTATCGATAGTAATGGGGTTGCCGAAGGTGGCTTGTTCATGCTGCCCAAAGGCTCAGAGATTACCTCTATCAATTTCGTTTTGGATGAAGTTGGAATCTTTTCGACTGTCGACGCAATGGAAGGATTCAACCTTTCAATTTTATCCGGTACCCAACAAGAACCACTGGGGAATGTCTCAAATTCTACACTGGTTTTGTCTGAAAATTTGTTTGATATCGATGTTAAAACAGCATTAAATTCTCTCATGTCCAATCCTCTTGTCCCAATCAACCATTACGATTCTTACGGCAACGAATGGCTTGCTTTCCGATTTAGAGCAGATTCTCCTAATGCTACTACAGGGGCACAAATGACAGTTCGAGACCTCAATATCCTATACAATTACACCGTTACAATTGGGGCATCGAATGGATTTGCAGAAGAATTAAACAAGGGTGTTGCACTTTGGGATGGCGGTTCTACCGCAGAAGTAGAAATGAAACTCAGCAGCACAACCGGTGGTAAAGCGATGTTTTCAAACCTCCAAGTAGCCACCTCAGCAGGATACGATAACACCATTACAATGGTGGGCAATCCTACAGGATTGTATCCAAATGGTGCAATTTATGAGATTATTACGACACATTCGGTTAGTCAATTGACAGGGGCTAATTTGGCTGAAGCTACCCTCAGCTTTGAATCAGCAACAGGAAATGCAGTACTTAGCTACTCTGACGCACTCTTGTTTTACGAATCCTCTGACCCAGATGATATCATCACTCTCGAAACATCCAGTCACACCAACATCAACGATGGAAAAGAGATTACATGGCGCTTTACAGTGAATTCAAACTGGGAAGACTGTGACCAAGTTCGAATCTATTCTGGCTCTCTTGCTTCAAACGGCGTCAGTGGCTTACCCGATGCCACTTTGTTGTCTCCATCTGTTGGTGGTGCAGTAGAAAATGATGTTGTCATATCATCATTTGAACTGCTTAACAACATCGGTATTGTGCAGGACCTCGATGAGGGTTCAACTGGACAAGTCATCACACTCAACGGCTCTATTCGGCTCCAAGACATATCGGTTGCTCCAAATCCAAGTTCTTACTACATGATTCTCGAACAGAAGACGCTCAATACTACCGGTGAAAACGTTACTATTGAGTGGATTACCGTTGCAAATCGTTCAGGGATTCCAAGTGGTGATTTCACATGGAATATCGACTTAGGACAAGCTGCGGGTGAGGATACCTATCGATTCAGGTTGGATGGTTATGAAGGCGGCGACACTCTTTGCCCTGCTGTATCTTACCGCCCGGATAGTTCATGTGGAATCCCCTTCAATGTGTCAATTGATACGCTTGACCCGGACCTGCTTGAAGTACGCATTTTGAACGGTCAAGTCGATCCAACTCAAGATGTCAACTGGAGAGTTATGGTTGATGATACTTGGGTTATTCCGTCCTCTACTCAACGAATTCGCCTCAATGCAAGTGATTTACCAAATCCTCCTGAAACATTAAACCTCAAGATATGGGTTGAGTACGACCATGATTTGAATTCCAATGGATTACCTGAAGCAGACGAATACATCACCGTTCAAACGACAAGCGATGGAAGCGCTCCATTTGCTAATTACACTGCAACTTTCAACGATATTGCCAATGTCGGACAAGATCCGGTAGGTCGAGTTAGTGTTTGGGTAGAATCCTTCGATAAGGCAGGAAATTCCATCGATGGAGGCGGACCAGGCTTTGAAAATGATCACTTTACGTATGTCTCAATGAACTCGAAGTCACCCGTGATTCGAAATTTCTTCGTAGATGATTCACAGTACAATCGCTTCTTGAAAACGAATCAACAGCAGTATGAAGGGAAATGGAATCAAACTATGTATGCTGGTAACGAATACCATCTTATCGTCGAAGCAAACGACGATAACGGATGGAGGGATATCGATTATTTCCGAATGGACCTTTCAGACGATCGAAATGATTTGTCAGTCTACTACGCTCCTCGCAACGAAACTGCATGGACTGACAGCCCTTACATCGAGATACTTCCAGAGATTATGGGTTCTGGCGGGCCACAACTTTTGACTATGGATGGAAGTGCTCTTATCAATCCATTCGAGTCGGATTTCTACCTCGATTTACCTATTCGGATGACATGGGGACTTCCAGGTGCAACCACTTCTCTCAACACACCTGTTCTTTACATGAAGGACTTGGATAACTCTCTGTATCGAATGTTGCAAGCTCCGGGCAGACACATCCAAGACTGGTACTACAGCGACGGAATACAACTTGATTTCCGTGCGGATTCAGTTGCGGACAAAATGATTTCACCAATCTTTAACGATTTGGATACTCCAATTACACAAGATGTGCGCAAGGGCTATGTTTATCCAGGTGATACCATTTCTTTCGAGGGCCAATATGCTTATCTCGACGGGATTAACAATGGTGTTTACATCAATCCTGAAGTTGAACTCACTCTAGAAATTACTCGTGCTCCTGCTGATATGGATGGAGTTAAAGGATACATCGCCTATCCTGGCGAAGTGTTCTACCATTCGTTTACCGGTGGCACATTTAACGTCAACATCACCGCACCCCCAGTTTCCAACAATTATGAGTATTCATTCCGATTGTGCCCTTACGATGCAAACAGTGGCACAGGCGATACTTCAAACGGTGAATGTGGCAATGATATTACAGGATTGCCAATGGGGGCAATTGACACCTCAACTGCAATTTGTTCAGCATCCAGCTCATATGGATGCAGCAGTTTCTATCTGAAGGTCGATGCTACTGCTCCACGTGTTGTAGCAAATTCGTGGACGCTCAAAGACGGAAATCAACAACCCTTGGCAAATGTCTTGCCAACCTCGACATACCACTGTGTTGATATCGAGGTTATCATCGAAGAACAAGAAGCATTGTTCCAAGGAGATGTTGCAGTTGCTTGGAGCTATTACAAAGACCCGACCAAGGACATCCTTTGGGATACCTACAGGACTACGTTTGGCGATGAACCTATGACACAACAACTCACCTTGAATCCGAGTGGGGGCTCGTATTTTGCTACTGCTCAATGTGTAGATTTATGGCCCATTACAGAAGGTCAGAATGATTTGACTGTAGATACTCAAATCGATAGCGTTGAAGTTGTCTTTTGGATTGACGGAAAGGATTCTGCCGGAAAACAAGTACTACTTGGCGGCGGACCAACTGGTGATGGCGGTATTGGACCAATTTTCTCCAGTGACCCATCCCATCGTTCAATGTATGAGCTGATTTTTGAAGAAGCCTCTTTCTCGGTCCAAAATGTGCGTTTTACGCCTAAAAACCCCGAAGTTGGTGATGAGATGGGACTCGAAATCGAAGTCCGTAACATCGGGACATTGTCAGGTTCAACCGTCCTCAACATCCGTTCGGTCGTCAATGGTGGTGTACCAGTATTCGAAGGCAGTGTTGAGACTGGAGAGATTGCAGTAGGTGACTCATCTTGGGTTGAAGTTGATTTGCAACAGTTTAATCTGGCAACATCGGGAATGTATTACCTCATCACTGATAATTCGACTGACGAGCAACTTTACAACGGTTCTTCCAGAGGTGATTCATTCAATGTTCAAGTAGAGAGCCAGTCTTCTGATTCTTCAGGATTTATGCTCATTCTTGCATTCCTCGTGATAATCGTGGCCGTTTTGGCTACGCTCGTGGTTGTTCTTCTTCGTAGATCTTCAAGTGATGAGTATGCTGAATACGAAGAAGAAGAACAAAAGGCGTATGTTGAACTACCAGGGCAACAGGAAAAGAAACCATTACGCGGTCCACCCCCGGCTGCGGCACCAGCTGCTGATGTTTCTCCAGAAATGGCGCATGCAATGGAACAATTCCCTCAATGGACTCAAGAAGAAATCCAAGGTTACTTCGACCAAGGATGGAATGTAGAAACATTGCAAGATTGGGTTAACGGCCAGTGAGAGTGAGTTTGTGCCCGCTCGACTCGAATGGGGCGATTTCCATTGGGAAGACCCCGATGGAGGGACTATCGTCCTTCATCCAGTCTTGCCAACAGTGGTTTATCCCCGTTCAATGCGAACTCGGGCTACCTGGCATGCTCTGGCTTTACTTGAGTCGCCGGATGTCGTTGACTTGTGGATTCAAGAAGAAAAAGACGAGGCAGAATCCCCCGGAGTCAATCTATCTCATGGATTAATTTCCGGTGGGGCCTTCGGGATTTTTCTCGATGAAATTACGATGGTTGAGGAGGTGACTAGCGGCAGATTCCCTGACCCAGAACCACGCCGCCTCCACCGAAATGCTGTTCGCCATGACCGCCCAGTATACTTCATCGAACCTACAGCAGATGATGAAGAGTGGAATCAACATCTCACCAATGAGGCAAAAGCAGCCTCTCATTGGAGAAAATTACTCGGAATGATTTCAATTGGTGGTAAATGGCGAAAGCGAGTGAAAAAGAACATTTTCGATGCACAAAAGCCACCCAAGGGCGTCACTCCGAACTTGGGTTCTGCCGCAGTTCTCTCGGCTACATGGTGGGACTTATCCGAGTGGGTGGTCTCAACCGAAGTTGGCCAAGCTCGTGATACTCGATTTGCGGCACGTTTGCGAGGAGCACTTTCACATCTTCGTATTGCTCATGGCTCTGATGCAACTTTGCTTTTACCACTGTATTTACCTCATCGAAATTCTATTCTTGAAGCACTCAATTCTCTCCCTGAACAAGAGGAGATTAGTTTAATCACAACATTGTCCGATGGGTTGGAGGAGGAGTGAATATGTCGAAAACTGCAATAGAAGTTCGAATTGAAAATCAACTCGTTCGCTTTGTTCCACCGACTCCAATCAATCAACAGGATGTAGTTTCCCAATTGGGCGGTCAACAGACAAGCGGAGTTGTCATTAAAGTCCTTGACCGGCCTCGCGCAACACTTGTCATTGATAGTGAAGGCCGAATTACTGTCCATGGCACTCACCGAGTCGATGCTGCTCGAGCTGCTGCGAAGGAATTCATGTTACGATTAGGGTTGAGTGATACTGGACTTGAGACTGAACTCGGGCCCGTGATCGCATCGTTTGATTTTGAACAATCTCTTGATGTTACGAAAATCACCGGTACAATCGGAGCCGGCACTGCATCCTATGATGAACGACTCGGCTGTGCTCTTCTTGATGACTCACGTCACAGCCTCACACTCAAAGTTTGGCCAAATGGGCGATGTGTCGTCACCGATGCCCGTCACAGCAACATGGTAGCAATGGCCGCTGTGTACTGGCGAGACCAATTTTCGGAACAGAACTTCTTTGTCGAAAGTTGATAATCTCAACATTTGCTATGTTTCTTCCAATGTGTTGAAATCGCATGATGTTCAGCAGACTTTGAGACTCACCCATGTTGTCGAATCCCACTTGGACCGGCCCGATACTGGATAATCACTTTCATTTGAATCGTGAGGGTCGCTTTCTTGATGCTGCTCGCGATTTCAAAAATGTTGGCGGAACCGACATTGTTCTGGTTCATTGTCCAAACTTTGCCTCTCCTCCGACCGACAAGCAAGGTCATATCGATACATACGCTGATACTGTTCGAATGGCTGATGATGTACGCCAACATGTTGGTTTAGGGGTCCGAGTTGTTCTAGGGCCCCATCCAGCAGCTTTTGCCCACCAATTTTCTGCTTGGCTCGAAGAGTCTGGGGAAAAAGGTGCTCAAAAGGCGATGGAAAATTATCGCAACAGTATTGATGCCGCTGTCGAATTTGTTCATGAAGGTAAAGCCCACGCAATAGGTGAGGTTGGAAGGCCACATTGGCCGGTAGATGATGAGATTTGGAATTTATCAAACACCTTGCTTCTCGAGACAATGCATTTGGCTAAAGAAGAGGGAGTCGCTCTTCAATTGCATGTTGAAGGAGAACTTGAGTCAACCTACAGGGACATGGCGAATTTAGCAGATAAAGCAGGTCTTGACCGAAAACGTTTGGTTCGCCACTATGCGCCCTCCAATGTAGACCACGAAATTACACATGGTGTGACGCCAAGTGTTCTCATTGGAAAGGGAGCTCTCGAACAGGTTTTAGAAACTGCCACAAAGTGCTCGCACGGGTTTTTTCTTGAAACCGATTACATGGATGATGTACGACGCCCTGGTGCAGTATTGGGTCCAAAGACGGTGCCGAAAAGGACCAAACAACTCTTTGAAGGCGGTTTAGATGAAGAATACTTGTGGAAGGCGCATCAAGACCTCGCTGAAGAATTGTACGGTCCCAGTGTTCGATGAGCATTGAGTCCTGTTCATGCTTCAAAATGCCATCACATTCATGAGTGAAAGCATCCACGCCTATCCGTGGCAATTATGAGAAGGGGCGCAATTTTCAGTCTTGTTATGATTCTCTTCCTCGTTCCTTTGGCGAGTGTTCCAGCGTCCGCACAGAATCCACTGCCAGCAGTTGAATTGTCCTGTGGCTCAGACCCAATGATGGACGTAAGACCCACTTCAGAGGCCGAAGTTTCGATTCAATGTACAGTCAAGAACCCCACAGCATCAAGCGAGGATATCAGTGTATCAACGATTGAATGGGATGGGGTTCTTGTTGAAATGTCTTTGAGTGAAGATTCGTTTACTCTAGGAGCTGGAGAGGAAGAGAATTTTGAAATTCTCTTTAATGGTCAGACCAAAATTCCTGCAACGACAGAACATTCCTTTGAGATTGAAGCGAAAGTGGAATCTTGGAACGGAGTGCCTTGGGGGCAATTGCCTGAAGCAATGGCTACCAACGATACACACATTGGTAAGCTGAAAATCGAGACATACGGAATGGTTGAATTATTGCTCTCTGATGTAACTACACGGTACATGCTGCCCAGTGATGAAGTGGAGTTCACTTTCCAAGTGACGAACAAAGGCAACGATCTTGACAAATTGGAGGTTCTTTTTGCAAATTCTGCTGAACTAGAGGCTGCAGGTTTTTCGTTCCCAAGCGGAAAGATGGTGAGTGAAAATGTCGCATATCAGGGTACCTCCGGTGTAAAAACCCTCTCGATTCGTTCACCTTCTGATGTTTCTGGAGACCTTAGGATGCCGCTTATCATACGCGCTCAAAGTGATAATGACGCATCTGCAGAATTCAGTGAAATCACGATACAACTCGATATTGAAGCACCAAGTCAGTCCGGCGGCATTGACGGTCTTGATTCATTGAGTTCGGATGGAAGCCTTGTCTACATCTCCATTGGAGGAGGGGTAATTCTCCTGCTACTTTTCTTGGTCGTTCTGATTCGAGTTGTCACCAAGAAAAAGCCAAAACAGGATCAACTTCCAATCGTCCAGCAACCACTTATTCTACCTGATGAACCCGAACTTGAGGATGAATTTAGTTCTGATTTCGACGATATGTTCAGTGACCTCGATGAAGAGCCGCAAGAATCAGATGAATTTGACGATTTATTCGATGACTTGTAGCGCTTCTCGGCTTTTGGACTAGGGTCTTGGAACCTTGGTTTTCTATGATGCAACATAGGCAACAGTCATAGGATAGGTGTTACGGTCAACACCTACCCATTGGGTAGGTGCTTTTATGCTCAAATTACAAGGAAAAACTGCCTTCGTTTTCGGCGTTGCCAGTGAAGACTCAATTGCATGGGCTATTTGTCAACAACTCGCTGCGGCCGGAGTCACTCTTTACCTCGGGTATCAGAAGCGTTTCATGAGTAGAATATTCCAACTCAAAGACAAGTTACCCCAAATTGGCGGTTTCTATCCGCTGGATGTGGAACAGGACGCCACAACTCGTGAATTTTTTGAAGCGTTTGAAAAAGACCACCCCGGTAAGAAAGCTGATATCCTTATTCATGCGATTGGTTTTGCACCTCGCTCATGTTTTGACCGGCCAATACTGTTTGTTGAAGACAGCGACATCAACACCGCCATGACCATTTCTGCAAATTCATTGCAGCGCTGTCTAAAACACGCACTGCCCTACCTCAACCCGGGTTCTTCAACGGTCACCCTAACCTATGCTGCCTCAAATCGTTTTGTTCCAAATTATGGCATTATGTCCATGGCCAAGGCTGCACTGGAATGCTGGACTCGAGAATTAGCCTGCCATCTCGGCCCCGAAGGACATCGAGTCAATGCTATTTCGTCAGGTCCTATACGTACAATCGCAGCAAGTGGTGTGCCAGGCTTCGATAATATCCTTAACCATGTTGAGGCTAATTCTCCGCTACGCAGAAATGTCAATCAAGAAGATGTTGCTGGAGCCACACTGTGGTTGGCAAGCCCTCTCTCCAGTGGTGTCACAGGTCAATGTATCTATGTTGACGGCGGATATTCGATTACCATGGTTCCGCAGAGTATTATGAATGAATGAGGTGTTGATATGGTCAAGGATGCAAAAGGAAACCAAGTCAATGGCCTTGAACAAGGTCCATTCGAACCCATTGCCATTATCGGAGTATCAGCACTGATGCCGGATGCGCCTAATCTCGAATCATTCTGGCAAAACATCCTCGATTCGAAGGTGAGTATTCGTCAAATTCCAGAGCACAGATGGATTGGACCGATCGACCACTTCATGCGTGACGGTGGCCCGGGCAATATCGAGGAAGGTTACACATATGCTCGGATTGGAGCGGTAGTTGAAGGATATGAATTTGATTGGCGGAGATGGAAACAGCCTCCTGGAACTTTGACTCAAATTGACCTTGCACAGCAATGGGCTGTTTCTGTAGCAGCCTCTGCGATTGAACATGCTGGCTATGACGGCGAAAAGAAAGATATTGACCGACTTCGAACCGGTGTGGCATTTGCTAACGCTTTGGGCGGCGAAAACCGTAACCTCTCAAACATTCGTATTTATTCAAATCACACCAAGGAGATTGCACAATCCTTTGGCATGCCGGCCGCAAATGCTCAAAAGTTCATGGATTCGATTAACGAAGGAGCCCCTCGAGTCAATGAAGACACGATGCCGGGAGAATTAGCCAATGTCGTTGCTGGACGAGTGTCCAACCTTCTTGATTTGCAAGGGCCAAATTTTGCCATGGATGCAGCCTGTGCTTCGTCATTAGCGACGCTCATGGACGCGTGCAGATTGTTACAGATGCGTCAAGTCGACGTTATGATTGCAGGAGCAACAGATCGAAGTATGGATGCCCCTACATTTGCTAAATTCAGCGCCATTGGTGCACTTTCACCGACACATTCGACCCCATTTGATGCGGGGGCTAACGGCTTTGTAATGGGCGAAGGCGCCGGTGCTTTTGTCCTTAAGCGACTATCAGATGCAATTGCCCATGGTGACGAAATTCATTCAGTCATACGAGGCGTTGGTGGTTCATCAGATGGAAGAGGTAAAGGCATTACTGCGCCGAGTCAGCGAGGTCAAATTCAAGCGATAGCGCGAGCCTATTCACAAGCACAATACGATGTAACTACTGTAGAATTGGTCGAAGCTCACGGTACTTCTACGAAAGTAGGAGATGCTACTGAACTTGGAACTCTTTCACTTCTGTGGGAGGGTTCACCTGCTGGCAATCATGTCGCTGTAGGCTCTATTAAATCACAAATTGGCCATCTCAAGGCTGCTGCTGGAATGGCCGGACTGATTAAGGCGGTTATGGCACTTCATCACCGTACAATCCCGCCGTCCGCAGGATTCAAAACTCCGAATCCAACTGTAGATTGGGATAACAACGCTTTCTTTGTACCCACCGAAGCTAGAGATTGGCCACGGCCTTTACATCATCCACGCAGAGCTGGAGTTTCCGCTTTTGGCTTTGGAGGAACCAATTATCATATTGCGCTTGAAGGATACGAACCAGAATTCCATACGCCTCTTGCCCAACAATGGGAGGCACGTTGGAACGCGTATGCTGAACAATCCGAGACAAGTACACCTGTTACTTCTGCGGATTCCATTCTCGATTCGAGCGCAAAACCCGTGATGACACACGAACAAATGAAGGCGGTCGAAGGAGGAATCCTCCTCCTTTCAGCAAACGAACTTGAATCACTCCAGTCTCAACTTGAATCCATTGGTTTTGAGGGTACACATTTCGATGAAGATCCTCGGGGCCTGCGCCTTTCCTCTGCATTAAGTGCAGCATCAATAAATTACAGTGCAGATGACCCTTTCCGAATGTGCATTATTGCCACTTCTTGGGCGGAACTCCACAAAAGAACTGCACTGGCAAGCAAGGCAATGAATGACCCTGAGAAGTGGGGGTTCCTCCAAGCTCAAGGTATCTTGTTAACTAACGACCCTGCTCTTCATCCCAAGGCAAAGATTGCACACATGTACCCTGGCCAAGGTAGCCAATATGTTGGAATGACATACGATTTACATCAACGCTATAGCGCCGTGCAGAAAGTTTGGCAACAAGCCGATGAGACAATGGTCGAGGTGCTCGAAGGTGAGACGCTCTCGAGTTTTGTTTTGAGGTCGAACCTTACGAAAGAAGAACGCGTTGAGGCGGAGCATAAACTGAAGCAGACCGAATACACTCAACCTGCAATGTTAACTGCAGATTTAGCTATTGAACGAGCCCTAAACGACCACGGTCAGAAACCAGATATGGTCGCTGGCCATTCTCTTGGCGAATATGCTGCATTAATGTCTGCGGGCATACTTGACATGGACGGGGCCTTACGTGCTTCAGCCGCAAGAGGTACTGAAATGGGTTCAGTTGTCATTGAGGATAAGGGTTTGATGGCGAGCGTAATGGCTCCTTACGAAGAAGTGGACAATGTTTTGAGTGCCATCGACGGGTATGTGATTGCAGCAAACAAGAATTCTCCGAAAATGACGGTTGTTGCAGGTGAAACTAAACCGGTACAACAGGCAATGGCTCAGTTTGAAGAAAGAGGTTTCCAATGCGTTCCTTTAGCGACATCTCACGCCTTCCACTCCCGTATTGTTGCACCGGCAAATGAACCGCTACGCAGGTTCCTCGAAGGATTAGAGATTCGCTGGCCTTCTATTCCAATAACTGCAAATGTTGACGGTTCGTTTTATCCGATGGATGGTTCGGATTCTAAAATCGGAATTTTGGAAAAACTTGCACCACAGATGGCATCAGCTGTCGAATGGACAACCCAAATCGAAACCATGTATGCTGCGGGTGCTCGTGCTTTCATCGAAGTAGGTCCAAAACGGGCATTAACGATGTTTGCTGTCCAAATTTTGGAGAATAAGCCGCACCTACCGATCATGACGAACCACCCTAAACAGGGAGGCATCGCAACCTTCCTCAGTGCATTGGGCACATTGGCTTTGGCCGGTAGGCAGCCTGAATGGCCCAGCAATACCTCTGATGTCTTGGCTGAAGGCTTCCGAGCAGGCCCTCTTGAAGCCTATGCTGATGCCCCTTCAAGTTCTTTCATCACGGTTCAGAGTGAGGATTTACGTTCCCGTGCTCGTCCTCTTCCATCCGCACAATCTGTATCTCCAGTGCAACAAGTCGTGGTGAATTCAACACCTCGTCCGGTTGACCCGGCGCTCTCGGCTGCAAAAGCAATGGATGCCTACATCGGGGACCGACTTGCATCAGCCTGCGGTTATCCTGCCCGTTTCTGCCATGGAATGGTCCAGCTTCGATTGGGTCTGGGTATGAGTGATGCAAAAATCACCTCAGTTTTGCAGACCATCGCCCATGAGGCAACAGTTGACACATCGATTGATTTGAACAGCATTCACACTGCTGCAGACATTGCTAAGTGGGTAACTACATTGCCGAACACTTGGAAACCTCAAACAACATTCAACCACTCTGTTGCTAACCAGTTTTCTGCTCCTCAAGTCACTCATTCAACCGTAACTACCCCTTATGCTGACCGCAGAAAAGCCGATCCCTACGTCGTTACAGGTGTTTCACTTGGATTGCCAGGCGGAGAGCGGGTTTTCGATGAAGATACGTTCGAACGACTGGTAAGAGGAGAGACGTGTATCTCTGAAGTAAGTGACGAATACAAACAACGCTTACTCGACAAAAATATCGTTCGCCTCATCAAAGGTCGTGACGGCTCAGTTAATATGGAGAAAGCAACTGAATTTGCTGACATCCCCCAATTGGCAGGAATCAAATCTGCCTTTGACATCTCGGAAGAATTCGGTATAGATCCGAAAGTAGTGCTTGCTTGGGATATCACCACTCAACTTGCAGTTGCTTCAGGTTTACTCGCTTTACGAGACGCAGCAATTCCATTGACACCAGTCGAACAGATTGGCAAAGGCGGTCTTCGTCTCATCCGTAATTGGCAGGTGCCACAGCACCATCGAGAGCGAACAGGTATTGTCTTTGCCTCCTGTTTCCCTGGTTTGCAGATGGCAATGAAGCATGCAAAGAGTGACGGAGATGATGGAGAAGGTCGGTTTGACCGACGATATCTGTTCCAAACCCTCAACATGGGTCACTCACAATTTGCCCAATACACCGGTATTCGTGGACCTAATACGACCATAAATTTGGCATGTGCCTCGACGACGGCTGCTTTTGGTGTGGCTGAGGATTGGTTGAACAGTGACCGGGTCGACCGGGTCGTGATTATTTCAGCAGATGATGTTACAGGCGATGATTTGTGGGAATGGATTGGTGGAGGATTTGCTGCATCAGGTGCAGCCGCTACTGGAAATGTTGTCGAAGAGGCTGCATTACCGTTTGACCGTCGTCGCAATGGCCTTGTTTTGGGTATGGGTGCAGCAGCATTTGTTGTAGAAAGACACTCACATGCTATTGAGCGTGGCGTTCAACCTATTGCCGAAATACTTGGTTCTCAAACCGCTAATTCCGCATTCCATGGCACTCGTTTGGATGTTGAACACGTCGCTCAAACAGTAAACTCGTTTGTGGCTTCGATGGAAGAAAAATGGGGAATAGACCGACATGTTATTGCCCCTAACACGGTTTTCTTTTCGCATGAAACATTCACTCCAGCCCGTGGTGGCTCTGCACAATCCGAGGTGCGAGCTTTGCGTGAAACCTTTGGAGAAAGTACCGATCGATTGGTTGTAGCCAATACCAAGGGCTTCACCGGTCATCCAATGGGTGTTGGGATTGAAGACGCAAGCATGTTTTATGGATTGAAAACTGGAAGAATACCCCCAATAGCAAATCACAAAGAAGTTGACCCCGAACTAGGAAATCTCAACCTTTCCAAGGGGGGAGACTATCCTGAAATTCAGTATGGTCTTCGGTTTGCAGCAGGATTTGGCTCTCAAATGGCACTTTCATTGGTCCGGAAATGGCCGGTCGTTGGCGATAGAATCAACGGTGAAAAACTGCTCGCTTGGGCCAGAAATTTAGCACAAACAGACGACGTTGTCATGCGTCTTCTTGACAATAAATTAGTTGCCTATGTGGAGGGTGAGAACAATCTACATGGAGGTGTGAAAGGCCAACCATGGGAAATTACCCAATATTGGGAGGGTAAGCCGAGTGCTGTTGATGTAACGCCAACACCTCTCTCGCAACCTGAACCAGAAATCATACCCACGGTCTCATCTGCTGAGTCACAATCAACAGCCTCACAGCCTTCTAACATCGCTGCAACAGTGGTGGAAGTCGTTGTCAATCACACTGGCTATCCAGCAGACTTTGTTGAGTTGGATCAAGATCTTGAGGGGGAATTGGGAATTGACACAGTCAAACAAGCAGAGATTATGGCTGATATTCGTGATCGATTCTCATTGCCCTTGGATGAAGAATTTGTTCTTTCTGATTACCCCACATTGAATCACATGATTGGTTATATTCAGCAAATGTCTACAGGTGTGGTTTTGTCAGTAATCCCAGAAGTAGTATCTGCTCCAGAGCCGGTTGCAGCCCCAACTGTAACTCAACAGGTAGCAGTTCCAGCCCCATTGCCAGTCGGTGATGAATCCCTTGCGGAGGTTGTTGTCAATGTGGTTGTGCAACACACGGGGTACCCCGCAGACTTTGTAGAACTGGACCAAGACCTTGAGGGCGAATTAGGTATTGACACGGTCAAACAAGCAGAAATCATGGCTGACATTCGAGACCGTTTTTCTCTACCATTGGATGAAGATTTCGTTCTTTCCGACTATCCTACATTGAATCATATGATCGGATACATCCAATCTATGCAGGGAGGGCCAGCGGTTGCCCAATCTCCACCCACGCCCGCACCTGCTGTTTCATCCCCTGAACCGGTACCTGCTCCAACTATACCTGTCAAAACAAAGACTCCTGCTCCAGAGATGATGCATTCTGACCTGACCACAGCGGTTGTCGAAGTTGTAGTTCAGCACACCGGCTATCCTAGTGATTTCATAGAATTGGACCAAGACCTTGAGGGTGAATTAGGAATTGACACTGTTAAACAGGCAGAAATTATGGCGGAAATTCGAGACCGCTTTTCTTTACCTTTGGACGAGGATTTTGTTCTTTCCGACTACCCAACATTGAATCATATGATTCGTTATATCCAGCAAATGAGTGGTGGCGCAACAACTCAACTTTCCTCATCCCTGCCGGCTCCAGCCGTTGTGCCAGCCCCGGTTATTGAGTCTCAGACGGTTCAGCAGAGCGTTTCTCTACCAAAGGAATCCTCAGATTCTACAATTCAAGAACGCTTGATTGAGGTTGTTGTCCGTCATACCGGCTATCCTAACGATTTCATCGAATTGGATCAAGACCTTGAAGGTGAACTCGGCATTGATACTGTCAAACAAGCCGAGATTATGGCTGATGTCCGAGACATTTTTGAGTTGCCAATGGATGAAGATTTCGTGCTTTCAGACCACCCTACGTTGAATCATTTCACATCATACATCCAACGTATGAAAGGGGATTCAATTGAAATTGAGCCCCCAGTCTTTACTGAACCCGAGCCTGCACTAACTGAAACCTCTAGTGTCTCGATTACCCCTGTAACCGAACAACGCAAAGACAACTGTCGACGATGGCAGGTCGAGGTCGAAGGTTGCCCAGGTACCAGTTCACATCTTTCGTTGGAGGGTACTCTTGTTGTGACCGATGACGGGTGGGGTATTGCAGAAGCATTCTGTAAACAAGTTGAAGCCCGAGGAATGAAAGCCGTTCGTGTCGGCTTTGAAAGTGAAATACGAGATATGTCAGTCCAACAAGAAGATGACAGAACCGTGTATCGTGCAGACCCTGCCAATCCAAAACATATGGCACTTGTGAGTAAGGAGTTAGAAAGCCATGATGTTGCTGGATTGATTCACATGGCGCCATTAAAGTTGGCAGGAGTTACTTGGAGTGATGATACACTCCCTTCATCGCAAATTGCTTTGGCGGCTCACGGATACTTTTCCTTATTGAAAGGACTCGACTCGAGTCTTGCCTCACGAACGGATGGTCTTGTAGCCTCTGTGACCGCTCTAGACGGACGACACGGCAATATTGGTGAGCGCTTTAATTCAGTGCAATGTGCCGCTTCAGGAGTGACAAAGTCGTACTTCTTTGAGCAAACACATTTGCGAATGAGAGCATTGGATTTGCACCCAGAACTCATTCTTGATGCAGAACAAGCCGCTGAAATGATTGCTAAAGATGTGTTTGAAATTGGTGGAGATGTGGAAATCGGTCTTGATAGGGACGGTCGCAGATGGACTTTAGTTGCATTTGCAGAGGATCTAGAAGCAGACCTTACACCGTTGGAATTTGATGACACTTGGATTGTTTCGGGCGGGGGTTCAGGAGTTACTGCAGCATCAATAATTGGGGTTGCGTGCCACTCTCTTAATGCAGATGCCCATTTTGTATTACTCGGTCGCTCGACGCTTATCGAAGAAACAAAGGATTGGGTAGATTGGTCAGACGTGCAACTTACGCAACGTAAAAACCAACTTCGAGAACAGCTGATTTCAGAAAGCGAAACCGGAAAAGTCACCATGGTACAATGGAATAATGCGTGGCAAAAATTCGCACGTAGCCGGGATGTTTACCTCACCATAAACACCATTGAAGAAACTGGGAATTCCGCCTCCTACCATTCGGTTGATGTCATGGATACTGACGGATTGAGAGGGCTTGGTCGTACATTGAATCGTCCGATTACAGGAATTATTCATGGTGCCGGTCTTGAAGACTCAAAGTTGGTCGCTACCAAGGATTACGATGTTTTTGACCGTGTTGTACGAGTGAAGGTCGACGGATGGAAATCTTTGCTTGCCGCTGTTGAGGCATCGAACGGTGAACTGCGATTTGCCTCTTGTTTCACGAGTGTTTCAGGTCGATTTGGAAACAACGGACAAACTGATTATTCAGCCGCCAACAGCGTTCTTGATGCGGAGATGGCCCGACTTTCTGCCAGTGGTTCATGCCGTGCGGTTGCCGTTGCGTGGACCGGTTGGAGGGATGTAGGTATGGCGACAAGGGGTTCCTTCCAAGCAGTATTTGATGCTGCAGGCATCGATACTATTTCGGTAGATCGCGGCGTTGAACTCTTTGTTGATGAAGCATTGAGAGGCGGCAAGAGACGAGTTTTAGGTTGTGGGAATCTTGGAACTATGGATGCATTTGATGCCTTTAGAGACGCCCCTTTGCGTTTGCCAGCAGAAATGTCAGGAATTATTTCTGATCCTCGGCGATTCCCGTTTATTGACAAGGTGCTTTCAGTTGAGGAGCGACAATCTTTGACTACACAATCGACTCTATCGGTTGAATTACATCCATTCCTTACCGACCATGCCATCGAAGGCGTACCGTACCACCCCGGTGTTATGGCATTGGAGATGTTTGCTGAAAACGCTCTTCTTCTTCGCCCATCAGCTTGTCTTGCTGGATTTGAAAATGTTTCATTCGGCTTACCTGTGAAGTTAATGAAAGGCGAGATGACAGTTCGTGTTCATGCAGAACTTATTCGTGGTGACGGTGAAATGAGTTGGATTGAATGCCGCTTACTCTCCGATTTGATGAATTCCAAGGGTGAGATTTTTGGAGAACGTGAACATCATAGGGCGACTGTACGAGTTGTTGAACGTCGAGAGGATTTGGGTCCATTTCTTCAAAGCGAAGTAGAGGCTTTGCCACAACTTGGAACGCCTGCTCCTGGAGAGTTGGTAGAAATGCCTTCATTCATCTATCGCCGATACTTCCACGGGCCCCGCTTCCAATCTCACGGTGGGGTTTTGCGTGGAATCGGTGATGAAGACACGCCGGGTGCAGACGGCATTGCTCTCATGCGCCATCAATTGCCTTCGGTAGATCAGTTTACACTAGAATCAGAAGGTGAAGCCGTCTTGTTAGAGGCCTTGCCTATGCTCATTGAGGCAGGTTTCCAAAATGCTGGACTTGTGGCAATGGAGTCCGAAGGGTTCTCCTCCTTGCCGGTTGGTATTGAATGGTCAACCATGCTACGGGTACCTGAACAGAACGAGGTCTTGAGGATGCGAAGTTTACGAATCAGCGTCGAGGATGCTGGAATTACGGTTCACGACGTAGTTATTGTGGGAGATGATGATGCTCCAGTATTAGCATTGAAGGGTTTGCGATTAAAGAGCATGGCTCCGGTTGCTAAAGAAGATGCTTTCACTCTCCAGAGGTAGTCGTATGCGGTCGTTTGAGGAACTTCTTCCTCCTCACCCATTGCCTGTTCGAGCAATGTGCTTTCGATGCCCAGTTCTACCTCGAGAGATTGAACAGGTGAGTTTGGCTTCTGCGGATGAAGTTGGGACATTTGTTGTCGAAAAACGCCGCCAAGAACACCTTTCTGGTCGGTGGCTACTGGTTCAAGCTCTCGCCAAGTGGGGGCTGAATGCAGATGAATTGGAAGTGCGTCGGACCGAGGAACGCGCTCCTGTTTTGGCGTATCTTCCTGGCTTGTGGCTTAGCACCCCGCTTCCCTCCATCAGTATTGCTCATTCAGATGGCTGGGCTTATGTTGCTCTCATCGAGTCGGGTTGGTCCATCGGTATTGACGGCGAATCCGCTGAACGAGGTATCGCGTCTAATGCTTTTGATATGATGTCCAAAGGCCAAGAGTTGGTTTGGTTAAAGGCCAATCCCGAATATGCGATTCGTCTGTGGACTTCGAAGGAATCTGTACAAAAAACTATGCAATTGGGTATGCATCTCAACCCCCGTGAAATTATAATTCCAATTGAAGAAAAAATTGTTAAAATTACAATTAGAAATTCAAAAATTCAATTGCAAAATTGGATATTTGATGGGTCGAATATTGCCCTATCATGGCGGCATGAATCCGTGACGTTGCGAACTGCAGAAGATGATTTGCTTGAAGCGACTAGAAAGGCCATGCAGGGGCAAGAATGGGGCGTAGGGTGCAAGACCACATTAGGGCGTGTTTGATTACTTCCAAAACATGTACGACTCACGACTTGACTCCCACGGGAGGCCCACTGCAATGCCCAGCTCGGTGAGAATGACATAATTGAATATCAAGTAAATTATGTAGGATGATGAGATTACCAGCAACGAAGTATTGATGATTTTTCGCCGTTCACGTTTCGCCTGGTCAAGGGTGCATATGCCTTGATTACGGAAGTAGAATACGAGGCCTGAAACTACACAGAGAAAAGCGATAAACAACATTGTTCCCCTAAACCAGCCGAATCCCTCCTCGCCCCAGTACAATGTATCGGATAGAGCAGCACCGGTTGAAACGGTCGCCATTCCAAACATGACCATCACAACTGATGGTAGGCAACACATCGATGCAACAACGGTGGACCCCGCGACGTATTTCCACATTGCCTTTAGTGGATTTTGCGAAGATGTCTCTGGATCGACAACATCTGCCATGTTGTCTGATCACAGTTTTCCTTTTTAATCGTGTGTTCTGCAGACTGAATAAAAGAATAGTGTTGACAAACCTCGACAGTTGCAGTTTAATGGTTTGAATTTACCATACGATGTGATTTGAGACGTGTATTACCGAGAATTACGAATTCGTTAGATGCATCCATCGATTTGGTGACCTTCATATAGGGTGACTTACACGGAGGTATGTAACCGATGGTTCAGTAGTCAAGGAGGTGCTTGTATGGTCGACAAAGATGATTTTGAAGAGAAATTGCTTGAACAACTCACTGAGATGTTCCGTAACATAGGCATGGATTTGGACAAAGAACAAATTCGAGCACTCATGGGGCAATTTCGTTCACAGTTTGAAAATCTCGGATTGGATGCAGAGAAGATTGCTCGTGGAGATGTTAATTTCAACTTCGACTTATCCCAGTTAGGTAAGATGTTTGAAAAAGGTAAATCGATTGAGGATATCCTCCAAAATTTTGGTGTTGACATCCAAGTAGATGCCCAACCGATTGAAGTTGACACTCCTGACATTTCAACAGAGGAAAATGAACTCTACGATTTGCCAGCTGATGATGTTTACCTCGACGGCTGGAATATGTCAGTTACCATTGATTTTAGCTTGAAAGGTGAGTTTGATGAAACCGAAGTCGAAATGTCCCTTGTACGCAACGGGCAACAACTGGAAATCATGAAAACTACACAAACTTCTCCTCTCGCACGTGTGGAACTCCCACACCCTTGTGACGATGTGGTTGAATGGAGCCTCAACAACGGTATCCTTGATGTCACACTCAAACTTACCCCGCAAGGCTCTGCATTGCCGGCGCCAGAAGGCGACGTGGATGACGATAATGACGATGAAACTCCGGGCTTTTCAGAGGTTAGCATCGATGTCGGTGACGACAAAGACGATGATGACGACGGCGGAATCCCAATCTTTTGATGAATGGAAGTGAAAAAATGAGCAAAGTAATAGGAATAGATCTAGGAACAACAAACAGCTGCGTAGCAACCATCGAGAACGGAGAACCCGTTGTCATCGCAAACGCAGAAGGAGCAAGAACAACCCCGTCAGTCGTAGCATTTGCTAAAGACGGCAGTGAACGTATGATTGGTGTGACTGCTAAGCGGCAAGCAGTAACCAATACTGAACGAACCCTTCTGTCGGTTAAGCGACACATGGGGACGGATTGGAAGACCAACATCGATGATACAGACTACACGCCTCAAGAGATTTCAGCTTTTATCCTACAGAAGTTGAAGGCAGATGCAGAAGCATATCTGGGTCACGATGTAAAGCAAGCAGTGATTACGTGCCCTGCTTACTTTACCGACGCTCAACGAACAGCTACCAAGGATGCAGGACGAATCGCAGGTCTTGAAGTCCTTAGAATCATCAACGAACCGACCGCCGCAGCTCTTGCTTACGGAGTCGATAAAGGCGAAGACCAAACCATCCTTGTTTACGACTTGGGAGGCGGGACATTCGATGTATCCGTTCTTGAAATCTACCAGGTTGACGGCCAGCCGCAAATTGAAGTAAAGGCTACTGCCGGTAACAACAAACTTGGTGGCGATGATTTCGACGACCAAGTCATCGACTGGATGGTTGCTGAATTCAAGCGTGACACTGGCATTGACCTGTCGAAAGATGTTCAAGCCATGTCTCGATTGAAGGAAGCAGCAGAAAAAGCGAAAATTGAACTTTCGGGTACACAACAAACTCAAATCAACCTACCGTTCATCACCATGCGTGATGGACAACCAGAGCACATGGATATGACGCTCAGTCGAGCTAAGTTCGAAGACCTCATCTCCAAGCATATCGAAGCTACAATGGGTCCTACCCGTCAAGCAATGAAGGATGCTGGAGTCAAGAAGGGCGATGTCGACAAGGTCATCCTCGTCGGTGGTTCAACCCGTGTTCCAGCCGTTCAAGAAGCGGTCGAGAAGGAAGCAGGTAAGGCCCCATACAAGGGGATTAATCCTGATGAAGCAGTTGCCATGGGTGCTGCTTTGCAAGCAGGAATTATCTCCGGTGATGAAGGTGTTTCTGATATTCTTCTGCTTGACGTAACGCCGTTAACACTCGGTATCGAGACTCTAGGCGGAGTTATGACTACCATGATAGAACGTAACACAACCATCCCTGCTCGTCGCTCGGAGATTTACTCAACAGCATCAGACAACCAACCTGCGGTGACCATTCATGTTCTTCAAGGCGAGAGAAACTTCGCAAAAGACAACGTTACACTCGGTGAATTTACTCTAATGGGTATTCCAGCAGCGCCACGTGGTACGCCGCAAATCGAAGTTACCTTCGATATCGATGCAAACGGAATTGTTAACGTCAGCGCCAAAGACATGGGCACTGGGAAGGAGCAATCTGTGAAAATTGAATCTCAAACTTCTCTCTCAGAAGACGAAATTCAAGCGAAGATTAGTGAAGCAGAGAAATTCGCAGAAGAAGATCAACTCCGCAAGGCCAAGGTCGAACTTCGTAACATGGCAGATCAGGTTGTCTATCAAACACGCAGAACTCTTGATGAGTCTGCAGATAAACTCGACGATACAGATGTTAATCCTGTGAAGGAACATTTGGATGCTCTTGAAAAGTTGGTTCAAGACGACGATGGTAAGCCGCTCGACATTGATACAATCGATGATGCAGCAATTCAAGCCAAAGTAAAGGAAGTCGAAGAAGCAATGCACGCTGTTTCTGCAAAACTCTACGAAGCAGCTGCAGCTGAAATGGCAGAACAAGATGGCTCAAGCGAGGATGGTGACATCAACGTCGGTGGCGACGATGTTGTCGATGCTGACTTTGAAGTGGTCGAAGAGGACGAAGATTGAGACAACCTCGAGCATCGTTGACCTTATGTCGATGAGTTTGGTGGCCGTACTATGAGCGATGCTCCTCTTCTCAAAGACACCGACCGCACGACCGGTCGCAGCGCTTTGCAGAACAACATCCAGGCAGCTATGGCTCTTGCAGGTGCAGTTCGCTCAACTCTTGGGCCTCGGGGTCTTGACAAATTGCTAATAGATGACGATGGCCGAACCTTGGTCACCAACGACGGTGTCACAGTCCTTGAGTCTGCAAAAGTTGAACATCCAGTTGCTCGAATGTTGATAAACGCCTCTTCCGTTCAAGATAAGATTGCCCGTGATGGTACGACATCTACCGTTTTACTTTCAGCAGAGATGCTCCAAAATGCCTGGCACCTGGTAACTCAAGATGTCCATCCAGCAGTGATTGCTCGCGGATTCCGTATGGCTGAAACCTATGTTCACGAAGAACTCGATGAACTGGCGATTGAATCAAAGCAGGAGCATCGATTGATGGCAACTCGTACATCGTTGGCTGGCAAAGGACACCACTCGATGCAAGTCCTGTTGTCTCAACTGGCTGTAGAGGCAGCTGAAGTAATTCATGTTCCTTCTCCAGATGGAACTGTTGCAGACCCAACGCGAGTCAAGATTTTGCCACAAGCCGGTGGAAGCATCAACGATACACGTTTGGTAACTGGTTTGGTGCTTGCTAAAAATCGTATACATGAGGACATGCCAAGAGCGGTTGGGGCGGGCAAGATTCTCCTTGTTGATGGAGGAATTGAACGTCGTTCGTTGAACAGTGATATGAACATCAAGGTTACTTCGCCGGGCGTTTTAGATAGTTTCCGAGCCAAAGAAGTAGAGTTGCTTGTTGAACAGGTAGAACATGTCAAATCTTTGGGCGTCAAATTACTTGCCTGTAAGGAAGGTATTGATGATGAAGCAAGAATCATGCTTGCTGAATCGGGAATTCAAGCCTTTAGGCGGGTAGCTCGTTCGGATCTAGATCTGCTTGCCCGTGGATGTGGAGCAACCCTTGTTTCAGAGGTTAAACGTGCTCATTCATCAGACCTTGGCGCATTTATTTCGAGCAAGAATGAGAAGTGGGCTGGTGTCTCGCATTGGGTTGTCGAAACCGAAGAGGGCGGGGCGACATTGATTGCCTGCGGCAGTACTGAGACTGTAGTAGGTGAAGTTGAGCGATGTTTCGCTGATGCTTTAGGTGTAGCCTGTCGAATGCTGGAAGATAATCGTCTTCTTGCTGGTGGTGGTGCAACGCATGTTGCTCTGGCTCGAAAACTACGTCGATATGCCGAATCTATTCCTGGAAGAGAACAACTCGGCGCTGAGGCCTTTGCCGATGCATTAGAAATCATTCCTCGAGTATTGGCAGAAAATGCTGGTTTGGACCCAATTGACACTTTGCTGCTCTTGGTTGCAGAGCAGGTAAATGGCGGCAGCCAATCGCATCAATTGGGTTTGGATGTCATTGAGAGGAAACCAGTGAATGCCGTAGAAAATGGGGTTTTAGAACCGTATTTAATTACCAGACAGTCAATTGCTGGCGCCACAGAAGCCGCCATCTCGATTCTCAGAATCGATGATGTTCTTTGGGCCAAACAAGACCCCTCAATGCCGGAAATGCCCGATATGGAATGAGTCTTGAAACCCCAACCATCCCCTAAATATCGGGTGATTGATTCAAATAGGGGGGTGGAAGAACATAATTTGATGGGAACCGATAGTCAAACCTGTGTTGGAATCGATGATATTGCGATACATTTCCCACGATTATACATGGATATGAAGGATTTCGCAGAATTGCGAGGTGCTGATTTTGGCAAATTAAACAAAGGCTTGGGTCTTGAGGCTATGGCCATTCCCGATGTTCACGAAGACACGGCAACGATGGGTGCAATGGCCGTAATGCGTATCATTGACCGTAATGGACTGGACCCAAACAACATTGGGCGAATGTACCTCGGAACAGAATCAGCTTTGGACGGTGCAAAACCAACTGCAACCTACATCGTTGATATGCTTACGCAACGTTATCAGGACAGATACGGAGATGACTGTTTTCGAAATTGCGATGTTGTCGATATGACGTTTGCCTGTATAGGTGCTGTTGATGCACTACATACAACTCTGGACTGGGTTGCTCGCTCTACAGAAAGCGACGAACGCACAGGAATCGTAATTTTTTCTGATAATGCCAAGTATGCACTTGAATCTTCTGGAGAATATACCCAAGGTGCTGGCGGTGGTGCGTTGTTGATTCGTCGTAATCCACGTCTTCTTGAGATTCCCGATTGTATTGGTGTTTCCACTACCCCTGTACACGATTTCTTCAAACCACGGCGTGAAGTGAGCATTCGCTCAGTTATTTCCAATGTTCTTCAACTTGCTCAAGAGACCGGCCAAACAATGAAGAAAGGACTCATTGAACGAATGATTCGACATTTACCAGAGTCAACGGTTCGCAAATTAGGAATTTTCGCCCATGGCGAAGAGAAGGTGAGTGTCCACCGCGACGATCCAATCTTTGATGGTCAATTTTCTAATCGGTGCTATCAAGCAGCAGTTCGTCAGGCTTTCCATAATTTTGCTAAGAAAGCCGAAAACCAAAAACGCTACAATAGCGAAACTGATGAACCATTAACTGAACAATGGTCACGAATTATCATGCATTTGCCCTATGCCTTCCAGGCCAAACGCATGTTCCCCGACATATTCCGACATGACCGTGTGGGCACTGAGATGTGGGAATCCATTGCAGAGCAACTCGGCCCAATGCCGGAGGACCACAATTCTGAAGACCCTCAAATCATCGAAATTTGGGAAAAGGCAATGGATGGATACAGGAGAGCCATTTCTAAGACACCTGAATATATTGAATTCCATGCTAGCCGTATCGAAAAAGGACAGCGAGCCAGTAGCCTGATTGGGAATCAATACACGGGTTCTATTTTCCTCGCACTCATGTCAACGTTTGAATCGGATTTGGAGGAAAACAGTAATCTGGATAACACGCTGTTTGGACTGTGTGGTTACGGTTCAGGTGCTAAAGCGAAAGTGTTTGAAGGCAAGGTGAGTCCACGTTGGAGGGAAGTTGTCTCTCGTTGGCATTTGTTTGAGCGGCTTGCAGGGCGTGTTGCTATCGATCACATTACCTACGAAAACCTGCACAAAGGGTTGCAAGATGACAGTGTAGTCACGCCTCAAGGAGAGTTCGCACTGGTCGAAATTGGTGATGAGGGTGTTGATGAGGGCGCTCGAAGATACCGGTGGGTCGGCATCAACGGTTGAAACCGGTTACGAATTTTTTAGATTGGTTATCATTTCATCCACGATTCGATCAAGATTGAATTTTGGAGCCCATCCCCATTCACTTGCGGCAATGTCATCTTCAATCTCTTCGGGCCAAGAATCTGCATATTTTTGCCGAATATCTGGATTAAATGTACAGGTGAAGTCAGGTAAGTGCCGTTGAATACTTTGAACTAATTCTCCAACTGTAAATGAACATCCAGAGATGTTGTACCCTCCCCTTGATTCACTTAATTCTTCTAATGGGAAATTCATTAATTCAATAGTGGCTCGAATCGCATCATCCATATACATCATTGGCAATTTTGTGTCTTCGCGAACAAAACATTCGTAATGTCCATGTTCCAGAGCATTATGGAAGATTTCTACTGCATAATCTGTTGTACCTCCGCCAGCTGGCGCTTTGTATGATATAAGTCCAGGATATCGAATCCCTCTCATATCAATGTCAGAAGTCACTGCTAATTGTTCGCCAACGACCTTTGTTTTTCCGTAGACTGTGGTGGGATTTAGGGGAGTTATTTGCGGAGCAATCTTCGGACAATCTGGGCCAAAAACTGCAATCGACGATGGAGAAAATAATCGTGCGTTATTTTCTCTCACTGCAGCAATCACATTTTCTAGTCCATTAACATTGATTTCCCAACACAATTTTGGATTTTTTTCTCCTGTGGCGGATAGTAGTGCTGCTAAGTGATAGACTTCGGTAATTTGTTCTTTATTCATCAATGCCTTGATTTCGTTTTTGTTCATTACATCAAGAATTTGGCATCCTTCAGCTTCTCGGATATCGGTGGCAATCACAGCCTCGTGGCCATGTTTTTGTCGCAGGGCCTCTACCAATTCTGTTCCGATTTGACCCAATGCTCCGGTGACGAGGACACGTCCAGTTGCTGGGTTCATGGCCATAGACATTGAACGCACCTCTTGATTCTTATCTCAAATCCTCATGACTTTGATTATTGGATTTTAGAGGTATGTTGATATGGGAGGCGCGACGGCCTAAAAGCCCGTTGATGTGCATGAAGTACGTTGTTGTTAGCGGGGGAGTACTTTCTGGTTTAGGG